>Ga0070707_100000487_pt1 | contig 39284 bp, 35 predicted proteins | sample KBSK5502metaG_FD_65468 | JGI IMG/M metagenome (GOLD analysis project Ga0070707, IMG submission 65468) | Corn, switchgrass and miscanthus rhizosphere microbial communities from Kellogg Biological Station, Michigan, USA - KBS K5-50-2 metaG | ecosystem: Host-associated > Plants > Roots >... | reverse complement strand
GCCGGTCCACGAGCCCGCGGATCACCTTGTGGCTCAAGCCCTCGGTCGCGGGATAGACCGGCAGCACCTTGCCCGCGCCGAGGGGGTCGCCGTCGCCTTCGGCGTCCCCGAGGATCAGATACTCCCGCGGCGCCATCTGCCGTCCGTGGTAGAACCGCACCGGGCCGGAGACGAGCAGGGTCTGTCCGACTTCAATGGTGCGGTCGAGGAACGGCTGGCCCGGCCACACGCACTCGAGCACGCCGCTCGCGTCCCGGAGCACGGCGTGGAAGATCCGGAGTCCCTTCCGGGTGGGGACGACCCCCTTGCTCACGACCCGCCCCACGGCCGCGAGCTCCGTCCCCACCCGCGCGCTGGCGAGCGGGGAGACGGTGGATGCGTCCACGTAGCGATGCGGGAGATGCCAGAGCAGGTCCTGCGCCGTGCGGATGCCGAGCCGGGCCAGGACCTCGGCCCTCCGCTCGCCGATGCCCTTGAGGAACTGGACCGGCGTGTCGAGGCGGATCGGACGCGCGGGTGCCGGAGGCATCGGACCGGCCGTTAGACCGCCTCGCCGGCCAGGCCGGCGGCGAACCGCTCGGCATCGAAGGGCTCGAGATCGTCGAGCCCCTCGCCCAGCCCTACGAACCGGATCGGAAGCGCCAGCTCGCGTCGAAGCGCCACAACCGCGCCTCCGCGCGCGCTCCCGTCCAGCTTGGTGATTACGATGCCGGTCGGCGAGACCGCCTCGCCGAACAGCCGCCCTTGCTGGATCGCGTTCTGGCCGACGGTGCCGTCGAGCACGAGCAGGGTCTCGTGCGGTCCGCCCGGCACGCGGCGCGCGATGACCCGGGCCACCTTGCGGAGCTCTTCCATCAGCCCCTCCTGGGTATGGAGCCGGCCCGCAGTATCCACGATCACCGTGTCCAGACCGCGCGAGCGAGCCGCGTCAATGGCATCGAAGGCCACGGCCGCCGGGTCTCCGCCTGCGGCCCCCGAGACGCACGGCAGCGAAAGCCGGTCAGCCCAGACCTGGAGCTGCGCGATGGCGCCGGCGCGATAGGTGTCCGCCGCCGCGAGCAGGACCTTCCGGCCCTCTCGCTCGAGCCGACGCGCGAGCTTGGCGGTAGTCGTGGTCTTGCCGGTTCCGTTCACGCCGACCATCAGCACGACGGTGGGCCCCTCGCCCTCGGCCCACGCGATCCGTCCGGGCGCTGCCGGTCCCGCGAGCATCGCCGCGATCCGGGTCTTGAGCGCGCCCCTGAGGTCGGCTTCGGTCTTGAGCGTGCCCTTCCGAACTTCTTCCTCCAGCGCGGTCGTGAGCTCGACCGTGGAGGGCACGCCGAAGTCGGCCTCGATGAGCAGCCGTTCGAGCGCCTCGAGATCGTCCGCGTTTAAGCCCCGGATGATCGCGTTCACGTCGGTGAACGCGAGGCGCTTGAGCCGAGACCAGAGAGACTGCTTATCGCCGAGACGGGTGGCCATGAACACCGCGTGAACAGTGAACAGTAAACAGTAAACGGGGGGCGCCCTGCCACGGAGCCCCCCGTTCACTGTTTACTGTTCACTGTTTACGCTGTCATCTGAGCCCCAGCCTTCGTCTCGCAACCCATTCTCCCGCCAACCCTACCACCGCCAGCGCAAACAGCCACGGCCACTCCCGCGCCGACCGCGTGGCGGAGGCCGCACTCGCGCGCGCCTCGTGCGCGGTGACCGCGACGGGACGCGGAAGCAGCTCATCGGAATACTCCTCGACCGCGACCGTCCCGATGCCACCGGGGCCGAGCTGGTACCGATACTCGCCGGGCGGGAGCCAAACCTCGGCGTGCCCTGCCCCGTCGAACCGGAGCGTGTCGGTCTCGGCTCGCCCCCCGACCCATCGCACCGGCACCGATTTCGCAGGCCCGGGTCCGAGCCATTCGAACACGAGGGGACGTCCGTTCAACACCACCGGACGGACCGGGCGCGCCACGCCCTGCACCGTGTCGGCGCCCGCGAGGAGCCAGCTCAGCGTCGCGGCGACCCACGCGCGGTAGCCCTGCTCGCTCGATCCTCCCCGGAAGGCCCAGCGCCAAAGCCCGTCGGCGAGCACGCTCACCTCACGCGTCCGCCCGAGATCCCGGCCCATGACCGCTGGCCATTGCGGTCCCTTCCGCCCGTCCTGCGCCGAGAGAGCGATCCAGTCGGCCTGCGGAGCCCTGAGCTCGGTCAGCTGGATCGCGGGAGGGAACGAATCCACCGGCAGCCCGGCGAATGCCCCCTCCACGGGCGACGCCCCGGCGGGCATCAAGTACCAGTCGCCCGGCGTGGGCGCTCCGTCCGGCGTTTCCCCGCTGGGCCAGCGCCAGACACCGCGCGCCTGTCCGCCGTCGGCGATCGCGCCCACGTTGCCCTTGAGTACCACGACGTCCGCCCGACGCGCGGCCTGGCGCACCTGCTCGACGCCGACGACCGAAAGGTCCTGTAGCGACCGCCAGCGCTCAGCCTCGAGCCGGGTGTAGCCGCGCACAGGGAGCTGGGCGACATCCTTGAGCGCCCGGTAGAGGAATCGGCTGTCCCAGTCGGTAGGGCCCGCGAGGAGCACGATCCCGGGCGTCGGGACGATGCTCACCAAGTGAAGCCGGCGGTCCGTCCTTGGCTCCGCGTCATGCTGATCGACAAGGACGATCTCGAGCACGTGCTCGCCCGGCGCCAATCCGGCGGACGATGCCGCGAGCCGCACCCGGCCCGCGCGTGCGGCCCCGAGCCGCACGGTGCGGCGCGCGAGGCGCCGCGTCCCGTCCTCGAGGGCGACCACCGCGCTGTCGGCCACGGGCGCGCCCACGGCTACGATGTCCGCGTCCAGGACCAGCGAGTCCCCGCTCGTGATCCGGGCGGGGCCCTTCACGTCGGTTATGGCGACGTCGGGCATCGGTGCGCGGGGGAACATCCGGACCGTGGTGCGCGCTAGCACGTCGGCCGGCACGTCGCGGAGGTCCTCGATCTCCCCGTCGGTCACGACGATCACGGGCCGATCGGCGGCCGAGACCGCGCGGAGGGCCGGCGCGAGCAACGAGCGTCCCCGATCGGGTACCGTGTCCGCCCCGCTCCGCTCGTCGCCGAACAGGCGCACGTCGCCCCACCGGGCCGCCGAGTCCCGGGCCTCCAGCCAACGCCCGCCCACTGCGGTGAGACTGAGCGAGCCGTCCAGCAGCACTTGGGGGCGCCGCAAGGGGGCAGCCACGGGGCAGCTCAGGTTGAGGAGAAGGAGACCGAGCGCGCTCCACGCCACCGCGCGGGAGAGGAGCGGCACCAGCCCGCGGCGTCCGAGCCGCTCCAGATATAGGTAGGTGAATGCGGCAAGGCCGAGGCCGAGAAGTAAGACGAGCGCGAGGCGCATGAAAGACAGTAAACAGTGAGCAGTGAACAGTGAACAGTGAACAGGGGGACGTGAGCGGAGATGCGGTGAGCCGGCACGGGTCTCCGGACATTCCCCGGAGCCCCCTGTTTACCGTTTACTGTTCACCTTTCATGACTTCCACCGCCTCCCGCACCGTAAACCGTCCCTCGTAGATCGCTCTCCCGACGATCGCCCCGGCCAGGCCGGCGTCGCGGCCCCGACGCAGGTCGTCCAGCGAGGCCACGCCGCCGCTCGCGATGACGGCCGCGCCGAGGGTCTGTAGTGCGGCGGCGCCGGCGAGGTCGGGTCCGGCCAGCATGCCGTCACGCGCGACGTCGGTGTACACCAGCGTACAGATCCCCTGGTCGATCACCCGGCGGGCGACGTCGTCCGCGCGCTCGCCCGTTTCCTCCCGCCAGCCCCGGATCGCCACAATACCGGCCCGCGCGTCGATTCCCACCGCCAGCCGGTCGGTCCCCGCGCGCTCCACCGCGGCCGATATCAGGTCCGGGCTTCGCACGGCGGCGGTGCCGATGACGACCCGCGCCGCCCCGAGCCCGAGGGCCTGCTCGATCGCTGCGAGCGTGCGGAAGCCGCCGCCCACCTGCACCCGCAACCGGCTCCCCACGCTGGCGATCACCTCGCCGAGCAGGTCGGCGTTGTCCCCGTCTCCGAAGGCGCGGTCGAGGTCGACCAAGTGGAGCCAACGGGCGCCCTCCGCGGCGAACCGCTCCGCCACGGCGAGGGGGTCGTCGCCGTAGACGGTCTCGCGGTCGGCTTCGCCCTGCCTCAGGCGAACGACACGGCCGTGGCGCAGGTCGATGCTGGGAAGGAGGTACATGGAAGCTGTTAGCCTTTAGCTACTAGCCTTTAGCTGTTGGCTATTGGCTCACTCCAAGGTAAACGGCCCTCCTCTTCCTGAGAGGAGGGCCGCGATAATCGGAATAAGCTAATGGCTAATGGCTAACGGCTAACGGCTAGCATCCCCGGCCGCAGCAGCGCCAGTAGACTGTCGCGCGTCCGGTCGAAGGCCGGCTGGAGCCCCGCCGGCACCGGCGTGCCGTGGCCGACGTTCACCCGCCGGGAGTCCTGGGCCACTCCGTTCACCCGGAACTCGTAGTGAAGGTGCGGGCCGGTGGCCAGGCCGGTCGAGCCGACGTATCCAATCACTTGCCCTTGCGAGACCCGCCCGCCGGCATGCACCCCGCGGGCGAAGCCCCTTAGGTGGCCGTAACGGGTGGTGATCCCGCTGCGGTGCCGGATCTCGACCAAGTTGCCGTAGCCGCCGCTCTGGCCGGCGTGGAGCACCACGCCCTCGCCCGCCGCCATGACCGGCGTGCCGGGCGCGGCGGCGTAGTCCGTACCCTCGTGCTTCCGCCACATACCGAGGATGGGGTGGAAGCGCGCCCGGGCGAACGACGAGGAGATGCGGCGGAACTCGAGCGGCGCGCGGAGGAACGCCCGGCGCAGCGAGCCACCGTCGGGATCGAAGAAGGCGGCGGAGCCCGCAGAATCGAATCGGATCGCGGTGAGCCGCTTCCCGCTGATCGTGAGATCGCTCGCCAGAATGCGGCCGAACCGGACCTCGCCCGCGGGGGAGGTGAGCCGCTCGAAGACCACGGTGAACCGGTCTCCCGGCTGGATGTCGCGCGTGAAGTCCGCCTCCCAGGCGAAGACGTCGGCGAGATCCCACGCCAGGCGGACGCGGTCGCCGGCGTCGAGCTGGTCGTCGCTCACCTGTGCGTCGAGCGCCTCGTACAGGGAGTTGTCGATCCCGCCCTCGATCCTGACCGGCTCGGCCCGCCACGGAATCGTCTCGGCGCCCGCGGTCCAGCCCGCGGCTGCGCGGGTGAACGTCACGAGCCGCTCCGGATTGGTGCGGACGTGCACGCTGGTCGGCGCGGAGTCGGGCGGGGTGCGGCGGAAGCTGAAGACGAGACCGGCCCGGAGCCGGCGGGGATCGAGCGTGCGGGCCGGGTCGAATCGGGCCAGATCCAGATCGGCGACGCCGTGTCGCTGGAACAGCGCGCCCACGGTCTCCCCGCGCCGAAGGGTGTCGAGGACCTCGATGATGGCCGGCGCGAAAGAAAGGGAGGCCGGAGCCGGCGCGGCGATGGCCGTCCGCGCCTCGAACCGGTGCCAAGGCCAGCGATCGCTCCGGGCCGCGTAGGCGGCACCCGCGAGAACGAGAAAGGCGAGCGGGACCCGGAGCCGACCCATCAGTCCATCTGCCGTCGGATGAAGGTGGGGATCTCCATGTCGGGCACGTCCGTGGCGGCCGGCTGGGCCGGCTTGGGTGCAACCTTGGGCGGTGCGGCCGGCGACTGGGGCTGCGGCTGTGTCCGCTTGGGGAAGTCGAGCACGCCAGCTCGCGTCCCCCGCACACCCGTGGCTGGCGTCTCGCCGGTGACGGCGCGGTCGAAGCCGGTGGCGATCACGGTGACCCGTACCTCGCCTTGCATGGCGGGGTCGGTGCCGGCGCCGAAGATGATCTCGGCGTCGTCGCCCACGGCGTCGTGGATAATGTCGTTGATCTGCGTGGTCTCGCCCAGGGTCAGGTCCTCGCCACCGATGATGTTGATCAGGACGCCCAGGGCGCCGGTAATGGAGACGTTGTCGAGCAGCGGGCTCGAGATCGCCTGCTGCGCGGCCTCGAGCGCGCGGTTCTCGCCCCGGCCGATGCCGGTCCCCATCAGGGCGGCGCCGCCGTTCTGCATGACGGTGCGGACGTCGGCGAAGTCCACGTTGATGATCCCGGTCGACGTGATCAGGCTCGCGATGCCCTGGGTGGCGTGGAGGAGGACCTCGTCGGCCTTCTTGAGCGCGTCCTGGAAGGGAATGCCCTTGCCCACGACCGCGAGGAGCCGCTCATTCGGCACCACGATCATCGTGTCCACGTTCTTCCGCATCTCGGCGATGCCGGTCTCCGCCTGCCGCATCCGGCGGCGTCCCTCGAACAGGAACGGCTTGGTCACGATCCCGACGGTGAGGGCGCCGGCCTCCCGGGCGAGCTGCGCCACGATCGGCGCCGCTCCCGTCCCTGTCCCGCCACCCATGCCGCAGGTCACGAAGACCATGTCGGCCCCTTGCACAGCCTGGGCCACCTCGTCCTTGTTCTCCTCGATGGCCTGCCGGCCGATCTCCGGCCGAGCCCCCGCCCCAAGCCCCCGCGTCAGTTTGCGCCCAATCTGGATCTTGATGTCGGACTTCGACATCCGAAGCGCCTGGGCGTCGGTATTGACCGAGATGAATTCCACGCCGAGGAGGCGCTCGTCGATCATGCGGTTGACGGCATTACCGCCGCCGCCGCCGACGCCAGCCACCTTCATCTTGGCGTTCTGCGGGACGCCGCTCTCTTCCAGCTCAAAGATCATGGCGTGCTCCCTCGGTTCGACTCAGAAGAAATCCTGAAGCCAGCGCTTCACCGGGCCAAGCACCTTCTCTACCGCCGGCGACCGGCGTCCCCCGGAGCCGAACCCGCTCCCCAGGGCCACCTGCCGGGCGCCATACAGGCTCAAGCCTGCCGCCACTGCCATTCTCGGAGATTCGACGCTGTCGGCGAGACCGCGGAGCCGTTGCCCCGGAATACCCACCCGGGCCGGCATCGCGAACACGTCTCGGGCGAGCTCCACGATGCCCGGCGTCAACGCGCCGCCTCCCGTCAAGATAACGCCGGCGGGAAGCCGCTGGTGATACCCCGCCCGGCTGATCTCGTCCTGCGCGAACTCGAGGATCTCCTGGAACCGCATCCGCATAATGTGGGCAAGCATGTAGCGGGGTGCCGTCCGGCCACCCTGGGCGGGGGTCGACGGCAGCTCCACCAGATCGGTCTCCGGGACCAGCGGCTCGAACGCCGCCCCGTGCCGCTCCCGCAGCCGCTCGCCTTCTTGCTGGGTCACCTGGAAACCGTGCATGATGTCCGCAGTCACGTGGCCGCCGGCGCAGAGCAGCGAGCCGGTGTGGCGGATCCGGCCGCTGTGGAACACCGCGACGTTGGTCGAGGCGCCGCCGAGCTCAACCACGGCGCAGCCCAGCTCCACCTCGTCCGGCGTGAGCACGGCGAGCGACGCGGCCAGCGGCTCCAGCACGAACTCGCCGACGTGGTAGCCGGCCCGCTCGACACACTTGCGGAGGTTCTGGAGCACGCTCGACAGCACCGTCACCAGGTACACCTCCGCCTCGAGGCGCGAGCCCGTCATGCCGATGGGCTCGTTGATCCCGCCCTGCTGGTCGATGATGTAGTCGAGCGGGATCGCGTGGAGCAGCTCGTGGTCCCGGCCGAAGGACACGTTGCTCGCCATGTCGTTGACCCGGGCCACGTCGCCCGTGCGGATCTCGTCGCCCGTGACCGACACCATCCCGTGGGAGCTCCGGCCGGAGACGTGCTCCCCGGCGATCCCGCAGTACAGGGTCCCCACCTCCACCCCGGCCATCCGCTGCGCGTCCCGCATCGCCTTGTCGATCGCCCGGGTGGTCTCCTCCATGTCCCGGACCACCCCACGGCGGAGGCCGTTGGTCCGCTCCACGCCAAGTCCCAGAATCTTGACGCCCGCGTCCCGACCCTCTCCGGCCACCTCGCCGATGATGGCGACGACTTTGGTGGAGCCCAGATCGAGCCCAGCGACCAAGCGCTGGGACTGCGCGCTCACGCGCCCGCCCACCGCACGATCACCTGACCCGAGAACCGCCCGTCCAACTCCCGATAGGAGCGCCGTTGCCGGGCGAGATCCTGCGCGACCGCCGTCACCGCTCGTATGTCCTCCGTCGTTGCGTTGGCCGTGAACCAGAACCGCTGTCCCTCGAGGTCGAGCAGGACGTCGTCCTTCACTCGGGCGGCGCTCACGATCCGCGCGAAGAGAGCCGGATCGGCATCACGTACGCTCGCGAGGACCCGGGTGAGCCCCGAGTCGGCGCTGGTGGCGATCGGCAGGTCCGGCACCGCCTGGGTCGGCTCGTACGGCAGAACCCGCCCCCGGTCGTCCACCGGCGTCAGCGCGCCCCTCCGGGGAATGAGCGCCACCGGCTCCGTCTCACGCAGGGCGACCGTCAGGGTGCCCGGCAGGCGGCGCCCCACATCCACCCGTTGGACGCCCCCGAGGTCGCGGAGCCGCCGCTCCAGGGGACCCGCCGCGTCGAACACGCTGGCGTCGCGTCGGAGTCCCAGCGCGGCGCTCACGCTGTTCGGCGCGAGGTATTGGGCTCCCGTGATCTCGATCCGCCGCACCCGGAAGAAATCCATCCGCCGGAGCACCAGCGGTCCGCCGAACCACAGCGCGGCCAGCAGCGCTGCCGCGCCGAGGACCTTCCAGCCGGGCTTCAGGCGGCCTGGAGCCACTTCACCAGCTCGGGACCGACGCGGGTGATGTCCCCGGCGCCCAGCGTGAGGACGACGTCGCCGGGCTTGAGCAGAGCCAGGACCCGTCGACCCACGGCGGCCCGGTCGGCCTCGAAGATCGCGGACCGGCCGGCTCGCTCCGCCGCCTGCGCCACCTGGCGTCCGCTCACGCCCGGAATCGGCTCCTCGCGCGCCGCATAGATCTCGGTCACCACGACCACGTCCGCGGCAGCGAGCGCCTGGCCCATGGCGGCGCCGTGCGCGGCCGTGCGGGAAAAGAGGTGCGGCTGGAAGACCGCCACCAACCGCCGGCCCGGGAACGCCTGCCGCGCCGCTGCCAGGGTCGCGGCGAGCTCGGAGGGATGGTGCGCATAGTCGTCTACGATCTCCACCCCGCCGAACTCGCCCAGCCGCTCGAACCGCCGGCCGACCCCCTGGAACCGCCGGAGCGCCTCCAGCGCGGGCTCGAGGCCCTCGGGCGCCAGATGCGCCGTGGCGGCGAGGGCGCCGACCGCGTTTCGCAGATTGTGGAGACCGGGGACGCGGAGCCGGACGGCCATGGTCCCCACGCCCGGCAGCGTCACGCGCGCCCTCGTCTCCCCCGGCGACTGCGACACGTCGGCGATCCGGATGTCGGCGTCCTCCGCGAAGCCGAACCTCCAGACCTTCCGGCGGAGGCGGCGGGCCACCCGAACCGCACCCGGGTCGTCGGCGGCTACCACCGCCAGCTCGGCCCGGGAGGCGAACTCCACGAACGCGTCCTCGAGCGCGCCCACCGAGCCGTAACATTCAAGATGGTCCGGCTCGACGTTGTTCACGAGCGCGACCGTCGGATGGAGCGTGAGGAATGCCTGATCGTATTCGTCCGCCTCGACGACGAACAGCGTGTCGCCGGCGATCCGGGCGTTGCCCCCCCAGGAGCCGACCCGGCCGCCCGCGATCCCTGTAGGATCGCATCCCGCGGCCGCCAGCGCCTCGGTGGCCATCACAGTCGTCGTGGTCTTGCCGTGGGTACCGCTCACGGCCACCGACGTTCGCCCCGCGATCAGCTCCGCCAGCGCCACCTTCCGGGGTACGACGGCAAGTCCGAGCGCGCGGGCTCGGGTGAGTTCGGGATGGTCGGGCTTGACCGCCGCGGTGTGGACGACGGCGCGGGCACCTTCGACATGGGCCGGCGCGTGCCCGGCGACGACCGGCACTCCGAGCGCGGTCAGGTCCTGGGCCCCCGCAGGGTCGGCGTCACAGCCGGTGACCGCGACTCCGCGGCGGCAGGCGATCAGGGCCAGCCCGCTCATCCCGGCGCCGCCTATCCCCATGAAGTGGACGGGGCGTCGATCCGCGGAATCGAACAATGCCATCGTGAATGAGCTAATGTAAAATCTCGCCTTGATTTCCAACAGCCCGGCGGTCAGCCGATCAGTGTCAAAAGTTTCGACGCTATCTCGCGCGACGCGTGCGGCCGGCCGCGCCGGCGCGCCGCCTCCGCCATTTCCGTCCGCCGGGCGTCGTCCGCGAGGAGCCCGCGCACCTCGACTGCCACGCGCTCACCGGTGAGACGGACCTGCGGCAGGACAAGCGCCGCCCCCGCCTCGCCCAGGACCACGGCGTTCCGGGTCTGGTGGTCCGCCGCGGCCGTGGGGAGGGGAACCAGGATGCTGGGCAGACCCCAGGCACAGAGCTCCGCCACCGTAATCATCCCCGCCCGCGACACCACCAGGTCCGCGACGGCGTAGCCGTCGGCCATGGGGTCGAGAAAGTCGATCACCTGCACCCCTGGTGGTCGGTGGTACCGGGCGAACCGGGCGTGGGTCCCGCGTCCGGTGACCCAGAGAACCACGACGGCCGGGGTCGAGGCGGAGTCCAGCCACGAAGCGACGGCCTGGTTGAGCGCGAGCGCGCCCTGGCTGCCGCCGGTCACGAGCACCACAGGCGCCGACGTGGCGAGCCCGAATCGCGCGCGGGCCGCCTGGCGCCGCTCCGGCGTCGGTGGGGCGATCGGGTTGCCCGTGTCGAACACCTCGGTGCGGACCCCGACCCGGAGGAGCCGCCGGGCCTCGGGGAGACCGAGGTACACGTGGCGCGCTCTTCGGGCCAGGAGTCGGGTCGCGATGCCGGGGTAGGCATTCTGCTCCTGAACCGCCGTCGGGAGCCCGGCCCGGGCTCCCCAGTATACGACGGGCCCCGCCGCGTAGCCGCCGGTCCCGAGCACGGCGGCCGGCCGCTCCGCCGCATAGAGCCGCCGCACCTGGCGGAGCAGGTCGATCACGAGCCACGGCCATCGCGCGTTCTTCCACCACTGGCGGCGGTACAGCGGCTCGGCGGGTAGCAGATGGTACCGGAAGTCGCGCGTGGGGAGCACCTGGGCCTCGACGCCCCGCCGCGCGCCCACGAGCACGGGCTCGACACCCGGATCCAGGTCTCGCAGCGCCTGGGCGATGGCGAGGGCCGGCATCAGATGGCCTCCGGTGCCCCCGCCGGCGATGAGGATCCGTCTCACCCCGCCGCCAGCGCCGCCGCCGGGCGCCATCGCAGCCGCCCGATGCTGATCAGGATGCCTGTCCCGGCCAGCGAGATCACCTGGCTCGACCGCCCGTACGACATGAACGGGAGCGTCAGGCCGGTCGTCGGCATGAGGCCGAGGGAGACCGCCATGTGCATGAAGGCGGTAAGCCCCACCGTCGCGGTGAGTCCGACCGCCAGGTACCGGCCGAACGGATCGGCCGCGGTCTTCGCGATGCGGAAACCGAGCCAGCAGAAGAGCGCGAAGAGCGCCACGACGAGGCAGACCCCGAGGAAGCCCCATTCCTCGCCGATGGTGCTGAACAGAAAATCCGAATACGCGTACGGCAGGTAGCCGAGCTTCTGCTGCCCCTGCCCGAACCCCACGCCCAGCAGGCGTCCCGAGCCGATCCCGACCAGCGACTGATGGATCTGGAAGCCGCCCTCCAGGTTGCCCTGCCCGGGATTGAGGAACGTGTGCACCCGCGCAAGCCGGTATTGCGCATCCGCGATCCGGTGGAACACCAGGATCACGGCGACCGCGCCGAGAATGAGGAAGTGGCCGATCTTGGCGCCCGACGTGAAGAGCACGATGCCGCCCAGGAGAGCCACCAGGGTCGCCATCGACAGGTTGGGCTCGAGGCCGATCAGCGCGGCGACGAGCCCGAGAATCACTATGAACGGCAACACGCCCTTCTTGAACTCGCGTACCTGCTCGCCCTTCTTGGACGCGAGCATGGCGCACCAGATCACGACGGCGAGCCGGGCCAGCTCCGATGGCTGGAAATTGATCGGGCCGGCGTCGATCCAGCGTCGGGCGCCGTTGATCGTCGGCGAGATCGCGTGGGTGAACGGCAGCAGGGGCACGAGCAGCAGGGCGACGGTCACACCGAGGAGCGGCCAGGCCCATCGGCGCCACCGGCAGTAGTCGATCCGCGACAGCGCCAGGAGCAGGATGCCCCCGATGAAAGCGCCCGTGAGCTGGCGCCAGGCGAACCCCATGCCGACACTCCGGCCGTTCACCGTGACCAGACTGGAGGCGCCGTACGTGGCGGCGATGCCGAACACCAGCAGAACCAGCGTGACCACGCCGAGGAGGCGCGTTTCCCAGCGCACGTCGCCGGGATGACGGATCGGTTGCTCGGCCGTCGTCACATTGCCTCCACAACCGCGCGGAAGCGCTCGCCGCGCTCTTCGTAGTTGGTGAACATGTCGTAGCTCGAGCAGGCCGGAGAGAGGAGCACCGCGTCGCCGGGCCGGGCGAGCCGGCGGGCCGCAGCCAGTACGGCGTCGAAGTCCCGCCCGGCGCGCTCGACCGGCAGGGCGCCGCCCAGGTCGGCCGCCACGATGGGCTCTGCCTCGCCGTAGGCGACGACGGCACGACAGCGCGCCCGGAGCAGCGGGATCAAGGGCGTGTACGGCGCGCCCTTGTGCCGGCCGCCCAGCAGCAGCACGAACGGCCGCTCGAGCGCGGCAACCGCGACCTCGGTGGAGGTGACGTTGGTGGACTTGGAGTCGTTGACCCAGAGCACGCCCCCGACTTCGCGCACCGGTTCCACCCGGTGGGGGATCGCCCGAAAGGTACGGAAGCCCTGCGCGAGCCGGGCGGGATCGGCGCCGGCCGCACGGGCCGCGAGCGCGGCGGCGAGCGCGTTGGCGACGTTGTGGTCGCCGAGCAGCGGGAGCTCGTCCCGGGGAAGCAGGGGGTCCTCGCCCAGCATCAGGCGCCGGCCGGCCCGGTCGTACCAGCCCTCCGCGCGATCGCGGATCGAGAACCGCACGTGGTGGCCGGGGACTCCCGCGACCATCTCTCGGACCACGGGGTCGTCCCCGTTCGTCACCCATATGGACTCCGCATCCGCATGGCGGAAGAGGAGCGCCTTGTCACCGTAGTACTCGGCCAGACTGTGGTACCGGTCGAGATGGTTCGGGGCGAGGTTGGTGAGCAGGCCGATCGACGGACGGAGGTGCGGTGCGTCATGGAGCTGGAACGACGACAGCTCCAGCGCGATCCAGTCCGGCTCCCGACCCTCGCGGGCGACGTCCGAGAGCGGGCGGCCGATGTTGCCGGCAGTCTCGGCCTTGATCCCGGCGGCCGCCAGCCCGTGGGCCACGAGCGAGGTGGTGGTGGTCTTCCCGTTGGTGCCGGTGATGCCGATCGCGCGGGCGTGGGTCAGCTCGGTGAAGCCAAGGTCCACTTCGGCCAGGACGGGCAGTCCCGCCGCGGTCGCCGCGGAGAGGGGCGGGGCGTGCGGGGGCATGCCCGGGGACACGACCAGCCCGATCGCCCGCCGGATACGGTCGAGGTCGTGGCGGCCCAGGTCCACGGCGGCCCCCGCCGCGCGCAGCGCGGCGGCCTGGGCCTCGAGACCGGGGCCCTCACCCGCGTCCGACGCGTAGACCGCCACACCCCGCGTCCGCAGCAGCCGCGTCGCGGCCACCCCGCTCTTCCCCAACCCGACCACCGCCACCTCACGCCCGCTCGCACGCCACTCCGCGATCATCAGCGCACCTTGAGCGTCGAGAGCGCCACGAGGGCGCAGAGCAGACCGAGAATGTAGAACCGGGTGACCACCGTGGTCTCCGGCCAGCCCAGCTTTTCGAAGTGGTGGTGCAAGGGCGCCATCCGGAACACCCGGTGAGCGTCGGCGTATTCCCTGCCGCGCGTGCGCTTGTGCCACTTGTAGGTCCCGGTCTGGATGAGCACCGACACGGCCTCCGCCACGAAGACGCCGCCGATCAGGAGCAGGAGGAACTCCGCCTTGAGCAGGATGGCGACCGTGCCGAGCGCCCCGCCGATCGCCAGACTCCCGGTGTCGCCCATGAAGACCTCCGCCGGATGGGCGTTGAACCAGAGGAATCCCACGACGGCCCCGACGAGGGCGGCGCAGAACACGGTCAGCTCGCCGGCTCCGGGCAGGTAGAAGAGGTTCAGGTAGGTGGTCGTGTCCACCCGTCCATAGAGGTAGGCGAAGACGGCAAAGGCGAACGCGGCGATGGCCGCCAGGCCCGCGGCGAGCCCGTCCAGTCCGTCGGTGAGGTTGACGGCGTTGCTCGTCCCGGTGATCACGACCGTCACGAAGACGAGGAACAGCCAGGGGGCGAAGTTCACGACGAGGTACTTGAAGAACGGCAGGGTCGTGGCCGTGGCAGGGATCGTGTCGGCGGGAATCAGCGGGCGGAAATAGAGGAAGAGGCCGAGCAGGAGCCCGAACGTGCACTGCCCGACGAGCTTGTACTTGGCGACCAGGCCCCGCGACTTGCCCTGTACGATCTTGAGATAGTCGTCCACGAAGCCGATGCAGCCCATCCACAAGGTCGAGATCATCGCCACCACGACGAACCGGTTGGTGAGCGGGGCCCAGAGCAGCGTCGGGAGGATCGTCGCGAGCAGGATGATCAGTCCGCCCATCGTGGGCGTGCCCCGCTTGCTCTGGTGGCTCGCCGGCCCCTCCGCCCGGATCACCTGGCCGATCTTCCGGGCTCGGAGCCGGGCGATGATGGGCGGCCCGAACAGGAACGCGAGCAGCAGCGCCGTGACTGTCGCCCCGGCGGCCCGGAACGAGATGTAGTTGAACAGATTGAAAATGATGAAATGCTTGCCGAGGGGCGCGAGCAGGTGATAGAACATCGAGCCTCGTCGGGTCAGTGCGCGCGGGCGAGAAGGTGCGGAAGTATACGTTCGAGCGCCACGCCGCGGGATGCCTTGAGCACGATGACCTCGTCGCCCCGAAGGCGGTCCGCGACCAGGGGGCCGATCGCGGGTGCGTCGGGAGCGCCGACGAGCCGCTCGCCGAGTCGATCGGCGTACGGCGCGAGGGCCGCGACGAAGTCTCCGACCACCGCCAGCAGGTCCGGACTCAGCGCGACCAGCTCCGCCGCGACATCGGCGTGGAGGCGAGCGGACTCGGCGCCCAGCTCACGCATGGTTCCGGCTACGAAGACGAGCCGGCGGCCGCGCCTCAGCTCCCGGGCGGTCGCGATCGCTGCCCGGAACGAATCGGGGTTGGCGTTGTAGCAGTCGTTGAGGACGGTGAGCCTGCCCTCCCGCCGCAGCTCGCTCCGCCCTCCCGGCAGGATGACCCGCTCCAGCGCGCTCGCCCCGGCCGCGGGGTCCAGCCCCAACTCCCGCGCTAGCGTCCAGGCGAGCATGGCGTTCTCCGCCAGATGCCGACCGGGGTACGGCAGCGCGAAGCGCCGGCCCTCCACCTCGACGACGGCTCGGCCGAGCTCGTCGAGCGCCACCCGCTCCGGTACGCGCTCGGCGCCCTCCAGGCCGGCCGTGACCACTCTTCGGGCCAGCCGCCGCGCGCCGGCCGCCAGCTCGGGCGGCCGGGGGCCCACCACGGCCAGTGGCACGTCTCGCACCAGCGAGAGCTTCTCGGCGAGCACGCCCGCCAGCGACCCGAATCCCTCGAGATGACCGGCGACGGCGTTGGTCACGACCGCCGCCGAGGGCTTGATGATCTCCCGATAACGCGCGATCTCGCCCGGCAGGTTAGCGCCGGCCTCCACCACCAGCGCCTCGGTGTCCGCCGGCGCCTCCAGAATCGTCGCGGGCACGCCGACGAGGTTGTTCAGGTTGGCGCGGGTCGCGTGAGTGCGCCAACGGGTGCGGAGCACCGCCCCGAGCATCTCCTTCGTGCTCGTCTTCCCGTTGGTACCGGTGACGCCGATGACCGGCCCGGGCACGGCGCGCCGCCGCGCGCGGGCCAGATCGCCGTAGGCCCGCAGCGGATCAGGGACCTCGAGCAGCACGAGCCCGGGAATCGGCGCCGTGCCCGGCCGGACCACCGCCGCCGTCGCCCCAGCGGTCGCCGCAGCCGCGAGATGCTGATGCCCGTCGAACCGCTCGCCTTTGAGCGCGACAAAGAGCGCGCCCGGGCTCAGTGTGCGGGTATCCGTCGAGATGCCGGAGAACACGAGCGGCGCCCGACCGCCCTCCGTGGGGAGTTCGAGTGCGGCGCGGACGGCGCCCTCGGACCACGGGGGCGTGCCCTCGGCGCCCCGTTCACCGTTCACTGTTCACCGTTCACCAGGTTCGCGACGATCTCCTTCTCGTCGAACGGCTGCTTCTCGGTCCCCACGACCTGATAGGTCTCGTGCCCCTTGCCGGCGAGCAGCACGGTGTCCGTCGGACCCGCCTCCTCGAGCACGCGCCGGATCGCGGCAAGCCGGTCCGTGAAGCGCAGGTGCTTCGCGCCACCCATCCCCCGCTCCACGTCGTCGATGATGGCGTCCGGGTCCTCGGTGCGCGGGTTGTCCGAGGTCACCACGGCGAGATCGGCGCGCTCCGCGGCGATCCGGCCCATTATCGGCCGCTTGCCGCGATCCCGGTCGCCACCGCAGCCGAAGACGACCAGCAGCCTGCCCCGGGTGAGCGGCCGGAGCGCCGTGAGGGCGCGCTCCAGTGCGTCGGGCGTGTGGGCGTAGTCCCGGAGCACGACGCAGGGGTGCTCGCTCAGCCGCTCCATGCGGCCGGGTACTTGGGGCGAGTCGGCCAGGCGCGCCACCACGCCGCCGACCGGCTGGCCCAGCGCGAGAGCGCAGGCGGCCGCCGCCAGCGCATTCGACACGTTGAAGTCGCCCAGGAGCGGGAGCGCCGCCGCGGCGGTCCCGAAGCGGCCGCTGAGATTGAACCGGCTGCCGCGCGCGTCCAGCGTGACCTCGGTTCCTCGCAGGTCCGCCGCCGGGTCGAGGCCGAAGGTGACCCGGCGGCCGTTCGCCCCGAGCGCGCGCCAAGCGTCGTCGTCCAGGCTCACGACCTCGGTGCCCGTCGTGCCGAGCAGCGTGCTCAGCTTGAGCTTGGCGGCGAGGTAGGCCTCCATCGTGCCGTGGTAGTCCAGGTGGTCCCGGGTGAGGTTGGTGAACACCCCGGCAGCCAGCGTGAGCCCCTCCAGCCGGCCCTGGTCGAGACTGTGGGACGAAGCCTCCATTACGACGTCGCGCACCCCGCGCGCGACCAGGGCCGCGAGCGCGGCCTGAAGGTCGATGGGCCCGGGAGTGGTGAGCGAGCCGGCGGTGGACGGAATGCTCGCGCCGGTGCCGTCCAGGGCCCCGATGGTCCCGATGCTCCCCGCGCCGCCATCCGCGTTGAGCAAGTGGCGGATGAGCGCCGTGGTCGTGGTCTTTCCATTGGTGCCGGTGACGCCCACGATGCGCAGCCGCCGGGCCGGGTGCCCGTACCAGACGGCGCCGAGCGCGACGGCAGCGCGCCGCCCGTCGCCGACCACGGCCTGCGGCACCTCGAGCCCGTCGACCGGTGACTCGACGACGACGGCGGCCGCTCCGCGCCGAATCGCGTCACCGACGAAGCGATGCCCGTCCGTCTGCGAGCCCCGCACCGCCACGTAGACCTCGCCCGGCCCGACAGTGCGGCTGTCGCTCGTGATCCCGGCAACGGCGGGTGCTCCCTCGGTGGCCGACAGGAACAGTCCGGCCCGCTTCAGCTCGTCGAGCATCGCCGCCCAGCGCTGGGTCACCACGGCGTGCCCGTCCACACTGTGACGGTGGTCCCGGGCAGCGCCGCGTCACCGGGGCCGGGCGCGGTCCGCGCCACTCGGCCCGTGCCGCGAAGGTCCACCCGGAAGCCGCGCCGGTGGAGGGCGAGCGCGGCTTCACGTACCGAGACGCCCTGGACGTCGGGCACCGGCAGCGCGGTCGGCGGTGCGTCGGGACTCCGCGGCGGCCACGGGACGACGACCGCGGGTGCTCCCGGAGGCGGGTCGCTCCGCCCGAGCGACCCCGACTCGACCGTGTCCGTGGTCGCGAGGCGCGAGCGATCGATCGCAACCCGGCGCGAAGCGAGGGCCTGCTGGAGCATGCTCTTGGTGAGCGGCGCCGCGGTGAGGCCGCCATAGTAGCTCCCCTTGGGGTTGTCGATCTTCACGATGACCGCGAGCTGGGGATGATCGGCGGGGAACAGCGCCGCGAACGAGGCCGTGTACTCGCCGTGTACATACCGTCCGCCCTCGAAGCGGACGGCCGTCCCAGTCTTGCCGAGGAGCGCGTAGTTCGCCAGCTGTGCCCGCTCACCGGTGCCGCCCTCCCCGACGACGCCCGCGAGGAAGGTCCGCAACCGGGTGGCGATCTCGGAGCTGATGGCCCGGCGCACCGGCTCGGGCTGGTGGCGGTAGAGCAGCGCGCCGTCTGGGCCGCGCACCTGACGCACCAGCGTCGGCGCAAGCAGTATGCCGTCGTTCGCGATGGCCCCGTACGCGGCGGCGAGCTGGAGCGGAGTGACCCCGAACTCGTAACCCATGGCCACGCTCGCGCGGGTGTACATCGGCTGCCATTGGTCCGGCCGCGCGAGCCGGCCCCGCGACTCGGAGGGGAACTCGACGCCCGTCGGACTTCCAAAGCCGAAGTCGCGCAGCACGCCGTACTGCTCCTCAGGCGAGAGCCGCTGCGCGAACTTGGACATCGCGATGTTGCTGGAGACCTGGATGGCCTGGGCCAGCGTGAGCGTACCCGCGTGCCGGTGCGCGTCGGCGATCCGGCGGGTCTTGCCACGCTCGTTCACCGGCATCAGCCACTCACCGTTCTCCCCGCTCACCGCGTCGGTGCTGTCCACGCGGCGGTAGGCCAGCAGCGCGGCCGCGGTGAACAGCTTCGCGGTCGACCCCGGCTCGAACGGGTCGGTGAAGGTGGAGGCGCGGGCCGTTCCACCGGCCTGCCTCGACGCGAGCGCGAGGAGCTCGCCGGTCGCCGGATCCAGAAACACGACATCGCCGCCCTCCGCGCGCATCTCCTTGAGGGCATCGTCGAGCCCGTGCTCGGCGATCTCCTGCAGTCCCGCGTCGAGCGTGAGCCAGACGTCGCGGCCGGCGATAGGCAAGCGCACGAGGCGCGACGGCGAATCGTACCGTCGGCCGGCGCGGTCCTTGAGCAGCACGGCCTCCCCGGGCTGGCCCGTGAGCGTCGAGTCGAGCGCGAGCTCCAGCCCGGACGCGCCCGCGCCGCCGCTCTCGGGCGAGAGCGCGCCGATGATCGGCCGCGCGAGGTCCCGGGCGGGATAGAAACGCAGAAACTCGCCGTCGAGGTGAATGCCCTTCCAGCCCCGCAACGGCTGGACCTGAGTGGCGGTGTACGGGCCGTGCCAGTACCCCCATTTCTTCCGCGCGAGGGTGCGCTCCAGCTCGCCCGCGGACAGGCCCAGCTGTGCGGCGAGGACGCGCACGGCCCCGCGGCGATCGGTCAGCTCGTTGGGGGCGACCCCGACGTGATAGAACTCCTGCGTGACCGCGAGCGGCACGCCGTTCCGGTCGTACAGCGTGCCGCGACGCGCCGGCAGCACGGCGCGCTCGGTGCGCTGGACCTCAGCCTCGCGCGCCCACCGCCCCCCCTGCCAGACCTGGAGCTGAGCGGCCCGCACTACGACCGCAGTGATGCCCACGGCGAAGCAGAACTGAATGGCGGCGATCCGGGCGGCGGGCTTGGCCATCAACGCTTGCGATCGGCCGGCCCGGCGGGCACGGCGAAGAGGATGAACTCGTTGTCGGCCGGGAGATGCAGTCCGAGGTCCCGCTCCGCCTTCGGCAGCAGCACCTGGCGGCCGGACGCCTCCCGAATGCGGCGCTCCAGATCCGCCCGCCGCGCCTCGAGCGCAGTGCGCTGCTCCCGGAGCTCGCCCACGCGGCGCGCGACCTTGAACGCCGCCGTCTGGCGGGCCACGACCACCGCGGCGACGAGCAGGAAGAGGAGCAGCCACACGAGCAGCCAGTGGCGGCCCTTAATTCTCATGGCTCACCCGGAAGATGCGCAGCTTGGCGCTCCTCGCCCGCGGATTCGCCGCGACCTCCGCCGCGTCGGCCAACAGGGGCTTGCGCGGCTCGGCCCGGCCGAGTGCGCGGCCACGGCAGGTACAGACCGGCTGGCGTGGCGGGCAGACGCAGCGCCGGCCCCACTCCCGGAACGCGTGCTTGACCACGCGGTCCTCACCCGAATGATAGCTGATCGCGGCGATGCGGCCGCCCGGGACGAGCGCTTCCCGAAACGCAGGCAGCGCACGCTCGAGGCCCCCGAGCTCGTCGTTCAGCGCGATCCGGACCGCCTGAAAGATGCGCGCGAAGTCGGCGGGGCCCGAGCGCGCGCCCAGCACGGCCCGGATCGCGTTCACGAGATCATCGCTCACCGCGAACGGACGGCGTCCCCGCCGCCGCAGCACTTCCGCCGCCAGCTGGCGGGCCCGCGGCTCGTCGGCCCACTCGAAGAAGACCTTGGCCAAGGCGGCGTCATCGGCCCGGTTGAGGAAATCGGCGGCCGTCGGGCCCCTCTGGTCCATCCGCATGTCGAGTGCGGCACCCGGCCGGAAGCTGAACCCGCGGGCATCCTCGTCCAGTTGCCGGGACGACACGCCGAGGTCCAGCAGAATCAGGTCGGGCCGGAACGCGGCGACCGCCTCCAGGGCGACGTCGGACGCGAACGGCGCCTCGAGGTATCGGATGCGCTCATCGCCGAGGCGGCGCTGCGCGATGGCGATCGCGTGGGGGTCGCGATCGATGCCGAGCACCTCGGCCCCCGCCGCTAACAAGGCGGCCGCGTGTCCGCCATCGCCCAGGGTGGCATCGGCGACGCGCGCAGGCCGGCCAATGGCGGAGAGCAGCGGTGCGAGGAGGACCGGGATATGGTAGCCGGTAGACATGAGCCGTTTAGCTCCTAGCCGTTAGCTCCTAGCCGTTAGCTCCTAGCCGTTAGCTCCTAGCCGTTAGCTAGCGGGTCATGGCTAACCGCTCCAAGAAAACACCCCGTCCGGAACGGACGGGGTGTTGGGTTGGGCAAACCGAGCGGGGCTGACGGGGCTCGAACCCGCGACCTCCGCAGTGACAGTGCGGCACTCTAACCAAGCTGAGCTACAGCCCCTCCGACGGCGGGGAGAATATAGACGCCCCGCCATCGCCCAGGAAGGCCCTATTTGCAGTACGCCTTGAGCATCGACGCCGAACGCGGCTTGTACTTCGCGATGATCCCCAGATTGCGGGTCGCGACATCCGGATTCGCACTGCGGCCGGCCGTGAGCGCCTTCTCGGACTCCTCCAGGAGCGCGCTCTCCTGCTTGGCGAGGTCGCAGGACTTGTGCTTCTCCGCGAGCGGATCAACCTGGGGCACCTGCAGCAGGGTCGCCAGACCGAGGAGGTAGTTGGCGGCCGGGTAGACCTTGCCCTGCGGGTTCGCATAGGTCACCGCCGAGCGGAGCAGATCGGCCGCCCCGACGTAGTCCGGCGGCGTCTCCTGCAGGAGCGGGGCGGCGGCCTGGTAGAGCAGCGCGGCGACGTTCTCCTTGGCCGTCGCGTCCCCCTTCTGCGCCGCGAGCTGGATGAGGGGCAGGGCGTCCTTCGGCCGCTTGGCGTTGATCATCGCCTGCGCGGCCTCGAGCGCCGGGGACACGTCCGCGGGGTTCGCCTGGACGAGCCGTTGCGCGACGGCCGCGCTGCTGTCCAGCTGCCCGCTCAGCGCGTACGCCTTACCGAGGGACTGGAGCAGCGTCACGTTGGTCGGGTACTTCTTGTTCGCCAGCTTGGCCCACTTGAGCAACCGAGCCGTGTCCGGCTGTTGCTGCGCGGCGACCGTGATCTTGGTGAAGAAGAGCGTGTCCGCCTTGGTGGAGTCGATGGCGTACCCCTGCTCCAGAGCATCGATCGCGCACTTGAAGTCGCTCAGGAAGAGACACGCGTTGCTCTTGAGGTCGTAGAAGTCAGGATTGTACGGATCGTTCCGGATGCCTGAATCGGCGATCTCCTTGGCGATGTCCGGCTTGTTCGCGTTGAGGAAGTACTTGAACGCCTGCTCGCGCAGCTTCTGATTGGTGGGCGCGATGATCAGCATCTCGCGGAAGGTGGCCAGCACGTTCGCCGTGTCGTTCTGCGCCTGATACTGCTCGGCCAGATTGGACCAGGCCGCGAGGCTCAGCGGATCGTTCTTGGCCGCCGCCTGGAAGTGCTTGATCGCGTCCTTGACATCCTTCTTCCCGAGCGCGATCTGCGCCAGGCAATACTCCGCCAGCCCGTTGCCCGGATGCAGCTTCAGCGCTTTGTTGGCGGCCTCCGCGGCCTTGTCGGGCTTGCTCGCGCGCAGGTCCACGCAGCTCTTCGCGTCCGGCAAGGACTTGTAGGCGGGCTCGAGCCGGTCGGTGGCCCGGCTGCCGAGATCCGTCAGCGTCGCCCCGCCCTGCGCCACGGTGACCACGCTGCCGGCCTCGTCGTTCACTCCGGCGAGGCGGGCCTGCAGCGAGTACTGGTTGTTGGCCTTGGTCATCGAGGACGACACCAGCACCTTCGCTTGAACGCTCTTGGCGAGGGTCGTCGCCAGGGTGGTGCTGAGGATCGCGTTGGCCGGGTAGCCGTACTGCCGCAACGCCTCGTTCATCTGGTCCTGCGTGAGCACGTTGTACTCGCCGTCCGCGATCTTCGTCATCCGGTCCCGGAGGCCCGCGCCGGCCTGTATCGCGGCCGTCGAGTCCACGCTCGCGGTGACGTACGGGTTGGCGACCATGAGGCGCGGCAGCGCCGCGACCTGCTGCTCCCGCGGTCGCCGCGGGACCTGCGCTCCAAGCGGCGCGACGAGCATCGTGCCGAGGACGGCGAGGACGGCGAAACGGACCAGGGACATGCCACAACCTCCCGAAACGAGATCCGGCCCAGGGACCTAACGGGTCCGCGCGCCCCGCGCGGACTGCCATGGGCGAAGAGGGATTCGAACCCCCGACTTCCTGCGTGTAAGGCAGGCGCTCTGAACCAGCTGAGCTATTCGCCCGCTCGCGTGCTGCGCCCGCCAGGCCTCCGACGTCCCAACGCAGGGAGCGTGCCGGGCGGGCGCCGACCTTACAACGCGATGCCGACGGGAAAGAGGACGCAGTAGCCGAGCACCAACAGCACGGCCGCGGCGGCGGGGCTGCCGGCTTGGAGTACCAGGTACCCGGCGACCACGGTCAGCAGGGCGGTGCCGAGGAGGACGATATTCCGCCGTCCGAGCAGCGTCCGCCGGCTGGGCTCGCGGGTCCCGGGATTGGGCATAGACATGGACGCTATAACGACGTCGGGGGCCGGTCAAGCGGCTCGGGAGTCTCCGGCGGCTCCTCGGCCACCACCCAGCCCTCGTCAAGCGCCGCCCGGCGGCCCCGGTCCGCCCGCCGCCGCCACCCGCCGAGGACGATGAGGCCCACGGCCAGGAGGGCCCAGGCGCCACCCGCGACCAGCCAAGTCACGACGGTGTACCGGGTCCGAACCGACCGGCGCCAGACGTCCTCGAACCGAGGCACGGTCAACCCGGTCGTGGCCAGCACTGCGGCATCGAAGTCCTCCCCCGCGGCGAGCCGCCCGAGTAGAGGATCGAGCCGCCCCTGCGGAGTCCGGCGCGCCAGTTCCAGCACGGCCGACATGGCGAGCGCGTAGCCGGCCGCCGCAGTGGCCGGCGACCCGCGGAGCGCGCCGTCGAGCCCATCGAAGTCGGGTACCGCGCCCCGGGCCACCGCGAGGTTGAGCTCCAATCCGCCGAGTCGCTCCCATTCGCCCGCCGCCCAGGCAGCGTATCCCTCGTCGAACCAGAGGGGGAGCCGGACCCGAACCCGGGCGTGGAGCGCCAGGTGGGCGAGCTCGTGGCGCAGCGTCCGCTGCACGTCGCCGGCGTCCGCGCGCAGGACGATCGTGTGCGCGGAGGGCAGCGCCAGGCCGGCCCCCCACGCCGGGGCGCGGCCCCGGACGAGCGAATCGAGGGCCGCCCGGTCGGGCACGACGATGAGCGTAAGGCTGTCGGGCGTAAAGGGCCCGAGGCCGGGAAAGTCGGCCGGGGCCGCCGCGGCCCGCGCCAGGCCCGCCGCCATCTCCGCCTGGGCGGGCCACGCAACCGCCGTAACCGGGCCGACACGGACGGCCTGCGGCCCCTGCACCCAAAGGGGGAGCAGAAGCAGAACCGCGAAAAGGCGCTCAGTAGTCGTAGGTGCTCGGAACCGTATCCGGGCTCGCACCGAGACTCGCGGCCGCCGAGGCCTGAGCCCCGAGCGTCACCCCGCCTCGAGCAGGTTCCGGGGAATCTCGCCGCCGCTCGCCGCGAGGTCGAGCATCTCTTTGCAGCGCTTGGCCCAGGGGTTGAACTTGTTGGCCTTGATGCCGTCGGTCCACGCCTGCCGCGCGGCGTCCTTGTCCCCGGCGAACCAGCGAACCCGCCCCAGCTCGAACCACGCCTCGACCAGATTGGGGCCGAGGGCCAGAGTCTTCTGGAGGAAGGTCTGCGCGTCCTCGTACATCTCGCGCTCGAGATACACCAGCCCGAGATAGTAATGCGCGTAAAGCGTCGCCTTCCGATCGTTGTCGAGCCGGATGGCCTTAGACAGGTGCTCGATCGCCTCGCCGAAGATGCGCTTCTTGAGACAGATATACCCCACGTTGATGCGGGCCAGCGCGTTGGCCGGCTCTTTCATCAATACCTTGGAGAACGTGCCCAGGGCTTCGTCGTACTGCTCGCTCAGCATCTGCGCCCACCCGAGGAGCGAGAGGGCCTGGGTGGCCCCGGGGGAGCGGGTGAGGGCATTCTCGAGCGCCTGGATCGCGCCGGCGTAGTCGCCGAGGGAGATGAGGCTCCATCCCTTCTCGATGTAGGTGGACGCGTTCAGGTGATCGGCCTGGACCGCGGGGCGCGCGCCGGTGAACTGGGGCGCCTGCGGGGCGTCGGCCGCCGCGCTCACCTGCTTGTACTTGTCCACCAGCGCCCGGATGTCCTCCTTGAGCTGCGTGAGCTCGCCCAGCGCGCCGTCCACGCGCTTGAAGAGCTCGATGATGTCGCGCTTGATGGCCTCGCGCTCGGCCGCGCCGCCGACCGCCCCCAGCCGCTGCTCGATCTCCCGGTACCGCCCGCGAAGCTCCGAGACCCACGTGTCGGCCATGCTCAGCCTCCCACGCCCGTGAGGGCCAGGCGCTCGGTCGCCGTGAGCAGCCGGAGCACCTGCAGCAGCACGATGGTCCGGTCGCCCCTCGCGATGATCCCGGCGATGTAGGGGGCGGCCAATCCGCGGACCACAGGCGGCGGCGCGGTGATGGTCGCGCTGTCCACCCGCATGACCTCGAGCACTTCGTCCACGACGACGGCGACCCGCTGATCCTCCAGCATGAGCACCATGAGCCGGGTCTCCTCCCGGACGGGGTCGGCCAGCTCCAGGCGCTTCCGGAGGTCCACGACCGGGACCGACCCCTCCTCGTAGCGGATGACCCCCTCCAGAAAGGCGGGTGCCCCGGGGAGCGGCGCCGGACGCTCGTAGCGGAGGATGCGCTCGACTTGAAGGATGTCGAGCGCGAATTCCTGCGGTCCCACCCGGAACGCCACAACCTGGATTTCGTCTTCGGTGGCCACGGTTCAGGTTCCTCCCTCTGCGAGCCGGCCGCCCAGGGCCGGGATGTCGAGCACGGGGATGAGCCCGCCGGGGGCGCGGGTCACGCCCAGCGCCCAGGGAAGGGTCTCGCCCGCGGGCACCGGCAGGGCCGGCTCCCGGACCACTTCGTCCACAGCTTCAACTTCGAGACAGATGCGGCGGTCGCCGACCGCGATCACGACCCCCGCCTCGCCGATGCCGGCCGGGCACACGCCGCCGTCGAGCAGCGTACCCAGGTGCACCAGGGGCACCAGCCGGCCCCGGATCGTCGTGAGCCCCCGGAACGCGGGTTGGCGCGCGGGGACCGCGACCGGCAGGCCGGGATCCACCACCTCGACCAGGTGTTCGAGCGTGACCGCGACCTGCCTGCGTCCGGCGCGCACGAGCAACATCGCACGGGTCGCGGTCATGCCCCGCCCAACCGCTCGAGCTCGCGGGTCACTCGCTCCGCGATGCGCGACATCGGGAGCACATGGTCCACGCCCCCGCCCTGCACGGCCGCGTTGGGCATTCCGTAGATCGTCGCGCTGTCTCGGTCCTGCGCGATCCCGACGCCGCCGGCGTCGTGGATCGCGCGCAGTCCTTCCGCCCCGTCGCGCCCCAGGCCCGTGAGGACGACGCCCACGGATCGGGCGCCGAAGACCGCCGCGACCGACCGGAACAACGGGTCGGCGGCGGGCCGCACGCCCCACACGGGCGCCTCGCGCGTCAGCTCCAGGCGAGGCCCCTCGGCATCCAGGGCGACGCGCATGTGCCAATCGCCGGGCGCCACGTAGGCAGTGTCCACCAGGACCGGCGTCCCGTGCTCGGCTTCCACAACCGTGATCCGGCTCTGCCCCGCCAGTCGCTCCGCCAGGCTGCGCGTGAACCTCGCCGGCATGTGTTGCGCGATTACCACCGCCGCCCCCTGCCCTCGGATCAGGCCGGGTACGAGGTCGGCGAGCGCACGGGGCCCGCCGGTGGACGCGGCGACCGCGACGCAGAGCCGCGCCCGCCCCGCCAGCGCGAGCGCCGGCGCGGGCGGGAGCACCCGCGCCGGGCGCGCGAGCATCGGCAACCGGTGGATATCGGCGGCGCTGGCCGCGCGGAGCGCAGCGATCAAGCGCTCCGCGAACCGCGCGCGGGCGGCGTCGGTCCGATCCTCCTCCTTGGCGACGAGGTCCACCGCGCCCAGCTCGAGCGCGCGAATCGCGGCGGCCGTTCCCGGCCCCGCGTACGCGCTCACGACGACGATCGGCCTGGGGGCCTCCGACATCAGATAGCCGATGGCCTCGAGGCCGTCGAGCTCCGGCATCTCCAGATCCATCAGGACCAGGTCCGGCGCCCGCTCGTGGACCTTGCGGATCGCGTCCATGCCGTTCCGGGCCGTGGCGACGACGCGGAACTCGCCCGTGCTCGTTACGATGTCGCTCACGACGCGCCGGAAGAAGGGGCTGTCGTCCACCACGAGCACGGTCGCCGGCCGATCAGAGGAGGCGGGTGCCATGGGAGACCGATTCGATGTCCACCCGCCCGTTCGCCACGCGAAAGCGCACGGTGCGCCCGTAGTCCGCGCCCACGTCCTGAGCCACCAGCGGGATGCCATGGCTCATCAGGGCGTTCCGTGACGCGACCACGTTCCGCTCGCCCATGTTCACGGTGCCGGGCGCGAGGAGCGCCGCGAACATGCTCGCCCCGCCAGCGAGGCGCGCCGTGATCCGTCGCGGACTCGCGCCGACCCGCGCCATCTGCTCCAGAAGCAGCGGGACGGCGGTCTGGGGACACTTCGCGGGATTGTGTTCCCGGCGCGAGAGCGCGGGCGACGGGAGCAGCACGTGGGCGAGCCCGCCCACCTGCGCCGTTGCGTCGTGCAGCAGGATCGCGATGCAGCTGCCGAGGCCGATGGTCACCAGCACGTCCTCGGGCCCGCCCACCTTGAGATCGGCGACGCGGACAATCAGCTCGCGGCCGTTGCGGCCGCTCATGCCGACCGCCGGAAGATGCGTTCCCGCGCGTCCACCAGGGTGAGCCGCTCGCGCGCGGGGCCCAGCAGCGTCTCCACCTTCCCGAGCACGAGGATGCCGTCGGACCGCAGCGCGTCGGCGAACGCGAGGAACAGCCGCTCCTGCATCGGGCGGTCGAAATAGATGACGACGTTCCGGCAGACGATCAGGTCGTACGCCCGTTCGGGCGGCGGCTCCCGGCTCAGATCGAGGGCTCGGACCCGCACCCGCCGGCGGATGCGCTCGGCCACGCGATACTGGTCGCCGTCGGCCTCGAAGTAGCGCGCCCGCAGCCCCGCCGGCGCCTCCGTCAGGGCCTCGGGGCGGTATCGGGCCGCCTGCGCCCGAGCCAGGCTCTCCCGGTCGATGTCGGTGGCGTCGATGGCCACCCGCTCGAGCGCCTGCGGGCGGTCCCGGGCCTCGGCCAGCTCCGCGGCGAGGATCGCGAGGCTGTAGGCCTCCTCGCCCGAGGCGCAGCCGGCGCTCCAGATCCGGAGCGGCCCCGTCGGCGCCCAGAGCCCGGGCAGAAACCCCGCGGCAAGTCGCTCCCACGTCTCCACATTCCGGAAGAACCGGGTCACGTTGATCGTGAGCGCGTCGCGGAGCTGTTCGTACTCGGCGGGCGTGCGCTCCAGCACCGACTCGTACTCCGCGTAGGTGTGCACCCCGCAAGCGCGCATCCGGACGGCGATGCGCCGGCGGATACACTTGTCCTTGTACGCATCGAGCGCGACGCCGGCGCCGTTCTGAATCCGGCGGGCCAGCGCACGGAAGGCGGCCTCGTCCACGCCGCTCACGAGGCGCGTTCCAGCATGTCGAGGTTGGCCCGCGCCAGCTGGTGGCCGGGGTTGAGCTCGGTCGCGCGCTGCCAGCTCGCCCGCGCCCGGGCGGTGTCCCGGCGCTTGTAGGCCAGGTTGCCGAGCTTGAAGTACAGATCGTCGCCCAGATCGGGTTGAAGCTTGGCCGCCCGCTCGTAGGCCTCCAAGGCCTGGTCGTAGCGCCCGCTCCGATAGCAGAGGTCGGCGAGGTTCTTCGAGGTCTGGGGCAAGGAGGGATCCTCCGCGAGCGCGACCTTGAGCTCCGCCTCGGCGCCGGCGACGTCGCCCGCCGCCTCGAGCAGCACGGCCAGGTTGTTCCGGAGCACGGCATTCTGCGGGAACGCGGCTACGCCCGCGCGCGCGATCTTGAGCGCGCCCTCGTGGTCTTCGGCCCCCGCGTGCGCAAGCCCCGCGGCCCAGTACCAGGTCGCGGGCACGGGCTTCTCGCCGATGAGCTCGCGCGCGCGCGCCAACCGGCCGAGCGCCACCTGGTGCTCGCCGCGCTTCATGGCGGCGACGGCCCAGCCCAGCATGACGCGCGGATCCTCCCGCGCCCGGCCGGCGGCGTCCCCGAACGCGGCCTCGGCTTCCTCCAGCCTGCCGAGCTGCTCCAGGGCGAGGCCGAGAGCGTGGAGGGCAGCCGGCCGGGGGCCGCCTTTGTCGGCAGCGGTTCTGAGCGCCTCCATTGCCTCCGCCCAGCGGCCCTGGCGGAGGGAGATGAGCCCGAGGAAGAACGGCGCGCTGCCTTCCGACGGGCGCAGGTCGGCTACCCGGCGGAACTCCCGCAGGGCTTCGTCGAGCATGCCCGCCTTGTAGAAGGCGATACCGAGGTTGCGGTGCTCTTCGATCCGGGTGTCATTGACCCGCGTCGCGGGCGTCGCGGCAGCGGAGGTCCCGACCCGGTGGGCGAACCCGGCCTGAATCAGGCCGTAGAGCGCCTGGCCCACCTCGAACTCGACCAACCCCGACTCTTCCACCACCTGCTGCACGTCCCGGGTGCCGTCGAGCAGCGGCAGCAGGCCCCGCTGCGCCGCCGAGAGGGTGACGTCCGACTGACCGACGTGCGCGGCGTCCACCGAAAAGATCAGATCGAACGTGGGGATTTTCTTCTGGATGAGGCTCCACTCGTCCACCCGGCGCGCCCCCTCGAGCAGGAGATACTCGGGGTTGATGCGCACCAGGAAATCCTCCCGGTCAGGCCGGACGCCGGCCTCGAAGTTGAACGTTCCCTGCGACCACGTGAACAGGTAGTAGACGGCCTCCTCGACCTGGAGGCGGATGTAGTCCTGCAACTCCTCCAGGGAGAGCGAGCCCTGCTCCACGAGGATCTCGCCGAGCTTCCGCTCCCGGGCCGCGTCCTGTCCCTCCACGGCCGCCTGCAGCTGCTCGGCGGTGATCCGCTTGCTGCGGACCAGGAGGTCGCCCAGCCGATCCCGGCGATTCACGATCGCGGCGTCGACGATCTGGCCCTCGTCGAAGTAGATCGTGCCGAAATTCTGCCGGTCGGCGAGCGCCAGACAGCCGGTCCGCCGCCCGAGAAAGAGGAGCTGAATCACGTCGGGGAGGCTGGCCTCCTTGAGACTGCCCTTGATCGCCATCAGCGCCACTCCTCGATCAGCCGGTCGCCGATGTCGGGCCAGTCCAGCACCATCTTCTCGCGACTCCGGACGCCGCCTCCGCCCGGCCCCGGGGCCACCAGCCCTGACGAGCGCGGCGCAGTCGCGCGCCGCGCGGTGGGGCGCGCGGCGGTGCCCTCCAGCACGGTGCGCGCGAACGACGCCGTGACCTTGGCCTGCTGCGCCTCCGCCGCGCTCAGCACCCGTTGGACCAGCCCGCTCACGGCGCGGACGGATTCCGCCGGCCGGCTCGCGACGTAGGCGGCGACCTCGGGATCCACTTCGGGTACCTTCTCCGTGAGGAGCCGGTCGGCGACCCGCTGGCGGATCTCCCGGTCCGGGGCCGGAAGCTCGGCCACGAGGCCCCCCTCCAGGCGCGTGAGCAGCCGCGATTCGACGCCCCCGAGTTGCGACAGCGCCACGGCCGAGGAGAACACCATCTGGCGGCCGCTCTCCTGGAAGTGGTTGAAGAGCAGGAACAGCTCGTCCTGCGAGCGGCTCTTCTCCGCCAACATGTGGACGTCGTCCAGCAGCAGCGCGTCGGCCAGCCGGTACCGCTTGCGCCACTGGGGCACGGCGTCCCGGTCGATCGCCTCGATCAGCTCGCCGGTGAATTCCTCCGCGCCGAGGCACGCGACTCTGAGCCCCCGGGCGGCGAGCGCGTTGCCGATGCCGTGCAGCACATGGGTCTTGCCGACCCCGCTCCCGCCGACCACCACCAGCGGGTTGTACTTCTGGCCCGGCTCGGCGACGACGGCCAGCGCGGCCTGCAGCGCCACCCGGTTGCCCGCCGCTTCCACCACGGTCTCCAGCCGCCACAGCGGGGACGGTGCCGGCGGAGGGTGCGCCCCGTCCTTGACCTGCTCGAGCAGCGTCTCGGCGGCCGCGACGTCTCCGGGGTCACGGAACACAGGCGAGCCGGCCAGGGCCGGCGCGACCTGCTCCGCCTCGGCGCGGAGGGCGTCGAGCTGCCGCGCGTCGACCTCGAATTCGCGGAGCGCCTCCTCGGGATCGCGGGCGAGCTCGCCCTCGAGCAACGCCTCGAGTCGCGCGGTGCGGTAGCCCTCGCCGCCCCAGCGCAGGATCGCCGCGGCGACCTTGCCCCGCCACGCCTCGATCTGCTGGTGCAGCGTGGCGGAGATGTCCGACAGGAAGTCGCCGAACTCGTCCCGCGGCGGCCCGGCTTCCTCCGCCGGAGCGGCCGAAGCGCGCTCGCGCGATGCCGCGGGCGCGGACCGGGGGTCCGACGCGGTTCCGTCCGCGGGCGCGGGACCCTCCTCCCCGGCAGCGCCGCCCAGCAGCCCCGGGATCCGCTCCACCGGCACCTCGTCGCCGGCGGCTTGATGCGCGATCAGCCGGTTGAGCGCGCCCACCAGCTCGCGCACGTTGTCGAGGCCGAGCCTCGCGACCGCCTCCAGCACGCCGGAAGCGAAGGAAACGCGCCGCTCATCCGCCTTGCGGCGGAGGATCGCGACCTTGGTCTCGTAATCCGGAGGCGCGATGTCGATGACGAGGCCGCCCGCGAACCGGCGGATGAGCCGCTCGTCCAGCGCCTCGATCTCGGAGGGGGGGCGGTCGCTGGTGAGGACGATTTGCCGGCTCGCCGTCTGCATGGCGTCCACGATGCGCAGCAGCTCGGCCTGGGCCTCCCGCTGCCCCGTGAGAAACTGCACGTCGTCCACCAGAAGAAGCGCGACGTCGACGAAGCGCCTCCGGTAGGCCTCGCCCTGGCCCGACGCGATCGCGGCGTGGAACGCCTCGATGAAATGATCGAGAGTCAGATACTCCACCGAGAGCGCCGGGTCGATGGCCTTCGCCCCGTGCCCGATGGCCATGAGGAGATGGGTCTTGCCCAGCCCCGGCTTCGCGTAGATGAAGAGCGGGTTGTAGACCGCGCCGGGGGTCTCGGCGACGGCCCGTGCCGCGGTCACCGCGAGCCGATTGGCGCTGCCGACCACCATCGTGTCGAACCGGAAGTAGGGGTTGAGCGGCGGCGTCACGCGGGAGTCCCCCCGGCCGCGAGCCGGCGCAGCACCGACTCGGAGATGGCCTTCAGCGTCTCGAAGACCCCGCCCCCGTGCAGCGCGTCGGCGGAGAGGCTCGGGACCGTGCGGAAATTCAGCGACTCGTCCAGCTCCTCCGGGGTGAGAATCAGGTCGCGCGGGAGGTCCTGCTTGTTGTACTGGAACACGATCGGCAGGTGTCGCACGTCCGCACCCTGCTCCAGCAGGTTGGTCTGCAGATCCTGGAGACTTTCCACGTTGTCCTCGAGGCGGCGGGCCTGGCTGTCCGCCACGAAGACGACGCCGTCCGCACCCTGGAGCACCAGCCGGCGGGTGGATGCGTAGTAGCTCTGCCCCGGCACGGTGTAGAGCTGGAACTTGGTCGCGAAGCCCGAGATGCTGCCGAGGTCGAGCGGCAGAAAATCGAAGAAGAGCGTGCGATCGGTGCGCGTGGCGAGCGAGACCATGCGCCCCCGCCGGCTCTCGGGGACCCGGCCGAAGATGTACTGGAGGTTGGTCGTCTTGCCGGACCGGCCGGGCCCGTAGTAGACGATCTTGCAGGTGATCTCCCGCGCCGCAAAGTTCACGAGCGACATCGGCTCACCGCCCGAACAGCGCGCGGAGGCTCGCATTCAGCTCCCGCTCGAAGTTCTCCGGCAGGACCCGCTGCGCCGGCGCCTCCCGGGGCGCGGCCGCCACGAGCTCCGCCACCAGCCGGTCGAAGAAGAGCTGCACCAGACCGACCGTGCTCTCCCCGTCGAACACCACCAACCCGATCCACCGTCCCCGCGGGGTTTCGAAGCCGGAAAGGAACACGTGCTGGCTCGACCCCTGATGCACCAGCGAGAGGAACTTGGGCTCGCCCACGAGCCGCGCGATCTCCTGAGTCGATGCGACGATCGCGGCGCCGAGGGCGGCGGCCGTCATCACGTCCACCGAGCGGGTGAAGCCGTGCTGGGCCACCACCTGCCCGGACGACGTCATGAGCAGCGTGAGCCGGGCGGACGACTCGCCCAGGAAGCGCTCGAGCGGCGCCTTGACCCACGGCTCGATCGCCCGCATCAAGCGAGTCTCCCCACGACCTCGAACATCTCGAGCCGCGCGAGCCCCACGTTCGCGTCGGGGCCGGCGACCGCCACCAGCACCAGCTCCGCCCCGCAGGGCGCTGCGAGCACGGTCCCCTCCGCCGCGTGGAGCTGGAGAAACATGGGCTCCCGCCGTCCGGCGCACTCGGTGGCGCGCCGGAGCCGGTTGACGAGGCTCGCGGCGAGCGCGGCAACCGCGCGGCCGTCCACGCCGGTCATCAGCGATTCGGCCACGATCAGGCCGTCGCTCGCCGACACGAGCGCCGAGCCGCGGATGCCGCGCACGGTCGAGAGCCGGTCCAGCAACTCCGCCGCGGCGCTCATCCGGTCCGTTCCAGCCAGGCCCGCGCCGCCGTCGAAGCGCGCTCGGCGAACCGGGCGACCCGCCCCATCGGCATGTCCAGGCCCCGGACCGTGAGGAGCACGGTCGAGTCCGTCGGCGCGGAGAGGAACAGGTTCCCGTCTCCGCACTCGACGGCCAGCCCCCGCCAATCACCCAGCTCGAGCAGGCGAGCCGTGCGCGCGGCCTCCTTCGACACGCCCGCCAGCAGCGCCGCGACCGAATCGGCGACGTCGGCGCCCTCGGGACTCCGGAGCCCCCCTCCCAGACGGAGTCCCGCCGAATCCACGAGCAGGAGGCCGTCGGTGCCGCCGTCGAGACCGGCGAACACCGCGTCCTGCACCGGCGACGGACTCCCCTCCTCGAAGGAGAACGGCAGCCCTGCCTCGGCGGCCAGATCCGAACCGGCCGGCGCCTGCTCGGCCGGACCCGGCGGCGCCTCGGACGGAGCGGACGGAGTCGCGGCCGCCGCCGAGGCGGTCGGTGTAGGCGGCGCCGCCCGTTGGAGGGCACGAACCCGCTCCAGCGCCACGGCGGTGCCGGCATCGTCCGGATCGGCCTGACGGGCGTAGGCGAGATGCTTGTCGGCCGACGCCAGATCGCCCGCCTGATGGAAGAGGAAGCCGAGACCCTTGTGCGCGGAGACAAGGCCGGCATCGAGCTCGAGCGCGGCAACCCACGCCTCGAACGCCCGGTCTCGCTCACCCCGGTCGCAGAGGATGCGGCCCGCGAGGTCGTGCGCCCGCGCCAGCTCCGGGTAGCGGGTCAACCCCGTGCGGGCGATCTTGTACGCCGCGTCGAGCTGGCCCCGCCGGCGGAGCGCCTCGCCGAGATCGAGGAACACCAAGCTGTCCGGATCCGCGGCCAGCTCCGCAGTCATGCCCCGGATGTCGTCAGACATGGCGTCCCCTCAGGGCGTCGGCGAACACCGCGGCCGAGGCGCGGAGCTCGGCCACGCGCGCGGCGTGGGCTTCCTCGTCGGGCGGCCGTCCGTCGGCCCGCAGCCAGCGGTCCCAACTTTCGATGGCATCCGCAAACCGCCCCTGGGCCGCCTGGGCCATCCCGAGCAGCCGGCGGGGCGCGGCCGCCGCCGGGTCGCGGTGCAGCGCCTGGACCAGGGCGTCCTCGGCTTCATCGTATCGGGCGAGGCGGAGCAGCGTGCGGCCCAGGGCTACGTGACCCTCGGCCCGCTCCGAGTCGGCGGCGACCAGATCCACGGCCGCGAGCCGCGCGGCCTCGAGGTCGCCGCGGGCGAGGTACTCCTCCACCCGAGCCGCCGCCGGTGCGTCATCCGCCCGCGCCGCCGGTTCTGCGGGCGCAGAGGCCGGCGCCTCGAGGATGACCACGCCCGCACTGGTGAGCCCGTAGATCGTCCGCGCGACGTCGAAGTCCGAGCGGCCGAGGGCTTCCGCGATCTGGCGAAGGTCACGGGTGGCGTCGACGGCGGCCAGCACTTCCCACTCGAACGGCACCAAGTCGAGCGGTGATGCGTCGTCCTCCGGCGCCCGCAGCCGGGGCACCATCCCGAGATGAGGAACCTTGGTCTCGATCCGCGCCCACTCGTCGATGCGCCGCGCCGCCTCCATCAGGAGGGCCTCGGTCGGAATGCTCACCGGCGCCTCGATGCCGGAGCGGTCGAGCGCGCCCTCGACGAACGAAAAGTAGCCCTCCGACCAGCTCATCAGCTCGAACACCACCTCCTCCACCTGCGCGCGCACGCAGCGGTCGAGCTCGCGCCGGCCCACGGCGTCGATGGCGACCAGGATCTCGCCCAGGCGGCGACGGTCGCCCGCCGTCTGGAGGGCCCGGGCCCGGGCGAGGTCCTCTTCCCGGAGCTTGCCGGAGCGCAGCAGCAGCTCGCCCAGGACATGGGGGTTGCTGGTGATGTGGGCGGCGATCACCGCGCCGCGGTCGAAGTGAACCACGCCGGCGTTCTGGCGCAGCTCGGAGGTGACGCGCAGCACTCCCGTCTTCCGCCCCAAGTCGAGGAGCTGGAAGACGTCATGGATGTTGAGCTCCTTGAGCGGTCCCTCGATCGCCATTGGGCTAGCCCGCCGCGGTGGCGAAGATGTGCTGGAGGTCGCGAGCCGAGCGCGCCCGATTCCGCGCCTCGTTCGCGAGGGAGCCCGCCGGGTCGAGCTGGATCACCCGCTCCCAGTCGGTGACGGCATCCTCGAACCGCCGCTGCCGGGCCCAGGCCACGCCGCGGTGGAAGAGCGCGGCGCGATGCTCCGGGTCGAAGCGGAGCACGCGCTCGAGCGCCTCCAGCGCCTCCGGCGTGCGGCCGTCGTCCAGCAGCACGCGGCCGAGCGCGGCCAGGGCCTCGAGCTCGTACGGATCGGTCTCGAGCACCTGCACCAGCAGGTTCACCGCGGCCCCTGCCGACTCGGTCTTCTGGATCAGGCTCGCGAGTGCCAGCGCCGCGGTCGTGAAGGTGGGCAACACCTCCAGCGCGCGCTCGTAGGCCGCGCGCGCGGCGTCGAGCCGGGTCCCCAGCTCCTCCAGCTGGCCCAGCTCATACCAGACCTGCGCCATGGACCCGTCGAGCCGCAAGGCCTCGCGATAGGCAGCGTGCGCGGCGTGACGGTCGCCCAGCCGCACCGCGATGCGGGCCTGGAGGTGCAGAAGGTCGGCCCGCCCGGGAGCGAGGGTCTGCGCCGCGCGGGCGGAGTCGAGCGCCCCGACCGCGTCACCGACCTCCAGCCGGACCCGCGCCCGCAGCACGTGCGCCTCGACCGCGTCCGACGCCCGCCGGGCCAATGCCTCGGAGAGCGGTGCGGCTTCCGGGGTCCGGCCGAGAGCCAGCAGCGCGCGGATCTCGCCGGCCGCAGCGTCCACGCTATCCGAATCGATCGCCCGGGCCTCACGGTATCGCTCCAGGGCCTCGCCGTGCAGCCCGCGCCGCGCGAACAGATCGCCGAGGAGGGCCGTGGCCGCGGCCGGCGCCGCCCCCCGCGCCCGCGCCCGGCTCAGCTCGGCCGCGGCACGCTCCAGCATCCCCTTGCTGATGTAGTCGCGCGCGAGCGCCAGCGGGTCCGCCGTCTTCGCGGCCGGTGCCTCCGGCGCCGGGGCGAGCTCGCGGAACAGCCGGTCCAGCGTGGACGGATCGAAGGCGAACTCGGTCCCCAGATCGCCGCCCGCGACATCCGCCGCGAGCTCGGGGGGGACGGCGATGGTCGGGTCCTCGAATTGGAGATCGATGGTGAGGGCGTACTTCTGCGGCACGTAGAACGGATCGAGCTCGAGCGCGCGCTTCGTGGCGCGAAGGGCGCCATCGAAGTCGCCCAGCTGGCTCAGCGAGAAGCTGAGATTGTAGTGCGCGGCGGCAAAGCCGGGGTCCGCCTCCACGGCGCGGCTCAGAGCCGTGCGAGCCTCCCCCCACCGCTTGAGCTCCATCAGCACGAGTCCGACGCCGTTCCACCCCGCGGCGCTCTGGGGCGCCTGGCCAAGCGCCTCGCGGTACGCTTCGAGCGCGGGCTCGAGCCGGCGCCGCTGGAGATGGAGCAGCCCGAGATTGAGCCGCGCCGCTGGCGGGGCGCCCGGCGACGCAAGCGCCCGCTCGAGCGCCTCGGCCGCCTGGTCCACCCGGCCCTGATGCGCCCGCAGGACGCCGAGATTGTTCCAGGCCAGCCCGTAGCCGGCGTCCAGCGCCACCGCGCGCTCGTAGGACTCCGACGCCGAGTCCCGCCAGCCGGATTGGTGGAGCGTCACGCCGCGCTCATTCCAGAGCTTCGGCGAGTCGGGATAGTCCCGCACCAGTCCGTCGTAGAGCTCGAGCGCGGCCGGCAGATCCCGGCGCAGGAGGTGGACCTCCGCCATCGCCTGGAGGTTGAGGCGGCGGTCTTCCCCGGCGTCGAGCCCCATGCGGTATTCCCGCAGCGCCTCGACGAAGAAACCTCGCTGGCGGAACGCGAGGCCCAGGTTGAAGTGCGCCAGGGCCCCGCCCTCGACCACCCGGGGCCGCATGGCCTCCCGCGCCGCGGATCGCTCCCGCTCGTCCCGCGCGGCCACCCGCTCGAGGGCGAGGTTGGCCTGGGCGCGGGAGAGCGCGGGATTGAGCGCGATGGCGCGCTTCGTCGCGGCCCGCGCCTCGTCCTGCCGGCCGAGGTCGCCGTACAGGAACGCGAGGAGGTAGTGCGCCTCGGCGTTGTCGGGGTTGCGCTCGATCGCCGCGCGGAGCGCGAGGAGGGCCTGGTCATTGAGCCCGCGATTGTACAGCGTCTCACCCAGATGGAAGAGCGCGACCGAGCTTTGCGGGTCGCGCTCGCACGCGAGGGAGAACCACTCGGCCGCCACCTCGAGCCGGCCGCGGGACCGCTCGGCGAGCCCGATCTGGATCAGCGCGCCGGGATCGTTCGGGTGCCAGGCGAGGAGGGTCTCGAACTCACTCGCGGCCTCGGCGTGGTGCCCGAGCGCCGTGTAGGCCCGGCCCAGCTCCCAGCGCGCATCCCGGTCGCCCGGCGACCGCCGCAGCTTCTCCTGCAGCTCGGCCACCACGCGGTCGTAGTGCCCGCTCCCGCGGTAGGCGATCTCGAGGTTGGCCCGGGCCACCTCCATGCGGGGATCCAGCGCCAGCGCCTGGCCGAACTGCTCGATCGCTTCGGGGACCAGTCCTTTCTGCCAATAGAGAACGCCGAGGTTGTTGTGGGCGCCGGCATCAGCCGGATCGATCCGCCGGGCGAAGGACCGGAGCACATCCCGCTCGCGCTCCGACAGCACGGCTGCGGACATCGTTCAGGAAAGGCGGATGGCGTCGAAGATTGCCCGGAGGGAGGGCATGTCGGGAAGGAGAAGGAAGTGCCCGCGCAGCGGTTCCGTCGCTCCCTCGACCCGAAACGCGGTCTCGACGCAGAAGACGTAGTCGCGGTCGTGCCCGAAGTTGAGATAGGCGGTCGTGAGGATGGCGGCGCTCAAGTCGATGACCAGGCTGGGCACCGACGGGACCAGCATCATGCCCATGAAATCGCTCAGGGCGTTCATATACGCGCTCGCCAGGATGTTGCCCGCCTCCTTGAGGCCCGACTGCTCCATCGAGCCGAACGCGGTCGTCGTCCCCGGGCTCTTGCGGAACAGGATGTCGCAGAGCGCCTTGGCGGAAGGCTCGGGAAAGAGCACGAGCGTCCGGCCGGTCAGGTCGCCCATCATGTGCATGAGCACCGCCGCGATCACCTCGTCCGCCCGGCCGAGCAGCTCGGGCACCTCCTCCAGAGGCCGGATGTTCACTTCCGGCACGGCAATCATGATCGTCCGGCTGGTGAGCTGGGACAGCGCCGTGGCGGCATGCCCCGCGCCGATGTTCGCGACCTCCTTCAGCGCGTCGAGCTGCAGCTCTTTGAGATCCCGCACGTCTTCCATCATCCCCCCTACACCAGAGCGGCCGCGTCGAGGATCAAGGCGGGGGCGCCGTCGGCGAGGATCGTGGCCCCGCCAAGATACGGCGGCATGCCCCGCGGCGCATCGAACGGTTCGATCACGATGTCCTGCTGCCCCAGCAGCGCGTCCACCACGAGCGCGGTACGGCGCTCGCCCACCTCGAGGATGATGGTGGGCCGTCGCGCCGGAGCCCGATCCACCCGCGCCGCGACGAGGTCCCGCAGGTGCACGGTGGGGATCACCCGGTCGCGCACGACCAGGGCCTCCCGGCTCCGGAGCGCCGTCACGGCGCGGGTGTCGAACTCGACCGTCTCCGCGACATAGGCCAGCGGCACCGCGTAGCGCTCCTCGCCTGCCTGCGCCAGCAGCGCCCGCACGATCGCGAGTGTGAGCGGGACCCGCAGCGTGAAGGTGGTCCCCTGCCCCGGCTCGGTGTGCACGTCCAGGCTGCCGCCCAGAGCGCGGGCGCGGCCGAGCGCCACCTCAACGCCGACCCCGCGCCCCGACACGCCGCTC
>Ga0070707_100000485_pt1 | contig 39356 bp, 45 predicted proteins | sample KBSK5502metaG_FD_65468 | JGI IMG/M metagenome (GOLD analysis project Ga0070707, IMG submission 65468) | Corn, switchgrass and miscanthus rhizosphere microbial communities from Kellogg Biological Station, Michigan, USA - KBS K5-50-2 metaG | ecosystem: Host-associated > Plants > Roots >... | reverse complement strand
ATTCCCGAACTCATTCCAACTCCTTGGCGTTTCTATACTTCCCTTCGTAGATTCAATCTAAAGCAAATCTGTCGGGATAGTCAAGCGAACAGCTGTATTGCTATCCCATTGTCTCGTCAGCACTTAGGCGGCCGGAACATGCGTGGAGCCAACCCGGTTCTCCCCTCTGCAGCACCCGAATGACCGGCATTTCAGAGCCCCTTCGGGGGTCTGTCGGGGGCAATTCCGAGTTCGAAGCCGTGGCCTCGCTCAGCGATCTGGGCGATGGAACGGTTCTGCAACGCGTGCGCTCTTCTGGTGACGCTATCTGCATCATCCGCCTCAACGGCGAGATCTCAGCCTTGAGCGATATCTGCACTCACCAGCACTTTTCGATGTCGCTCGGCGATCTGTTTGAAGATGGGACGCTGCAGTGCGCCTGGCATGGCACACAGTACGACTGTCGGACCGGTGAAGTGAAGCAGCCCCCCGCCACGAGTCCGTTGCCCGTATTTCAGGTTCGTCTCGAAGGTGAGCAAATCCTCGTCGGACCACGCTGCGCGCGCATCAATGGCAAGTACGAATCATCGACGGTGCGTGTTCCGTGAAGCTGCGCACCGACTTTCCGCTCCTCGCCAATTACCCGGGTCTGCATTACCTGGACTCGGCGGCGACGTCGCAGAAACCAAAAGTAGTTCTCGATGCGCTGCGCGATTTCTACGAGACGGCAAACGCGAATCCGCATCGCGGCGCGTACTCGTTGTCGGTGCGAGCGACGGAGTGTTATCACCAGGCTCGCGTTCGCATCGCGCAATTTTTCGGTGTCCGTGATTCCGATTGCCTGATCTTCACCAGGGGAACGACCGAAGGATTGAACCTCGTGGCGGAATCATGGGGATTTGCGAACGTATCGAGTGGCGACGAGATCGTCGTGACCGCATTGGATCACCACGCGAATTTCGTCCCCTGGCAAGTGCTCGCGATGAGAAAGGGGGCGAAGTTCAGAGTCTGTGAGCTGACTCCGGACGGGAAGATCGATCTCGATTTCCTGAGCGCAATGCTCAACAAGCGGACAAAGGTCGTCGCCTTCAATCACGTCTCCAACGCCATCGGCACGATCAATCCCGTCGCCGAGATCGGGCGTCTGGTGCGCGATAAGACCGACGCTATTCTCGTTTGTGACGGTGCGCAGAGTGCTCCCCACTTTCCGGTTTCGTTCGATTCGCTCGGCGTCGACTTCTACGCTTTCAGCGGGCACAAGATGCTCGGGCCAATGGGAATCGGCGGATTGATTGGCAAGCGGGAAATGCTCGAGGAGATGCCGCCATATCAGACCGGCGGCGACATGATCGAGTTCGTGCACGACGATCGGACGACATGGAATGTGTTGCCGCACAAGTTCGAGGCCGGAACGCCGAACGCCGCCAATGCTGTCGGTCTTGCCGCGGCGGTCGACTATCTCGATGGGATCGGCATGGATCGAGTGATCGCGCACGAGCGCTCGCTGATGTCCGTCGCGCAGAAGCGGCTGGCGGCGATCGACGGTCTCCAAATTTACGGTCCGGCGCCCGCCGAGCGTAGCGGAGTGATCAGCTTCACCATGAGCGACGTGCATCCACACGATCTGGCGACCATACTCGACGGCGAGGGGGTCTGCATTCGTGCCGGACACCATTGTGCACAACCCCTGATGCGCCGTCTCGACGTCCCTGCCACGGCGCGCGCGTCGTTTTATGTCTACAACGACGAGAGCGACATCGATGCGCTGGTCGCGGGAATCATCAAGGCACGCGAGATCTTCGCATATGTCGAGACCTGAGATGTCCGCCCAGCTGTCGGCGTTGTACCAGGAGATGATTCTGGATCATTATCGTCGGCCGCGGAACAAGGGAACTCTGGAGAACGCGGACGCGAGTGTGGAGATGAAGAATCCGCTCTGCGGCGACGAGATCGCGTTACAGGTGGCGTTTGACGGTGATGCGGTGAGCGATCTCAGATTTTCCGGACGAGGCTGCTCTATCTCACTGGCTTCGGCGTCGATGATGACACAGCTGGTAAAAGGAAAGGGCAGAGGCGAGATCGATGCGATTAGAAGCCAATTCCGCGACCTGATGCTTGGCGTGGCATCAGGAGCGGACGAAAGTCGCCTCGGTGCGTTACGCGCTCTGTCCGGTGTCGCGCGGTTCCCAGCGCGAGTGAAGTGTGCACTGCTAGCCTGGAACGCCCTCGAGAGCGTGCTGAATGGGCAGACGCCCTAGCCCACTGATGTGACCGCCAAGCACGATCTTCCCTTCACGGCGACGCTCGAAGAATACGAGCGAGAAGCGAACGCGCTATTCGAGGCGGTTCGGGCGCGCGAGAATGCGGCGCTCTGGAATTTCAAATGGATGCATCCGCACTATCGGGGCAAGACAGTCACCGATGTGAATCCCGAAGCTCTCGATCTCGACGACGCACGCCTGGTCGTGGCGCAGGAGTACACGTTTTATACCTGGCACGATCTGGAGAACTTTACAAAAGAAGTCGCGCGAGAAGGACCCACGAAAAAGTTCGAGCAGGCAGTCGAGGCGGTGGTCGCCGGAGATGTGGCGACGCTGCGCTCGATGCTTCGCGACGATCCGCAGCTCGTACGTGCGCGGTCAGCGCGGCGTCATCATGCAACATTGCTGCATTACATAGCTGCCAACGGTGTTGAGGGCGTGCGCCAGAAGACACCCGCCAATGCCGTCGAGGTCGCCAAAATTCTTCTCGACGCTGGTGCCGAGCCCGATGCACTGGCAGTGATGTACGACAACCTCTGCACGACGATGAGCATGCTGGTCTCCAGCGCTCATCCGGCCGGCGCTGGACTCCAGGCTGACCTTGCGGAAACATTGTTGGACTACGGCGCGAGCCACCGTGGTCCTGGCTCGGAGTGGCAATCGAACCTGATGACAGCGCTCTCGTTCGGTTACGTCGGGACGGCGGAACGACTCGCCCAGCGTGGTGCACCCGTCGATGATCTGCCAGCTGCGGCGGGGCTAGGTAGGGTCGAAGAGACGATCCGGCTTCTTCCAACCGCCGACACTCGGAGCAGGCACGTCGCACTGGCGCTGGCCTCGCAGCACGGTCACGCCGATGTGGTGAGACTGCTGCTCGACGCAGGTGAAGATCCGAACCGGTACAACCCGGACGGATTTCATGCGCATTCGACGCCGTTGCATCAAGCGATCGCGTCCGATCGACCAGTCGTGGTGCAATTGCTCCTGGACCGGGGCGCGCGAACCGACATCAAGGACACCATCTTCTCTGGCACAGCGCTCGGCTGGGCGATCTACTGTAAGCGTCCGGCGATCGCAGAGGAGCTGCGCAACCGCGGCGCACCAGCGAGCTAATACCGCCGGTCGACTCCGATTGCAGCGGACGGCGTTGGACGCCGCCGCTGAACCGGAAGACTATTCATCTCGCCAACAATTAGCGGCCGTGGTCCAGCTGACCGCGAATCTCTCCACCCGGAAAATCACCAGGCCCGGTGTTGATTCCGTCGACGCCGTCGTTGGTGTGCACGTTGACGTAGGTCAGACCCGCTCTCATCGCATCGAGTAGCGGCATGTTGGTACCGACAGCGCTGGCGGGGCAGATCACACCAGTCGGTGAAAAGGAGCCGGAGGCCAGGACACCGTTATGCGGTCCAGACCCGCTCGGTCCCGGCGTACCAGTGGGCCCGGCAGGCGGCGGATACAGCCACATCCGGATTGGCCCATTCACGCCCGGAGGGCCGCAGTGGATGTGCGACATGAAGACGTTGTCGATGTTCGAGGCGATGAGCCGATACTCGACGGTGTTGCCGTCAGCGCTGACCCGGAAGATCGCTTCCCCCTGAGCCTTCGAATCTGCCGGCGTGGAAACGGTACAAGTCGGGCATACCTCTTCGGCACCAGTCATGTGGGTGCCGAGATTGACGTCCCCGTTTCCTCCGGCGTTACTCACGAACAACGGCACACGCACTTCGAATCCCGTCGGTGCTGGCTTGTCCGCAGTGCAGCCGACGAGGAGCGCCGGTATGGCGCCAAGGATTATTTCTCTTCGCAGCATGAGAACCCTCCCGTGTTCTACGTCTCTTCGCACCCTCCGATCAGGTTATGCGCCTCGTCGTTCGCGGGACTCGGTCGAGCCTACGCGTGCCGAAAAAAGTACGCCGTGGGCCCGGGGGCGGAAGGGTTGGAGACGGGTATTTTGGCCATCGCATCTGCTCGCGGCATCCAATAGACAAATGAACCACGATGGAGTGCGATATGACGAATCAACGAATCCTGGTCGTTCTGACTTTCATCAATCTGCTTTTCCTCGGTGGTCTTGCCCTCGATCGGGTACGGCCTGTGTTTGCGAAGCAGAACACATCGCCTGTTCTTCGCGGTCGCGCACTCGAGATCGTCGATGCTCAAGGCAGACTTCGGGCGACGATTGGTGTGCTGCCGCCGAGCACCGTCGATTCAAAACGATATCCCGAGACGGTGCTGCTCAGACTGATCGACACGAAGAGCGGGCCAGTCGTGAAGATCGGCGCGGCCAGCAATGGGGGCGCGCTCGGCCTGACGGATGGCGCGGACCGTGGGGTCCAGGTCTTCGCGCATGACACCGGAAGTTTCATCAGGATCGTTGATCGGGCCGGACGCGAGCGGGTCATACGTCCATAACAATTTGCACGGTGACCTTTTCGCCCTGACGTAACAGCGCCATCAGTTGGGGAACTCGGCGAGCTTGCGCAGGCGAATGTCAGGATCGCTCGCGAACTCGTGTTGCAGCCAGCCGAGATGGCCGGCGCCGTAGATCACAAGCACATGTTCGGTCGGAGAGTCGGCGAGTCGCATGACGTTACTGTAGATCCGCATGTTGCGACGGAACCAGTCCGAAACCAGATCTGCCCCGGCCCAATCGCCCGGCTCGCCAAAGTGCGCCTGGCGGTAATAGAAGCCTACGTCCGCGGTGACTTTGCCGTCTGAGTTCATGTAGAGCAGCGTCTCGAGGACGGTATGCGAGGCCAGATAGTCATTCTGCGCCTTCACCATCACGCCGATCTCTCCCATCATCGCGTCGAGCTCCTTGGACCGGCCACTCGCCTTGGCGTAGTCCACGATGCGCTGGAACGGAAACTCGCCGTCGACATCCACGGGGTACACGGTCTTGTGCCCGAGCTCCTTAGCCAGCCGATATCCGATCTGGTCGATTTCGTTGCGCGACAGCGTGTACTTTCCTGCGAGGTAGTCGGAGTACTCGCGGCCCGCCCGCTGACTAAAGACATCCGATTCGACTGCGATTTTGGTTGGACGGAATTTTTTCAGTACGTCGATCAGCTGCGCGATTTCTCGTTGACGCTTGGGCGCCAGCACGTCGTCGGCCCGCGTGTTGAAGATGTCGCGCCCCGGGTTGGCCATGTGGTAAACGCCGAGCACCAGCACTTCGGCGCGGGCCGGTGCTGCCGGCGGTTGCTGTGACAGGGCGGGACGTATCACCAGTGTCAGCGCGACCAGGGGAAGAAATTTTTTCATGAGGCAAGAATGTCCAGTATGAAAGTTGGAGACAAAGTTCCGGATTTCACGACCCTCGATGACAGCGGCCACCCTGTTTCACTCTCGGACTTCAAAGGCAAGTCGGTGGTGCTGTACTTCTATCCGAAGGACGACACGTCGGGCTGTACCAAGGAAGCCTGCGATTTTCGCGATGCATTCCCGCGATTCGGCAAAACCGATGCGGAAGTAATCGGCGTAAGCCCAGACAGCGTGGAGTCGCACCGCAAATTCAAGAAGAAATACGAGCTCCCCTTCAAGCTTCTGGCTGACGAAGGCCACAAGCTCGCCGACAAGTTCGGAGTCTGGAAAGAGAAATCGATGTACGGCCGCAACTTCATGGGGATCGAGCGCACGACCGTTCTCATTGATCGCAACGGCCGCGTCGCTCGAATCTTTCCGAAGGTACGCGTCCCCGGACACGTCGAAGAAGTCGAGACCGCCTTGCGCGAGCTCGATCGCAAGTAGCGACCTATTTCTTCGCGGGAGACAAACCCGGCATCGGCTCGTCCGCGGTCGGACCGTAAATCGACGGCACTGGAACATCGATCAGTCGCAGATACACCGTCAGCTGCCCCCGGTGATGAACGAGATGGTTGATCGTCTGGCGCACGATCACTCCCCGCGGCGCGCTGAAGAAGACCTGCGGTCCCCGCCTCAGCGACCAGTCGACCTTGTAGTCGGAGTCTTTGGAAGCCGCGATCGCCTTGCGCGCTTCTTTCACGTGCTTGTCGAACGACTTCACCAGATCCTCGGTTTTCTCGTACGAGTATCCCGGATACCCTCCGAGGTCGAGCGAAGTCTGGGTGACAGCGTTGGTAATCCAGCCCGGCATGCCGGCCACGAGCTGAGTGAGATGGCCGAGCGAGAACGACCTTGGATGCGGCTTGAATTGCCCTTTATCCGTTGGAACTCTCTCGATCACCTTGCGAGTCGTTGCCATTTCCTGATCGAATTCGGGCAAGAGAGTGTCGGCGATGCTCATATAGTCTCCGCGAATTGATTCGTTGTTGATTTTCCCTAGTATGGTCGCGGAAATCGGCGGCGTCCACACGCGCCCGGTGTGCCGTCGCCCCAAGCCGCTGGGGGGCCGAGGACTCACCCGTTCATCCGATACCAACGCGGGCGCGGGACTGCGACTGTGAAGCAGTCACATTCATCAGGTTAGCATGTCGAGATCGGGAAGCTCCAGCACTCTGTCCGAGCTGTCGTCACAGCTTGCAACTGCCGTAGAGACGGCCGCCAAATCCATCGTCTCCATCCACGCGCGACGACGCATTCCTTCGAGCGGAATCGTTTGGCGCGATGGTGTAGTCGTCAGCGCCAGTCATACCGTGCGTCGAGATGACGAAATCCCGCTGACGCTGCCAGACGGTAATTCCACTGTTGCGAAAGTCGCGGGACGCGATTCCGCCACCGACCTGATCGCCTTGCGCGTTCAGGGTACCAAATCGTTCGTCGCGCCAAAGGCCGACGTATCGAGCCTGCGCGTCGGATCTCTGGTGCTCGCCGTCGGACGCCCCGGGCGCAATGTCTCGGCGAGCTTCGGCATCGTCAGCGCGGTTGGAGAGGGTTGGCGCACCTGGCAAGGTGCACGCATCGATCGGGTGCTCCGACTCGACCTCGCAGTCTACGACGGATTTTCCGGCGGATCGCTCGTCGATCCTTCCGGTGCTGTGCTCGGTCTCAACAACTCTGCGCTCGCCCGCGGGACGCCGTTGGCTTTGCCTGCCGCCGCCGTCGACCACGTGCTGGACGAGCTACTGGAGCGCGGGCACGTGCGTCGCCCTTTCATCGGAGTCGCCGTACAGCCGGTGGCGCTGTCGGCATCCGTCGTCAAACAACACAGCCTGAACGGCGATACCGGCTTGCTGATCGTATCGATCGCCGACGCGTCACCCGCCGAGAAAGCTGGAATGCTGCTGGGAGATGTCCTGCTCGAGGCAAACGGCAATGAGCTCTCCGGCCCCGACGACTTGCTCGATGCACTCTCCAGCGTTTCGAAAGATGGCGCGATAACGCTCAAGTTCCTGCGCGGGGGCAGCGTCAAAACTGCTTCGATCACGCCAGCCGATCGGGGAGGGGAAGGACGCGAATGAACATCTCGATGCTTGGCTCTGCCCGCGCGGCGTCATCGAACCTGAATGGCCTCGCTGAGCTGCTGCGGCAGGCGGTGGTCGAAGTGCGGAGTGGTGATTCGGGAAGCGGCACCGGAATCATCTGGGGTGGCGCTGGACTCGTTGTCACCAATGCGCATTGCATCAAGCGTGGTACGCAGCTTCAGGTGGACTCCGCCGGCAAGTGGCGCGAAGCGCACGCACTCGCATACCATCCTCATCATGATCTCGCGCTTCTCGCTGCACCATCCGTCAGCGGTCCGCTCCTCGAGCTCCGCGATCCCGAATCGCTTCGTACCGGTGAGCTCGTCTTCGCCCACGGGCATCCGCTTGGCATCCGTGACGCGCTGGCGATGGGCGTCCTCCACGCCGTCACCCGCGATAGATCCAAATCGCCGCGCTGGATCGTCGCCGACGTGCGACTGGCGCCCGGCAACTCGGGTGGCCCGCTCGTCGATGCCGAAGGAAGACTCGTCGGCATCAACAGCATGGTGGTCAACGGGCTGGGAGTGGCGGTACCAGCGTCACTGGTGCAGCGATTCGTCGAGCGAGCGCTCTCGCAGCGCGCGGCGTAACACCGGCTCGCGACGATGACGCGCATTGCGATCGTCGCGCCGTCCGAGAAGTTGCGCATATCGCTGGCGGCAGCGCTGAGAACCAATCCGGAGTTCGAAGTAATCGCCGCGTCCGCTTCGACCGCCGAACTTCCTCCGTCGGCCGACATCGTCCTCGTAGCGCGAGTCGCGACTTCTTCTCGCGTCGCCGGTTATGCGCCGGACGGCACGAAGGAAACCGTACTCACCAACCGTGAGCGCGAGATCCTGGCATTGCTCGCCGATGGGCTGGTCAACAAGCAAATCGCCGCGCGACTCGGAATATCCACCAATACGGTAAAGACTCACCTCGAGCTTTTATTCGACAAACTCGGCGTCGCCACACGAGCTGAAGCGGTGGCGACTGGAGTGAAGCGCGGACTGTTACTGCTCTGAAAGTGGCGCTTGATGGCGACAAGCTTCTGCACCAATCTATTTCTCAACGCCGACGGGGATGCGAATGGCTGAAGGGCCAATCGAAGCGCAGCTGCTGGATCTGGAGAAACAGTATTGGCAGGCAATCAAGGACCGAGACGTGCAGGCGGCCATGCGTCTGACGGACGATCCGTGCATCGTCACCGGCGCGCAGGGCGTCGCTCGCATCAGCCAGAAGCAGTTCGCGGGTATGCTCCAGGCCGGCGGCTGGACGTTGCATCAATTCGACTTGAGCGACGTGCAGGTGCGAGTGCTGAGCGAAGACGTCGCCATCCTCGCCTACAAGGTGAAGGAAGTCCTGACGGTCGAAGGTAAGCCGGTCACGATCGACGCGTCTGATTCCTCTACCTGGGTGCGTCGCGACGGCAACTGGGTCTGCGCGTTACACACGGAAGCTCTCACCGGCGATCCGTTCGGGCGCGACCGCCGCCCTTCACCACTGAAGCCTTAGCCCCGCTTCGCGCTCACAACCATTAGGGCGACGCACCGGCGCGGACCGGCAGTTTTCGCTGCTGCCAATCCTGGTATGAGCCATCGTACAGTTTCACTGGATACCCGAGATAGCGCGCGATGAAGTAAGTCATGCTGGCGCGATAGCCGACCCAGCAGTACGTCGCTACCGTATCCCCCGGATTGACTCGCGCAGCGTAGAGACGCTGGAGCTCGGCGCGATCCTTCAAGAGCGGCGAGTCACCACCGCGAAATAGCTCCTCCCACTGCAGCTGGTGCGCGCCCGGAATATGTCCCGCGCTCGGCATTCCGTGACGCTCACCGGAGCCGAGGTACTCGCCGTCGGTGCGGGTGTCGATGAGCGAAACTCCTCGCTTGCCGAGATGCGCAGTGATCCAGTCGGCCGTCGCGACTCGCTCCGGATGCGGTTGAACGGTGAGATGTCCGCGTGCAAAAGCCGGTGTCTCGCGACTGACCGGTCTTCCCTCGGCACGCCATTGCTGGAGACCTCCATCGAGCATCGCGAATCGCTTGTGCCCGATGTAATCGAGGGTGAAAAGAGCGCGCGAAGCCATCGGTCCTTCGCTCGCGTAAACTACCACCATGCTGTTGTCAGAGATGCCGGCCTTCTCGAAGACGTCGCGGATCTGCTCGATCGACGGCAGCTCGGAGCCGAGTCCGTCCCGCGATGTCACGATGTCCATGTAAGAGAGTGGACGGGCGCCGGGAATGTGGCCGTCGCGGTAAGACTGGTCATGCTCGACCTGGAGGACGACGACGGATGGATCGTTGAGATGCGAGGCAAGCCAGGCTGTCGACACGACCAGCGGCTCGTCAACCGCCGAATTGCGCGAAGCGCTCCCGGGCGCGAACGTAGCACCAACAGCAACGAATCCGATAACCGGAGCGAAGCGCATCGTGGTCTCCTCCAGGTGATATAGAAATTAGACACCCGCAGACGCCATGATGGCACTTCGAAGCGCGACATGAGTTTCTTCACAATCTTGCGGCACTTGCTCGCGATTCTGTTGCTCCCGTTCATGGTGGTGGTTGTCATTCCACGGTGGTTGTTGCGCGGGTGGGCGCTGTCGGATACTTATTGGGCGGTGGGGACTCCGGTCGAGCTCATTGGGCGCGTTGCAGGTGTCCTGATTTTTCTTGCCGGCTTTTCTCTTTTCGCCTGGTGCGTGTCGCTTTTTGCTCGAATTGGAGAAGGGACCTTGGCACCGTGGGATCCCACCAGGCGTCTGGTCGCCGTCGGACCGTACCGCTACGTCCGCAATCCTATGATCACGGGTGTGGTGACGATGCTCGCAGGGGAGGCTGTTTTCCATGGCTCTCGCGTCCTCGCCACCTGGGGGGCGACGTTCGTGTTCATCAACTACGTCTTCTTTCTGATTTTCGAAGAGCCCGATCTGGAGAGCCGCTTCGGCGAAGACTACCGCCGCTATAAAGCCAACGTACCGCGCTGGATTCCACGGCGAACGCCTTGGAACGGTTGACGGCAGGCGATTGCGCTCGGCTCGCGCACGGAACTTGAGTGAATGGCGTGGAACCAAACCATTGATCAGCTATGACAGCCCCGACTTCTGCGCCGCTGCGCCCGCTTCTCCTGCCACGCGATTATTTCAGAAGCGTTCTGGCCGCGCTGATCACACTCCTCACGATCGGTGGCTGGATCAACGCGCTCGGGCGCACTCCCCTTCGCGAGGCGTTGCGCTCTCAGACACGGCTGTGGTGGATCGAGCAAATAGTCGCACTGGCACTGGCCCTCGTCTGCATCGGAATCATCATGCGGCGACGTTCCTTCCTGGAAGCGGCCTTCTGGCTCACCATCTACTCGACGCTGTTCGATGTGATGCGGTGGATCTTCGAATTCATCGATGGCCAGCCGACAATCCCGGTCGCGCTCATTCTCTACCTGCTTTTCCTGTGGCGACTCCTGCTCACCCGCAAGCAGATTGACGCGCGGTCGGACCAAACCGTCGCTCAATCCCCAGCCGGTTAGGGGTGTCTAACGGGAGGAGTAGTGGCGGCCTCCCAATGCAAGAGATAAGTATTTACTCGTGGGCAACAAACCGCTCGGCCAGCTGATCGTCCTGCTTGGCCTGGTCATCATCGTCGTCGGGTTGGTGGCGATGCGCGGGTGGCTTGGTTGGTTCGGCCACCTACCGGGCGATGTGCGTGTCGAAAGGCAGAATGTGCGGGTGTACGTGCCGATCGTTTCGATGTTGCTGATATCGATCGTCTTCAGCGTGCTGTCATACGTTCTTCGCCGAATTTTCTGATTCCCGATCGCTCGTAACATCTGGAGAGCAAGGCGGCTCGTTCCGCTTGTTGCTCCCAATAGCAATTGCTGCATCGGCCCTCTGCGCCCCGGTCTCCACCGCGCAGCCACTGGTTCAACTGGGCGCACAGAACGCGCGGGTCGGTGCCGACTCGGCGGAGATCGCCAAGCGCGCGCGCAATCTGCAAGCCTCGTTCGAGCGCCGTCGCCGTCAGATGCTGCCGAGATTCTATATCGGAACCGCCGATCACTGCCTGATCGTCGGCCGGTTCTGCGAGTGGCATCCGAATCTGAAGGACTACGTCGTTCCTGATGAAGGCGAGGACATCGTCCGCGCGCGGGCGCAGCTGCTGCGCGATCTGGAGAGGGCGTCGGACGCTCTTCCCGGTGACGACTGGATCGTCGGACAGCGCATCCGCTACCTGGTGGAGGGCCACGACACATCGGCTGTCGCCATAGCGCGGGCGTGCCGAGCGACGAACTGGTGGTGCGACGCGCTGCTCGGACTGTCGCTCCACGTACAGGGGGATTTCGCTGGGGCGGACAGCGCGTTCGCGATGGCGCTGCAGGCAATGCCGACGCCGATGCGCTGCCACTGGAACAACCTCTCGCCGCTGCTGGACGACGACGTCCGCGGCACCTACCACAAGATGTCCTGTGCACAGCGCGAGGCGGCCGACGCGCGCATCTGGTGGGTGGCAGATCCGCTGTTCATGACTCCAGGCAATGAGCGGCGCACAGAACACTTCTCGCGCGTGCTCCACACTCTGCTTCAGCAGAACGCTGTCAACACTTACGGCTCGAGCTGGGGCGGCGACCTAGCCGAGCTGATTCTCCGCTTCGGCTGGGCAGAGAAATGGACGCAGGAGCCTTCGCGCAGCATGTACATGGAGTCGCAGCCGGCGATCACCGGGCACGAGCGAGAGCCGGGTTACCATTTCTTCCCCACGCAGCGGCCGCCGGATAGTCTGGCGCTGATCGTAGATTCGGTGTTCGACATCTACCAGTTTCCGCCGCGCGAGCAGTACGCGCCCATGTACACGCGGGGCTTCGTGCGACTCGACGCGCAGGTGGCGCGTTTCCGGCGCGGCGATTCGACGAGAGTGGTTGCCGCATTCGACGTCAGCAACGACACCATCTTCGGCAAAACCAAATTCGCCGCTGCGTTGGTCGCCATGGGCGACGAAGCGACTATGCCATCCAAGACTCAGGTGGAGGAGTCTCCGACGAGGAACGTGCTGATTGTCTCCACCCCCTGGAAGGAGCAACTGATTGGAGTGGAGCTGCTGGCAAAGGACAGCGCCGCGGCGGCACGGTGGCGCTCGGGGTTTGCCGAGATTCCCCTCGACTCAGGGAGGATCAGCGTTTCTGATCTCCTATTTGTGGACGGCGCGCCGTCCCTGCCTGCTGATCTCGCCGAGGCGACCGAGCGCGCTCACGGCGGCACCAAGTTCCGCCGCAACACGAGGATCGGCTTGTTCTGGGAGCTGTACGGGAAGACGCCTACTGATAGCGCACTGGCGATATCGCTGACTATCATGCCCATCGATGAAGGGCTGCTGCGGCGCACCTTCCGCGCGCTTCACATAGCGCCGAAGCTCACGCCACTCAGTCTTCGTTGGCAGGAAAACGGAGCGGCCGGAGTTTTGTCGGCACGGTCGATACTACTGGACCTGTCGATGGTGCCGGCAGGAAAGTACTCAGTGAGGCTGGAAGTCGGCGACGATCCGAAAGCGGTGGCGTCTCGAATTATCGAGGTGAAGTAAGGCGCAGCTCGTCCAGTCGCCGGGCGATGAAGCTGCGCTCGGCACTCTGAGTGGTCAGCCGCAACGCCGTCTCGTAACTCTCGATTGCTTCGCTGATACGGCCGAGTCGCCTGCATAAATCACCGCGGGCGGCGTGCGCCAGGTGATAATCGGCGAGATCTCCCCGAACCAGAATCGCGTCGATCAAAGCGAGCCCCGCTGCTGGTCCTTCGCTCATCGCCACGGCAGCAGCTCGATTGAGCTCGATGATAGGCGACGGATCAATTCTCAGCAGAACGTCGTAAAGACCGACAATCTGGCGCCAGTCGGTCGAGCGAGCGTCGCGCGCCTCGGCGTGAACCGCGGCGATCGCCGCTTGCAGCGTGTAAGGACCGAATCGGTGCGACTGGATCGCTCGTTCGACGAGCTCCACTCCTTCATCGATCTGGGCGCGATTCCAAAGCGAGCGATCCTGATCCTCGAGCAGAATCATCTCTCCCGCCGGACCGGATCTCGCCGCGCGACGGGCTTCATGCAGCAGCATCAGCGCCAGCAGTCCGATGACTTCCGGCTCCGGCAGGAGCTCGACAAGGAGTCCGCCGAGCCTGATTGCTTCGCCCGACAGATCAGCGCGAGTGAGCGACTCACCGCTGGTGGCGAGATAGCCCTCGTTGAAAACGAGGTAGATCACGTGCAGCACGCTGTCGAGACGTTCGGGCAGATCGGCGCGAGCCGGCACCTCGTACGGAATCCGTGCCTCCCTGATTTTGGATTTGGCGCGGACGATCCTCTGCGCGAGTGTGGGCGGCGGAGTGAGAAAGGCATGCGCGACTTCTTCAGTAGTCAGACCACAAACCTCGCGCAGCGTCAATGCAATTCGCGCGTCCGGACTCAGCGCCGGGTGACAGCAGGTGAAGATGAGTCGGAGACGATCGTCTTCGAGCTCCTCATCGTCTCGCAGCGGGTCGGAAGTTCCCTCGATTCTGTCGATCATTGCGCTATCGACATCCTCGAAGCGAGCATTTCGCCGCAGGCGGTCGATTGCCTTGAAGCGACCGGTCGAAACCAGCCAGGCGCGCGGGTTGGCAGGAACTCCATCTGTCTCCCACTGCTCGACTGCTGCGGCGAATGCGTCGTGCAGTGCCTCCTCGGCGAGATCAAAATCATCGAGGAGGCGAATGAGGGTAGCGAGCACACGGCGCGATTCGGTGCGATAGAGAGCATCGACCTGGTCGCGCACGTGCGTCACGCTGTTCTCCTCCATTCACGCGGCGCCGCTGCTGGCCAACGCTTCAGCTGGCCGTGCCGTCGCCTGGTTGCGCTCGACGATCGGCCTCACCTCGATCGAGCCGAACCTGACAGACGGGATCCTCGACGCCACCTGCACCGCATCGTTCAGATCTTTTGCTTCAATGAGGTAGAATCCGCCGAGCTGTTCCTTCGTTTCGGCGAATGGGCCGTCGGTGGTCGAGACCTTGCCATTCCGCGACCGAACGGTCGTCGCTGTATCGGTCGTCTGGAGCTGATAACCAGCAACGTGATGGCCGCTCTTTCTAATGCTTTCGCCGAACGCGCCGTACTCGCTCATGATCTTGTCCATCTCGGGCTTCGGCGTGGTCGCGAACCGGCTTTCGTCTTCGTAAATCAGGCAAAGGTATTTCATAGCTCCTCCAGTTATTGGAAAGGGTTCTCGCTAAATAGTCGGACGACGTCTGGCCAAATCGACATCGACTTTTACGAGGTCGACCCCTTCATTATTGCGTTACGTATCCGGACCGCCTTTTCGAGGGCGCCAGCAATTGGTAGGACTCGGACTACAACGCGTGTGAACAAACGAACGGGCAGCTGCAAGGTACTAGTCTCGGTTCCCCGCCGAACTACTAGGGGGAGTGATGCCAGTGTCGTTCCGGCGTAGCGGGTGCGAAAGTCACCGAAAGAGTCATCATTGGTGATAGCGACATCGCCGATCGAAACGACGCGGTCACCCGATCGCAGCCCGGCTGCTGATGCGGCTCCTCCCGGCGCAACATCGGTGACCCGCACGCCGGTGCTGTCGGTGGCTGTCGAGACGCCGAGACGAGGCTCGCGAAGCGTGTCGGTACGGCTCTGGAGCCCAACCAGCCGCAGCACTGAATCGATCGGCAGTGCCTCTCTGCCATCCACGTATTTGTGCGCAAATTCCGTAAATGACTTTCGCCCCGCAGCCCGGCTTACCTCGCGCCACCAGTCGGTGCCGGTGAATCCCCGGCCGCGTTTGTAGGTTTCGTTGTAAAGGGTGCGCATGACGTTGTCGAGCGACGAGCGGTTGTCGGTCGCGTCGCGAATCATGACATCCAGAACAAATCCGATGAATCCGCCCTTTGGGTAGTAGAGTCCGCCGCTGCCATCGGTTGGACTGATCCATGGTGAGAGAGATGCGTCGCTGACAGCCGTTGGTGTCGTGCTGTTGATCGACGCGATCTCGCCGGCAATGAAGTCGAAAAATCCCGCGCTGTCGTAGACGCCGCTGCGAACGAGCGCGAGTGCGCCATAGTAGTCGGTCACTCCTTCGCTCACCCACAGCCAGGTAGTTGGCTGCGCGTCGTCGTACCGGTATGGCACCATGTCCGCCGGACGCAGTCGCTTGACGTTCCAGGCGTGAAAGGCCTCGTGCGAGTAAAGGCCCGGCAGATATGGCGCGTCGAGCTGCGAGCTGACCACTTCGTCGACTTGCGAGCTTTGGTGCTCGAGGCCGCCACCGTTGACTAGCGTGTCGGACCGCTGGAAGACGGTGTAGTTGCGAAACGGCGCCGCACCGAAGACGGCGATGTGGGCGGGAAAAATCCTCCGGAGCCAGCCGAAAGTGCGATCCCGTCGCGCCGTAGTCAGGCTCGCCGCCGGGTAGAAGGCGAGACGAATCCATTTGCCGGCGATCTGAGTGCTGTCGAGGGCAAATCTTCCAACGTAGAAGGGCATGTCGGTGAGATCGTGATAATTCGAGGCGGCAAAGTTGTTCGCACCGGGAGCCGGATCCATTCCGGTGGCGATGCGCCACGACGGCTCGGTGCGGATGCTCACCTGCGCCGGCCAGTTGAACCCGCGACCGACCGGATAAAGAAAGACATTCGTGCCGTTGAAGAACGCGAAGTTAGGCGATGTCCAGGCGACGGCGCGATCGACGGCGTCGGCGAGATACCTGAATGAAACGCGCACGGTGCCGGCGCCCCGCGGCGTGATCTCCCAGGTCTGGTAGTCGACTTTTCTCCAGGGAAGCTGCGTGCCGTTCGATTCCGCGGAGAACTGCGACACGCGCCGCGCGAACCAGAGAAGGACATAATGACCCGGCGACCAGGCAGGGAGAGAGAGCACCACCGGCGCGTTTCCGCTGACGCGAAATGACATCGAGACACCGAGTTGTCGCCGACCGACAGCGGCAGAATCGGCGGTGATCTCGTAGCGAACATCGGTGATCGGAGCAGAAACCTGAGCAGGTTGTGCCAACAATGGGTGGGCGCTGGCGAGCAGAACCGTTGCTGTGAGAGAACGAAGCATCAATCCTCCGAAGGAAAAACGCCTTCAAACCGTACGTCCAGCGCTGCAGAACTTCACGACGGTCGGGTGGTAACATACGTTAGCTTCCGTTCCACTCAACCGAAACACGACTACGTGAAAACGACAATAGCGACCGCGGTCGCTTTTTCTTCGATATTCTCAGTCCCGCTTGGCGCGCAGGGTGCGCGCCTCACCGCTGCACCGGTATCTCCAGAGCCGGGAGCGATCGTGCGTCTGACACTGAATGCGCCCGCGCGCGGCGATGCGATCGTCTCCGTGCGCGGAGCGCTTGCAGAGCAGCCGCTCCATTTCATCCGGACGGCGCCTGGTGTCTGGCACGCCATCGGTGGTATTCCGGTCGACGAAGAGGGCAGTCTCGTCGCCAACGCGGTTTTGCAGAGGGCGTCTGGCAAGACCGAGATCGCCCGCGTTCGGTTCACGCTCCCAAAGATTCCGCCGCCAGTTGCACAGCCGCTCGAGGTCGATAGCACGTTTACACGTCCACTAGATTCGGCTACCCTGGCGCGCATCGCCGGGGAGAACGCGCGCGCACGGGAAGTCGGTCGTCGGGCGCACGAGCGCGCACCGATGTGGACAGCGTCGTTTCTCAAGCCCAGAAACTCCGTGATCACCAGCGAGTTCGGGTCTGGGCGTCAGTTCAACGGCAAGCTCACCACGCGCCACCTCGGCGTCGATTTCCGCGGGGCGATCGGCGAGCCGGTACGTGCCGCAAATCGCGGAGTGGTCATGCTAGTCGACAACTTTTTTCTCGCCGGAAACGTCGTCTACATCGACCACGGTGGTGGCATCGTTACCGCATACTTTCACCTGAGCAAGACGCTCGTCGCCGTTGGCGACACCGTGAAGCGCGGTCAAGTAATTGGACAAGTGGGAAACACAGGGCGCGTGACCGGTCCGCATTTACATTGGGCCGCGCGCTATGGTACGAATACCGTGAATCCGCTCGACCTGCTTTCGATCAGCAGCAGCTGGTATAGCGCCGCGATTCCGCGTTAGAGCGGATCGATCGGACGCTCCTGAAGTGCGCGCCACGCTGCCAGCCGTTCGTCGAGCACCGGCGCGAGCTTATCGAAATTCTCCCAGGTATTTTCGACGTGGTACAGGGACGGCAGATCTCCGCACAGCACCCTGTCGTAATCATTCGCGTATCCGTTGCTCTCGTAATACGAATGCGTGAACGCCTGCCCTTCCGGACTGAGTAGTTCATCGAAGAACTTCTCGTCCAACTTTGTGATGAGCAGATCGCGGCCCGTTACCTCTCGATTTAGAACCCAGCGATAGGTGTCGCCGGCGTGCTGCACCAGCTCTTTGCTGCCAAGATTGCGGAGCACGATCCACGCGAGATACATCCCGATGTGCGTGCCGCCATTCTCGGGCGGCAGTCCTGCCGGGTAGTTGCCTCCGTAATGCCAATCTGCGCGATCGATGTTCGCCACTGCGTCCTATTTTGGGGGAAGTGATGCAGCGTACTGGACACCCGTGTCGACCCAGGCCGTGAGATCCTTGTCCGTCTTCAAGCCCTCGGGCTCGACGAGTATCCAGCCCTTCATCGGGCCGCGCCCAGAGATGTCGAACACGCGCACGTGTTTTTTTGCGAGCGCCCTGTCGGTCTCCTCGGGTGCGAGGCGAACGATCATCTCGTTTCCATGCACGCCGCACGACATGTTGCCGTTGAGGAGAAATGCCATTCCGCCGAACATCTTCTTCTCGACGATCCCCTTCTTCTTACCCAGCTGGGTTCTAATGCGCGCTGCCAGCTTTTCGTCGAAGGCCATGAATTCACCTCAGAAGCCGAGTACCAACTTGACGCCAGCTACAATCAGCACCAGGGAAAGGAGTTGCCGCAATACCGGGGTTGGCGCCCGCTTGCTGCCATAGCTCGCGCCGATCCAGCCGCCGATCAGGGCCACCGCTCCCCACAGCGGGATGTTCGCCGGCAACTGCGCGACACTGGAGAAATGACCGAGCAATCCCGAGACGGAATTGACGAGAATGAAAGGAGCCGCCACTGCGGAAGTCGTGCGCGTCTCTGCCCAACCCATATAGAGAAGCAGCGGGCTGAGAAAAATCCCACCGCCAACTCCCGTCAGACCCGACAGGAAGCCAATCGCGAGCCCGGAGACAATCGCTGCCCACAGTGGCGGTGACTTTGGTTCTTTGGTGATTGGCTTGAGCGAGGATCGGAACATCCACACCGCGGCGTAGAGCAGTACCACGCCGACCAGCACCTTGTACCAGCGCGAAGGCAGCTGCGTCGCACCGCCGACGAACGCCGCTGGAATCGATGCCACCGCGAATGGCCAGAACAGCTCCCACTTGAACAACCGTGCGCGGTAGAACTTTATCGTCGCCACGGCCGCGACGAGAATGTTGAGCGCGAGTGCGGTCGGTTTCATCACTTCCGGCGTGAAACTGAAAAGTCCCATCACCGCCAGATAGCTCGATGCGCCGCCGTGGCCTACTGACGCGTAAAGCGCCGCACCGACGAAAAAGAGAGCCGCGACCGCGATCGTCTCTGAAACAGGCATTTCTTTCGGACGTATATTGTTGATCCGCTGCTTACTTCCCGCTGCGAAGCTACATGACCGAATACGCGATCGACATAGTCAACGTCACCAAGCGCTTCGCCGAGCATACGGCGGTGCGTGACCTGACGCTGCGCGTCCCCACCGGAAGCGTGTACGGCCTCCTTGGACCCAATGGCGCCGGGAAGACGACCACCATCCGCATGATCCTCAACATCATCGCGCCGGATGCGGGGCTGATTCATATCTTCGGTCGCTCATCGAATGATCCGAACATCACCGAACGCCTCGGCTACCTGCCGGAGGAGCGTGGACTCTATCGGAAGATGCAGGTACGGCGGGTGCTCAAATTCCTCGCCGAGCTGAAAGGCGTGAAGGGAAGCGACGCGGATCGCCGCATCGATGAATGGCTGGAGCGACTGTCGCTGAAAACTCCGGAGAAGGACTGGGGGCTCGCCAAAATCGACGAGCTCTCACGCGGCATGCAGCAGAAGGTGCAGTTCATCGGCACACTGCTGCACGATCCAGATCTCGTCATCCTCGACGAGCCCTTCAGCGGACTCGATCCAATCAACGCCCAGGCGCTGAAGGATACGGTCGTGGAGCTGAAGCGCCGCGGCAAGACGGTCATATTCAGCACACATCTCATGGATAACGCCGAGCGACTGTGCGACTCGGTGTGCATCATCGCGCGCGGAGAGAAGGTCCTCGACGGAAGTGTCACCGATGTCAAAGAGGAGCATGGTCAGCGAAACATTGCGCTCGCCCTCGAGGGCGACGGCATGGCCGGCGTGGCGACGATCCTGCGTGATCACACGCTGGTGAAACGCGCCGATGACTCCAATCGGTTCTTCGAGATCGAGCTGGCACCGGGTGCGGATCCGCAGACGCTGCTCAAGCGCATTGTCGAGTCGGGGGCGTCAGTGCAGAGATTCGAGATGATCCAGCCTTCGCTGCACCAGATCTTCCTGCAGAAAGTCGGAGCTGCCGGAGTCGAAGAGGGAATGAGCGGCCATGGGTAAGCTCTGGGCGATCATCAAACGCGAGTACCTGGAGCGGGTTCGGTCGAAGTGGTTTCTCATCGCCACTTTTTTCGGGCCGATCTTCTTCAGCGCGATCATCATCGTCCCCGCCTGGCTGGCATCGCGCAGCAAGGCAACGACCGACGTCTACAACACCATCGTTCTCGACGCCACGGGCACGGGCTTTGGTCATCGCCTGGCGGTGAACATTGCGGGCGACAGCACTATTCCCGGCAGGTTGCCGACGGTGAGGGTAGTCGCGCCAAACGAGCTCACGCCGGCCGAGAGTGTCGCGACCCATGAGGTGATGCAGAAGGAAAGGTCGGGATACATCGTCGTGAATCAGCAGACGCTCGCCGGAGAGGCAGCTCGCTACGCCGGAACCAACGCGACATCGATCGCGGACATGGCGCAAATCAAGAATGCAATCCGCGAAACGATTCTGGCATCGCGCCTGGAACAGGCCGGTCTCGATAACCGGAAGATGAAGGAGATCACTTTCATACCCCTCGACTTCAGCACCGAGCGCATCACCGAGCGCGGCCGAGCGGGTTCGGGCATGGCGAGCGTGCTGTTCGGATTCGCCATCGGATTCCTCCTCTACCTATCGATCGTGGTTTACGGGCAGACGATCATGAGTGGGGTGCTCGAGGAGAAGACGACGCGCGTCGCCGAGGTTGTGATGTCCAGCGTTCCAACCGATACGCTGCTCGCCGGCAAGGTCCTCGGCGTTGGAGCGGTCGGATTGACACAGCAAATACTGTGGATCGGGACTACTTACGTGCTGCTCAAGCTCAGAGCGCCCATCATGGCGAAGCTCGGAGCGCCGGTGGTGGACTTCTCGCTGCCCGACATAAGTCTGGCCGCCGGAATTCTCTTCCTGTTGTTCTTCCTGCTCGGATTCATCTTCTACTCGTCGCTTTACGCCGCAGTGGGATCGTCGGTGAACAGCGAGAGCGAGGCACGGCAGGCGGCGAGCCCGCTCATGATCATGATCGTGAGCACGGGTGTGTTCATTCAGCCGGTCCTGCTGAATCCGACAGGTACTACCGCGAAGGTTCTTTCCCTGATTCCGATCTCGTCGCCGATCATCATGCCGATCCGCATGGCGGTGACGGGCGTGCCGCCGCTCGAGCTGGCGGCCAGTCTGTTCTTTCTGGCGGTGGGCTGTCTTCTCGCACTTTGGCTCGCGTCGCGGATTTACCGGGTCGGACTGCTCATGTACGGGAAGAGGCCTACCATGAAAGAAATGGCGAGGTGGGTTTCCTACTCCCGGTGAACTGGCAACTGCATAGCATCGGGATCACTTACAAGTGACGGGTTGCGGGGTACCGGTAGCACGGTTGCCTGTTCCCGGTCCCTGCCGCAAGACCGTCCTACTGGCGTGACGGTAAATGCACTACAGTTGCTCTTCCCATTGACGGCGGGCAGAAAAGTTCGCACCGCAGTTTACCGGCAACCGGGAACGGTGCTACCCGCACCCCGCAACGCGTTACTTGTAAGTGGGTAGTTGCCGTTTAGTAGTTGCAGTTCCCCTTTCCGAGCCCCTTATTATTCATAACCCACCCTCAAGCAGCAGGAGATGTAGATGTACGATGAACGGTTCGTCACCCCGATGCGTATGGAGCTCACCCAGATCGGCGTCGAGGAGATGCGCACCCCGCAGGAAGTCGATGCAAAACTGAAGGACGCGCACGGCACCACTCTCGTGGTCGTCAACTCCGTCTGCGGTTGCGCCGCCAGAAATGCGCGGCCGGCCGTTGCCAGAGCAATCCAGCACGACGCGCGTCCCGATACGCTGGCGACGGTTTTTGCTGGGCAGGATGTGGAAGCAGTGCAGCGCGCCAGAAGTTATTTCACCGGCTACGCGCCGAGCTCACCGCAGATCGCTCTCATGAAGGACGGCCAGGTCGTCTACATGCTGGAGCGTCATCAGATCGAAGGCCGCACCGCCGAGGACATCGCCAAGGACCTCACGCGCGCCTTCGACAAGTACTGCGAGAAAACCGCCGCCGCTTAAAGCTCGTCCCGCTTCCTTCGCTCGATGAACGGCTGACCGTCGGGCAGCGTCTGCGGCTCGACCTCACGGCCGGTTTCCTTGAGAACCCGGCCGCGCACGAACTGCACGGTAGAGCCGAGTAGCAGCGCCCATACGCACACTCCGATCAGTCTCCAGAAAAGGACGGCCGTCGCCATCGGCTGCCAGTCCATGAATTCCGCTCTCGCGGTTCCCCACGGCTCGCGGTGGAGCGAGATCAGCACCAGGCTCACCATCATCTCTCCAGCGGTCTCGAACACCGCGAACAGTGGCGCACGCCACGGCCATTCTCGCACGGGAAATCTTCCCAGATGGAGCGTCGCCATGCCGAGGAGAAAAAGCGTTCCGAGTACGAGCGCGGCGAAGAGGTAGGAGCTGCTGGCGTTGCCGTGTGTGAGCACGACGGCGCGGAAGAGGCGAATGACGACGCCAGTGAGAAGCGCAAGCTCAACAGGTGAGCGCGCAATTCTCGCGAACGCCTCTGGCTCCTCGAGGTCCCACTCACTGGACTTGAACAGCCGGCGGCGTTTCTCGTCGGGACGAGGCTTCGTCACGCGCTCCAATGTACGTCGCGCGCGGATAGCGTCCATAGATTCTCCTGCTGAATCAGAGAGAAAAACGACCGATCTTTCCGATTCGACGCCGGATGCGCGTCACTGGTAACTATTTGATCCAGTGACCGATCCTGCTCCACCTGATGTCGGTGAGGGCAGGAAGTGGGCGATCGCTGTCGTCCGCGTTGTACGAGTAGTACACGAACAGCGGTCTGCCTCGCACATTTTCGCGGGGGACGAAGCCCCAGTAGCGGCTGTCCTTCGAGTTGTAGCGGCTGTCGCCCATCATGAAGAGCTTGTGCGGCGGAACGACCAGCGGCCCCCAGTCGTCGTGCGTCGGCTGCGCCGGCGCCGCCCCGAATCGCGACGACTTGAGTCCGACTTTCTTCTGCCACCAGAACAACGTATCCGGAAAGTTTGCCACTTCAGGGACCACCTGCGCCGCCCCGTATCCCTGACGCTGGGCGATACCGTTCACGTACAACACGCCCTTTCTCATGTACAACGTGTCGCCCGGCAGTCCTACCAATCGCTTCACCAATGTCGGAGTCGGGTCGTTGCCCCTCGCTGCTTCATCGGCTTGATACGGCGAGACAAAGACGACGACGTCACCGCGACGCGGCTCTCTGTACGCTGGGAGACTGCTGTTGCTGAACGGGATGTGCGCGCCGTAGATCGCCTTGTTGACGAAGAGCCAGTCGCCGACGAGAAGCGTCGGCACCATGCTTCCCGAAGGGATGCGGTACGCTTCGATAAGGAACGCGCGCAGGATGAGAAAGATCGCCAGGGCGCCGACGATCGACTTGAAATTCTCCCACACGCCGCGGAGACGGTGCTGCTGCGAAACGGGGCGCGCCTTTTGAGCGCGCCCCGCGTTTGATGGAGTTGCCAAGGAGCTTTAGGGGTTCCGGAGGTGTTTGTTGACGAGACGAGTCATCTCAAACATCGAGACCTGGCTGCGTCCAAAGATGGGACGGAGATTCTCGTCGGCGTTGATCATGCGGCGGTTCTTCGAATCCTGAAGACCCTTACGCTTGATGTAGCCCCACAGTTTCTTGGTGACCTCCGTGCGCGGCATCGCCCCGCTGCCCACCACCGCAGCGAGATCGCTACTCGGCTGCATTGGCTTCATGAAGGCGGCGTTCGGCGTGCGCTTCTTGCCCGAGGATTTCCGGCGGCTCGACTTCCGACCGCCCTTCCGTGCCGACTTCCTGCCGCGGGAGGATGACTTGCGGGAAGACTTCCGTGCCGAGGATTTCCTTCCGCCCCTCTTTCTCTTTGCCATCTTGTCTCCTGGTTTGGTGATCGGATGCGAGCTGCTACAGGGTGAAACGCTGTACGTCAGCGACGCAAACTATAGTCCTGCGAGGCGAAAGCAATAGGGAAAGCAGAGAGTTTCCCTATGAGAAACTCGCGATCTGAGAGGGAAAATAACCCTCCAGCAGTCCGCAGTTCGAATGGTTACCCCTCAATTTCCGGCCCAGCTCTCCAGCAACTTCATCATCTTCACGTCGTACGGATCAGGGGAAGCGTCCTCGTCGGGAATCTCATAGTTCTGCTGCGGCGTCTCGAGAATCAGCGGGATGTTGTCGCTGCGCCGGTCCTGCATCAGCCACTCGAATGGCTGTTTCCCTATGAGCCCGTCACCTATGAGAACGTGCCGATCCTTGTTCGCGCCCAGCTCGCCGGCGCTGTCGTTGAGGTGGAAGAAGGATGGCGGCTCACCGATGACTTCCTCGAATTCGTCGAGTATCGCGGTGAACGCTTCCCTCGACGCAGTGAGGTCGTAGCCCGAGGAGAAGAGATGGCACGTGTCCAGCCCGTAGCCCGTCCTCGCTCGGAGAGGCTTCGGCACGTGGGAAAGAATGTCGTGTATTTCCTGTGCGGTCTTCCCCATGGTCTTCCCGGCGCCGGCGGTGTTCTCGACCAACAGACGTGTGCCTGAGTCGTGCGTCTGCAGCGCCACGGTGATTGCCTTGGCGATGCGCTTCGCCGAGTCGGCACGATCACTCGTGAGGGCCGACCCTGGGTGAAAGCAGACTGCGCCGACGCCGAGCGTGCTCGATCTCTCCAGCTCCTTGGTGAGACCCGCGCTGGCTCTCGACCATTTCTCATCGTCGGGTGTCGCGACGCTCAGCACGTATGCCGCGTGCACGACGACGTTCGCCGGCTTGATCTTTGTCTTCGCCAACGCGGTCTTGAAGCGGGCCACACGCTCCGGTTTGATTGTCGACTTGTCGCCGTAGAACTTCGGGATGGCGGTGAACAGCTGCATGGCGGTCATGCCGGCGTTCGCCGCACGCAGCACCGCCATTTGGATGCCGCCGTTTTCGATGGTGTGGGCTCCAATGTATCGCGTCATGCCGGGTGGTCGTTGCAAGTACTCTACCGTGCAACAGGCCACGAGATGCCGGGTGTTGCAGGTCCGCGCACGGAGTTTGATAATAGAGAAGAATCTCTTCGTTGGCAGATGAAAGCGCTGATAGCCTTCCCTCTACTGGCACTGTGCCTCGCTCCGGCAGCCGTCGGGGCGCAGGCGGATACCCGTACTGACGTTCTGGCCGGGCGCGTCACCGATCTGACCGGGCGCCCCGTCGCCGACGCCCAGGTTGGCGCGACCGCTCTCGGCTCCGGCATCACCCGCTCGATCAGCACCGACGCGGAGGGTCACTACAAGCTCTTTTTCCCGCAGCCGGCGCGGCAGTACGTCATACTCGTCAAGCGAATGGGCTTTGCTCCCGTGCAACGCACCATCACTCGCCGCACCAGCCAACCGGAGGAAATGACTATCGACATGCAGCTCGGCGGATCTCCCCTGGCGCTGTCGATGGTGGAGATCACGGGAGAATCGGATGCACCACGGACGCGCGAGTCTGAAAGTCGTCCGGCAGTAGACGCCACGGTTCCCAATCCCGTCTCGGAGATTCTGGCTCTCCAGGACACCTTGCATTTGAGTGCGGTCCAGATAATCGGTCTCACCGACGTCGCTGACAGTCTGCAGGCCAGGAACACCAGGATCTATCGGAACATTCGGACGCTGCTTACCAGGTCGCAGGAAGCCGGTGACGTCGGCCAGATGGCGGGGAGCGTCGCGATGATGCTCGAGGAAGCTTCGGGCAACACCGCCAGGGCAGTGACAGCGGCCGAGAAACTGCTGCGACCCGAGCAATGGCAGATTCTGCCGCAGGCAATCAGAGACCTGCTGCAGGACCGCAGCGCCGACACGGCCAAGCAGTAGCGCTCATCGCCAGACTCCCTCGCAATGACCGACTCGATCCACCACGTCGGGCGTCATCCACCAGACTTTGATTTGATTTTTCTCGAGTGAGACCCACGGTGCGTCTGCTCGAATCTCTTCGGGTGTAACCTGACCGCGCTGATCGAAGGTGTGTCCCGTCGTATGCGACAGGACTATACCGAGGGTGGGAGAGGTAGAGTTCGGATCCTCGAAAACGACGACGACGCTGTCGCCATGGCCGGCGACGCTGGCCCGCGACGGCGAGTTGCCGTAAACGACTGGCACCGGCGAGTGGAACATTTTCCCCTCATCCATCGAGTGAGCGAAGAAAACTCCTGACCCGTCGGTCGCGTCGAGGAAGTAGACGAGATAGACGTAGCGGCTCGCAGAATCGTAGGCGATGCCCGGCGGCGGGCGATTGCATCCCCTATGGCCCTGGTCGCGAGGGTCGACTTCGACCGACAGCTGCCAGGTTCTGCCTTCGTCGGGCGAGTGTTGCAGGAACAGCACGCCATTACTGTCGCTACGCACTGCCCACCAGGCGCGAAACATCTCTGAATGACTGTTCGCCGAGACGACGGTGCGAATGCACGGGGCTACCGTCCCGGGTATCTTCGGAAGACCAGTGCCCATGACTGAACTCCGCGCCGGCAAATCGCCTAGTTGGGAATGGCGATAGGACACGTCGCCCCAGTCCACCGGCTCTTTCACGCACGCAACCAGACCCAATGCCGCAAACAGAATCGCGGAGCGCATCATTGGCGGACTTTACTCCATCGCGCAGAGCGAGAGAAGCCCGAAAGGGGTCCGTTTTGAAGCAGTGGGTCGTATCTTTGAAGAGCACACGCTGCCACTGAGGAATCAAGGATGTCTGCTCCTTCTGCCGTTCGACCGACCCGGTCCGCCTCCCCGCCAAAGCCACGCAAATCCAAATCGACAAACGACGGCGCACCCGAGCCGAGCGCGGTCGTCGAAGCACCCGCGCGTACTGCGGCGGGATTCAATGGAAATCGTCGCGTTCCGACACCGGTCAACGAGGCGGTCAAGAGCTACGCCCCCGGATCGCCGGAGAAAGCCGCGCTGAAGGATCGTCTGCGGTCGATGTCGAGCGAGCGAATCGACATTCCGCTCATCATCGGCGGGAAGGAAGTTCGAACCGGGGATCTAGCCGACACGGTGATGCCGCACAATCACCGCCATGTTCTGGCTCGCTGGCACCGCGCCAGTGAATCGAGCATCGACGACGCGATCCGTGCATCACAGGAGGCAGCAAAGGACTGGGCGAACTGGGCGTGGGAGGATCGCGCCGCCGTATTTCTCAAGGCGGCGGAGCTGCTCGCGACCACCTGGCGGCCGACGCTGAACGCGGCGACGATGCTCGGCCAATCTAAGACAGCCTTCCAGGCAGAGATCGATGCCGCGTGCGAGCTGATCGACTTCTGGCGGTTCAATCCGTTCTACGCGCAGAGTCTCTACGATGAGCAACCCCTCAGCGATCGCACGATGTGGAATCAGCTGGACTATCGGCCGCTCGAAGGATTTGTCTATGCGGTGACGCCGTTCAATTTCACGTCGATCGCCGGCAACCTTCCCACGGCGCCGGCGCTGATGGGAAACACGGTCATCTGGAAGCCAGCCTCGAGCGCGATGTTGAGCGCGTACTACATCATGAAGTTGCTCGAGGAGGCAGGACTTCCCCCTGGAGTGATCAACTTCGTTCCGGGCGATCCTGCCCTCATCTCCGACAAGCTGCTGGCGCATCGTGACCTCGCCGGCGTGCATTTCACCGGCAGCACTGCCGTCTTCAACAACATGTGGAAGACGATCGGCGCCAGTATGTCCCGCTACAAATCGTACCCGCGTATCGTCGGCGAAACCGGCGGCAAGGATTTCATCGTCGCGCATTCATCCGCCGATCCAGTCGCGCTTTCGGTTGCCATCGCGCGCGGAGGATTCGAGTACCAGGGCCAGAAATGCTCGGCGGCCAGTAGAGTCTACATCCCGGAATCGATCTGGCCCGAAGTGCGTGACCGCACCGTTGCGATCATGAAAGACATTCGCATGGGAGATCCCGCCGATTTCCGCAACTTTATGGGCGCCGTCATCGACAAGAAGGCATTCAGCAAGATCGGGGAGTACCTCGACCACGGCCGCAAGAACGCCAATGTTGTTGCTGGGGGAGTCGCGCGTGGTGAGGAAGGCTACTTCATCGAGCCGACTCTGATTGAGACGAAGGATCCCGGTTACAGGCTGCTGTGCGAGGAGATCTTCGGGCCGGTAGTAACCGCCCACGTCTATCCCGACAAGAAGTGGTCACAGACGCTCAAGATTGTCGATGAGACCTCGCCGTACGCTCTTACCGGTGCAGTCTTCAGCACCGACCGCCGCGCCATCCGCGAAGCGTCGCTCGCTCTGCGCAACGCGGCCGGCAACTTCTACATCAACGACAAGCCGACCGGGGCAGTCGTTGGACAGCAGCCTTTCGGCGGCGCTCGCGCATCGGGTACGAACGACAAGGCAGGATCCAAGCTGAACCTCGTCCGTTGGGTAAGCGCGCGAACGATCAAGGAGACTTTTTCTCCGCCGACCGATTATCGATATCCGTTCATGGCGGAGGAGTAGAGAGTACGGCGGGCCGTTGATGGTGGCGCGATCTGGCTTGGTTCAATACTAAAGCAGGGAGCTGTAAGTCGAGAGTCGCGTCACGTCTGGTCGCTAGTTCTGTTCGAGATCTTCGCTACGGTCAGTCGGCGGGGTGCGGGGTCGTCGGAGCTTCTCGCCGCGCCCTGTTCACAATCATTGTGAGTGGTGATCTAAGATAAGGCGCGGCTGCGCGACCTCCTGCGACCCCGCACCCCGCCTCCTTCCCCCAGCTGACATCTCGTCAAGTCCCGACGAGTGAGCTCGACCTCGCCCAAAGCAGCGCGAGAGGTGAGCGCGCGCTGGCGACGGTGCGGGCGAGGTAAGTGCGCAGTTGCAGAACTCGGTAGGGAGAGGCGAGGGGCGTTCCCGGAAAGGTCGCGCAGACCCGCCCATCTCTGATCGCCACTCACACGGATTTCGCACCGTAGCGGGTCGAGAAGCTTTCCGGGAATGCCCCTCGCCCCGACCCCAACGAGATGTCAAGGAAACGCGCCGACTAGAACCGCGCCTCGACGTAGAGGTTCGCGCGCACGGCTTTCTCAGGATAAATACCCTTGGCGAGGTCGACGCGTATGAGACCGTCCATGAACGACGCGCCGATTCCGGCGCCGCTCAACGGACGGCCCGGATGCGAGAAGTCGGTGCGGCTTCCCGCCCAGCCAAGATCGGCGAACACGATTTTACGGAATCCCGTCGAGCGACTGCCGATCTCGGCGCTCGTCATCCAGAACGAATCCCCGATCGCCGCGCCGGCTTTCTGTCCGCGCACCGTTTGCACACCGCCGAGGAAGAACTGCTTTTGAATTGGCAGTTGGCCACCTGACGTGCCGCCACCGAGCGTGAGTGCCCAGTCGAGAGGGCCGATCCCGTGCGAGAGCGTGGTTTGCAGGGAGCCGCGCGTGTAGTCGAACGTCCCCGTCCCTCCCTCGACCTTCAAATCGGTGAGCGCGCGAAATCCGTGTGGATCCAGTCCGTACGAGGAATGATGCGTCACCGCCAGGCCAACGATCTTTCCGTTGACGGCGTTGATGTTGGTCAGCTCGCCCTTCACGCCGCCCGGATGCGCGATCGCGAATTCGGTGTGCACCGTCGCGTCGAAGTGCTGCTCGGCGAACAGGCGCCAATTGGTGATGATGGCGTGGTCCTGCTCCCTGGTTAGCTCTGCGCCCCATGTCCGGTAGTAGAATCCTTCGTCCCGACCGAAGAAGAGCGCGAAGACCGAGCTGCTGAACCCGAGTGGATCGCCCCAATCGTTGGAGGCAACGAGCCGGCGATAGACCCCGACGCCGATCTTTCTTCGACCGTCGGTCCGATCGAGCGACAACTCGCCGTTCGGAGACCAGTCGGCGACGCCGATTCGAAACAGCGCGTGAGTCGAGTACCCTTCGCCGAGGACCTTGTCGACGGCGACGCCCGAAGACAGTCCCTCGATGCGATTGAAACGCGTGTATGGCAACCCGTAGGAAATCGTGGCGCTCTGTGGCGCGAATCCAGGCTGAGCGCCAAGCGTCAATGCTTCGGCTACCAACGCGTCACGCTCAGCGCTGCCAAAAACCGTTTCGCCCTCGTCGTAAATCGATTTCGGCAGGTCGGCGGAGTGGGCGAGAGCAATGGTGTCGCACGGAGTTCTCACCATGATGCGCAGATCTTCGTCGGACCTGTCGCGAACCCTGACCCGCTCCGTTCCCTGCCGGCATTCGCCGCGTCTGCGCTCGCGCCGTGCGGCGCGGGATACCGAGTCACTGGCGGTGTCTGCTACTGCGATGGTAACAGCCGGCATCGCCTCATCGCCGTTGACGCTGGAATACGTGTAGCGTTGCTCGACCTTGAAGGGGATGTGCATGAAGCTCACCTGCGCTTCGCCCTCGATCGTCTGAGCACGCGGCAGCCAGAAGCGACCCTCGTGCAGTCCATAGTCGACGGTGACGGCGCTGACGTTGGCCTTCATCGGCGTGATCATCGGCTTCACCCACGTCGGAATGTCGTCGTCCGGATCCTTGTCGATCTGACTCTCTTCCTTGGCAACGGCCATTATGTCCATCTCCTGCGCCATGCGGTAAACGGCGCGCACGAGATGCGCTGTCGAGACGTCGAACCAGAGAGAGCCGACACCCACGTTCCACTTTGGCTGGCGCGGCCGAATCTTCAGCTCGCGCAGCTGGACACGCTGGCCGCCAGGAAGTTGGAAGCTCACCGAGTCGCCGCTCTCATACGTGTAGTAAGCCTCAGCGCCTTCAGCGAGCGGATGAATCATGTCACTCTCATTCACGCGCGCCTTGGCGAGCCCGGAGCCGATCCAGAGAGTCTCACGACCGGGAGCATAGGGAATGTCGCCGAATTCATCCGCAATGTTCATGTCGCCCTTGCCGACACCATCGAGCATCGGGAAAACCGAACGCTGCCCAGTCACATCGACTATTGCACCCTTGCCGCGCTGCCACATCACGTGCGACGCGCGCTCACCGCGAAGCAGCAATCGGTCGCGGCCGATTTTCTTGAAGCCCATTCCGACCGACAGGCGCTCGTAACCGTTCGCCTCGTAACCGGTGAGAGCGGAATCCTGAGTGAGCCTTGCTGCACGCGCTCGCAGCAAGAGGTCGCGCGCGGGGGCATCCTTGAAGGCACCCGCGAGTACGGCCGGTGTGATCGGCAGTTGTCTGGCGATGCGAATCCGTTGTCGCACCGAATCTCTCGCCTGAGCCCGCACCCGCAGCGAGTCCCGCCGCTGTTCCCTCCGATAGGCTATCGAATCTCTTCTCGCGCGGTCGAGGCTGTCCTGTTTGGTGCTACCGATCTGGAGAGTAACAGAAGATTGCGCGAAAACTGCGGCGGCGATAAACGCGAACATCGCTTAGTGTCTCGTTGGTCTCGGAATGGCGAAGTTGACGCCGAGCTGCCATAGAACCAGATCGGTCTTGCTGCTGCGCAGGTTGAGTGTGACGGTGCCGTCGGGATTGTCGGTGATGTCGCCCTTCTTGAGGTAGGTGGCGCGACCGCCGTAGTGATATCGCGCGCCCAGATTGAGCGAGCCGAGCGATTTCCCGAAGGGGATGAGGAGGCCGCCGCCAAATACTCCGGCGCTCGACCAGTCACTGTGATTCTGATGGCAGAGATCCTGGAACGAGCTGTCGGTTCCGGAAATGCACGACTCTGTCCAGAAATCGACCGCGGCATAGGAGGCGCTCGCGTACGGACGTAACCAGCCGTCAGGAATCTGGAGTTGCAGCCCGAGGGCGCCGAAGCCGATCTGATTGTCAGTGTTCAGACTGAGATCAACGCGACCCGTGGTCGGGAACGCGAGTCCGAGATGCTCGTGTCCGTAACGAACGCCACCGACATCAGCGCGAATGTTGAACCAGCCTTTTTGATCGATGCGGAAGAGACCGGTCACATCGAAACCGTAGCCCGTGGGAACGTTGTCGGCGAACTCGCCCTTCGGCTGGGAGACCGCGAAGTCAGCGCCGACGGAAAAGCGCGAGGGGATCTCGGGTCCGTTGTAGACGACTTGCGCGTCGATGGCTGGCACCGACGCGAAAAGGCAAGCTGTGCTCAGTACAAACACGGCCTTGGACTGCATAGTTTCTCCCTCTGGTTCAGAACCAGCGTTGGCAGTGACGGTACGCCGTTCTCCGGCCAACGCTATATCATTTTACGCGAGCGGGTTATACCAGGTTTCACATTACGTGAAACGGGTTATTGCCCTCTCCTCGTGACACTCTTTGTTGTTTTATGGCGACATCAGTCGAGCATCCAGCTGCAGCACTGAAGGTCCAGGGCCTCAGAAAGGCGTACGACGATGTCGTCGCTGTAGATGGTCTGGATCTCGAGGTCGAGTCCGGTGAATGCTTTGGATTGCTGGGGCCCAATGGTGCCGGAAAGACAACCACCATCGAGATCTGCGAAGGCCTGCTGTCGCCGGACGCGGGAAGCGTCGAGGTGCTGGGCAGACGCTGGGAGACCGATACAAAGGAGCTGCGCGAGCTGCTGGGAATTCAGCTCCAGGATACTCAGTTATCGGAGAAGCTGACCGTCGACGAGACGCTCACCCTTTTCCAAAGCTTCTACCGCGATGCACGTGATGTCGGCGATGTGATCGACACCGTCGAGCTGGGCGAAAAGCGATCGTCACGCGTCGGGACACTATCGGGTGGTCAAAAGCAGCGGCTGGCGGTCGCCTGCGCGCTTGTCGGCAACCCACAGCTGCTGTTCCTCGATGAGCCGACAACCGGTCTCGATCCACAGTCACGCCGACAACTCTGGGATCTGATCTCGAAATTTCAGGCCGAAGGCAAAACGATCGTGTTGACGACGCACTACATGGAAGAGGCAGAGCGCCTTTGCGATCGCGTCGCCATCGTCGATCACGGTCACATCATCGCGCTGGGATCGCCGCGCGAGCTCACTGAGTCGCTCGATATCTCGCACCTCCCTCCGCCGGAGCCACGGAAGACGACGGCGACGCTCGAAGACGTATTTGTGTCGCTCACGGGGAGGACGTTGCGCGATGAGTGATCCCCGACCCATCGAGAAAAAGAGCACACCGCTATTGGGAAAGCGGGTGCCGTTCCCACTGACTGAGGAGCAGCGGGCGCGGGAGCTGAAGCCACTGAAGCGCCGCGGGTTCATGAACAGCTCGATGGTTCAGCTGACGCTGGTGCGCTTCCGCGAATTCATTCGCGAGCCCGAAGCGGTCTTCTGGACTTTCATTTTTCCAATTCTGCTGGCGGCTGGACTCGGCATCGCTTTCAGGCAGCGCGGCCCCGACAAGATCCGGGTGGGAGTCATCAGCACCTCGCCGACCAGTGCTTCGGTAGTTGTATCACTGAAAAAAGATTCGACGCTCGTCGTCGAATCGTACGATGACAGCTCCGGCGCCAAGGCGCTGCGCACAGGTAAGATCGCGCTGCTCGTTGCGCCGACATCGTCGAATGACAGCGCTCGGTACATCTACGATCGCGGCAGGAGCGACGCCGTGAATGCGCGCGTGGTGGTCGATCGCGCGGTCCAGGTCGGAGCAGGTCGGGCGGATCCTGTGCGGGCAACCGACAGCTACGTAACGGAGAAGGGGTCGCGTTACATCGACTTCCTGATTCCAGGACTGCTCGGCATGAACCTGATGGGGTCGAGCATCTGGGGATTGGGATTCGCCATCGTTACCGCGCGCAGCAAGAAGCTGCTCAAGCGATTGATGGCCACGCCGATGTCGCGAGTGCAGTACCTGCTTTCATTTCTCGCCTCGCGACTGGTCTTCCTGATTCTCGAGATCTTCACCCTGCTCGGCTTCGGCCACTGGGCATTTGGAGTTCCGTTGCGCGGGTCGCTGGGGACGCTGCTCCTGATCTGCCTGCTGGCTGCGATCTCGTTCGGGGGACTCGGATTGCTCAGCGCCTCGCGTGCGCGCACGACCGAGGCAGTCTCCGGGATCATGAATTTCATCATGCTCCCGATGTGGATTTTCTCGGGAGTCTTTTTCTCGCCCTCGAACTTCCCGAGCGTGGTGCAGCCTTTTATCAAGATGCTTCCGCTGACGGCGGTTAACGATGCTCTGCGGGCGAACATGCTCGAGGGAGCGTCATTCGCTGCCGTCTCGCCGCAGATGATCATCATTTTGACGTGGGGAGTCGTCACCTTCTTCGCCGCGCTCAAGCTCTTTCGCTGGCGCTGATGGCGTGAGCGACCCGTCCGCGACTGCGCCCCGGAATCTCCTCGCGGTCAACGAGTCGCTCTCGATTCCACGGAGCGAGCTCGACGTTCGTGTGTCACGGTCGTCGGGAGCCGGCGGGCAGCACGTCAACAAGACTTCGTCGCGCGTCGAGGTCTTCTGGAATATTCTCGCTTCGCGCGCGCTCGACGAGAGCCAGAGGAACAGGTTACGAGAAAAGCTCTCGTCGCGGCTGACGACCGATGGCAGCATCCGCGTTGTCGCCAGCGACATGCGCAGTCAGACCCGCAATCGTGAGCTGGCTGAAGAAAGACTCGTCGACCTCGTGCGGCGTGCGCTCATGGTGCCGAAGAAGCGTCGCGCAACCAAGCCGACGCAGTCATCCAGAGAAGCCAGACTCGAATCTAAGAAACGGCATTCCACGAAGAAGGCCGGGCGCAGAAGGAATTCGTTCGACTGAGGCACGGAGGGGGTTGGGGCGCGTTAAATTTTCTCCCTCACCCGTTTTAATCTCTCTTCATTGAACGAACGCAAGCACGCTCCGGGCGCGCAGATAATTGCTGCGTTCGCTTCGATATACCTGATCTGGGGATCCACGTATCTCGCGATCAGATACGCAGTGCAGACGATCCCGCCGTTCGTCATGGGCGGGCTTCGCTTCGTCATCTCGGGCGCCCTCCTTTACGCGTGGACCAGATATCGCGGCGCCGGGCGTCCGACGAGGACCCACTGGAGAAACGCGATCGTCGCCGGCGGTTTTCTTCTCCTTGGCGGTAACGGGGCTGTTGTCTGGGCCGAGCAGTTCGTTCCGTCGGGACTCACCGCGCTGCTGGTATCGATTCTTCCGTTCTGGCTGGTGATCATCGAGTGGGTGCGGCCGCCGCGGCAACGTCCCCACGGCGCGGTGCTGGTCGGACTGATACTCGGCTTTGTCGGCATCATAGTTCTTGTCGGACCCGCTAACATCGGCGGTCACGGTGATGTGCGTCCAATCGGCGCCTGGGTGCTGATACTTGGATCGCTGTCCTGGGCGATCGGCTCCTTTTATTCGCGCGACGCGCAGCTTCCGCAATCAGGTTTGTTGACAACCGGAATGGAGATGTTTGGTGGCGGCGTGCTGCTCCTCATCGTTGGAGCTTTGACTGGCGAATTCTCTCACTTCGACATCCACCGCGTCTCCAGCGCGTCGGCAAGCGGGTTGATCTATCTCATCACCTTCGGATCGTTGCTCGGCTTTACATCCTACATCTGGTTGCTCGACAAGGTCTCTCCGGCGCGGCTCGGAACCTACGCCTACGTCAATCCGGTGGTGGCGGTGATTCTCGGATGGTTAATCGCCGGCGAACGACTGTCGGTTCGCACCGCTGTTGCGGCAGCAATCGTGATTTGTGCGGTCGCTCTCATCACTACTGCCCGCAGCTCCACGGCCGCGCAGACCGCGTCAGCGTTCGATGAGTCCGTTGGACATCTGTGAGCAGCGGCTCGTCAACCAGCACTTGAACAAACAACGGCTGGAGAGGGCGAGCGATGTAGTGAGACTCTTCGGCGCGGTGCAGGCACAGGAATACGCCGCCGCGAAATGGGGCATCGGCCAGCGAACGCGCCGCGCCACGGACGCCGCAGTGGAAAAAGAGGTGACCGATGGTGCGATTCTCCGCACTCACATTCTCCGCCCGACCTGGCATTTCGTTGCTCCGCAAGACATCCGCTGGATGCTGGCGCTCAGTGCGCCCCGAGTCAGGGCAACGCTCGCGTCTTACGATCGGAAGCTGGAGTTGGACAAAGAGGTTCTGAGGCGCAGCCGATCCGTGCTGACGAAGGCACTTCGGGATGGGAAGCAGCTCACTCGCTCCGAGCTGCGCGACGAGCTCACCAAGGGGCGGATTAGGGCAGATGGCACGCAGCGACTCGCGCATCTCATGATGCACGCCGAGCTCGACGGACTCATTTGCAGCGGCGGCCGACGCGGCAAGCAGTTCACCTACTCGTTACTCGAGGAGCGAGTCCCGCCAGCGAAGGATCTGCAACGCGACGAAGCATTGTGCGAGCTCGCTCTGCGCTTTTTCACCACCCGTGGTCCTGCGACCGTTCAGGATTGCGTCTGGTGGTCAGGCCTGGCGAAACCCGACGTCACGCGAGGCCTGCAAGCCGCGGCCAACGAACTCCGGAGCACAGTCATCGGCGAGCGCACTTACTGGCACCCGCCGGCTACGCGTGTCGCGAAAGGCAAGTCAGCTCTCGTGCGCCTTCTACCCAGCTACGACGAGTATTTCATCGGGCTGAAGGATCGGACCGCCATGCTGAGTAAGCTGGCCGGACTCACGAGTGCGAGCGTGCTGCCTTTCCGCCACGTCGTTGCCATCGATGGGCAAATTGTCGCCGGATGGGACTGGAGGCCGAAGGGGAATTCAGTATCGGTCGAAGTGAAGGGCTTCGCTCCCCTCGGGAAAGGCGACCGGCGCAGTATTGCTGGCGAAGTAGACAGGTTCTCGGACTTCCTTGGAGTCCCGGTGTCTCTAATGTTATAGAAAGGTCTAGGCTTCATCCCGATGTCTGATACTGGAGGTTCTACCATGCCCCTCACCACTGATCAACGAAAGCACCTCGAAAAACGGCTGCACGAGGAGCGGGCCCGAACCGTTCAACTGCTGAACAGCATCATTGCCGATCGTTCGGGCTCGAGTGAACAGGATGCATCCGGCGACCTATCTTTGATGCCGTTCCACCCCGCCGACCTCGGCACCGACACGATGGACGAGGAGCTGGATGAGTCGAATGCGACGCGCGCAACACGCGAGCTTGACGAAATCGACGCTGCTCTCGAACGCCTCTACAAATCACCCGAGAAGTTCGGCGTCTGCGACGACGGGCGGGAAATTCCTTTCGAGCGCCTTGACATAGTGCCGTGGGCGCAGACCTGCGACTAGCTGGCGAAGGTCACGCCGGTTTTGCTCGCGGCCAATTGATCGAGGCTACCACCGATAGCGTCAGCGCCGCCGCAATCACGGCGAGAGACACGTAATTCGGAACCTCGATGACGTCGGTCAGTAGCATTCTCGCGCCGAAAAAGATGAGAATGAGAGCGAGGCCCACTTTGAGATAGCGAAAGCGCTCGACCGCTCCCGCCAGCAAAAAGTAGAGTGACCGCAGTCCCAGCATCGCAAAAATGTTGGAGGTATAGACCAGGAATGGATCGCGAGTCACGGCCAGCACCGCTGGAACAGAGTCGAGCGCAAAGACGATGTCGGTAGTTTCGACGATGATCAGCGCCACGAACAGCGGAGTCGCCACCAGCCGTCCTTCCTTCTTCACCAGAAAACGATTGCCGTAAAACTGCGATGTAACGGGAATCAGACGCGCCACCCACGTCGAGCAGACGGAACACGCGGCGACGACGATTTCTCGCTGCTTTTGTTGTCCCCACACCAGTCGCACGGCCGCGAAAATGATGATCGCAGCAAACGGGTAGATCACCCAGTGAAACCGGCTCAGCACGAATAGTCCGGCGGCGATGAGCAATCCACGCAGCACCAGCGCACTTAGGACTCCCCACAGTAGTACGCCCCGTTGCTGTGCGGCAGGAATTCGCAGCTCAGAAAAGATGAGGACAAAAACGAAGATGTTGTCGACCGACAACGACTCTTCGAGGAAGTAAGCGGTTGTGTAGGTGAGTCCGGCATCCGCGCCAGAGACCGCCGTTACTCCCAGTCCAAAGAGCAGCGCCAGCCCGATCCACCCGGCACTTCTGAACGCAGCGGTACGAAGACTGAGTGGCCCCGTCTCATCGCGGGACCGGCGAAGTAGTCCGACATCGAACGCCACCGCTCCAAGGACGAGGATTGCGAAGACAATCCAGCCCCAAAAGCTCGTTATCCCCGCCACCTATTTCAGGGTGCTCAGGTTGTCGAGCCAGAGCTCGGCGTCCAGTTTGTTGCGAAAAGGTTTAACCTGGCAGACGTCGTCGACCAGCATCTCGACCATTCGCGCAATTCCAAATGCCAGATCGGAATCGACCACTACTGCGGTCGGGCCCAGACGTGTCCGTTCGCCGAGCCAGCGCAACCAGGCAACCAGAACACGCACATCGGCCGGGGGGAAATCCGGAATCGCACCGCGCGCATCGATCAGCTCGCTGTAACCAAGAGCAGGCTCCTGGCGCTCCTCCTCCAGGTGCTCTCGAATCTCGTCGAGGGTGATTCTACCTACCGCGCGCGCGGAAACGCGCCGATGCTGATGATCGAAAGTCGCGGTGATTCCCATAGCGACCTCCTTCCTACGGAAGATGATCGATCGCTACCCTCTATCGCTCCGGCTCACAGTAAAGAATTACTCCGGCCGGCGCGTCACGCCAGCTTCTCGATGCCCTCTCCACCCGCCACACGATGCGCTCCGCGTGGTATCGGGTGTTCAGCAGTGCGACGCTTGTAGACACCGAGCTTGGTGAGCACCCACTCTCTCCACTCGTCGAGAATCTCGTAGAATGTCGGGATTACGACGAGTGTCAATAGTGTCGACGTAATCACGCCACCGATCACCGCTCGTCCCAGCGGCGCGCGGAACTCGGCGCCTTCGCCGATTCCCAGCGCTACCGGGATCATGCCGGCGATCAGCGCCAGCGTCGTCATCAGAATCGGACGCAGACGAATCGCACCTGCCTGAATCAGCGCTTCGCGACGCGGCACCCCTTCCTTCTCACGCGCCCACTTGGCGAAGTCGATGAGCAGAATCGCGTTCTTGGCGACGATGCCCATCAACAGGATCACTCCGATCAGGCTCATGATGTTGATGGTCGTTCCCGTGAACATGAGAGCCAGCATGACCCCGATCAGCGACAGCGGCAGCGAGATCATGATCGCCAACGGCTCCAGGAACGAGCCGAACTGCATCACCAGAATCAGATACATCAGCATGACAGCAATGCCGAGCGCCGAGAAGATTCTGCCGAACACTTCGTTCTGGCTTTCCGTTTC
>Ga0070707_100000484_pt1 | contig 39358 bp, 35 predicted proteins | sample KBSK5502metaG_FD_65468 | JGI IMG/M metagenome (GOLD analysis project Ga0070707, IMG submission 65468) | Corn, switchgrass and miscanthus rhizosphere microbial communities from Kellogg Biological Station, Michigan, USA - KBS K5-50-2 metaG | ecosystem: Host-associated > Plants > Roots >... | reverse complement strand
CACTCATCACTCATCACTCCCCTTAGCGACGCGCCCGCCGAAAAAATTATTTGATTGCGAAGGCCGGAGCGGCGCCCCCCGCGACAACTGTTCCGGTCACGCCAAACCGTGGGGGTCTTATGCCAACTTATGTCTACAAGGGACGCAACCGCATGAACGAGATGGTGGTAGGCGAGCGGGTGGCCGACAACCGCGACTCGCTGGAGCGCTTGCTCCGGCGCGAGCAGGTCATCCTGACCAGCGCCAAGGAGAAGGGCAAAGAGCTGGCGCTCCCCAAGTTCGGCGCTCGCCAGAAGGTGACGGCCAAGGAACTCTCCGTCTTCACCCGCCAATTCTCCGTCATGATCGATGCCGGACTGCCGCTCGTCCAATGCCTGGAGGTGCTCGCCGAGCAGCAGCCGAACAAATTTTTCCAGCAGAGCTTGATGAACGTGCGCGCCGATGTCGAGGCGGGCATGACGCTGGCCGACTCGATGGCCAAACAGCCGAAGGTCTTCGACCGCCTCTTCACTAACATGATCGCGGCCGGCGAGACGGGCGGCATCCTCGACATGATCTTGCAGCGCCTCTCGACTTACATCGAGAAGGCCGTCAAACTCAAGAGCGATATTAAGAGCGCGATGATCTACCCGGTGGCCGTGATCGTGATCGCGACCCTCGTCATCGCGGTGATTATGATCGTCGTCATCCCAGCCTTCTCCAAAATCTTCCAGGAGATGCTCGGCCCCGGCGAGCTGCTCCCGCTGCCGACGCGCATCGTCGTGGGCTTCAGCCACTTCCTCGCCTCGTGGTGGTGGGCCTTCCTCCTCTGCGGCGGGGTCGCGGCCTACGGGGTCAAGATGTATTATGCGACGCCCGGGGGGCAGAAGCTGATCGACACCCTGCTGCTCAAGGCGCCGATCTTCGGCATGGTGCTCAAGAAGGTCTCGGTCGCGCGCTTCTCGCGCACGCTCTCGACCCTGCTTTCGTCAGGCGTGGCGATCCTGGAGGCGCTTGACATCACCGCGCGCACGGCCGGGAACGTCGTAGTGCAGGAAGCGATCCTCAAGGTTCGCGCGGGCGTCGAGCGCGGGCAGACTTTCGTCGAGCCGCTCAAGGCCTCCGAGATTTTCCCCAACATGGTCTCGCAGATGATCGGCATCGGCGAGCAGACCGGCGCGCTCGATACGATGCTGACCAAGATCGCCGATTTCTACGAGCAGGAGGTGGACGCGGCCGTCGCGCAGATGCTGACGCTGATCGAGCCGGTGATGATCGCCTTCCTCGGCGTGACCATCGGCGGGATCGTCATCTCGATGTACCTGCCGCTCTTCACCCTGATCGGCAAGCTGTCGCAGAACAAATAGGCCCCAAGGAAAGTGATGAGTGATGAGTGATGAGTAATGCGTAGAACATGTTGTTACTCATCACTCACCACTCATCACTCATCACTGTCTTATGTATCAACGCACCCAAGCATCGTTCGGAATGGCGGCCAGTGAGATGCTCCGGAAGCGCCTCTCCTGGCTGGTGCTCTTCCGCCTGGCGGCCGCCGCGCTGCTGCTGGGCGCCGCCTTCCTGCTCGACCGATTGTCGCCGCAGGCGGGCCCCATGACCTCGCGGCTGAGCGTGATGACCGCGGTCACCTGTACGCTCACGCTCTGTTACGCGCTGCTCCTGCGCCTGTCAGACAGCTTCCGCGTCCAAGCCTACTTCCAGATGGCCGGCGACATCTTGCTGGTGACCGGCCTGGTCTACGCAACCGGGATCATCGACTCGCCGTTCACGGCGCTTTATCTGATCGTCATCTTCGTCACCAGCAGCCTCATCTCGCGCCGCGGGACCTTCGTGCTCACGGCGCTGGCGGGCGCCTGCTACGTGGGTTTGATCTACGGGGCTTACACGCGCCACCTGGTGCCGGCCGCCCAGCCGATGGCGCGTGCCGCGGGTGTTTCGTCGCACTCACTGGAATCGGCCATCGGCTTTAATCTCTTCGCCTTCTTCGCCGTCGCCTTCCTCGGCGGCCAGCTCAATGAGCGGCTCTCGCGCACGGACGAAAATCTGGCCCAGGCACATCGCAACTTGGATGACCTGCGCGCCTTCAGCGAGCGCGTGATCGACAGCATCAGCAGCGGCCTGGTGACCACGGACCTCAAGCACTACATCATTTCATTTAATCGCGCCGCCGAAGAGATCACCGGCTTTAAGGCCGAGCAAGTGCTGGGCAACCATCTGCGCACGCTCTTCCCCGGCATCTCCAGCTACTTGACCGCAGGGATGGAGGCCTCACTCGCCGGGCAGCACCTGTCGCGCTTGAACGTCGAGTGCCGGACGGCCAGCGGCCGCCAGATCCAACTGGGCCTGAGCATTTCGCCGCTCACCTCCAAGGCCGGGGAGATCACCGGCTTCGTGCTCCCCTTCCAAGATTTGACCGAGGTCATGCAATTGGAGCGTGACGTGCGCCGCCAAGACCGGCTGGCCGCCCTCGGTCGCGTCGCCGCCGCGATTGCCCACGAGATCCGCAACCCGCTCGCTTCGATGCGCGGGGCCGTGCAGGTGCTCGGGAGCGAGGCCGGATTGTCGGAGGAGCAGGCGCAATTGATGAACATCGTGCTCCGTGAGTCGGACCGCCTCGACCGCATCATCACCGACTTCCTTAATTATGCCCGCCCGCGCCGGGCCGAGATGGCACAGGTAGATTTGAATGAGGTCTTAGACGAAACCCTCGCGCTGATGCGCTACAGCTCCGAGATCAATAGTGAGCGCCATCAACTTGTCGCTTGCCCCTGCCCTGAGCCCGCGCTGGTCAACGCCGACGCCGGCCAATTGCGCCAGGTCTTCTGGAACCTCGCGCGCAACGCGATCGTGGCCATGCCTGAGGGCGGGGCGCTCACGATCTCAATCGGCCGGGCGATGGGCGGGCAGATTGAAGCCGTCTTCACCGACACCGGCATTGGGATGACCGATGAACAGGTCGAGCGGGTCTTCGAACCCTTCAGCTCCTTCAGCTCCGGCGGCACCGGCCTGGGCATGAGCATCGTCTACCAAATTATCAATGAGCACCGGGGGAAGATCTCGATTCAAAGCGCTCTCGGCCGCGGGACCGCGATCACGATCCGCCTCGCCGCCCTCCCCACGGCCGGCCGGGTGGAGGCAAACGGTGTCGGAGAATACCAACTGGCTTCTTAACTAACGCCGAACACTGAAGGGCGGGGATGACTCGAACGGCCCATCATTCGTCACTCAGCGTTCCTCAAGGTGGAATTGAATTGCGATGGCAAGATTACTCATAGCAGACGACGAGCGCAGCATGCGCGAACTTTTGGACCTGGTCTTCAAGCGCGAGGGGCACCAAGTCACGGTCGCCTCCAACGGCCGCGAGGCGCTGGAGGCGATGCAGAAATCGAGCTTCGACCTGATCATCACTGACGTGAAGATGCCGGACCTGACCGGGACCGAGCTGCTGCGCGCCGTGCGCGAGCAGTCGCCCGAGACCATGGTCATCATGATGACGGCCTTCGCTACGATCAACAGCGCGCGCGAAGCCTTCAAGCTCGGGGCCGACGACTTCATCCAGAAGCCGTTCGACGTGGATGAATTCAAGCTCATCGTCCGCAAGGCGATTGAGAAGCGGGACCTCCGCCAGGAGAACGCGCTCTTGAAACGCGAACTCCAGCGCCGCGGCCAACTCGGCGACATCATCGGCCGCAGCCCGCAGATGCAGGCCGTCTATCAGATGATCGAGACCGTCGCGGCCAACGCGAGCACCGTCTTGATCAACGGGGAGTCCGGCACCGGCAAGGAACTGGCGGCGCGCGCGATCCACAACCTCAGCGCGCGCCGCGACAAACCATTCGTCTCGGTCAACTGCGGCGCCTTCACCGAAACGCTGCTCGAGTCGGAACTCTTCGGCTACGTCAAGGGCGCCTTCACCGGAGCCCAGACTAACCGCAAAGGACTCTTCGAGGCGGCCGACGGCGGGACGATCTTCCTCGACGAGATCGGCGAGATGAGCCTGGCGATGCAGGTCAAGCTGCTGCGCGTGCTGCAGGAACGACGCATCCGCCGCGTCGGCGGCACCGAGGAATGCCCCATCGACACGCGCATCATCGCCGCCACCCACCGCGATCTGGAGAAGATGGTCAAAACCGGCGAATTCCGCGAAGACCTTTATTACCGCGTCTCGGTCATCCCGCTCGAACTGCCGCCGCTAAGAGACCGGCGCGCCGACATCCGCGAGTTGACGCAGCACTTCCTCAACAAGTTCACCCGCCAGGCGGGGTTGCCGGAGAAGCGTTGCGCCGACGAGGTGGTGCGCTACCTGGAGGAGTATGACTGGCCGGGTAACGTGCGCGAGTTGGAAAACACGATTGAGCGCGCCGTGGCCCTGGAGACCGGCGAAGAAATTCAAGCCTCGCGCTTGCCCGAACGCATCCTGCGGTATTCGCCGCAGCAAGGGAGCGGTGAATTCCATCTCCCCGAAAACGGGATCGATCTGGAAAGCTACCTGCGCGAGCTGGAGAAGAGTTACCTGCTGGAGGCGCTGCGCCGCACGGGCGGCAACCAAACCCGGGCCGCCGAGCTGTTGCATATGACCGTCCGCAGCCTGCGCCACTGCCTGGATAAATACGGAATTCGTCACCTGACCAGCCAACTGCGCGAGGTGGCCGCCAATAATCGGCACTGAAGGCAAAGCGCAAAGAGCAAAGGGCAAAGAGTCAGGCGTTAAGGGCCAAGGAAATTGCTCTTCGCTCTTTGCGCTTTGCTCCTTGCTCTTTGCGCTTTGCCCTCCCGCGTGGTATGGGGTTTGCCAGTACATAAAGTGCATCGACGGATCGCAAGCCTGACTTGCACACCTGTCCCACGGTTGACAAGACGAAAGGATCTTGGGAGGTCAATATGCACTGGCAAAAAGGGTTCTCATTGATTGAACTGCTGATTGTGGTGGCCGTGATCGGGGTCATCTCCTCGATCGCGATCCCCAACTACATCAGCTCGCGGCGTGGGGCGCGGGAGGCAGCAGCGATCGGCATCGTCCGCACGCTCACCTCGGCCGAAGGCGCGTATTTTTCGGGCGCCGGGGGCTACAGCTCTTACGCCCTGATGGACGCTCTCAGCACGCGAGGGTTGATTGAAACCCCCTTCTACGACGGCTCGCTGAACGGCGGGGTCAAAGATGGCTACTTTTTCCAGATCTCGCAGTCGGACTCCACGAAGTACGTCATCACGGCCACGCCGCAAACCGAAGTGACCGAGATGCGCCACTTCTATGCCGACGAGACGGGTCTGATCCGGGAGGAGGTAGGGACACCGGCAACCTCAACTTCGAGACCGGTCTCCGCGCGCTGACGAAAAATGGCAGAATAGTTAACGCGGAATGTGAGGCGCAATCACTAACCCATCAGCGCGTGAGGTCAGAGTGAGGTAATCGCCGCCGCGGCGAAAATCATTCAATCTGACCTCACGCGCGTTCAAAACCCAGTCACCAGTAGCGTGCCCGATACCCAGCCCCTGCCCCCGGCCCTTAATCGATGAGTGAGAAGTATGACGCGGTTGTGATCGGTGGCGGCTTCTACGGCTGCGCGGTGGCTCTTTATTTGGCCGATCACGCGCGCCGGGTGCTCATCGTGGAGAAGGAGGCCGACCTCTTACTCCGGGCCTCCTTTGCCAACCAGGCCCGGGTCCACAACGGCTACCACTACCCGCGGAGCTTTATTACCGCGCTGCGCTCCTCCATCAACTTTCCGCGTTTTGTGCTGGACTTCCGGGACTGTATCGACGACACCTTCGAGAAGGTTTACGCCATCGCCCGGCATAACTCGAAGGTCAATGCCTTTCAATTCAGAAAAGGCTGCGACAACATCGGCGCCCCGATCAAGCCGGCCCCCAAGCACATCAAAAGGTTATTTGACGCGAGCCTGATTGAAGAGGTATTCTCGGTCAAAGAATTCGCTTTCGATGCGAACAAACTCCGTGAGATCCTGAGGCAGAGACTCAAGGCATCCGGCGTCTCGATCTTATTCAACACTTCCGTCACTAAGGTAACCAGCCACGGTGAGGGACAGGTTGCCTTGTGCCTGAGCGATGGCTCTTGTCTCATCGCGGGGCAAGTCTTTAACTGCACCTACTCACAGATCAACAGCCTCCTGCATAATTCTGGAATTCCGCTGCTCCCGATGAAGCATGAGGTGGCCGAACTTGCGCTCATCGAGGTGCCCGATAACCTAAAAAACCTCGGCGTCACACTCATGGACGGACCATTCTTCTCAACCATGCCCTTCCCCGCCCTCGGCCTTCACAGCTTAAGCCACGTCCGGTACACGCCCCGCGAATCATGGCATGACCTGGCTGGCTTCAGAGACTCGCACGACTACTTAAAAACCGCCGATCAGAAATCTAACTATGTCTTTATGGTCAAGGACGCGCAGCGCTACCTCCCGCCGCTCCGCGAGGCCAGGTACGTCGATTCCCTCTTTGAAATCAAGACGGTCTTGACACAGAACGAGGTCGATGACGGGCGGCCGATTCTCTTCCGCAGGGATTATGGCCTGAAGAACCTCTCGCTGATTATGGGGGGCAAGATCGATAATATCTATGACATCTTGCAGGCGCTCGCCGCGTCCGGGATTGTGCCCCAAGCCTCATCAGGCAAGCCTCTCTTCGCAGGAGCAAGCGGGCAATAGATTTCGAGCCCCCGCTGTTAGTCTAGGCCGGGGCGCTCATACCAGCACGAACTATGGCCAGAGTTAAGATAAAGAGGTGGCTGATCAGTTGGTCTCCGGTAGTATTGGCCCTGCTGTTCATAGGCCTGTGGGTGGGGGGCTACCTGGCACAGGACATCTACGACTCACTACAGTTTGACGGCTTCCCGGCAGACGGCCCATTTCAGCTCTTCAACCCATTAAGAAGAATCGCCGACGGCCAGGTGCCAGGAGTACAATTCCAGTTCTTTCATGGGTTGGGCGTTCCTTTTTTACACTACCCGATTTTTTGGCTGTTTGGGAAATCGATCTTCGCCTCCGAAATGTCCAGGTACCTCACTTCCCTGTTCTGCTACCTCGGTTCCCTATGGGTCTTTGCCTACGTAGTCGCTCGCCGGGATTGGAGGCTGACGCTCTACTTCGTCGCTCTGGCAATCTGCATTTCAGAGTTCCTCAATCTGCACACCCTGGCAGGGCCGGGGAATGGCTTGGTCGTACCCGGCAACAGCCTCCTCGGGGTGCGGTCAACCCTCCCCATCATCTCTTTCGCGCTGCTCATCTCTCGGGTGAGGCCGCGCCTGAAAGCCATCTTGATGGGGGCCTGTTTAGCCCTCGCCCTTTTTTTTGGGACTGAGCATGGCCTGGCGTTACTCGCCAGCTTCACCCTAATCAGCTTGGTCATCTTAGCGAGTTCGATTCTTGCCGGCCACACTAGCTCAGTCAAAGAGAGTCTCAATCTCCGTTTTTTCCTGATCGCGTTCATCTCGGCAGGCTTTAGTATCGCCCTAATTTATCTTACCTTGTGCGGATTTAAGGGCGGGGTTCAAGCACTCAGGTATAACCTGGTTGAGGTTCCGAAGGACCAATTCTGGTACTTCGGCGTACCACCCAACGACTTTGCCAGCGCTTTAGGAGATTTCCTCCACACTAGCGGGAAAGGCGTGGTCTTGATCTTAGTTATTACTGCCTGGCTTGGCGTTACTTTCCTGACGGTTGTTAAAAGTGCTCGAAGTCGCAGCCTGTCCTTTTATCAACTGACCACTGGCATCATGCTGTCTTACGCCATTCTCTCCTGCAGTTCGTGCCTTGGTATTCTTGATAGCGGTTACCTCGCCCCGATGGCGCGAGTGGCAATATTGGCGCTGCTCATGACGATCTTCAGAGAGGGCTGGGTCGGGCGCGCAGCCCGCGAGATCAAGGCGCAAAGTGGCCCCTTAAAGATAGGTATTCCGGTCGCAGCCGCGCTGGCACTAGGTATCGGCTTTGTAACTGTCTCCATGCTTGCGGTCAAGAAGCTGCCGCAGCTTAACCTGGTACTTTCAAGGAGGCCGGCAGCCCAGCTTTCGATTCTGTGGGGCAAGTATCTGGAGCAAGTTACCAGAGCTATCGATAGTCGCCAGGCTGCGGAGGGGAAGCTAACTATCTGGTCTACTTATGCCGGCCTGCTTGAGGAACACTACAAAGCATTTAACCCTACAGACGATTACATCATTCATGCCCTTGGGCCGGAAAGACGTAAACACTATCTAGCTACCTTCGACGCCGAGAAACCCGAGATCGTCCAGACAATCCGCCGGTCGCTCTTTATGCAGTACGCCAATAACCGCAACTACGAGCTGTGGCTGCGCAACACGTCCTGGGATTTTTACGAGAGCGTGTTGCGCAACTACGACATCTTGACGGTTACTGATCGCTCTATCTTGTGGCAGAGGAAAGCCGGCCCCTGGGCTTCCCCTGACGAGAGTTATGACTGCTTTCCGGCCGGCCAAGGCTCAGAATACTTCGACATCCCAAGGCAGTATACAAGTAGTAGGTTCGGGATTATCGTGGTCAAGCTCAGATACCATGTTAGTAATCCCTGGGCGCGAATGCCGGTCTTGGGTGCGCTGCCAAGGTTCTTCGTAACCTTCGAGGGTGCTGCCGCCGACCTCCCTGTCTCTTTACCGCCCTACGCTAAGGAGGCTCAGTTCCCCGTCATGTTTCACCAAGGGACGACGCCCAGGCTGCGATTTCAAACCTTCTCCCTCATGCCAGGGGCGTCTTACACCGTCGATGAGATTCAAGTGAAAACCATCGAATTGACGGAAAAGCAGGCCATCTTTCTAGAAGACTAAGGGGCGTAGATGGCTTTACCGGCGGGACGCTTGGCCCTGGTTATTCCTTATTATCTAATGCATGCCGTGAAGGTAGTATAAAGGCTATGTCACTTAAGAATGATACTCTCATCTCGGTGCTAGTGGTACTTGAAAACGACCGTGACGTGATTGACGCGTTTATCGAGGAGACGACGCAGGTCCTGTCGCGTAACTACCGTTACTATGAGGTACTACTTGTGGATAACGGTTCGACGGATGGGGGAGGTGAGCGGGTGCAAGCCATTCAGGACCGGGTGCCGAATTTACGCCTGATCAGGTTATCCAGGCCTCACGATACCGAGATTGCCTTGGCGGCGGCGCTGAATAATAGCCTGGGTGATTATGTCGTGATCATGGATGTCAGCCATGATCCGCCGGCAATGATCCCGTCACTAATCGACCAGGCGGCGTCCGGGTATGACGTGGTCATTGGCGAGAGTAACGGTAAAGACGAGCAGCCGATGCTCAGGAAGTGGTCAGCAGTATTATTCTACAAAGCTGCCAGTCGAATACTGGGTTTCTCGCTCAAGCCAAACGCCACCCACTTCCGGGTATTCAGCCGTCAGGTGGTGAATTCCATCTCCAAAATCGGGAATAAGAACCGGTACCTCAAGTACCTGAATGCCCTGGTCGGGTTCAGGCAGATCAATGTCCCTTACAGCCTCGCCCACCGCCAGCGTGAGCGCAAGGCCAAGGCAGGCTTTTTTAGGCTGGCCCTTTCGGGGATAGACGTCATCATTTCAAACTCGGCGGTGCCGTTGCGGCTGGCCTCGCTCTTGGGCGTGCTGTCCAGTTTTTTAAGCCTCCTCTACTTCGGCTATATTTTGGTCGTCGGCTTCTTCAAGGAGAAGATTGCGGAAGGGTGGATTACCACCAACGTCATGAGCACCGCCATGTTCTTCCTCCTGTTTCTGATCTTAACTATTTTCTCCGAATATGTCGCCCGCATCCTCGAAGAGATCAAGGATCAACCGCTCTATTTCATCGAGTACGAGACGACCAGCTCGGTCTCGTCCTTCAAGGACGAAGTTATCAACGAGACGGTAAACGTAGTGTGACCTTCTGAGGGTAAGTAACATGACTACCGCATTGATCGGTTTCACTGGCTTTGTTGGGAGTAACCTGTGCGCACAGGCGCCGTTCGACGAGCTGTACAATTCCGCTAACATCAAAAGCATTCGGGGGCGCAGTTATGAGTTGGTCGTGTGCGCCGGGGCTCCGGCCGCTAAATGGGCGGCTAACCAGAACCCGGAGGCTGACCTCGCCAATCTTCGCACCTTGATGAAGCTCCTCACAGAGGTCGAGGCCGAGAGGTTCCTGCTCATCTCTACGGTCGATGTCTATCAGCCTCCATGCCAGGTTGACGAAGATACTCCAATCGATCCGATGCAGGTCGATCCTTACGGGAGGCATCGATACTTCCTTGAGGAGTTTGCCCGGGAGAGGTTCAGGGAGCCGATGATCGTACGCCTGCCGGGTTTGTTTGGCAAAGGGCTGAAGAAGAATTTGATCTACGACCTGCTTCACCACAACTGCCTCCACCTGACTCATTGCGAGAGCGTGTTTCAGTTTTATCGCCTGGAGCACTTGTGGAAAGACCTTCAAGTGGTGTTACGCTATTCCATGCCGGTAGTTAATTTCGCTACCGAACCGGTGCGAGCGAAGGACGTTGCCTCGCGCTGTTTTGGGATAGCCTTTGAGAACCTGACGGAGAGACCGCCTGCCTCTTACGATATGCATAGCAAGTTTGCGCCCTGCTTCGGGTCAGGGCAGAGGTACCTATACTCGGCGGGGCAAACCATCAAGGAGATTCGGCAGTTCGTCAGCCAGCAGCGGGGGGCACACGCCGCATGAACGTCTCGATCTCAAACATCGCTTGGGAACCGTCCGAAGAGGATGCCGTCGCCCAGATGCTGGCAGAATACAGCGTCCGCGGAGTGGAGGTCGCCCCGACAAAGGTTTGGCCCGCCCTGGATGAGGCGACGGACGACGGGGTACAAGACTATCGCCACTATTGGGAAGGGCGAGGCGTTGAGGTAGTGGCTTTTCAATCCCTCCTGTTCGGCCAACCCGAGTTGGGCATCTTCAAAAGCGGGGCCGTCAGGGAGGAGACCTTTGCGTATCTCTCGCGGGTCATTCGCCTGGCCTCAAAGCTGGGGGCCAAAGTTCTGGTTTTCGGATCACCCAAAAACCGGCTCGTGGGAGAGATGAATCCGGCCGCGGCGATGGACATCGCAGTCGAATTCTTTTACCGGCTGGGTGAGTTCGCCCATCGGCACCACACCTGCTTCTGTCTCGAGCCTAATCCGGCCGCCTATGGCTGCGACTTTATCCGGACGGCGGCTGAAGGCCGCGAGATTGTAGAGAGGGTCAACCACCCAGGATTTCGGCTGCACCTCGACACAGGGGTCATGACTCTGAACGAAGAGAACTACGAACGGGCGATAGACGCAGGGTTCGAGTACCTGACGCACTTCCACATCAGCGAGCCGCAATTGGGCGTGATCGGCGGGGGTCTCACCGATCATACGCGGGTGGCCAGGCATCTGCGCCAACTCGGTTACGACCGGTGGGTGTCGATTGAGATGCGAGGGGGCTGGGCAGACCCGAATCCGGTTTCGGTGCGGAGAGCGCTTGATTTGGTAGTGAACACCTATCGCTGATCGGAGCATTGAATGATGATGAGCTTACTTAACGACACGGCCTGGCAGACTCCGGCCTCCGAGCTGTTTGAGTTCGCGCCGAAGCGGACGCGCTATTGCGTTTGCATCCCTGTCATCAATGAGGGAGACCGGCTCAGAAGGCAGTTGGATAAAATGAGGCAGGTTGGCATCCCGGCCCTGGCTGATGTCTTAATCCTCGACGGCGGGAGCACTGATGCCTCGACTGACCCGCGTTACCTTGAGTCTCAAGGCATCCGGGCACTGTTAGTCAAGACTGGGACGGGGAAACTCAGCGCTCAACTACGGATGGGGTATGCTTATGCCTTGCGCCAGGGCTACGAAGGAATAATTACCGTCGATGGCAACGGTAAGGATGGGATCGAGGCGATCCCTGATTTCATCCGCGCGCTCGACAGCGGCTTGGATCTAGTGCAAGGGTCGCGCTACGTCCCTGGTGGCGAGGCAATCAATACGCCTTTGATGCGCGTGCTGGCGATCAAGCTGATCCATTCACCGCTGATCAGCCTCGCCGCGGGCTTCCGTTACACCGACACCACCAACGGCTTTCGCGCTTATAGCCGGTGTTACTTACTTGACGAAAGGGTCCAGCCCTTCCGCAAGGTCTTCAGTACCTACGAGCTGCTAGCTTATTTGTCTGTCAGAGGCCCGCGGCTTGGCTACCGGGCGCAAGAGATCCCTGTGGCGAGGCGGTATCCTGAAAAAGGTAAAACCCCGACGAAGATCAGTTATGTGCGAGGTAACCTGCTCGTCCTCAGCGTCCTGCTCAAGGTCGCGCTGGGTCGATTCAATCCCGAGGTTTGTCCCAATCAATCGGATCGTCCCCGCGACGCCCGTTACGGGGTCGATCAAACAATCTAAGCTGTCGCCAGGCCGGGCCGTGTTAGGGTATAATTTCCGCGTTCCGGCGGCGCGGCGTCTGAAGAAGCGGGTCACCGGGACTTCAGAGGCCAACCCAACCGAAGCCCCGCTTGAGCATCATGTTGATGATGGAAGGCAACCGAATCCATTGGAAGGCGAATGAGAAGCCATCCGACTGTAGCTTTCGGCAAAGCAATGAATAGCCTAAGCGAACCATTGAGGCGTGCGCTCAATTTCCTCGCCGGGCGGCAGGGCGCGGACGGCGGGTGGGGGTATGCGGCCGTGAAGCAGAGTTTCACCGAGCCTACTTGCTACGCGCTGCTGGCGCTGGCGGAGGTATCTGAGAAGCGGCAGCGTGAAGAGCGTGCGCTCGCCTGGTTCGCTCATCACCTTTCTCCGGCCGGCACCGTGGCCGTCGAGGGGGACGAGAAGCAGATAGATAACTGGGGCACGATCCTCGCCTTCTTCACCTTGCGCCGCTTGGGCATTGGCGCGGACCTCAGCGAGCGTTACCTTCGCCACCTGCTGCGCGCACGCGGCAATCGCCTCAACCAAGAGACCAGTGCACAACTCAAGCTTGACGGGAGCCTGCAAGCCTGGTCCTGGGCGATGGGGACCGCGAGTTGGGTGGAGCCGACGGCCTATGCATTGATCACGCTCAAGTCTCAGGGCCTCGGCGGGCACGAACGGGTCAAGGAGGGCGAAGCTTACTTGCTCGACCGCACCTGCTACGATGGCGGGTGGAACTATGGGAACAAGGAGGTGCTGGGCGTGCGGCTGGAGGCGATGCCGACGATCACGGCCTACGCGCTGCTGGCCTTGCAGGATTATGCGCGCGATCATGAGGTGATCCAGAAGTCGCTGGCCTATTTGGAGCGCGAACTCGCCGCGCGTCAATCATCGCTCGCGCTGGCGCTCGGCGTCTTGTGCTTCGATGTTTATGGCCGGCCGACCGGAAAGCTGCTCCACGACCTGCTCTCGCGGCAGGTGGCTGACGGGAGTTGGCGTGGCAATGCTCATTTGACTGCACTGGCGGCACTGGCGTTGAAAGCCGTGGTCGAAAAGAAGAACGTATTTCAGATTTGAGATTATCAGATTTGAAATTTTCTGGCCGGGAGTAACAAATTCTGATTGGGAGTAACAAATCAGGACTAACATCGACTGGTTTCTGATCTCTGAGGCTGATGTCTAATTCAAAAGAGCAATCCTGGCACTTGATGACGCGCCGTAGTTTTCTCAAGGCGGCCACCGCAGCCACGGCCCTGGGCACTGCGGGGTGCAAGCGAATGGGCACGACGGCGCGTGATTACAATCCGCTCGCTTCACAGGCGCGGGTGACTATTCTGCACGCCAGTTCGTACAGCCAAAACCTGAGCGACTTGCTCCGGCAAGGGATGAAGAACCACCAGCTCGACGTGCGCGGCAAGCGGGTCGTGCTCAAGCCCAACCTCGTCGAGTACCACGCGGCGCATAAGATCAACACTAATCCGCTGCTCGTCGCCGCAGCCGTCGATTGTTTCCGCGGCCTCGGCGCCCGCGAGGTGGTCGTCGCCGACGGGCCGGGACACCAGCGGGACACCGAGATGCTGTTGGAGCTATCAGGGCTGGACGAAGTAGTGCGCAGCGAACGTGCCCGCTTCGTAGACCTCAACGTCGATAGCATCTACCGCGTTCCGACTGAAACCAACCTTACCACTTTGCAAGAGCTGTGGCTCCCGGAGACGATCCTGAACGCCGAGGTGGTCGTCTCCATGCCGAAGCTGAAGACGCACCACTGGGCCGGGGTGACGCTCTCGCTGAAGAACCTCTTCGGGGTCATCCCGAGCGTCCGCTACGGGTGGCCGAAGAACGTGCTGCACTGGCACGGCATCAACGAGTCGATCGTGGACATCGCGCGGACGGTGCGCCCGGCCTTCACGATCATCGACGGGATCGAAGGGATGGAGGGCAACGGGCCGCTGCACGGCGAGACCGTCCATTCGCAGGTGATCGTGATGAGCGAAAACCTCACGGCCGCCGATGCGACGGCCGCGCGCTTGATGGGCCTCATCCCGGAGCGCATCACGCACCTCAACCTGATGCAAGGCCTCGGCGAGCCGCTGGCCGAACGCCGAATCATTCAGGCCGGCGAGCGCCTGAGCGATTACCGCCGCAAGTTTCGTGTGATGGATGAGTTCGCGCACCTGCGGGGATAGTCTGGAGTCTGGAATTCGCAGTTAGATTCCAGACTCCAGACTTTTGGAGCTATGAAGATCGTACCCATTGCCCTGAACACTTTTCGCGAATCGGTCCGCGACCGCGTGCTCTACAACTTAGTCTTATTCGTCGTGCTGCTGGTGGGGGCGTCGATCTTCCTCGGCGAGATCTCGCTGTCGCAGGAGACGAAGATCATCGTGGACATGGGATTGTCGGCGATGCTCGTCTTCGGAGTATTGATCGCCATCTTCATCGGCATCGGGCTCGTTTACAAGGAGATCGATAAGCGCACGATCTACAGCCTGCTGGCCAAGCCGCTCCATCGCTACGAGTTCATCCTCGGCAAATATTTCGGGCTCTGTTTCACGCTGCTCGTCAACACGGCGGTCATGGCGGTGGCGATTGCGGCGGCGCTGCTCTACATCAAGGGCGGGGCGGATGCGATTCAACTGAAGATTATGCCGGCGGCCTATCTGATCTTCCTGGAACTGATGGTCGTGACGGCGATCGCGCTGCTCTTCTCCTCCTTCTCTTCGCCCGTGCTCTCGGCGCTGTTGGCCTTCTTCCTCTTCGTCATCGGGCGGTTCAGCGCGGATCTGAAGCTGTTCGCCGAGACGGTCGGGTCGGGCGTCGTGCGCGCCCTCTGCCAGGCGCTCTACTACCTCTTGCCGAACCTGGCGAACTTTCATTACATCACCGAGACGGCGCACGGGCAGACGGTCCCGGCGCGCATGCTGGCGGCGGCTACGGCCTATGCGGCGCTCTACATTACGGCGCTGCTCTCGGCGACGGTGTTGATCTTTCAGCGGAGGAACTTCAAGTGAAGTTCATTTGAATGATTATGAAAGCCTGGTTATGGCCATCACTCCTGATCGGTTGTTTGAGCCTGAGCACCCCGTTGCAGCGCTGGATGGATGCGCGGCGGCCGGCCGCTGTGGTCGAGGATGCGCTCTATGTCTCGTCGAGCAAAACGCTGAAGCGGATGAGCCTGGGTTTTGACGGGCTGCTCGCCGACATCTATTGGCTGCGCACGATCCAATACTTCGGGGGAAAGCTGCAGCAGATGCGCGGCTCGATCAATGTCAGCGACGTGAGCAACTGGCACCTCGACCTGCTCGAACCGCTGCTCAACCTGACGACGGAACTTGACCCACACTACATCGCGGCCTATCGCTTCGGCGCCCTCTTCCTGCCGGACATCGATCCGGAAGGCGCGGTCCGCTTCGTCCAGCGCGCGATTCGCGATAACCCTGGTGATTGGCGGCTCTACCAGGACCTGGCTTACATTTATTGGAAGCAGGGGCGCTACCGCGAGGCGAGCGAGACCTATGAGCGCGGTGGCCGCGTGTCGGGGGCTCCCGACTGGATGCAGACGATGTCGGCGGTGATGCTGGTCAAGGGCGGCGACCGCGAGACGGCGCGTCAAATCTTCCGGCGCATCTACGAACACAGTGATGATGCCTACACGCGGGGCCTCAGTCTGGCGCGGCTGAAGGAGTTTGAGTCCCAAGATCAAATCGCCTTTCTCAACCGGTTAGTGGCGTCCTACCGCGAGCGTTACGGCGCGTGCCCCGCGTCGCTCGCCGGCTTCATCAAATCATTGCCCGCCTCATCCCTCGATCAGATGAGGAAGGCGGGGCTGGTTTTTGACGAGTATGGTGCGCCGCTGGACCCTGACGGCTTCGCTTACGACTACGACGCCCAAACGTGTCTGGTCGCGCTGGCCGAGAAATCGACCATCGTGCGGTGGAAATTCTAAAACAGGGGCTAGGGGCTAGCAATAGAAGTTATCTTCACCGGCCCTTGGCCTCCGGCACCTGCCCCCGATGACTTATGCTGGCACTTGAGATCGAAAACTTGACGAAAGACTACACGGTCGGCTTTTGGCGCAAGCGGCCGGTGCGCGCGCTTGACGGTTTGAACCTACAGGTCGGGTCGGGTGAGGCTTTCGGCTTCCTTGGGCCGAACGGGGCGGGCAAGACGACGACGCTCAAGATTCTGATGCGGCTGATCTACCCGACGGCGGGCGAAGCACGCATCCTCGGCCGGCCGCTCGACGATATGCAGATGCGCTCGCGCATCGGCTACCTGCCGGAGCAGCCGTACTTCTACGATTACCTGACGGCGCGTGAGTTCTTAGTCTACTGCGGGGCGATCTTCGATCTGCCGCGGGCAGAGGCGGCGCGGCGGGCGGAAGAACTGCTTGAGCGCGTCGGGCTCACGGAGGCGGCCGATAAACATCTGCGCAAGTTCTCGAAGGGCATGCTGCAGCGCGTCGGGCTGGCGCAAGCGATGATCAATGACCCCGACGTCCTGTTTCTGGATGAGCCGATGTCCGGGCTTGACCCACTCGGCCGGCGCGAGGTCCGGGACCTGATCGCGAGCTTGCGCGGGCAAGGCAAGACGGTCTTCTTCTCATCACACGTCCTGACCGATGTGGAAGCGATGTGTGACCGCGTCGCCATCCTGAACCGGGGCCGGTTGATTGAGTCAGGGCGGCTCTCAGACATTCTCAAGAGCCGGGGCGCAGAACTGGAGGCGGTCGTGAGCGGCGTGAGCGAAGTGACGATCGCAGAGTTGCGGGCCTTCGCGGTCGAAGTGGCGCCGACGCCAGAGGGCGCTCGCGTGCGCCTGCACAGTGATCGGGAAGTCGAGCGTCTCTTGGCGGTCGTGCACCGCGGAGGCGGACGCCTGGTCTCGATCAATCCCGTGCGCGAGTCGCTCGAAGATTTATTCGTGCGTGAGGTGAGCGGAAACCCGCAGGCCATCAGGGCGGCAAGTTAAGCCGTCGCAGATCACCAGCCGCACCTCTCGGGCACCATCGAAAATTCCCATCCTTTCTATTCAGAGGTGCGCCTCTCCACTTTTCCTGTCGCTTGAAGAACCCACCCTGTTTCATTCTCGCTCCATCTGTTTCACACTTGACACAACGGCCTCAGCCCCCTACAATGCTCCTACCCTTCACGCCCCCGATATTTGACACGCAATGTGGCGTTGGGGTGACCGGAAGACGCCTGGAAGGCGAATCAAGGATCCGAGCTCGGACGCAAGTTGGGATGAGCAGATCATACATCAACCCTAAACTTTAGGAGGAAACCACGATGAGCGAGGTCACCAAGCATGCTCCTGGAACTTTTTGTTGGATCGAACTGGGCACAACTGACGCGGGTGCGGCGAAGAAGTTTTACTCCGAACTTTTCGGTTGGAGCGCTAACGATATCCCCGCTGGTCCCGGAATGATCTACACCATGCTGCAACTCGACGGGAAAGATGTTGCGGCGCTATATGAATTGACTGAGCAACACAGGGCGCAAGGCGTCCCGTCGCATTGGTTGCCTTATGTGGCCGTGGCCAGCGCGGACGAGAGCGCGGAGAAAGTAACATCATTAGGCGGGAAAGTAATCATGGCGCCGTTCGATGTCATGGATGTCGGACGGATGTCGTTGATCCAAGATCCGGCCGGAGCAATGTTTGCTCTGTGGGAAGCGCGCAAGCATATCGGCGCGACCCTGGTGAATCAACCGGGCACAGTATGCTGGAATGAACTCGCCACCCGCGATAGTCGCCTGGCAGGAGAGTTCTACACGAAGCTGTTCGGGTGGGGCACCAAGGTTCAAGAGATGGGGCCAACGACCTATACCATCTTTACCGATGGCGAGCGGCAGGCTGGCGGGATGCTTGCAATGACGGAGGAGTGGGGCAACATTCCCTCGCATTGGATGGCGTACTTCGGCGTCGAGGACTGCGACGCGAGCGCCAACAAAGCCAGGGCGCTCGGCGCGACCATCAAAGTGCCCCCAACCGACATTCCAGGCGTGGGCCGCTTCGCCGTGCTGCAGGATGCGCAGGGCGCGGCATTTTCAATTATCAAGCTGCATCTCTTCGCTTGATGAGGAGTGTCCTCAGCCAGAGCTTTCAACCAACTGATTGGAGATCTAAAGTATGTCATTCAACAAGATCATTATCATCGGAAACCTCGGGCGCGATCCTGAACTCAAGCATACGCCGCAGGGCATGGCCGTATGCAAGTTCCCTGTCGCGACTTCAGAACGGCGCAAGGGCGCAAGCGGCGAACAGGAGGAGACCACCACTTGGTTCCGCGTCTCAGTCTGGGGCCGCCAGGCCGAACTCGCAAACGAGTACCTTACCAAGGGCCGGCAAGTTTACATCGAGGGCCGCCTCCGGCAGGAAGAGTATACCGACCGCGAAGGCAACCGGCGGACGAGCCTCGAAGTCAACGCCACCGACATTCAGTTCATCGGCCAGCGCGGCGACCAGCCGGCGCAGTCAGTGGGCGCCCCGGAAAAGAGAGTCGTCGGGGCCAAGGCGGCGGGCCAGACGGCGGACTCAAGCCAACGCAGCGTGAGCATCGAAGAGGATGACATTCCCTTCTGATGCTCGGCCGCGGGAAAGAAGCGCAGAAGATGCAGATCGCGTGCAAAAGATACAGTTGCCAGAAAGCGGTCGAGGTCTGCTACTGGGCGTGTAAGTATCGGCGCAATTGCAAAGACTGGAAAGGCGCCTTGGAGGGGCAGCCTGGGGCCGAGGCGGTGAGAGAGCGGCTGGAAATCGCCGCCGCGAAATCCGGCCGTCTGTTTGACCCGGCGACCTTCATCAAGCCAGCGCGAGGCAATCGCCCGGCCCTGGCTCCAGCCTTACCTTCAGCACCTGCGGCCGCTGAGGGCGCACCGGCCGCTCGCCCGCAACGCCTCCGCAAACCCGGAAAAACTAAAGCATCAAAACCCAAAGAGGAAACCAACCAGATGGCGAAGAAGAATATCGCAGAAGTAACAGATGCCTCTGTCCCCCAGCCGGAAGCGCGCACCGGCGAGTTTGAAAGGGCTACGGCGCCACGGCCTAAGAAGCGGGCTCAACGCTCGAAGCCGGCCCACGCTCCTAACGGCGTGGTCTACCTCCTGCTGGAGAAGAACGGAAGGTACAAAGAAGTGCGCGAGGCCGACCTGCTCGGCGAAGCCGCCCGCATGCTCAAGGACCGCTCCCTGCGCTTGGTGAAAGGCCAACTCCTCGTCCCGCAAATCAGCCTCAAGCCGGCGGCGGAGTAAATTATCCTATATCCTAGCGAGTGGCAGGTGGCAGACATCTGTCACTCGCCGCCGACCCAACCTTTCCCGCCCGTTGACTACGCTCATCGCCAACGCCTAGACTTTTAAGCGGCCCCCTCGGATAGATTCTGATCAGCGATTGATCAGGCAAGCCCCGTCTTGGCAGCTTGTGGCGTCTGTGCCTGCGGCACGGGCCTACAGCACCAGGCGTTATGGCGCGGGGTTCGAACGGCAAGGAGACTGCGATGGGTGGACCGATGAGAGAGCGCCGGGTGGTTGAATATTGTGTGATCGTCGAAGGGACCTATGCCACGCTCGGCGAGGCCGAGCACGCGTTGCGCGACCCCTTTATTGAAGATTGGGTGGAGCGCACCGGCCGGTTTCGCATCCACCAAATGAACACGATTCCGGTCGCCCCTGGCGTGATGCTCGGCCAATTGGGCATCGAGCAGATTGATGACGGCTGGTTCATCATCACGAGCAATGAGGCCAACCATCCCTTCAGCGAGCGCAAGGCTCGCGCCCTGGCCGAGGCGCTACGACGGCAAGACATGTTCGACAAGATTGAAGTCGAGCCCCTGTAATTCAACTCCTGCGCCATGGCGCAGGCGCGCGCTAGACCCTGCCCGGTGAAGTGGCCTGCCGCTTGAGTTTCATATTCAGCGTCTGGACGCGCAGCCCGAGCAGTTGCGCGGCTTTGTTCTGGTGGCCGCTCGCCTGGCGGAGCGCGGTGTTGATCAAGGCCCACTCGTAATCGTCAACCAACTGCGGCAAGTTGATGCCCTCCGGCGGGATCGATCTGAGCACCGCGCTGCGGACGCGGGAGGGCAACAGGTCTTCCCCGACTTGGTGCGGCCTCATCGCGGCGATCGCGCTCTCCAAGACCGCCTCCAGCTCATCGATATTCCGCTCCCAAGGGTAATCCGTCAGTGAGGTGATCGCTTCGGGCGTGATCTCTAAGGCCCCCTTGTTGAGGCGGCGGGCGATGCGCTCGGCCAGGTGGGCGGCCAGGTAAGGAATGTCTTCGCCCCGCTCCCGGAGCGGCTTGAGGAAGAAGCTGGAGGGGCGCAGCAACTCAATCAAGCCGTAAGCAATCCGGTTCTCGGCTCTCATCTCCTCGGGGCGCCACTCGGTGGCGAAGACTAAATGCAGGCGGCGCTGCCTGCCCGACCGGGCCTGCCAGCGCTGCTCCTCGATGTAGGCGGCGAAGCGTTGCTGCAAGAGCAGCGGGAGGTTGACCAATTCGTTGACAAAAATGGTCCCGCCCTGGCCGGCTTCCATCATGCCGCGAGGCCCGAAAAGCAGTTGGTGCAGCGGCTCCGGGCTCAGGCTGCGGGCGTTGACGGCGAAGAAAGGTCGCCCCGAGTGCTCGCTCGCCCGGTGCAGCGCTTGCGCGACCTGCTCCTGGCGCAGGCCCCGCTCGCCGATGAGGACGACCGGTTGATGCTGCGCGGCCTGGGCGGCGATGAACTGCTTCAACTCGGCCACGTGGGTGCTGACACCCAGGAGGCACTCGAGCTGCTCAAGCGAAGTAAGCTGCGAAACACCTACCAGCGCGAAGCCCGAGCGCGGCGGCGGGGCCGGGGCCGGCTTTTGATTGATTGCAGGACTGGCCATAACTTTCTCACTTCCTTTGCCTCTCTGTGGTTCGGTTCATGGTCTCAACTCCCCGTGGCTCGACTCAGCTTGACTGCTGCAAGCGGAGGATAGTCGATCCGCAGGTAAATGTGGTCAAGGCGGCGTAAAAACTGGTAAAAGATGTCAAGGAGTTGTAAAAAGTGCGCGGCCGGTCGAGGGGCTTGGCGGGGGTTCGGTGTATGATACTGACCGCGAGTAAGGAGTGGGAGCGATGGCAAGGATCAAGGATTTTTTTCGGCGGCACATCCTCTGGGTCGGCTTCCTGGCAGTGATCGTCCCGCTGCTGATCATCCTCAGCCTGCAATACCGGTCGCTGGTCAAGCTGGAGAAGACCTCGCCGATCGCCGATAAGGTGACGCTGAAAAACTATCTCTATGCCGTCCACTCCGAGATCCAGGAGTTTTATTACCTTCAGGCCAAACAGGCCTTGAATCTTCCCTTCCAGGCGCTCGGCGAGAACCATCAGGACCTGATCATCGGCCACTTCAAACAGCATGAGGTGAAAGGGGTGAAACGGCTCTTCGTCGCCACCTTCCCTAAGAGCGGCGACCCGCAAGTGCTCTTCTTCAATCCGTGGCGGCAAACTCTGGAGCCCTCGCCCGACTCGCCGGAGCTGCGGGCCGTCAACGCGGCCTGCTCCTACTGGAAGCTCCTCGCCCGCGAGGGGACCGTCATCGAGATGCGCAAGCTGGCCGTGGAGGAGAAGGACCCCGAGAATAGAGTCCTGCTCTACCCGGTCCTCGATGAGTCAGCGAAGGTGAGCGGCGCCGCCGGCCTGATCCTTGACAGTTCCTACTTTAAAGAGACCTTCCTCCCGACGGTCGTGCGCAATTCTCTGCCGAAGTTTTTCTCAAGCGACGCCCAAGACAACTTGATCGTCACGGTGCACGACAGCAACAAGTGCCTGGTGTTGACGACCCAGCCGATTCAGGGGCAGGGCGAAGACGCCTATTATATTTTTTCCCCCATCTTCCGGGACTGGCGCCTCAGCATCCGCAGCCGCGACCTGACGCCGGAGCAGTGGGCGCGGAGGTATTTCGCCATCAACCTGTCGCTGTCGGTCCTCATGACGCTGGTCCTGATCGGCGGGATCATCCTGGCGCTGCGGACCGCTTCGCGCGAGATGAGGCTCTCACAGATGAAGGCCGACTTCGTCTCGAACGTCTCGCACGAACTGCGCACCCCGCTCTCCTCGATCCGGGTCTTCGGCGAGTTCTTGCGGCTGGGCCGGGTCAAAGACGCCGAGAAGACCCGCGAATACGGCGAGTATATCGAGACCGAGAGCCGCCGGCTGACGCAGCTCATCAATAACATTCTCGACTTTTCCAAGATCGAATCGGGCCAGAAGACCTACCGATTCGAGCAGGCCGAGGTGGGCGAGGTCGTGGCCGCGACGCTCAAGACCTTCGAGGTCCGGCTCAAGCAGAATGGGTTTGCGGTGATCTTCGAGGCCCCGCCGGCCCCGCTGCCGCCGGCCGTCTTTGACGCGGACGCCATCTCTCAAGCCCTGCTCAACCTGCTCGACAACGCCGTCAAATATTCCGGCCCGGCCAAAGAGATTCGCGTCCGCCTGGACCGCCCAGACAATCTCATCACCATCTCCGTCACCGACTACGGCATCGGCATCCCGCGGCAGGAGCAGGAGAAGATTTTCGAGCGGTTCCACCGCGTCAGCACCGGCCTGGTGCATGACGTCAAAGGGAGCGGCCTCGGCCTGGCCATCGTCAAGCACATCGTCGAGGCCCACCAAGGCAAGGTGACGGTGGAGAGCCAGCCGGACCAGGGCAGCACTTTTACGATCCACCTGCCGGTGGACGGCCCGGCCAGCGCTCCCACCAAGAGACAAACCCCGAAATCGGTCGCGGAGAATCAGCCGCCTTTGTGGTCCGGGGCATAACGTTCAGGGGCCGTCGACGGCGGCCACAGGTCAGTGAGTCAGCACCGCGAGCGGTAGCGAGCCTCGCTTCCGGCAGCGCCTGATCAAGGGCAACACGCTCGCTACCGCTCGCGGTACTGACTCGGTTTCAAAGGGTCAGTCTTATGCGGAGAGTCCTGATTGTTGAAGATGACCAAGCCATGGCCGTCGCCTTGCGGGACGGCTTCGAGTACGAAGGCTACTCGGTGCAGGTCGCCAGGGACGGCACGACGGGTCTGCGCCTGGCCGCGGAGAAGGAGCTGGACCTGATCATCCTCGATGTCATGCTGCCGAAGCTGAGCGGGCTCGACATGTGTAAGCAACTCCGGAATGACGGCAACATCATTCCGATTATTATGCTGACGGCGCGCGGCCAAGAGATCGATAAGGTGGTCGGCCTCAAGCTCGGGGCGGACGACTACGTGACCAAGCCGTTCAGCTTCATGGAACTCATGGCGCGGGTCGAGGCCGTGCTGCGCCGGGCGGCGAAACACACCGAGAGCCTCGAAGGCTACCGGTTCGGCGAGGTCACGCTCAACTTCAAAAAGTTCGAGGCGAGCAAAGGGTCCGCGCCCCTCGACCTCTCACCCCGCGAGTTCAGCATCCTCAAGTACCTCATCGAACACCGCGGCGAGGTCGTGACGCGCGACCAGTTGCTCGACGCCGTCTGGGGCTACGACGGATTCCCGCTGACGCGCACGGTCGATATGCACATCGCGAAACTCCGGCAGAAGGTCGAAGAGACCCCCGGCGCCCCCCGCCACATCATCACCGTCCACCGAGTCGGCTACAAATTTATGATCTGAATCGAGCGCCTGACGCGGAGTCGAATGTTGACACCCTTCTCCTCCCCAAGCCAGAATGGTGAAGGACTAAGATTGAATCAAATCACTCGATCGCTGCTATGGATGTCATCTTCATGGGCACGCCCGATTTTGCCGTGCCCGTCCTGCGCAAACTGGTGGAAGGCGGGCACGAGGTGCGCGCCGTCTTCACGCAGCCCGACCGGCCCGTCGGCCGCAAGCAAACGATCACCCCGCCGCCCGTCAAGCGCTTCGCCCAAGAGCGAGGGCTCAACCTCCTGCAGCCTGAGAAGATCAAGACGGCCGAGGCGCGGGAACGCTTCGAGCCGCTGCTGAGCGCAGTCGAGGCGGGTGTCGTCGCCGCTTACGGCCGCATCTTACCGGCGTGGATGCTCGAAGCGCCGCGCTACGGCTTCATCAACGTCCACTCCTCGCTGCTGCCGAAGTACCGCGGCGCGGCGCCCATCAACTGGGCCATCGCTCACGGCGAGCGTGAGACCGGCATTTCGATCATGCAGATGGACGCGGGGCTCGACACCGGACCGGTCCTCCTCCAGCGCGCGACTCCGGTCGGCGATCAAGAGACCGCGCCGCAACTCACTGCCCGGCTCGCCGAACTCGGGGCCGGGTTGCTGGCCGAAGCACTGGTCAAGCTCGCGCGGGGTGAGTTGGTCGCCACTCCGCAGAATGATGCGGAGGCGAGCTATGCGCCCATGCTCAAGCGCGAGGATGGGCAGGTCGATTGGGGGCTCACTGCCCGAGAGATTTACAACCGGCGGCGGGGCTTCACTCCCTTCCCCGGCTGCTATTCGTTCCTCAACGGGCAACGCCTCGAGATCCTCGATGCCGCGGCAGAAGAGTTACCCGGCCCGGCCGGCGGCGGCGAACCGGGGACAGTCTGCGAGGTGGCGAAAGACAGCTTCGCCGTCACCTGCGGGGAGGCGACTCGCCTGCGCGTCCGCGAGGTGCAACCGGCCGGCAAGCGGGCGATGTCCGCGCGCGACTTTCTCAACGGCGCGAAGTTGCAGGCCGGAGTTAAGTTCGGATAAGTAGGCTGAAGATTGAAACCCGAGGATTGCTGACCCGCAGTTCCCTCAGCCCTCGGCCTTTTTATAGCGTTCAAGAAAATGAAATCCGTCCGCAGGGTGTCCCGCGACCTGTCAGGTTGCGGATCTTCCCAACGAAAGCCCAGTGGGCGCTATTAACTTCTTCGCCAAAGCCTCCGCAACCTGACAGGTCGCGGGACAGGCTTTTTCTTGTATTCTATGGCTTCGTTGGAGGCGGCTTGCCATTCGCGCGAATAGCACAATCACCACTCATCCCAGGCGTCAGCCCGGTAGAGGTCTACTACCGCGAATTCGGGAGCGGCCTTCCGCTACTCTTCCTCCACGGCGGCTGGGGCTACGAAATTTATCCTTTTGATCGGCAGATCGCCGAGTTCAGCACAAGCTTCCGCATCCTGATCCCAGACCGCACCGGGTATGGCCGTTCACTGAGGGTTGATGAATTGCCGCTGCACTTTCACGCGGCGGCGGCGGCGGAGAGCGAAAGCTTCCTCGAGGCGCTCGAAGTTGATCGGTGCGTCCTCTGGGGCCATAGCGACGGGGCAGTGATCGCCGCGATCATGGGCCTCAGCCATCCGGAGAGGTACCCTGGCATGATGCTTGAGGCGTTCCACTATGATCGCCTCAAGCCCCGCTCGCGCGAGTTCTTTACGCGGATGGAGCGTGACCCGGACAGCTTCGGCGAAAGGGTCTGCGCGATACTGGCCCGCGATCACGGCGAAGATTACTGGCGGACGGTGATGCGTTGCGGCGGCAGAGCCTGGGCCGAGATTGCCAGGACTGCGCACCTGCCGGAGCGTGACCTCTTCGGCCAGCGCCTCGCGCAATTGAAGCCGCCGACGATCTTGATTCATGGCAGTGAGGACCCGAGGACCGAGCCCGGCGAGCTTGACCGGGTCAAGCAGGTGTTGCCGGGCGTGCCGGTCCACCTCATCGCCGGAGGTGGACACAGCCCGCACAGCGAGAGGGGCGCGGCCGCCGAATGCAATCGCATCGCGGGCCAGTTCCTGCGGGAAGTTAAGGCGACAGTATCTTGGGATCTCGGGGAGTAAAAGTCACAGCCGCGCGGCGCGCAGCCTTTGAAATCCTCTGGCGCGTCGAGACCGAGGAGGCTTATGCGAGCTACCTGCTCGCCGCCGCGCAGTACGAGCAGCTTTCGCGCGAGGACCATGCGCTCGCGCAGGAGTTAACCCTCGGCGTGCTGCGCTGGCGGGCACGGCTCGACTTTTTCATCGAGCGGTACTCGCGGCGGAAGATCGCAAAGCTCGACCGTGAGGTGGTCATCGCCCTCCGCCTGGGACTCTACCAACTGCACTTCCTCACACGCGTCCCTCCGCACGCGGCCGTCAACGAATCAGTCAACCTGGTCAAGGGGCGAGGGCTTCAAAGCGCGGCGCCGCTCGTCAATGCGGTGCTGCGTGCCGCCCAGCGCGCGGGCACGGCCGAAGCCGCCGAGGACATGGGGTCAATCAAAGACCCGCTCGAACGGTTGAGCATCGAGACCTCGCACCCCGCCTGGCTGCTCGCTCGCTGGGTGAATCGCTTCGGCCAGGACGAGGCGCGGGCGCTCGCGCTCGCCAATAACTCCGCACCCCGAACGGCATTCCGCTACAACACCGGCCGCGCAACCAAGGAGCGCGCGCAAGCCTGGCTGGCTGAGCATGAAGTCAGGGCCCGAGATTCCGAGCTGGTGCCGGGCGCGGCCGTGATTGAGGATGGCAGCTTGGCCGCCCAAGCGGAGCCCGTACGCGAAGGGTGGATTTACTTACAGGATGAGGCGTCACAGCTCGTGGCGCATCTGGCCGCGGCCGATTGCGGATTGCGGATTGCGGATTGCGGATTACAGAATAATTCCTCTAACTTCCCGCCCTCCGACTTTCGGCCCGCCACCAAAACTTCAAATCCGCAATCCGCAATCCGCAATCCGCAATCGAAGGCGCTCGACCTTTGCGCCGCGCCCGGCAGCAAGACCACGCTGATGACTTCGCTCCTGCCTGAAGATGGGCTCGTGGTTGCTTGCGACCTCCACCTTCACCGCTTACGCTTGATGAATGAGATCGCCGCGCGGCTAGGGCTGGCGAAGCTCAACCTGATTCAGCTTGATGCCATGGCCGAGCTGCCCTTCGCACCTCAACCCGGTTTTGAGACAGTGCTCCTCGACGCGCCTTGCTCCGGCCTGGGCACGCTGCAACGGCACCCGGAGATCAAGTGGCGGACGAGTGCAGCGAAAGTCGAGGAGATGGCTGCGCTCCAGCGGCGGCTGTTGGCAAACGCGGCGCAGCAGGTCCGCGTCGGCGGTCTGCTCACCTATTCAGTCTGCTCGACTGAACCCGAAGAAGGAGAACAACTCATCGGCTGGTTCCGCCACTCGCACCCGGAATTTCGCGACCTCACGCGCGAGCGCTTGACCGAGCTGGGGCTTGACCCGGCAGCCTTGTTGACATCGAGCTTCGGGGCGCGTACTTTCACTCATCGACAGGGCACCGAGAGCTTTTTCGTCTGTGCGCTGTGGAAGAGGAGATAGATTTTAGCGAGGAGAGTTCGCGGGCAGGGGCGCTCCTGCGTGATAAGCAGGAGATCACGAAATGAATGAAGAGTTTCATTTTCCATTTTCCAGATTACATTTTTCATTGGTCATTGAGGAGGTGCACCGGTCGTAAGCTGAGATGATTTCAGGACAGTGGCCGCCGTTCCTCTGCAATGGCAAATGGAAAATCTAATATGGAAAATGGAAAATGCCTTCACCCATCTATGAACTACACTCCGAGAAAAGGACTGAACATTCCGGCCATCACCGTGGTGGACGAGGGCGGGCGGGTCGTCGCTCGGGAACAGCGGCAGGTCTTTCGCCACGTCGTTCAGAACGGGTACGGCACTGATGTCATCTTCGGCGCCGGCACCACCGGCGAGTGGAACCGGATCGCGAACGCCGAGCGGCAGCGCGTCATGGAACTCGAGGTGGATGAGGTACGGCGGATCAATCGAGAGCTGCGCGCTCAAGGGCGAGAGCAGGTTGAAGCCTGGGTGGGCGTCAACGGCTCGACGCGCGCCGAGATTCTCGCCAACCTCGACCTGGCCATTCAACTCGGGGCGGATGCGGCGGTGATCGCCCCGCTCGCCGTCTCAGACCTCGACGAACGCGAGATCGTCGGCTTCTTCCAACGCGAGGTCACCGACCTGATTGAGGCGGCCCCCCGCGAGATTCCCGTCTTGCTCTACGACAACGCCGAGATTTCGGCGGCCGGCCATGCGCCGCACATCCGCACCCGCATCGTCAAGCGCTTGAGCCGCCTGCCGTGGGTGGTCGGCGTCAAGGTCTCGGCCCCGCGTCGCGTCCTCGGCAACTACACGAAGGCAGCGCTCCATTTTAAAGCGCGGGGAGAGTTCGGCATCTACGTCGGCAACGCGATGCTGATCTTCGAGTGGTACCGGCCGGCGCACGGAGTGATCGGGCGATTGCGCGAGGGGTGGCATACCTACTTGCTCCACGACGCGTTGCCTATCGGGGTGGTCTCGGGGCCGGCCAACGTCCTGCCGCGTGAATGGCAGAAGGCGTGGCGGGCTTGTTGGGCCGGCGACGAGCAGCGGATGGCGGTCTATCGCGACCTCTTCTCGCGGTTCGAGGCGGCCTGTGCCTTCGAGGAGGACGGCCGGAGAGTGAAGAAGACGATTGCCTGCCTGAAGTACGCGCTCGAACTCGACGGCGTGATCTCAAGCGGCCTGGTCGCCCGCGGGACCAAGCTACTCTCGACTGCACAACAGCAGACCTTCGCCGAAAAATACCAGGCGCTGCGCGAGCGCGTGCGGCGTGAGGTCGAGCCGCTCTGGCAGACTGCCCTGCACGAATCGGGCACGAGGTCGGTGCGCTAACTGCGCCTCCCGGCTTGCCAATGACAACTCACCCCCGGCCGCGGTGCTTCAATCGCCCGCGGTGGCCCCTGACTCGGTTTCAGCCAGCGCTGTGCAAACGGCGACCCCAGCGGCTTTGAGCTCCGGGGTGAAGCCCTTCCCCATCCACTTCTCAAAGGTCCAGATGAGGGCTTCACCAATCACCCGCATCAACTGGCGCCCTTGCGCCTTCATCTCGCCCTTGAAAAGCTGCGCGAGTTTGGGGTCCAATTCAAGCAGTCTGGCGTAGAACAATTCCGTAACCACGTCCGCGGCCGGGAAGGCCCGGACCAAATTGGGTTGGGTTAAATTCTGCTGTTGAGTTGTCATGCTCTTCTCCGATCAATTTGGAGAGGCTCGACCGGCCTCCCCGTCACTTGTGATTCGTGAGCGAATCGCGAACTGCGCTCGCCTGCATTCCCGCGTCACGTCGCCAACTTACTTCAAGTCGGGAGCAGCCGTCACCACGTATGTATGTAGGTATGAAAGGGCAAAGAGCCAAGAGCAAGGGGCAAAGGGCAAGGCGCTAAGGGCCAGGGAAATTGCTCTTCGCTCTTCGCGCTTTGCCCCTTGCTCTCAGTGTGGATGCGCTCAAAACTGGTTTGCGATCCCCTTGGCAGCACTGTAAGCGTCAAAGGGTGAGAGCAAGACAATCATCAGCCAGATCGGGATGGAGATGAGGACGGAAATGATCCCTCTGGCCCCGCGACTGCGGAGGTGAGTCGAAGGATTAGCCGAGAGGCTGGCCATCACGGCTTTGACGAGCGGCCCGGAGACCGGGCGGCAGCAATTGGCCGGCGCCAGAATGGATGAGGTGAGAGGCAAAGTAGGATCATCCGGGCCGAGTGCCGACGCCGGGCTGGGGGCCAGATGCCGCGTCGTGAGTGAGGGCAAGCGCTCGCTCTGGCTCGCGCCGCAACGGCGACAGAACTGGTGGCGCTCAAGCAACCTCGTGCCGCAGGCGTGACACGGCTTGGTCGCGATGATCTCCGTTTGAGCTGAATAATCCATCTTGGCCTCCGCACCTCATCGAGCTTCATTCGAGCACTGCTCAATCACAGGCGAGATGATATTCAAGCTGGGCCGGGTTGTCACCACTCAAATACGTAGGGATGTGAGGAAGGTGAAAAACCGAGATCGGCCTCTCCCTTTCGCCTGTTTAGATCGGTGTTCATTTGCATGTGTGGGACAAGATGCCATCTTGTCCCACAACCAAAAGCCTTGACTTCGGAAAAACCCATACACGCAAATGAATACTGATCTAGACGAGCCGGTTCTGGAGGGCCTTGGCCACGGCCTCGGATTTAGAGTGGACCTGCAACTTCTCGTAGATGCTGCGGAGATGGAAAGAGACGGTGTGGACTGAGACGCCGAGCTCGGAGGCCGCCGTCTTGTAGTTGTGGCCTTCGACGAAGAGCTTCAAGAGGCGCGTCTCGTGCGGCGTCAACTCGTAGTCGGCGCGCTCCGGCGGGCGAATCTCGCGGAAGAGGGCGATCACGCGGCGGGCGACCTCGGGCGACATCGGCGCGCCGCCGGCGACCGCTTCTTTGAGGCTTTCGAGCAGCCGGGCGGGCGGCGTCTTCTTGAGCAGATAGCCGGAGGCCCCGGCGCACATAGCGTCGAAGATGCGCTCGTCATCGTCGTAGACCGTGAGCATCAGCACCAGGAGGTTGGGGTAGCGTGCTTTCAGAATCTGGATCCCCTCGATCCCGCTCATGCCGGGCAGCCCGATGTCGTTGAGCACCACGTCCGGCAACTCGCGCCCGATCTTCTCGAGCGCCTCTTCCATCGAGCGGTAGCTGCCCGCCGAGCGAAAGCCCTCGGTGCCGCCGATCAGCATCGCCAGCCCCTCGCGGATCTCGCGGCGGTCTTCGATGATCGCCACCTTGATCGGCGGTGGCGCCTGCGGAGTGGGGTTCCCTGGGGTCTCGTTGGTCATCATCTACCTCGCTGCTGGAAGTGGTCCGACGAGGATAGCTTACGCCGGGGGCGTCAGCTTGTCACTACGCATTTGTGTAGGTGAGTAGATCAGTGCTATGGAGTGCGGTAGCCCGGTACCGCTTTGGTAGTCTGATGCGAGACCTGGCGTCGTAAAAGGTCTCCGCTCAGCTCTGCACTCTGCCAGATGCGAGAGCTTGGTTCTCCGGCAAGGCACGAGTAATGATCAGACTACCAAAGCGGTACCGGGCTACCGCCGCGCCAGACTCAACGGTTAATTCCTCGGCTCCGCGCTGGCTGATTTCAGACGCTCGCATGCCTGGCGCTCAGAAGCGGACGAGCTTGTTCGCTCCACTCAGTACCACCCAGAAGTTGAGACCATCGCTGCAGGCTCCCACTGCGTTGCCCTTGACGGTCCCCCCCCCAGAGAAGCCGAGGGGAGATAAATCCGCGGCTTTCCAGAGCGAGACATTCGGCTCGAAAGAATTCGTGATGAGGATCCGCTCTCCATCGAAGGCGGCGCCGGTCGGCTGATTCAAGCCATTGCCGGTCAAGGTGGCCACGACGGCGCCGGTCGAAGCCCGGACCACCGTGACAGAGTTCGAGGTGTCATTGGGCACCCAAATGTTTTGGCCGTCGAAGACCGGAGGGTACGGTTGCCCACCGACCTCGACCGTTTGCAGGATGTTGCCGCTCGCGTCGAGTTTTTTGAGCCGATGGTCACCAATATCTGTCACCCAGATATTCGCGCCGTCATAGGTTATGCCACTGAGAAATTGGAAGCCGGTTGAGACCGTCGTCGCGCTGAGACCATTCTCGAAGCTCACGATCGAGACGCCGCTTGGGGCCAAACCTTCACCCTCGTTGGCCATCCAGATGCGGCTGCCATCGTAGGCGATAGCCACGGGTCTAATTCCTAGCGTCTGGAAGTCAATCGTGACGCTGCCCGCTGGCTTGGTTGGGTCGATCTCGTAAAGGGACCCGAGGGTGGTATTCCCCGCGATGTAAATCTTCCCCCTCGCCACGACTACCCCGGTAGCCCGCTCGGCATCGGTCCAGGTCTCTAGCAGCTTGCCGTCACTGGCGCGCACCCGCGAGACCGTCCCAGAATTATAATTCGTCACCCAGAGGTCTTTCCCGTCGTAGGCCACGGCCTTCGGATAATCGCCCACGCTGGTTACCCCACCATCGGAAAGGCTCTCCGGGGTGTAGAGTTGACCCAGCGCCGCCCGCCGGCTCCCGCGCTTGAGCGATTGATCGAGCGTCCGCGTGATCAGCGCCGCCATCTGCTCGCGCGGCACATTGCTGCCTGGCGTGAAGGTCGTCCCGGAAGTCCCGCTCATCAAGCCGGAGAAGTAAGCCGCGGCGATTTGGCAGAAGAACTGATTGCCCGCGACATCGGTGAAGGGCAGCGTGAGGCTGGCGCCATTGCAGGTGCCGCTGTCGGCCCGCAGCAGACTGACCGCACCACTCAAGCTGAGCAAGACTAAGAGACTCGCGGTGATGACGAGTTGGCGACGATTGATTTTCATACTCTCTCCTTTGGTCAATGAATGAATGAATATGGTTTGGGTACTGATCGCGGCTGATCGCGGCCCGCCACTCCGAAGCAGCGGGCCGCACCAAGCCTCAGAAGCGATAGACCTGATCACAATCCTTCATCGTCACGTAGAAGCTGCGGCCGTCGCTGCACGCTCCATACGCGTGATTGCCACACGCCGTCCCGGACAGGAAGTGACCGAGCGGCGAGAAGTCCGACGCCCGATAGACCTCCACCCCATCGCTGTGCGTGATCAGCACCCGCTCCCCGTCGAAGGCGGCCGCGACCGGGGAATTCAGGTTATTGCTCTGGAGTGTGGTCAGGACCGCGCCGCTCGAAGCGCGCACGACCGTCACCGAGAACCCGTCGTAGTTGGGCACCCAGATGTTCACCCCGTCACAGATCGGGTAGCTCGGTTGGGACCCCACGTCGATGCTTTTGATGACGATGCCGCCGAAGGTAAGCTTCTTCAGTTGGTGATCGCCCGCATCGGTCAGCCACATCGCGGTGCCGTCAAAGACCAGGCCCTGCGGATGGGTGAAGCCGGCGCTGTGCACACTGACATCGGGCGCCCCGCTGGACAAATCGATAATGCTGACATTGCCTTGCCCATTGCCGCCGCCGACGGCTACGTAGAGCAGCGTCCCGTCGTAAGCAATCCCCTTCGGGAAGGCCCCCAAATTGCTGACCAGGGTCGTGACGTTGCCCGGCGCCTGGGTCGGATCGATGACATAGACTTTGCCCGGGTTGGTCTCGCCGGTGACGAAGATGCGGCCTCGCGCGACGCACACTCCTTTGGCGCCGGTCGCGCCGGTCCAGGTGCTGAGCACTTTCATGTCGCTGGCCCGCACGCGCGAGACGGTGCCCGCGCTGTTGTTCGCCACCCAGAGGTCAGCGCCGTCTGAGGCGAGCAGGTCCGGCTCGTTGCCGACATTGGCCGCCGCGCCCTGCGCGATGAAGGTCGGGGTCCAGAATTGGTTGAGCGCCGCGCGCTGGCTGCCACGCTTGAGCGAGTAATCCAAGGTGCGCGTGACGAAGGCCGACATCTGATCGCGCGCGACGAGACCGCTCGGAGTGAAAGAGTTCGCCCCCGTGCCGACCGTGATGCCGGTGACATAAGCGGCGGCAATCGCGCAGAAGAATTGATTGCCCGCGACATCCAAGAACGGCAGCGTCAGGTCGGTCCCGTTGCATGTGCCGGTGTCGGCCCGGAGCAGGCTGAAGGTGCCCGTCAGCGTGAGCAGGCAGCAGAGACTGACGGTAGCGACTAATTGGCGATGATGGATCTTCATGGATTCTCCTTTGATCAGCAGTTGATAACTTGCGCACGAATCAGTACCGCGAGCGGTGGCGAGCGTGGCGCTCACCGCGACTCCCTCGTGGGGTCACCGCTCGCAGTACTGACTCGAAATCGCCGGCTCAGAAGCGGGCGAGTTGGTCCGCGCTGCGCAGCGTGAAATAGAAGTAACGGCCGTCGCTGCACGCCGCGAACGGAGTCGCCGGAACCTGAGCATTGGCGCCGAGCGGGACGGAGCCGAGCGCGGTCAAATCCGTCGCTTTAAAGAGCGAGACGCTCTCCCCGTTCGCGTTCGTCACCAGGATGCGTTCCCCGTCGAAGGCGACACCCTGGGGCCGATTCAAGCCGTTGCCGGTCAAGGTCGCGAGCACCGCCCCGTTCGAGGCGCGCACGACCGTCACCGAGTCGGAAAAGTGGTTCGCCACCCAGAGGTTCATTCCGTCAAAGGCCAGACTCTCCGGGAAGCTGCCGACCGGAATCGTCTGCGCGACCCCGCCGCCGGAGTTGAGTCGCTTGAGCGTGCCGTCGCCGATGTCGGTCACCCAGATGCTGGAGCCGTCGAAGACGATGGCGCGGGGCAGCACCAAATTGTTGGTGATCGTCGTCACGAGGCCTATCGCGTTGCCCGTGGTGTCGATGATCGAGATGCCGTCACCGTTCGACACCCCGTTGGCCGTCCAGATGTGCCGGCCATCGAAGGCGATCCCGGTCGGGAAGTGACCCAAGGAACTGGCCTCCAGGGTGATCGGGCCGGGAGCTTGAGTCGGATCCAGCGAATAGAGTTTGCCCGGGATGCCGCCCCCGGTGATGTAGACTTTCCCCTTGGCCACGAGCACGCCCCTGGCCGCGGAGGCCCCCGTCCAGGTGCCAAGCACTTTCATATCGCTGGCGCGCACGCGCGTGACCGTGCCCGCAGTTTGATTCGCGACCCAGAGGTCTTCCCCGTCCGATTGGACACTGGACGGAGCGTTACCCACGCTGACTACAGCGCTGTCGGAGATCGTTTTCGGCGTCCAGAAGCGGTTACTGATCGTCCGCTGGCTGCCGCGGTTGAGCGCTTTATCGAGCGTCCGGGTGAGGAAGGCCACCATCTGCCCGCGGTCAACCGTGCCGGCAGGCGAGAAGGTCGTCGCGGAAGTGCCGCTGGTCTGCCCCGTGAAGTAGGCTTCGGCGATCTGGCAGAAGAAGGGACTGCCGGCCACGTCGGTAAACGGGATGGTGATGTTGGCGCCGCCGCAAGAGCCGGTATCGGCCCGCAGCAGACTGACGGTGCCACTCAAGGCGAGCAGGATTGAGAGACTCGCGGTGGCGATGAGTTGACGACGATGGATGCGCATGGCTTTTGCTCCTTTGGTGATTCAGTTAATGATCAGTGAGCGGCTGGATGATCGCGGCTCGACTGATCGTGGTTTCAGAAACGCGCGAGCTTACCGGCCTGGCTCAGGGTGATCCAGAAGTTCAAGCCGTCGCTGCACACTCCGTAGACACCGTCGGCACCGGCGCTCACCTGGAAGGAACCGAGCGGTGACAGATCGGTCGCCTTCCATAACGACACCGTGTTGCCAGGACCGCCGGCCTCGTCGGTGACCAACACCCGTTCGCCATCGAAGGCCACCTCGCGAGGGTAATCCAGTCCGTTGCCCGTCAAGGTCGCCACCACCGTTCCATTCGAGGCACGCACGACGGTGACGGAGGCGCTTTGACCGTTGGGCACCCAAATGTTAGTGCCATCGAAGGCCGGGTATCTCGGATTCGGGCCGACTGCCACCGACTGGATGACCGCGCCACTGGCGTCGAGCTTTTTCAGCTTCATCTCCCCCGAATCGGTGACCCACATGTTGGCCCCGTCGTAAACCAGCCCAATCGGCGCAAAGAGGCCGGTCGTGACCGGCGTGGCGCAAGGATTACAATTCTGGCTGAAGCTGACGAGATGAATTCCTCCTCCCCCATTGGTGAGCCAAATGCGGTCACCATCAAAGGCAATGTCGGCAGTGCCAACTCCGAGGTTGACGTTCAAGGTGGTAACCGCGCCGGCTGGTTGCGTCGGATCAATCCGGTAAAGCTTGGCCGGACCATTGGAACCTCCCAGGACATAAATGCGGCCTTTGGCCACCAGCACCCGCTCAGCGGCAGTGGCTCCGGTCCAGGTTTCGAGTAGTTTCCTATCGCTGGCGCGCACGCGTGAGACCGTGCCGTCACCAGAATTCGCGACCCACAGGTCGGCCCCATCACAGGCCACTCCGAGTGGGTGATTGCCCACCGTCGTCAGCGGGACCTTGAAAGAATCATGAGGCATCCAAAACTGCTTGAGCGCCGCGCGCTGGCTCCCGCGCTTCACTGATTGATCCAGCGTCCGCGTGATGAAGGCGGCCATCTGGTCCCGGCTGACTATCCCGGCGGGGTTGTAGCTAGCCAGGCCGGCTCCGCTCGTCAGTCCGGAGAAGTAAGCCGCGGCGATCTGGCAGAAGAACTGATTGCCAGTGACATCGATGAACGGGAGGGTGACACTCGTGTTGCCACAGGTGCCGGTGTCGGCCCGCAGCAGACTGACCGCGCCACTCATGGCAAGCAGGATGGACAGGCTCGCGGTGGCGATGAGTCGACGATGATGGATCTGCATGGCTGTGTGCTCCTTTAGTGATTCAGGTGATGACCAGTGAGCGGCCGGATGATCGCGGCCTGACTGATCGTGGTTTCAGAAACGCGCGAGTTTATGGACCTTGTTAAGAGCGATCCAGAAGTTCAAGCCGTCGCTGCACACTCCTGAGGCATCGACAGTACCGTCGCTCACGTGAACCGAACCGAGCGGTGACAAATCCGTCGCCTTCCATAACGACACGGTGGTGCCAAAACTACTGCCACCGTTGGTGAACAAAACCCGTTCGCCATCGAACGCTCCATCGTAAGGATGATCCAGTCCATTGTCGGTCAGGGTGGCCACTACAGCTCCGTTCGAGGCGCGCACGACGGTGATGGCGTTGGCATAGGGAACCCAAATGTTGGTGCCGTCGAAAACCGGGATTAAAGGATAATCGCCGACTGGCACCGACTGGATGACCGTGCCATTGGCGTCGAGCTTTTTCAGCTTTTTGTCTCCCTGGTCGGTGACCCACATGTTGGCTCCGTCATAGACCAGCCCCACAGGCTCAAGGAGGCCAGTGGTGAGCTGCGTGGCGCAAGGATTACACGCCGGACCGAAGCTCAAGAGGTAGATGCCGGCCGCTCCATCGGTGATCCAAAGGCGGTCACCGTCAAAGGCCAGGTCGCGCACCAAACCTCCGAAGTTCACGTTCAAGGTAGTGACCGGGCCGGCTGGTTGCGTCGGATCAAAGCTGTAGAGCTTGCCCTTAAAACCGGGATTGCCAATGGCATAAATGCGCCCTTTCGCCACCAGCACACGCACCGCGCCATCGGCCCCGGTCCAGGTTTCGAGCAGTTTCCCATCGCTGGCGCGCACGCGTGAGACCGAGCCGCCGTTGCCACCAATACCATAATTAGCGACCCACACGTCGGCTCCATCACAAGCCACTCCGCGCGGGTAATCGCCCACCGTCGTCAGCGGAAGATCGATAGGATTTTGGGGAGACCAAAACTGCTTGAGCGCCGCGCGCCGGCTCCCACGCTTCAATGACTGGTCCAGCGTCCGCGTGATGAAGGCCGCCATCTGCCCGCGCGTGACCGTGTCCTGCGGGCTGTAGGTGGTCGCTGAAGTGCCGCTGGTCAGCCCCGCGAAATAGGCTTCGGCGATCTGGCAGAAGAACTGATTGCCCGCCACGTCCAAAAACGGCAGCGTGAGGTTCACGCCGCTGCACGTGCCGGTGTCGGCTCTGAGCAGACTGACGGCGCCGCTCAAAGCGAGCAGGATGGACAGACTCACGGTGGCGATGAATTGACGACGATGGATGCGCATAGTCTCTCCTTTGGTCAAATGGTCAAAGCTTGAACACGGCTTGAGCGATCATCATCCAACCATCGGCGAGCATCGGCCCGCCCATGGCTGGTCGCTGATCACAGCTTCAGAAGCGGGCCAGTCGGGCTTGATCCTCCAAGGTGATCCAGAAGTTGGCCCCGTCACTGCATGCGCCTCCAGGCGCAGCTCCAATGTCGTAGCTGCCGAGATAGGTGAGGCTGGTGGCCTGCCACAAGGAAATCTTTTTCCCCGCGAGGTGCGTCACCAACACACGTTCCCCGTCAAAAGCGATTTCATCCGTGAAATAGCTCAAGCTCTGCGTGGCCAGGACTGCGCCAGTGGCAGCGCGCACGACGGCGACAGTTTTGCATAGTGCGCATGCCACCCAGATGTTGGTGCCGTCGAAGACTGCGCGCGAAGGCAAGAACCCAAGATGGGTGTTGGCGATGACGAACCCGTTACTATCCAGCTTATGCAAGATGCCGCCTTGCTCATCGTTGCCAAACCACATATTCGCGCCATCGAAGACCAGCGCGAGTGGGTTCGGACCGCCCGGCGTATTGGTGACCGGCCATGGCGCGGCGGCATCCGGCGTGACGATGGAGATCGTGCTCGTCGCCGCACTGACCGTCCAGATACGGCGACCATCAAAAGCCAGGTCGCTAGGAATCCCGCCCAGTGTCGCCACCTGCACGGCGCTGAAATTGACCGGCGAGGCTGGGTCGATCAGGTAAAGTTTGTCCGAGCCTCCCGTCACGAAGATCTTCCCCAGCGCCACCAGGATGTGGTATGGCGTGGGCACTCCGGTATAGGTTTGCACTGCGCGGCCATCGCTGGCGCGCACCCGCGAGACCGTATTATCGGAGCTATTGGCGACCCAGAGATCGGTCCCATCAAAGGCCACCGCCTGCGGGCCAGTCCCGACGATGGTGGTGCCCAGGTTGAAGTTGGTGCTGGCATAATTCGGCGGGACTGCGTACCAGCGGTTGAGCGCGGCCCGCCGGCTCCCGCGTTTGAGCGATTGATCCATGGTGCGCGTGATAAAAGCTGCCATCTGATCCCGCGTCACGTTGTTGCTCGGACTGTAAGTGGTCGCGCTCGTGCCACTGGTCAGGCCCGAGAAGTAGGCTTCGGCGATGGTACAGAAGAAGCCATTACCGGCCACATCAGTGAACGGCAGGTTAACGGCGGTTCCATTGCAGACACCTTGATCGGCCCGCAGCAGACTGACGGCGCCACTCAAGACGACGAGGATGGAGAGACTCGTGGTGGCGATGAGTCGGCGATGATTGATTTGCATGATGTTCCTCCTCTCGCGCCCCTCAGGGCCTGACGGCGGAGGCTAATGTTCACCTGTCGCCGAAGCTTTAATTTCGTTGGCGCGTGACGGATGATGTCAGCCTTGACTCCCCGCCTCGCACGAACATGAATACTGCGGAAGGGGGGCGACCGTCACCACGCAGGTATGTAGCTTCGTGAAGGACCAGCCGTGATCAGGTGAAGTCGCTGCTACGGGCGCTAGGCAAGCCACTTTTGAGTGGGGTGAGGGCTCAGCAGTGGGTAGCTGTTTGGGCGGGGGCCGAGTGGCAGAGCCGGCGTGTCACTACGCATTGATGTAGCGCTCTCGCTAAATTAGGCTTCTCCTGGAACTCAGGTGATCGCCCCAATATCTTGTAGCTCAGTGACCGAAGAGGCGATAGCCTTCCAGATCCAGATACAACCGCTGAAACAGATGCTTCAAATTGCTGA
>Ga0070707_100000483_pt1 | contig 39377 bp, 36 predicted proteins | sample KBSK5502metaG_FD_65468 | JGI IMG/M metagenome (GOLD analysis project Ga0070707, IMG submission 65468) | Corn, switchgrass and miscanthus rhizosphere microbial communities from Kellogg Biological Station, Michigan, USA - KBS K5-50-2 metaG | ecosystem: Host-associated > Plants > Roots >... | reverse complement strand
AGCAGTTCGGCAAAGCGCGGCTCGGAGCGGAGGCCATCGAATCGCGGATCCACTTTGGCGAAGACCACCATAAAGGTACGCTCGTCCGCAGCCTTCAGCAGCCAATCGAGCGCCTGATTTTTATCTCCCAGGCTCATATAGCGCTCGGCAACCCCATAAGCATCGGGGTATTCCCCTCTAGCTTGGAGCTGACGCACTAAATCGATCGCCTTCTGCCAGGCGCCCCGCCATCCCCCCTTGGCGTGCGCCTGCTCAAGCGCCGCTCGAAACTTCTGCGGGCCTCCGGACAAGGTCATTGACTTGAGATACATCTGGTAGGCTTCTTCTGGCATGCCCTTGGCTTCATACGCGTGGCCCATGTGTAAGTAGGTCGGCGGGAAACTTGGATCCATCTCCCGAGTCTTCTGGAGGTGGTCGAGTGCCTGATCGTACTGCCGCGCAAAGAAGAGAATCATGCCCACATCGCCGTTGATGACCAGCGAGAGCGGGTCCAGGTCACGGGCGCGCCGGATTTCCGCCACCGCCCCGTCCAAGCGCCCGAGGGCCGCAAGATACATGGCCAAGCCATCGCGAGCATTTGCGTTGCTCGGGTTCAGCTCAATGGCGCGGCGGAATTCGCGCTCGGCTCCGGTCCAGTCGCGCTCATAGAGAAGTGTTTCCCAGCCTAACTGGCTGTGAGCCTCGCTCAGGCCTTCGTCAATCTCAAGCGCCTTCTTCGCGGCGGCCTTCGCTTTGGGATAGGCCTCGCGGGGCGGTAGCACGCCGAAGTTTCCCAGGATGCTGTAGGAAGCCGCTAGGCCGGCGTACCCCTGCGCGTAGCCCGGGTCCTTGTCAATGGCCTGCTGGAAATACTCTAGGCTCTTGTTCAAAGCGGGGATGCTGAACTTGTTCCAGAAGTAGAGGCCCCTCAGGTAGGCTTCATGGGCTTCAGGGTTGACCGGGCGCACCTTCGTCAGTTGCGCCCGCTCCTGTGAGGTGAGCTTGGCTTGCACCTCTCGGGCAATGGACTCGGCAAAGTCGCTCTGCAAGGCCAGGATGTCGCTCACCTTGCGGTCGAACATCTCGGCCCAGAGGTGTTGGTCGTTGGAGGCATCGATCAAGTTTGCGACCACTCGCACGCGGTCGCCCGAGTGCAGCACCGAACCTTCGACCAGCGCATCGACATTTAACTCCCGCGCAATCTCTCGCAAAGGCTTCTTGCTGCCCTTGTAACGCATCACCGATTGCCTGGAGATGACCCGCAGGGCACTCACCTTGCCCAGCTCAGCGATCAGCGCATCGGTCATCCCGTCGGCAAAGTAGTCTTCCTCGGGGTTGCCCGAAAGGTTCTCCAGCGGCAGCACGGCGACGGAATGAATCCGCGCCGTGCTCGCTCGACTGAGCAGGCGATCGCGCCAGCCGCCCACGTTCATGCCCAGAAACACGCCCACCACAACCACGATGGCAAGCACGGCAAACGCAGGAACCCACAAACCGAGGCGGACACCGGAAATCGGTGGTGCTTGCGCCGCTACCTCGGCTGAAGGAGACCGTTCTGCCCCGTTGACTGCGGCGATGAAGCGGTAACCGAGGCGGGGCAGCGTCTCCACAAACCGGGGATTCTCTGCGTCATCGCCCAGGGCGTCCCGCAGCCTTTTGATCGCGGCGTTTAGGCCATGCTCGAAGTCCACGAAGGTATCCCCCGGCCAAAGCTTCTTCTGTAACTCCTCCCGCGTAACCACCTCGCCGGGACGCTCTACCAGCATGGCCAGGATTTCCACCGGCTGCCCCAGAAGTCTGATCCTCATCCCTTGCTTGCGGAGTTCCCTGGCTCGGAGATCGAACTCGAAAACGCCGAAACGGAGGGCATCGGGGCGTAACTCGGACTGTCTCACGGCCTCCACCAGTTGGCAGGATTCTACCACCTGGCGGACTATCCCGGAAGCCTAGCTGGAACGTTGTATCCATACCCCTAAGTCCCCCAGTCTCAACGCCTTGTCGTATCGCCTACATTCATTCGAGATGTGACCCGCGCGGCATTGAACCGCAAACAGCCGTGCGTAACAGTGGGTGCCACCGCGCAGCCCGGTGACACGAGCCGCCGGTCGAACGCGAGACCCAAACTAAATAGGAGGCTCCCATGAACGCGAGGAAAAACCTTTTCGGCAAGCTGACTGCGGTAGCTGCCCTGGCGGTAGCCGCCTTGTTTGCAGCCACCACCATGAACGCCACTCCACTTTTCCAGGGCAAATTCTCGTTGCCGTACGAAGTCCGCTGGGGCAAGGCGATACTCCCTGCCGGCGAGTATCGGCTCCGAGTCGATCACGTTACCACGAACACCTTCGTCACGATCGAGCAGGCAAAGAGCGGGAAGAAGGTTGCAATGGTGCTGTCTTTCATCGTCGAGGACGACAAGAACACAAAAGACGGAAGCGCATTGCTCATCGCCAGCAAAGGAGGACAAAGGATTGTTCATTCGCTGAAGCTGGCGGAGTTGGGCGAGGTCTTCATCTACGACCCCGCTCTTGCGCGTGGACAGGGTACGATCGAAGCGCGCAAAACGCAGGCCGTGCCCGTGGTCGCGGCAAAGTGAAATCTCGACCCGAGAAGCAGGGGGGACTGGCTATTGAGCCCGAGCGGCCGCCGATTCCGCAGCCCCCCTGCCTCTTGGTGCGAACAGGAGCCGGTACGGTTGGACAGCGCAGCCGCGCGAAGCTGCGAGCGGCAGTTTGCGCAGCAAGTGGCCACGCAGCGATAGAAGATGGACGGGTAGGAATCCCTCGGTCGGGCCGGGTGCAGCCTTGGGGCGAGTGCCCGTCCCACCATTTTTCCTTCGCAAGTTTCGCTAGCGGGGTGATGCCAACGATCAGATGCAGGGGCGCGGTAATTGTTCCCGGGTAGTAGCCACCTCGCCAAATGCTCAACGCTGGATGGACAATGCCATTCGCGGTCATGGCGGCGGCGAAGAACCAGACAACAACGTAGGCCACACGCCATCGCAGCAGCAATCCGAGTGCGGCCAGCAAAAAATAGCTAGCGTGATTAGATTCGGCTCACGAAGAAATTATCCGACCAGGACGCGATCCCCAACGTCTTCGGATACTGCCGCTGAAAGCCGGTCAGGTACTCCTCCAGGAAATGCAGGCACTGCACGCGATCCCGAACAAGTAGACATGAATCGCAGTGAGGTTCTGGATCCACGTTTTGAAGCGAGACATCCTGACTAAAACCGGTACTGGATGGCGAACTGGAAGATGCGCGGGCCGTTGGACTGGCTGACCGACTGGAGTGTGCCGAAGGTGGGGTTGGGCACCAGGTAGCAGGTCTGATTGAGGGTCATGCCGTCTCCGCAATTGGTGCCGATGGGGTTGTATTGAAACGCGTTGACTCCGGAGCCGTTCTGCACAAAAAAATTGGCGCGATTGAAGAGATTGAAGGATTGTGCTTTGACGGTCAGGCTGTGCTTCTCGCTGAGACGAACCAGCCGCGCGATGCCCAGGTCCACCTCCACAATCGACGGACCGTAGAAGGAGTTCAGTCCCACGGCCGGGCTGGGCCCGTTGAACGCGATTCCTGAGGCGGAATTATTCGTGGATTGGAGGATTGCGCTGTCGTTCAGGATGTTGCCGGGGCCATCGCAATTGCCGAAGGAAAGCGTCGAGCTGGTGCAGGGTGCGTTCAGCAGCGCGGCATACGGCCGGCCGGAGTTGAACTGCATCACCGTGCTGAGGGTCCAACTTGTTAGCCTGCACCTTGTCGTTTTCTAACGGTTTTCCGCTTCGATTTCTGACGGCGAATGTCCTGTGCAAAGTACCACTCATGGCCTTCGGGATCCGTCGCCCCATACCGCCGATGGCCGTACTCCGTATCGGTGGGCTCCTCGAGAATGATGGCACCAGCTTTCCGCGCGCGTTGAAAATGTTTGTCGACGCCCTTCACATTGATGTACAGGCTCTGCGTGGCCTGTCCAAGCCGCTTCGGATTGCGATAACCGGCCGCGGGGCGCCCCATCATAATCAGGGCGTCGCCAAGCTTCATCGCGGCGTGATTGATCTTGCCGTCCGGGCCCCGCATCTGGACGCCGTACTTGCGGAGTCCGAATGCCTTGGCCAAGAACCTCAGGGCGCGGTCAACGTTTTCGTAATAGAGATACGGCGTGATGGCCATAAACTGTGTTCCTGTTTTTTCTTCAATTTCCTACCAGCACGAGGATAAGCAGGCTAACTCTTAATTAGGCTGACCTGGATAAAACTGGTCCTGGCCGCCCTAAGACGAAACCCCCGACGGCGAGCTGGGGCGGCGGACGCTCTGCTCTGAAGACCCGATTCCGAATTGGGCCTTCCTAATTTTCAGCGGTTTTTCGCTCTTCTAGTTTCCCAAGCCTTCGTTGCGGCCTTTCTGCGAATCCTAGTGCGCGCCGCTTTTTTTCCAGCGGCTCGCAGCTTGCGTGTTCGAGCCGCTTTTTGCCCTGGTGTCAGCTTGTCCATGCGGCAGAGGCTAGCACGTTTGCTCCCATCGCGCACGGCTCAAGTCTTCAACCTGAACCTCTACCAAGCATCGGTGTGATAAAAACGTGATAGTTCTTGGTTCAAATCCGTTCAAAACAAGTACAAATGGTTCAACTCTTGGTCGTTGTATCTGGTTGAAGAGTATAGTAGAGTCCAAAATTTTCAGAACGCGTCAAAACGCTCCCATGGTCTCCGGAACCAGAGGTCGGCGGTTCGAATCCGCCCAGGCGTGCCACTTTTTTGAGCCCCGCCGTGCTTAGCCACTACGGATGCAAGATTTCGAATTACGTGAAGATTTCAACCCGAGAGCCGCTATTTCACATGTTGTCTCATCCACTCCAGGATCAACGGTACCACGCTGTCTCCCAACTTTCCCTGCATACTTAGCAAGTGATCTCCGCCCTTGCTCTCAACATAGGGAGCCTGTCCCGGATGCGTCCGATTCACATTCTCCGCGATTGCCCGGCTGTCGGCATCGCTCATGATGGGATCGGCCGTACCGCGCAGCACTAGCACCGGCACATTGATGTTCTGCCACGTTTCGCCCAGGTTTAGCTCCTGTAATTGCTGATAGAACGCTGCCGGCCGCCCGTATTGCCCATCTGGCGCGTCGTACCATAGCTCCTTCCACTCCGGATGCTGCTGAACGATCTCACCCGGCGTCATGCGACGAATCAGATAAAGGTTGTAGAACTCCGTGAAGGCCTTCACCGCTTGGTTCACTTCGCCCGGCGACTTGCCGCTTCTGGTCAGACGCCCGCGTTCCAGTTCCAACATGTGCTCGTACCAGGTGCGGCCCCAGGAGCTCGCCACAATGTACCCGCGCACTAGATGCTGACGGGGCACAAGGGCAGAAGTACCGCCTCCATTGCTCAACCCGATGACGAAGACCCTGTCCAGATCGATGAAGTCGTACTTCTCTAGGGAATCAAAGGCTGCTTGGTAGCCGGACAACTCGGTCTCGAAGTCAGTTTTTCCACATGTGCCCTGGCTCTCGCCGACTCCGGGCTTGTCCATGCGCACAGTGATGTAACCAGATTGCTCAATCAGCCGCCGAAAGATCGCGCCGAACCCATCGGTTTCGCCATCCGGATATTCCACCGAGTCACAACTCAACCAGCCAACAAAGAATATGGCCGGAACTTTGCCGCGAGCCGCCTTCGGCCGGGTAACAAACGTCCGCTGTCTTTCGCCACGATTGTCCAACACCCAGTCATAGATCACGTTCGCATTCTGGAACTGCTCGCGCTTGACGGGATTGGAGTTCTGGGTACGTGCGAAGTTGATACACAGAAAGGAGGCAAACAGCAACATCGTTGCGGAAAGTTGCCGCATGAATACACCCCCAGCAGCGAAGCTCTTTCCCCTACCATAGACGTCATGAGGAGCGAAAGTGTAGCCATGAAGACATTTTCGCCAGCGGGCATATACGCCAAGGTGTGTAGGAAAGATTGCCTCCTGCAACTGCCTGAACCACCCTTTCAGCACACGAGTACAGCGAGTTGGAGCATGGCAGAACGCCATGCGGTGCGGGCGAGCTGCTGGGTCAGGCCTGCATCTCCTTCTCCGGGCTTAGCGCCAGCAAGTAGGCGCCGATCAGTCCGATCAAGACCAGACCTACGACACCCAAGAAGCCGCCCAGGAGCGGTTTGATGACGACAAAGAACCCCCTCCAAATCCCCTGTGAGTTGATGCAGGCGTGTAGCCACGACGTCAGCAGTACGCTACCGTAGCGCAGCCGCAAGAACGTCTGGTGGAAGCCGATGACCACGGTGCCAACGCACATAAGCAAGACGCCTGCGACGGGGTACCCAGGGTAGTTGTAGCCCGTGGCGACAAGCGGCGCATGCCATAGGCCCCAGATGAACCCGTAAATGAATGCCGCTCGCCATTTCCCAAGAGGCAGCAACCTAGGCAGCAAGTAGCCTGTCCATCCGAACTCCTCGCCAAAGGCAAGTGGGGCGATGAGGATGGGCCCCATCGTCGTGCTTAGAACAGGATCGAGTCCCAGTCGCATCCCAGGCGCCAGTTCTAGCCGCGCTAGCCCAAGGAGCCAACTGAGCAGGTGCACTGCTGCAAATACCGATGGCACCGCCACGAACACGGCTACATAGGGTCGCCAGGACCCGAAACGCAGTCCGGCGTCGCTGAACCCTTCGCGGGTTATCCAGCGCCGCGTCACGAAGGCGGCTAGGGCTGGGAACATCGTGATGAGTATTCGAAATGCCCAAGGCGCCGGCTTCTCGAAGCGGACGCCGCGGGCAATCATGGCGAACTCGACTGCCCAGGTGAGTCCGAATGAAAACAACAAGTAATACACAATGCCGTGCACACGCGCGGCGGCCTCGTGCGAGCGAAGGGCCGTCTTGGTGAGCCGATTTGTCGTTGACTTCGTTCCTCGTCCCAATTGCAGAATGACCATACGCTGAAAGAAAGTCAGAAACAATCTCTTGTCCCGCGGTCTTTCCCATCACATTCTTCTGCGTGAGCAGTCCAACCACCGCCTCATCCATGGCGCGCCTTGGAAACCAGCGAATCAACCTGATACCATGCACACCAGGCTGGCCTGATGCTTACGAGGAAGCAGCCTTGGTGCCGGGGGGCGCCAGAGATTTGTGCTTAGGCCAAGAGCTTCGATGAGGGAGAAAGGCGAGAGGTGTAGCATGTTTTTAGATTATTACCGCCTGCATGAACAGCCATTTGGTGTGACTCCAGACCCATCGTATCTCTATCTCGGCCGGACCCACCGGGCGGCGTTGGACGCCCTCACCTGCGGAATCAGCGACGACCGGGGATTCATGGCCATTATCGCAAAGCCTGGAATGGGTAAGACCACTCTCTTATATTGCTTGCTGGAGCAACTGCGGGATACCGCTCGCGCTGTGTTCTTGTTCCAAACGCAGTGCAATTCCCGCGAATTCTTCGGATATCTTTTGAGTGAGTTGGGAATCGATCCCCTCGGAATGAATATGGTGGCGATGCACGATCGACTGAACAAGACCCTGTTCAGTGAGATGCTCGCCGGCAGGCGCTTCGTACTCGTTGTGGACGAGGCGCAAGACCTCGCAGAACCTGTGCTGGAAACCATCCGCCTGCTCTCAAACTTCGAGACACCGCATGCGAAGCTCTTGCAGATCATTCTCGCCGGCCAGCCGCAGTTGGCTGAAAAGCTGGCTTCACCGGCTCTAGCACAGTTGCGTCAACGCATCACCGTCTCAAGCCGGCTGGACCCATTCAGCGCTGAGGAGACGGCCAACTACATACATCACCGGCTTCGAGTGGGCGGTCATTCGGGCGATTCCCTCTTCACTCAGGACGCCCTGGCAATCATCGCCGAACGAAGCGAAGGCATACCGCGGAACATCAACAACCTTTGCTTCAAAGCCCTCTCCTTGGGCTGCGCCCGAGGGCTCAAGTCGCTCGGCCCCGAAATCGTGCAAGAAGCCGCGGCTGGGTTGAGTCTCGATTCTGTCGTTCCTCAATCCTGCACCGGCGCTGGTTCTCAACCACCGATTGATTTGCGATTACCGGCCCCACTCACCTACAAGCCTGCCGGGCGGCGTGTTGGCTGGCGGCGGGTCTATGGCGGCGCCGTCCTGGCCAGCATCATGTTCCTCGGGGGCCGGGCTTTGTTCCCCTCGTTTGGAAGGCTCGTCAATGCAGCCCCAAGCGGAGCGTTCCACATGTCCGTTGGGCAGGCGGTCGACCCTACTCTCTCCGATCGCCAGATTTCCCCACCGCCATTATCCTCCCTTAATTCTGTGTCTGGGCCAGTGACTTCGGGCACAGCTTCGCCGAGTATTCCTTCGCTCCAGTTTCTGATCGTAGCTGTGCGGCCTCAGGAGACGCTGCGAGAAGTCAGCCTTCGCTACCTCGGCCGGTTTGACGAGAAGCTCCTCAACCAGATCAACGCCCTCAATCCGGAACTGAAGGATCCCAATCACATTGAAGCCTGGAATCTAGTCCGCCTCCCTCTTCCTCCCGGAACCTTAAAAAAAGGCTATGACACGGCGGCGCTGAACAGCACTACCAGGAACACGCCGACGAACTGACCATTCCCTAGAAATCCCTCCAGGTGCCCACCTTGTCAGCATCGTGCTTATGCGCCAGAAGCATTCGCTTTCGATTTTAGTATTCTGAGACTGAGGACGATTCGCTGAGATGGTCGCCAGGCCCGTTCAAAACCCCTCGGAGACTTTTCGGCGCACTTGGAATCCGCCCAGGCGTGCCACTTTCTACGTTCTATCGGGAGCCAGAGCTCGGCGGTTTCCTTTTCTCCCCCTTTGCAGGCTGCCCTCGACCTTACTCGGGCCAAGCAGGACAAGCCCCGCCGCGGCGGGCGGTTGAGAGCCACTCGGACCATCCCGGAGAGGAACAATGCGCTGGAAGGGCTCAGGTGAGGAGGGAGCGAAAGGAACCTGCTAGGCCGCTGAAGAAAGTCGCGGCGCTCCAGAAGAGCACCCCCGCGCTGATCACTTTCCGTCGCGAGATGCGGTCCGCCAAGATGCCGAGCGGCAAGCTGCCCAGAGCAAGGACTACGGTAAAGGCCGTCGCCAGCGAGCCGAGTTGCGTAAAACTCAGGCCAAATTCCCGGCGAAGAGCGGGAAACAGCGAAAAAATGATTTGGCGGTCAACATAGTTCACGAAATTGATCAACATCAGAATCACTAGCACTCGCCACTGGGCTCCGCTGAAATCCCTAGATCGCACTTGACCTCTAAGCGTCGCTAGATCGAGCCGGAGTCAACAAACAAGGGCCAAACCGTCGCATTCGTGGCGATGACCATACGGAGTTTTTCCCCGGACTGCAAGATACAAGTTGCCGTGCGTCATTGACTTGCCTTCAAGTGGCGCCTGAGATGGCAAACCACAGGCGGTTCTCTCTCGCATGATTGGCCAGACGGTCTCGCATTACCGCATCTTGGAAAAGCTGGGTGGCCGCGGCACGGGTAATCAAAGCCGCTACGAGAATCTATCGCGTCCCGGCCACTCTGATCGGCATTCCGAACCGGCCCCCGATCCGAGCTTGGGAAGTGCGTGCCTGGGACTCGGTAGCATCCCTAGGGTTTCGGACGAGAAACCACACGGTCATACCTGCGCTTCAACTCCTCGATTGCAGCGTCGAGTTTCTTCCTGGTCTCTTCCCAAGTAGAAGTGCTGGCGCCCTTCAGTTCTTCTAGCTTTTGACGGGCGACTTCTTGTTGCTTGCGCAATTCGGCCATTTGCTGATCCATCGCTGCCTTCGCCTTCGCACCCACCTTTTCCGTCTTAGCTTTCAGCTCGTCAATACGATGATCGAGCTCGTTGAGTTCTGCTTCGGCTTTCTTTTGGTATTCTTCTTTTTGCTGCTGGGCGTATGCTTCGGTTGTTTGCACAGCTTTCTGAGTGTCTCGCTTCACATCCTCAGGCGTTACCTGGGTCTTTGCCGTCTCCTTGCTACAGGAGGCGAGCATAAAAAAGGACACGGCGATGGTGAGAACCGATGCAATTTGTTTCATCGTTTTGCTCCTATTCTCGCGGGGCTGGTTTTCGCCTGTCTGTTCGGGGCCAGGTAACCACATTGTATAAGAGATTTTTGGGGCTGGGAATCCGTTGTACTCGTTCACATGATTGGTGAGACTCTTGTTTAGGAAGTGCCGGTCATCATGATGAGCCAGAAACCGATAAGACGCAAAGCATCGCCTGCGTGGCGAACCGCTGGAGTATCCTGTTGGCAATACCGGGTCTGTTGGCTGTGCAGCTCCACCGGAATTAGAAGATCAACCGGATTGCGATTCGGTCTGTTGGAATTGATTTCTGGATAGAAAGGGCTGAAGATGGTGGCCGAGTAGCCTTGAAACCGGAGGAGTCATGGCTGAGAAAACAGTGGTGGGGCGTGCCCGGCAAGCTAAGCAGGAAGGCAAGTCACCTTCGACGCAGGCCGGCGAATTTATCCGTGAGGAGATTGAACACATCCGTGAAGGGAAGCATGGCGCGCGCTCGGCTCAGCAGGCCATCGCTATCGGCCTGTCGAAGGCCCGGCGCGCTGGCGTGAAGCTGCGACCGCCAAGAAGAGGCCAGGCTTCCAGGCGGGTGCGTGCCCAGGCGGCGCGCGACCTCCGCAAGGGGCGAAGCCGGCGGAGGCCTTCGCAGCGGCGCTCGCGTGCGATCTCGCGGGTCTTGCGGCGTGAAGGCCGCAAATCAGCTTCTCGTCAGGCTCTTGCACGCCAAGCGCGTCGCAGCGCTCGGCGACGCGGGCGGTCTGCCCGGCATCGCGCTGCGCTCAGGGCCGTGCGCACGAAAGGAACGCGGGGGTTGCGTCTGGCAGCGCGCAAGGCTGCGCGCACTCGCCAGCGCCGGCGCAAAGTCTAGCGCGCTCCCTGTTGTCTCCAGCACTCATCTGTTCGCGCATCCGTGTCGCTTCTGCCCGCAAGCATTGCTGTGAACGAAACTGAGGGACCATATCTTCCTTCGCAGCCACTATGACTGGTATCTGTTGTGTCCCTTACGCCGTGCTCAACTGCGGAATGCAAAAGTCAAGATCCTCTATTTTTTCTCTGCCCCGAGGCTCTAGATCCACCTTCTTGTTTTCCGCCAAAAAGTTGGCGAAGTTCTACTTTCGCCCGTGAGAGTACCCTTCTGCGCTCAGTGCTCAAATTCTTCCCGGCGCGATTTATATAAAAATTCAGCATAGACATCGCCGACTGATACGCCGTTCCTTTTTTTCTTGAGCTCTTTTGCGCCGAACGTTTGAGCGATTTCGCAATTCTTCTTGGATTCTTCCAGGTAAAAACTCTTCGATCCAAATCAAGCGCATTGCTTCGTCTGGTCACCTCGCCGGACCAATATTTTTTGCCTTTCAAATGTTGAGTGGACATCGTGGTTAGCTTCCAGAACTACCCGCACGCCAGGGAAGCATTTTAGATGGGCGACCCGCAGAAGCTGCTCTTCCGATCCCCCGCACGGATCCACACCGGGCTGCTTGACGGGCGCTCCACCCCTACCCGCGGCGCCACGTCATCCAGTCCTCCAGGGTCGCCCGAGCCATCGCCTTGGCGGTGGCATGGAGCCATTCCCCGCTCCGCCGGGCTAGGTCGCGCCGCACCGCGGCGATGGCCGCCGCGCTGCCCAGGTGCACGTTGGCGACTTCCCTCCCCATGTCCTCGAAGATCCGCAACTCATCCCGTTTTGTCGGTAGGTCGGCGATTTCGATCCGGCAGGAGTCTGGAAAAAGTCGACGAACTACCCAGCGGCCCTGTACGCCGAGAAACGGATCCGGCGCGCGAACCGCGCGGCGCACCGCATCCATGTAGTATATCTTGGCTTCGCGCTTTTCTGCCCGAGCCCGGGCGCAGGCCGAGGGCAGCAGAGCCTTGGCTTCTCGCGCCACCTTGCCTCCGCGCCAATCCGCCAGGGCCACAAAGCGTTGCCGTCCCAAGCTTCCCATCCCCGCGCGGCGATGAAAGATCCGATAGGCCAAGCCCGGCTCCGGCAGCATCCTCTCTAATACTTTTCGCGCATCGGCAGGCAGCGACTTGCGCTCGCCCGCCAGACCCGCGAGCTTTTTCCAAAAACGCTTCGGGTCTCGCAAGCGGGAAAGCGCTAGCTCGCGCAGCCATCCGGCATGTTCGGCGAGCACGAACGGGCGGCCTGCTGACCGCAGCCCTTCCTGGTAGCCGTCCAAGAGAGCGGCGCAGGCCTTTTTTGGCTTCAGCGTAAGGTGCTCGGCCCGGATGGCCAAATACGCACTGGCGGCCAGCCGTACCAGGTCGATCGTGTAGGGCAAGGGGTACACTTCATCAAAATCGTTCACGCCCCAGTTCAAGCGGCCGTCAGCATCACGCCAAGTGCCGAAATTCTCGACGTGCAGGTCTCCAACGGCCAGGACCACGGGCGCTTTGGCTAGCTCCGGGCAGATTTCCGGCCAGAGCTGCATCCACCGGTAGAAGGTCGCGCGCAGGAACGGGAAGGGTGCTTCAGCCATCAGGCGATGTTTTTCGCGCAGATCGGAGCGGACCACCGTGATCCGGCGCCTCATCCAGGTCTCGTAACTTCGCGTCGTTTCGTGAATGTTCATCGTCTTTCCGCGAAAGCTGTTCTTAACCGCAGGGCCGGCTCAGCCGCCGATGGCTTCGTGGGTTCGCTCGCTACTTGGTCGCACCGGAGAATAGCACAAACGCATTATTCGCCAGTTGTCTTTGCCAACCCACAATTCCTCTTCAGCGAGTCAGAAGGCAACTCTTTCGGCCCACTTCTCCGAGAAGCCGAGTGCACAGCTGGGCCGCGCGGCTGGGATAACTTCCGAATCCGCGACCATCCGTCCAGAATCGCGGCTTCCGCTGCGCCCTGATGGACTGCGAAGCCTGGGTTGCTATATGTACGGCTTCCCGTTAGAATCCCACCGCTCTGAGGGAACACTGATGCCTCCCACGCTTGCGAACGGCAAGATCTGCTACATCGAGATGCCCGCGACGGACATTACGCGCGCTTCCGACTTTTACAAACAGGTCTTCGGCTGGAACATCCGGAAACGCGGTGATGCTACCATCGCCTTTGACGATACGACCCGGGAAGTGAGCGGCACCTGGGTACTTGGGCGCCCGCCCACCGCAAAGCCCGGCCTTTTGTTTTACATCATGGTCGACAGCGTGGCCGCCACCCTTGACACCATCGTAGCCAACGGGGGCGAGATCGTGCAGCCCATCGGCGCGGACACGCCCGAGATCACTGCGAGGTTCCGCGACCCGTCAGGAAACGTGATCGGCCTGTACCAGCATCCCGCGTGACGCAGCACGGCTTCAGCTGATTGTGCGCGGACCATCCTATTTGGCTGAAGCTCCATTGGCCCTTGCCGCCGATTTGACGGCGTACTCGGACATAGGCGCATTGCGTGTCCCAGCTTCTGCTAGAAGAGGTATATACTTCCCGAGATGGAGAAGATAAGAATCGAGCAGCAGAGTCTTGTGGGGAGCCTGTGGTTCGGGGGATGGCTCTTCACCATCGGATTTCTACACTTGGCTCTTTGGAAGGGTGCCCTCGCGATTGTGCTGTGGCCGTACTATCTTGGTACCAAGTTCAGCTCACTCCTGCACTAAGAATCAGTTAGAGATTTCCTCGTACGGGGCCTTCATTACTTTTAGAACTTGACGTATTGTGCTTCGGGCACCCAGAGAGGTGCGCGAGAGGCGATGTAGGGCCAGAAGCAAGGCTCGCAACTGCGCGACCATGAGAACGACAGTGCTTAGACCCAAGACAGAGGAGAGGACTTATGACCAGCGGAGCGAAACCCATCCCGGAGGGCTACCACACCGCAACGCCGTACTTGATCGTCAGGGATGCGGCCAGCGCCATTGACTTTTACAAGAAGGCGTTTGGAGCAACGGAGCTGATGCGCCACGCGGACGCCAGCGGGAGGATTGGTCACGCCGAGATCCAGATTGGTGATTCACACATCATGCTTGCCGACGAGTTCCCGGAAATGGGCTTCCGTAGCCCGCAAGCGTACGGCGGCTCACCGGTGAGCATCTATCTTTACGTCGAAGACGTGGACGCAATAGCCGATCGGGCCGTCGCCGCCGGCGCGAAGCTGGACAGACCGGTGCAGGATCAGTTCTACGGCGACCGGTCCGGCGGAGTGACGGATCCCTTTGGACACGTTTGGCATATCGCAACACACATAGAGGATGTGGCACCCGAGGAACTGCGGAAGCGTGCTGCCGCCGCCGGCCGATAGTGAAGCGGCCAGGGCCCCGGGAGTTCGAATTCCTCTGGTAGGCCGAGTCGAAGTGTGCGGTTACGCTTCCAAAGGAAATCTTTTCAGCTCAGTTTCCGGTTTGCCGACTACACGACCATGTGACGCCAGCTCCCAAACACAGCGGCGCTACAGAGGATCTATCCGGCATTTCCGGTGACAGGCGGTATTCGCCAGCACCCACGGCGCGGAAACAGCTTGGCGAGGTGCTGTGCCGTTGACTCGTAGGTGGCTCATTCGCCGTCGATAGGCGAAAGCGCAAACAAAGCGGGCGGGAACCGTTATGGTCGTGATCGGATTGCTCCTTTTCGTGGGCGCGTTGGCCGCGATGGCTCGGGCTTTGGTGTTGATCGCCCGTAGATCGTCCATCGCCTCTATGCCCAGTCGTCCTGAGATCGCCGCCGCGAGTACTTCGTTCGCAACTGCGCTGGTCGTTTCCGTGGCGATGCTGTTTGTGCCTATTTACGCCGGAACCACGCAGAGCAAGAGCTTCCCCTCCACGGAAGGCGTCATCCGCAACAGCGTGGGATTTCGGAGAACGCTCCTCCAGGTTAACGGAGCGCGCATTCTTCTTCCATTGGCAGTCCCCGTGGTCACGGCTTTCCTGCCGCTGTTATTTCGGAGAAGCCGCTGGCGCGCTGTGCTCGAAGCCAGCGCAGCGGCACTCCTGGCCGCGTTCACCGTCATCGGCGGCTTTTCCATCGGGTTGCTCTATCTGCCGAGCGCAGGGGCAATGTTGGTCGCGGCGCTTCTTGCGCGTCCGGCACACGCTTCCCCCTAACCCGTGCATGTAGGTAGGACCGAGCAGACGGTCGCAAGAATCTGCAAGTAGTGGTCATAAATCTACTAGAACCGCAACATGCTGTGTCTTGACTCTGCAGGGGCGCGAGTCTAGCCTCGGCGCCCGTCCCTCTTCGGCTTTCTACCTTTTTCGGCATCTTAGCGGTTTGATAGGCCCGGCCCAGTGTCCTCCCGTCGCCGCAGGGAAGCGAAGCCGGGCCGTTGTCCCCCCAATCGGCACGGAGAGGAATCATGCCCACTTGGCGAAGCCTACAACTGCTTGGCGTTCTGCCGACTCTGTTGTTGTTCCTCGGGGCTGGGGCGACGCTTCAAGCACAGCACGCAGCGTATCTGAGTGACAATCAGGTGAGGGAAGCGGCCCAACTAGCCGTCAGAGAGCCTGGTTCTGGCTCTGGCAACCAACCGCTCAAGATATACCGCAGGGAGGATCTCGAGGAACTACTTTTGACGATCGAGGAGCAAAAGCCGGTTAGGAAAGTCTACTTCTATGAGATCCAGTCGCCGCCGCAAACAGCCTTCGACGCCTACTCGGTTTGGGTGGTAGCTGTGGCTCCTTCCACGCGAGAGGCTTATGAGCTTTATGTCTTCGAAGCGTCGGAAGGGCTCAACGGATCGTTGCAGGAGTTCAATCGCTTGATATCCCAACTCGCGCTGGCGATCCCGGAGGAAAAAGCAATTAGCTTTGCCAGATTCTTTCTGGGGTCCTGTATGGGAGGCGAGCCTGAAGAAATTGTGCGCGATGAAGAGGGGTTGCGACATGCTGTGCAGCGGTACTACTTCGGGACTTATGGCGCCATTCGGAGGGCGCTAGAGGCCTATTCGCAGTGGTGGCAGGACTTTCAAACAAGTGCATTTGCCCTCGCACCCACGATAAGACTCGAGAACGGGCGCTACCGCGTCGTCCTGAACAGAGTTCTCATGAATGTCGGAAGACACCCGCAAGTCCAAGAGTGGGACTTAGAGATTTCTCGTGAGGGTCAGGTACGCGTCCGAGCGATGCAGTCGATTTTCCCCAAGCCATCACGCTGGCTGTTTTATGACTCTCCCTAGTCCGCAGAATTCGCACCGGTGGACGGGAATCAGAGTTTGCTTGGCCTACATCGCCGCCACCGGGGCCTTTCGCATTCCAGCGTCAGGCGAGCCGACCTATCGAATGATGTGGAACACGGTCCGGTTCGCGTTCACACCAGGCAGGGGCTTACTGGCGTCCCAGTAAGTTACAAAGTGTTTCGTGGCAATTACTCCCTCCACGATTCCGCTAGGTGCCCCCATGCCATGGCAGCCGACGCCAAGGACGCCCTCGCTGCCGTCGGAATACTCGATTCGCAAAACCGCGTTGCCGTTAGCCCTGCTGCCGCTGTCGATCAGGTCAATAAGGCTCCCTGTTTGAAGATCGGCGAACTGCCAACTGATCAATTCCCTTACCTCATAGGTGCCGCTTCCGGTCTTGGTGATACCGTTAAACGTTTCCCAGGTCCCGCCACCGGTGACAGCGCTAGACGTGCCGCCGCTTGCGGGCGCGACGAACGTCCCGGAACCCGTGAGCCTGATGATCATGGTGCTGGGATTGCGGGCTGCTGCGAATGCCACGCCGCCTGCGCTAATCGTGTTCGGAGTAGTTGCTCCGTTGAAGTTGATGATGTCCCAGCGGACATCGCTTGCCGAGCCTTGCACCACTCGGAGCCCAACTGTCACGCACAACAACACCGCCAATGACACAACGGCAATTCCGGAAATCCATTTTCCTGCGATTTTCATGTTCGCGCTCCTTTTAGAACACCCAAGTACACGTCAAAGAGGGGACGACACTTCGAGTGGCGGTGATGCTACCCTTCCCGTAGCGCCTGTCAAGATGAAACATCTTGCACACCGCTACTCAAACGGGCCTTGGTACTACCAGTACTCGACCCGAGCGCCACCGCGGACGTTTGTGGTACCCACACGCAGTTGAACCGTCACGTAGAGGCTACCGAAATGGTGGCCACAGATGCGACCGTATTGCGTTGATTCCGCGCGCAGCGTGTGTCCGTTCGCGGCCCTGCCGAAATCACAGCCTTCTGGCAAAGTGGCTCCCGATGCGTGGAGGAGACATTTGCGCAAGAACGCGCCGGGGGCGCACAATATTTGTGGCTCGAAGTAGCCGTCCCTAGCGAGTGAGGTAACCGAAGTGCCGTGGAAAAGGAAACTCCTCGGTCTCCTGTTGGGATGCGGATTTCTGGTCGCAGTTGTCGGCGTGTGGAGCTTGCGTTCTCGGAGGGACTCTGCAACGAAAGCCGCGGCGCACGTAGAAGACACCCAGGGTGACCACAGCGCGGTCTCAACGGGCGCCACAATGCCGCAGCAGTACACGAACCGTCTGATCCGTGAGAAGAGTCCCTATCTCCTCATGCACGCGCACAACCCGGTGGACTGGTATCCTTGGAGCCCTGAAGCATTCGAGAAAGCGCGCCGCGAGCAGAAGCCCATCTTTCTCTCCATCGGCTATTACACCTGCCATTGGTGCCACGTCATGGAGCGCGAGTCGTACTCCAATCCCGCGATTGCAGAGGTGATGAACAAGTTTTTCGTGGCCATCAAGGTCGACCGCGAAGAGCGCCCTGATGTGGACCAGGTCTACATCTCCTATGTCCAGGCCACCCAGGGCAGCGCGGGTTGGCCGCTGAATGTATTTCTCACGCCGGACCTCAAGCCATTCTTCGGCGGCACCTACTTCCCGCCGGATCAGCTGCGCAAGCTGCTTGAACGCATCGCGGAAGATTGGCAGATGCAGCGAAGCCAATTCACCGAAATCGCCAACCGCGCGACCCAGGCTCTCCGGGAGTTCGCAAAGGCAGACGCAGCAAGCAGCGCAGACCTGCAGCCTGGGCTGTTGGACAATGCCTACCAGCAGATCCGGGCAACCTACGATCGGGAAAACGCCGGATTTGGTGGCGCTCCAAAGTTTCCGCGCCCGGTGACGTTCAAATTTCTGCTGCGCTACTACGCTCGCACGGGGCAGCCAGAAGCGCTCGACATCACACTCGAGACGCTCCGAAGGATGGCTCGGGGCGGCATTCACGACGCGCTTGGCGGCGGATTCCATCGGTATTCCACCGACGCTCGCTGGCGTGTGCCACACTTCGAGAAAATGCTCTACGACCAAGCGCAGCTTGCAATCGCTTATGTTCAGGCGTACCAAGTCACGCACGACCGGCTATTTGCGGATACGGCGCGCGACATCTTGGATTTCACCCTGCGCGAGATGCGCGAACCGGACGGAGGGTTTGATTCGGCCGAGGATGCCGACAGCGTAACCCCCGGGGACCGGCGGAATACTCCAGGTGAAGGCGCGTACTACGTATGGACGGCGGTGGAAATTGAAAAGGTCCTGGGAGCCCAGCGTGCGCGCGTGTTCGACTTCCTCTATGGCGTGGAGCCTGACGGCAATGTGCCAACGGATCAGGATGTCCGCGGCGAATTGCGCGGCAAGAATGTCCTGTTCGAAAGCCACACCCTTGCCGAGGCCGCAAAGCACTTCGGCGTTACTGAGAGGACTCTGGCTGCCGAGCTTGTCGAGGACCGGCAGAAGTTATTCGAAGTCCGGGCAAAGCGCCCGCACCCTCCCCGAGACGACAAGGTGGTGACGGCGTGGAACGGGTTGATGGTCTCCGCGTTGGCGCAAGCGAGCCAGGCCCTCGAAGAGCCACGCTACCGGGACGCCGCAGAAGCCGCAGCGAATTTTATCCATAGCAAGCTCTACGACCCGGCGTCTGGAACGCTTCGGCGCCGCTATCGTGCCGGGGAAGCCGGCGTGAACGGATTCCTGAGCGATTACGCCTTCCTGGTCAGCGGACTGATCGACCTGTACGAGGCGAGCTTCGATGTGCACTGGCTTGCCTGGGCCATCGCGCTGCAGGAAAAGCAGGATCAGCTTTTCTGGGACCCGCAGCAAGGCGGATATTTTGACACGAGCCGCTCGGATCGAGCCCTGATCACGCCGACGCGGGAGTCCTACGATGGTGCCGAGCCAGCGCCGAATTCCGTCGCGGCAATGAATCTGCTTCGCTTGTGGCAGATCACCGACCGCAAGGAATGGAAAGTGAAGGCAGAGAAAACCATTGGGGTCTTCGCGCGGCGACTGAAAATGTCTCCGGGAGCGATGCCGCAGCTCGCCGCCGCGCTCGATTTTTACCTTTCCAAACCCAAACAAATCATCATTGCCGGCCAGCCAGGTGCGCCCGATACGCGCGCCATGTTGCGGCTGGTGCACCAGCGCTACATACCCAACAAAATCCTGCTGCTCGCCGACGGCGGCGCGGGTCAACGGCAACTGGCACGCTGGCTGCCCTTCCTCACTGGCGTCAGCCGCAAGCAAGGGCGTGCCACTGCTTACATCTGCGAGAACTATGTCTGCAGGTTACCTACAGCCGATCCACGCCTCGTGGCGCGCTTGCTGGACAACAAATGTTAAGGGGCGAATCGCTTCTCGAGTTCCATTAATTCTCCGGGCACATCTCCTTGGATATTTTCGAAATACCGGGCTAGTGTGTCTTATAGTGCGTAATCAGCACTCAAGTAGGTTTGCCTGGCCCAAGGAACGAATCGGAACGCCACAACTGAGGGTCCGGTTGAAACCGGAATCGGGAGAAAGGAAATGATGCGATCTGGTTGGATGCGCAGATGTGGGATTTTTTTCCTGGGACTCATTGTGGCTGTGGCGGTCAGCGGTTGCGGCGGCGGAGGGAGCAGCGTGCCTCCCCCTTCGATCTCCAACATCAACAGTTCGACCACTCCCACGAGTCCGGTGGGCTTGCCCATCGAAATTAATGGTACTGGCTTTCAAGCCGCGCCCGGCAAAGTGGTGTTCGCACAGGCACAGGGCAACATCTCGGCAACCGTTGTACCGAGCGCGGGAGGCTGGTCGGATACTGGCATCGTCGTCGTGGTGCCGGACGGAAACGGAACCACAAAGTTCACTCTGCCAGGAACCGTGAGTGTCACTGTTGTAACGTCTGGCGGGACAAGCAACGCGGTGAACCTGAACCTGATCCAGACCCTTAGCTTCAGTCCCAGCAACTTGGTTTGGACGACGACCACGGCTTTGCCCAAGGCCCTGACGGGCCTTCGCGCTATTGGCGTGCAGGGCTCCACAAGCACGACCGCGTTTGTGGTTGTCACCGGTGGCTCCGATTTGCTCACCAACTCAACCACAGTGCTTTCCAACACCCTAAAGGCCGATGGCACCGTCGGCGCCAACTGGACAACGATCACCACCAATCCACTGCCTTCGGCGCGCGCTCACCACGCCATGGCCGAGGCGGACGACACCAACTCCCTGGTTGCCGCTGGCAAGCGATTCATCTACGCGATTGGCGGGCAGCAGGCTTCCACGGACGCTCCGGGTGGAACCAACACGGTCTTTATGGCCAGCGTAGACCCGACTACCGGGGCCGTTGGAACCTGGACGGCGCTCGCCAGCACGCTCCCGCAGCAGCTCGTCGGGATGTCCGCTACCGTTTACAACGGGTTTCTCTATGTCGCCGGGGGGTTGACCACGGTTGGCATGCCTTCAGCCGCGGTTTTCTCCGCTCCGATTAATTCGGACGGCACGCTTGGCACGTGGACCACGGCCACGAACGCTCTGCCCACAGCAACCGCTTTTGGAACCATGTTTGCCTTTGGCGGCAAACTCTACTTCATTGGCGGCGACCCGAATATGTCCATTACGCCGAACCTCCAAGGCGTGGGCATCAATAGTAATAACGTTTATCTTGCGAGTGCTCTGCGCGGTGCGGTCGGAACGTGGACGCTGAACACGAATTTGATTAACAAAGGCCGGGCTAAGGGCATCCTCTTCGCCGCTTTTGGCCAAGTCATCCTCGGGGAAGGCATCTACAACGGCAGCCCGGGGTCGAGTGAGTTTGAGCGGAGCACGGTCAACCCCGATGGCACGCTGGCTCCCTGGAACGGGCTCACGGGCTCGAACGTGCCGAGCGCCAACGTCTACAACGCGGGCGCGTTTGTCAGCCCGCTGATCTCGCCGGCGCAAACACCGCGCTTTCTGCTGCTCGGAGGCCAGAAGTTTGTGACCACCGGCACCGGGACACTCAGCAGCACGGTGTTCGTGAACAACGCGCCGTAGGTTCGATCACCGACTGCACGCTCCGGACGGCTTCCAGTCCGACGCTGAGAACTACGGCCGCTAAAGTCCTGGTCATGTCCGGTCCTCCAAGAGCCACGTTCAATCACGCGGGTTCAGTATATGACTTGCCCAGTTGTTGCTCATGTGCCCCGCGTCAGATCCTCCCCCGGCCTGCGACCTGGTGAGACTGCTTCGAGTTGGACTCCGCTTAATTTGAGAGTCAAGCAAACTGATCAGTCCTCAATGCATCAAGGCGCGCCATGACCTGCGGGGCGGCCGCTGTTGCAGCCCAAGGTCCACCTGAGATATAAGAACACGCACCTTGCGAGGAGGACCACCATGGCGCGATGGCCCCTGATCTCAGCGGCGCTCTTTACTTTGCTTCTGGCCGGTGCCCCGGACGCGGCAGGGCCGCGCGTGACGACAACCATCGACGTCACAGCGGACGCTTTTGCCGATAACGAGGAGTCCGCCGGCATCAGTCCTGACGGCGCCTTTTTAGCCGCCTCGTGGAACGACTTCGATTTCAACGACGGCTGCGGCTTTTCATTCTCGACCGACGACGGAAAGACTTGGGCACCCCGGACCTTCGTCCCGGGCTTCACTGCGTTCACGAACGACCCGAGCATCCCCGGGACCGGGAGTTTCCCCATCGCGGGCGACCCGGCCGTGGCCTTCAACCCGCGCTTTGGCACCTTTGTGGTCGTCTGCCAGGCCTTCGGCGCGAAAGGCGGCGCGATCAACCTGCTCGCCACCACTTTCGATCCGACCAAGGCCGACCCCACCGTGAACGAAAACGCGAGCTATGTCGGCGCGCAGAGCCCGTGGACACGCCCGGTCGCGGTGGTCACCGGCATCAGCAATGGCGCGCAAAAGGGGAGCACCGGCCACTTCCCGGATCATGAGGCGCTCGCTATCGATACCGGCACTGGGCTGGGCCACCACTTCGGGCGCGTCTACGTCGCCTGGGCGGAGTTCAGCGGCTCGGGGCGCTCACCTATTGACCTCAGCTTCTCCGACGACAACGGCGCCTCCTGGACTGGGCCCATCCGGGTGAGCGACACCGCACACAAGTCCGACCAGGACGCACACCCCATCGTGGGACCCGACGGCACCGTCTACGTCAGCTTCATCACCGCCCCTAACGAGGTGAGCCTTAAAGACAACTTCGCCGCCATCGCCGCCTCTCGGGACGGCGGCCTCACCTTCGGGCCAACTCAGATCGTGGCGCCAATCGTGAGCCCGGTGCCCGGACTGCTGCCGAACAGCAACTACCGCGTCTTTTCCAACGTCTTATCAGCGGTCTCGCCAAACGGGATTGTTACCGTGGTGTGGAACGACCAGCGTAACGGGCATTCCAACATCTATTCGAGCCACAACCTCTCTCCGGGCGACCTGACTCGCTGGAGCACGCCCCCGGTGGCCTTGGCGCCGTCCGACAAGGAGCAGTTCTTCCCTTGGATCGTCTCTACTCCCTCGGGGCGGCTCGACCTGACTTTCTACGACCGGACACCCGATCCAGCCAACACGCTCAATTTCGTCGACTACGCGGCGTCGTTCGACGACGGCGCCACCTGGAACACCATCACCGTGACCGGGACTGGCTTCGACGGAGACAACTTCCAGGCCTGCGTCGCCTCGTCGAACTGCGGCGTGTTCTTCCTCGGTGACTACAGCTCGGTGGTTTCGACGGACGCGTCGGTGCACCTGCTGTACACCTTCAACGGCCAGCAGGCGCAGGACGTTTTCGATACGAATCTCGTCTTTTAGGGCCGCTGCCGAGAGCTGACCTGGGAGCCCTTCTCCTGCCGAGATTCTCTTAGCACGCGGCGCAAGATGGGGTTCCCCCCGGCGAGCAAAGGCAAATCTGTTCGGATTTCCACCAAGTGTGGAATTTGTGCCACAATCTGGCCCCTGCCGGAGCTCTGAGATCCTACTCTAGGACCCGCCCAGTTCCAAAGGCGTGCCGTCTGATGTAAAGCGCCGGCCACCCTGTCCTGCCCTTCGGACTCATACTGCAGGGCCAAGCGATTTAGCTCCACTATCAGTTTTATTATCTATTACTTACTATGTGTCATTAAATCCCGCGCGAATGAAAGACGAAAACCGGCCTCCGCTCGGCAAAAAAGCTCTAGGACTTCTAGCCCATCCGATTTGGAACTACCGGCTCATGGCCAGCGGCGGGGTGGGTCGGTAATCTTGCCTCAGACCACGACACTGATTGCAGGAGGAAGAAAGAACCAAGGGACCCACGGCAGCCCGGCTAAGAGCCTTAACAGGCTTCTAGAGGAGAGGACAATGCTCATACAGACAAGACTACGACTGGCCAGTTTGCTCATCGTAGCCTGCCTGCTGTGGACTTGCCCAATGTCTGCGGCAACCCGCAAGGCGGACAGCCAACAGGTGACTCGAGACTCAAGAACGCGCTATGTCGGAGTCGCCTCCTGGTACGGGAGGCAGCACCAAGGCCGGACAATGGCCAACGGTAAGGCATTCGACCGTCGCAAACTGACCACTGCTTGCTGGTCGTTTCCCCTGGGGACGGTGATCCGAGTGGTGAATCTCGAGAACGGCAATTCGGTCGTGGTGACGATCACCGATCGTGGCCCGAACCATCGCCTGAACCGTGTCCTCGATTTGTCCGAGGCCGCCGCGGAACAACTCGATTACCTCGGTCAGGGGCTGACCCGCGTATTCTTCTCCCCCGTGGTCAAGCTGGAGACGCAACAGGCTGAACTCGATGTCCATTGGACCCAACCGCCATCGAATGAAGCATCCGGAGTGTACGAGCGCGGGCAGTCGGAACAGCAGAAAGACTGAGATTCGAATCCCAGCACACGCGCGGCACTCCCGGTAGAAACGTTACATCGCCGGCAAAATAGCCGAGACCTAGTACCGTTGCTAGCCAAAGGCCTTCCCCGATACCTTCTGAGAATCCCTAGACATGCGCGGCAACCAGATTTGGCCAACTGGGTGCTCCCCTGGCCGCCAGCGGTATGTGCGAGATCCATGCGACAACCAAAGTAGGATACTGGGATGAACACTCAGTCTAGAAATCCGGCAAAGACGCTCAAAGGAGTCTCCTCATGAAGACAATGGCGTTGCTCCTGGTTTTGCTCCTTACGACCCCCATCCTGGGGTGGTCGGCGGTTACGCCGTCCGGCGGAGCGCTATCCGGCGTAGGCCAAACCATCACCTGGAGTGGCGGCCCCCTAAGCGGAAGCAACTTAGCCTCGACCGCCCTCGGCGACCCCATCGCTTCCCTTTGCCTTTCACTGGGCACTTGCGAAGCATTCACGCTGGTGGTGAACCTGCCGGCGACCTTTTACACCACCAATCCGAACGCTGGCGTGCAGATCGGCATCAACTGGGCCTCCCTGGCGGACGATCTCGACCTTTATCTGTTCGATTCGAATGGCAACATCATGTACTCGTCGGCGCAGCTCGCCACGAATTCCGAATTCGTGGATGCCGGCCGGCTTCCCTCCGGCACCTACACGGTTGTGGTAACCGTGGGAGCAGAGGCTGCCGCTACCACCTACACCGGCACAGCGACCCTGCTGCAGGAGCCCAGCGTGCCTTCCGGCCGCGCCCGTTACACCAAAGGCAATTTTGTTTTCAACCCCACGCAGCAGCTGCTGCGCCCGAACGATCCGGAAAACATCCTCGGCGGCGCCAATAGCCTGCTCTTGTTTGTCGTGGACCAGGACGTCGAGCCGCGCGTCGTGCATGACCCGCTCGGTAACCTCTACGCCGCGGCTATTCAAGGCGTCCCCGGCGGGGTGGACATGTGGAAGTCCATGAACGGCGGGACCACCTGGACTTACTTGGGCGAGCCTGACGGCGCGCAGGCGCTGGCCACCTTTGGATTGACCGGCGTCGGCATAGGCGGTGGTGATGAGGACCTGGCCATGGGCTCGAGCGGCGCCGTTTATATGGACTCGCTGTGGCTGGGCGCAGTAACCCAGACCGTTTCTACCGACGGCGGCAACACATGGTTCAACAACCCAGCGGCCTCCAACCTGCCCGTAGACGATCGCCAGTGGATCGCGTCTTTCGGCCCGAACATCCTTTACGAAACCTTCAAGCAGTTGGGTGATGCGACCACCAACAATACCACTAGCATCTGGGTGGGGAAGTCCACCGACGGCGGGCACACTTTCACACAAATGAGCAACGTCACCGATCCTGCGCTCGGCATCCAGCCCGGATTCCAGGGCAACATCACGGTGGACCAGAACAACGGCTACGTTTATACCGTGTTCGCCAGCGGGGATGGCTCCGCCATCTACCTGGCGCGCTCGACCGATGGGGGCAAGACCTGGATCCTGAAGCTCGTCTTTCAGGGCGCCGCCGGCATTTCACTCGAGAACGTCTTCCCGGTCGTGGCGGTGGATGGAGGCGGCAATCTGCACCTGGTCTTCTCCGACAGCCGCAACGTCTACCTGACCAGCTCGACGGATCACGGTGCCGGGTGGACTCCGCCGGTGCGCGTGAACAACGGCGTCAATAACAAAACGGCCGTAGAGCCGTGGGTGACGGCGGGCTCGCCGGGCAAGGTGAACATCTTCTGGTGGGGTACCTCGCACACCGATCATATGGATTACACCTCGCCGTGGGAGGTCATGATGGCGCAGTCGCAGAACGCGCTGGCCGCCGTGCCCATCTTTGCGGAAGCGGCCGCCACCGGCGTGGTGCACGTTGGTGCCATCTGCGTGAACGGACTGGCATGCCCGAACGGCAGCCGCAAACTGGCGGAATATTTTGCGCCCGACACTTACCTTGACGGCAACGCGCTCATCGTCTATCCCGACGACAAGAACTCGGGCACGGCGACCGGCGCAGCGCGCACCTGGTTCGTGCGCCAAATCGGAGGCTCAGTCATCAAGTAAGCTAGGTTTCGACGAGCCTCTTCTCCGGCTGTAACCTGATGGCATAACGAAGTCGGCCTCACAACGAGCCGAGTACACTGTCGGTGATCCAACCTGACATTGCTCGGAACGAAGGAGGCCGAGATGAAGATTATAGGCGTGGACTTGCTCCAAGCAGCAAATCAGCAATCCCCTCAACCGGCGACACCGCAAAAGCAGTAAAAGGTCAGCTAAATCGTTTCATCCAGGAGGAGGATAGCGATGCAGCTTGCCGTGTGCAGAGCTCTGGGCGAAGATAGCGCCGGAAGCCCAGGATCCAATGCGGCGCCATGAAGGATGAATTAACGCTCGACCGGATTGCCCATGCTGGAGAGTTTCTTCGACGCAGAATTCGGAGAACTCCCGCAGAACCCTCGCCCGCATTGTCAGAGAAGCTCGACGTGCCTGTCTGGCTCAAGCTTGAATCTTTGCAGATAACGGGATCATTCAAAATCCGAGGCGCATTCTTCCGGCTGTCGCGCCTGACGGAAGCAGAGCGGCGTAGCGGTATTGTGACATGCTCGGCAGGGAATCATGGGAAGGCCTGCGCGTATGCAGGACGCGAGCTAAGCGTTCGCACAACGATCTATGTGCCAAGTACGATTGACGAGGCGAAGTATCGGGGGATGATCGCACTCGGAGCCGAGGTGATCGTCTCGAACTTTCCGGGATTTGACCAGACCGAAGAGCTGGCACAAGAAGAAGCTCGAAAAAGCGGCAGACCATTTATCTCCGCGTTTGACGATTTTGACGTGATGGCCGGAAATGGCGGGACTTTGGCGGCGGAAGTGGTCGAAGATCTTCCGCAAGCGACCGATTTTGTCTGTCCTATCGGTGGTGGCGGCTTGGGAGCCGGCTTCTCCTTGTACGTGAAGGAGAAAGTACCAGACGCGCGCTTCATCGGATGCCAGCACGAGGCATCACCGGCCTTCTCCATGTCGCTGGAACAGGGCCGAGCCGTCACCCGGCTGGATTGCAGAGAGACTCTGGCTGCAGGCATCGAGGGTGGGATCGGCGCGCGGACATTTGAAATTCTACGCAGCCGCGTGGATCAGGTTGCGCTGGTGAGTGACCTGGAGATTCGTGCTGCTGTTCAATGGATGATCGAGGAACACCAGTATTCGATTGAACCCACTGCAGCGGTGCCGCTGGCTGCATGCCTGAATGGCCGGGTGGGCAAGCTCAACGGTCCGGCGGTTGTGATCGTGACGGGCCGCAACGTCAGCTTCAACACAATCAAGAAAGTCCTTTGCTCATGAGAGTCGCCACCCGAGACGAAATCAATCACAGATTGTCGCTTTCCGAGATGGTCTCGTCCATGCGCGACGCGTTGATCGCGCAGTCGCGCGGGGAAAACCTTGCATCCAAAAACGGAATCAGTCTACGTTGCGTCCGCCGCGCTTGCCCTGAGCCCGCCGCGGCGGACTCGAACTGAGCATTTCTAGTGGCGACAGCGTTAGGGTTGGGAGCCTGGAGGCAACAATTCCAAAAATGAATGAGGAGCAAGAATCTGAACGCCCCGAAGCTGCCACTTGCACATCCACATCGACCCATTGAGCTAGGCGCGTCAGAGCCGCCAGAAAGATGCGGATGTCTTCCTCATCGACATACCGGCGGAACTGTTTTCTGCTCAGAACTTCGTAGAGTTCGCCGAGTACTCCAAAAGAAAGCAGGACTTTTCCTTTTCGGAGCGCCAGATGGAGAGCTTGGCGAGGCCTCGAATCAGGCAGGAGCAACGCACTGACAAGGACGTTCGTATCGAAGACGCAGCGCAACTATGCGCCCTTGAGGAGGGAATCCAGAATCTCCGGTGTGAGTCCCCGAGCTTTGGCCTTGCGTCCGACCTCATCGAGTACTTGCTGGAGCGAAGGGTATTCCCCGGCAGCGAGTTCACGAAGCCAAAGGCTCAACAGGGCCTGAATCTTCCGCTTTTCTTCGGCAGGGTGGCGTCGTAGGCCCGCGCCGTTTGCGGGTCCAGCGGAATCGTAATTGTGGGGTTCGCCATGATCCTACGTCTCCATGATTATACGCCATTCCTTGCTGTCCGAATGCGGTTTGATCCCGTTTGCTCCATCATTTGGCCGCACGAGCGCCTGGTCTGTGCCAAGGGGGGAGGGAGATCAGGGCTTCTCAGCTGTTCGCGGATCTCAGCCGTATCGATGGAATTTCCTTTGGTGCACCTGACCGGAAGTTTCGGGAGTCCACTCCATATGATTCCATTCAAGATACATTCCCTTTGACGCGGGGTTAAATTGGAGTATGATTCTATATGAAGGCTAGCGACGCTGCACGCCCCACCGGTCCCTGTGACCTTGCTGTCCGGCCCCTTTTTGCTCCCATAAATCCTTTAGTATACGTACTTACGGGAAGATGCTCCTGCAAGTGCTTTAGAATCAGCACTTACAAATTATTGGCGTTGAAGTCCTTTCGATTCCACACTTACAGAAAAGCGGTGGGATAGGGAGGGGCTCTGTGGCCCTATGGCCTGAACGAGATCCCGGCTCAAGCCAGTTCGAGCATGCGGTCGATGGCCCGTCTCGCCTTTCCGGCGATTTCCTCAGGCACGCGCACTTGCGGGGTCAACGTCTCGAGCGAAGTGAGGACGTTCGCGAGCGTGATCGTCTTCATAAAAGCGCAGACGGCATTGGGATTAACCGGGTAGAAGGTCTTCTCCGGATGCTGCTTGCGCAGGCGGTGCAAGATGCCTACTTCGGTGCCCACCGCAAATTCGGTGGCCGGGGAATTCCGAACGTGCCGGAGCATGCCTTCGGTGGAAAGCAACAGCGTGCGGTCCCGCGGCAGGGTTCCGTCGAAGACTCTCACCATGCAGGAGCTGACGCACCCGCACTCGGGATGGAGCAAGAGCTCGATGTCGGGATGCTCTTCCATGATGCGCGTCACGTCCTCGGGACGAATGCTGCGGTGAACATGGCAGTAGCCCGGATAGGCGATGATGTTGGCGCGCTTGGTCTGCTGGGCCACCACCGCCGCCAGAAACTTATCTGGCAGGAAGAGGATGGGCCGATCCTCGGGGATGGCGCGCACGACCTTCGCGGCGTTCGCTGAGGTACAGCAGTAATCGCTTTCGGCCTTTACCTCGGCAGAGGTATTGATATAGGCGACGACCACGGCGTCGGGGAATTTAGCTTTCCAGGCGCGGAGCTCTTCCGGCGTAATCGAGGCCGCCAGCGAACAACCGGCTCTCAGGTCGGGTAGGAGGACGATCTTCTGGGGGCAGAGAATCGCGGCCGTTTCAGCCATGAAGTGCACGCCACAAAAAACAATCACTTCCGCATCGGCCCGCGCTGCTGCCTGGGAAAGCCCCAGAGAATCTCCGACAAAGTCGGCGACTTCCTGGACCTCGTCGCGCTGATAATTGTGGGCGAGGATGACCGCCTTGCGCGCGGCTCGGAGCTCGCGGATGCGCGCCTGGTTTTGCCGAATCGGCTCGGCAGAGTCTTGCGTGGGCTCGATCACCGGAAGGGTGTAACGTTGTTCAAAAGAGACTCGAGCGATCGGAGTGGTCATCTGCGTCATCCCGCTCCTGCTTTCATCCTCGCACGGAGGTCCAGCGCCCGGCAAGAGTGGGTCAGCGCACCGACTGAGATGGCATCCACCCCGCAGGCGGCGTAAGCTTTCATCGCCGTCTCGGAGATTTTTCCGCTGACCTCAACCAGGACGTGATCCCAAAGCTCCTCCGTCCGAAGCGCTGCAAGGATCTTGGAGACTTCATCGGGCCCCACGTTGTCGAGCATCACGAGGCACGGACACGAGTCCGGGTCCGCTTGCTGTAGCTCTCGGAAGGTTCTCCCGGCCGCGAGAGCCCCCGCAAGTCCAGTTACCTCCACCTCCAGGAACGCAGCCTCGCGGCGCTGCGGCCACGCACGCTTCAGGGCCACTGAAACGCCGTCGTCTTCCTTGTTCCCGAAGAACGAGAGGTGGTTGCTCTTGATCAGAATGGCGTCCCACAGACCCAGCCGATGCGTCCCGCCGCCACCAAGATGCACGGCGCGCTTATCTAGGAGCCCCCACGGCGTTTTCCGCGTGGCCACGACAAAAGTCTCCGGCGCGCGAGACTGCACCAAGTCCTGGAGACGTCCCGTGGCTGTGGCGATCCCACTCATCCGTTGGATCAGATTCAGGCCCACCCGTTCAAGTCGCAGGAGACCCTTCGAGTCCCCTTGAATCTGGAGAACCGCATCGTCAGGGCTCACGCGCTCGCCATCGGCCTTGCAACGCTCGACGACTAGGCCAAACCGGCCGTACAACCAAGCTGCTTCCTCGAGGCCTGCAACAATTCCCGGCTCCGTGGCGACGATACAAACCTCGGCTGGGCGATCCGCCAGGGCAAGTGCCTCGACCGTCAGGTCAGCCGGTTCGAGATCCGACCGGAGGAGCTCCTCCGTCAGGCTGCGAACGGCGGCGAGATAACGCGAGTTATCAAGTGTAAGCGACGCGCCGCGGAACAGCGCCGCCATGAGGCGTTCCCGCCGGCCTCGCGCCACTTGTAGCCCAGAGGAGTCCACCATGCTTTTGTGTCCCGCAAGAATTGCTCTTCGTTTCTTGCTTCGCCCATTTCCATTCTACTTCTCGGCGAGCGTACCTGCCAGTGGGTAGCGGGCGTCGCCTGGTACGACCTTAGGTTAGGATAAAGAAGCGTCAGGTCTTTCCTGACCAGCTGAACGTCTCGAAGGTTTTCGATTCCATTTTAAGGAAAGTTGTGTTGCCGGAAGTTATATTACGGACTCAACTCGGTACCCGCGCAGATTATCGTCATTCCGCAGATCTCAGCAAAACGCTTGCAGGGCCCGAGTGCATCCAATCCGCAGGGCTTCGAAGGTGATGGCGATGAGCCGAAAGATCGGGCGCGCTCCTATTCCACGTTCGGTCTATGTGCTGGCAGTCTCTGTGGCGCTCTTTCTTATTTCTACGCCGGCTCGGCTCAGCAAAGTGACTTCTCCGATGAACAGGTGCAGAAGGCGCCACCGGGTCCGGACACCACTCCACCATCTGAACGCCCTCCGGAAACCCCGCAGCAGCCGTCCCCAGCACCCGTCGTCTGTGGTCCCGCTCACCTCGGACGTTGCTTGAAGGACCTGGCTCAAGATCAGGCCGGCATCTGGACCAGTCCGCTTCATATTCAATCCAGGGATATGTTTTGGCTGATTCCGTTCGCGGGCGCGACAGCTGCTGCGCTCCACTACGACGCAAGAGCACAGGAGGCACTAGGAATTGATCAGAGCAGAATCAATACGAGCAACAGGATCTCGTCGGTTGGCTCTCCTCTAGCGACCTTTGGAGAAGGGAGCGCGCTCTATCTGGCGGGATGGTTATCCCATAACGCGCACCTCGCGGAAACAGGTCGGCTGGGAGCAGAAGCCGTCATTGATGCAAGCCTGGTGACACAAGCGTTCAAACTGGCCACCAACCGCGAACGACCTGATGAAGGGAACGGTCGCGGGGGGTTCTGGCCACATGGCACGCGGCAATACTCCTTGAATGGTTCGTTCCCATCGGGCCACACAACAACAAGTTGGGCGCTGGCCAGAGTCATAGCGTCCGAATATCCAAATCCGTGGACCCAAGTGGGTGTCTACGCGTTTGCCACGGCAATCAGCGTGGCCCGGGTTACCGGACGGAAGCATTTCCCTTCGGACGCCCTTGTAGGAAGTACTTTCGGATACTTGATTGGCGGCTATGTAGTCCACCATCGCGCGGCAGAGCATAGGGATTGGGGTCTTCCTCTTAGTCCCTTCGTGGATGAGTCCACGCGCACTATTGGGGTGAGAGTTGAGCTCCGTCCCGAAGACATGAACTTGGCGAAGATGGGCAGGTTCGTCAGCCGCTTACATCGCTCCCGCTAGCCAAGGCTCGCGGTTCATGCAGTTGCCTGAGCGCTCGCGTCTTTGTGCCCGCTGCTCGATGGTGCGCGAGACGCGTTCCTGGGAAAAAGGAGCCGCAGCGTCGCCGTTGGAGTGGAGGACTTCACTTTGCGGCTCAGTCCGCAATCTCCCGGCCGCTGTCGCTGGGGTTCTGTCGGCAGGGGAGCTAATTGCGCAGGGCGGCGGCGATTTCCTGGGCTACTTTGCGGGCGCGGTCGAGGTCCGTCGGCTCGAACGAGATAGCCGCAACCCGCGGGTGGCCGCCGCCACCATAGCTCTCGGCCAGCGTGGCCAGGTTTTTCTCCTCCGCGGCCGGGTTCCAGGGATTCGAGCCCACGGAAACCTTGGCGCGGGCCGAGGAAGCACTGACGCCGACCGAGTACCGGCAGTCGGGATGGAGAAGGTAAGGGATGAACTTGTTGTAGCCCTCAAGGTCCTGGTCGCTCACGTCGAAGTACACCACACCGTCGCGAGCTTGGGCGCGCCGGCGCAACACTTCAATCGAGCGTTCGTGGCGCTCGAGCAGCGGCCCCAGGTGCCGCTCAACGCTCGGCAGGCGCACCATCTCGGCGAGCGGCCGAGTGGCCAACTCGGGAACCAGCCGCGCCACCAGACCCGCCTCGGGCGCTGCTTCGATCACCAGAGCGAGTTGCGTAGCCGGCTCGGTCAGTCGCACGGCGGACTCCGGGGTCGCAAATTGCGCGCCGTCAATCACGTCGCCCCAGCGGATCAGGCCAACCAGCGGCCGGGGATCGAAGCCGAACTTCTCCTGCGCCACCGTCGCCAGCAGCTTGGTGCAGGATTTGTATTCGGGGTCGTAGAACTTTTGGCCGGAACGGTCGGCGCGGAAGTGCTCGGCGTCGGCGGGAGTGAGGAAGGCGCTCTGGTGATGGTCGAACCACCAGGTAACGCGCGGCGAACTGGAGTACTTGAAGTCCACGATGGCGTTGTCGTCGCCGTCGAACAAGCCCTCCTCAAATGGCTGCGTTGCGCGATGGGTGAGCCCCGTGAAATGGAACTCGGAGTCCGCCTGGATCCGCTCGCGATAGAAGCGCAGGAAGACCGCCGCCGACGCGGCGCCATCAAAACAACGGTCGTGGAAGCAGACGCGAACCTTCACCGGAGCCTCGGTTCAGTTGCAACAACGCATCCATCGGGGACAGAAAAGGATTTTCCCTGAAGCAAAGCTCTTAAACATGGACGCGGGCTCCGGGATTGTCAAGCGAAAAGCCTGCGAAGTGATTCCACAAAACAGCGGCAGTTTCGAGCGACGCTGCCAGCGCGCGGGCCACTTTTCCTTCTTTCTGCAAATTGGTAGGATGACTTGCGTAGGAAACCCCGGCTCCCCCGGCCTCTCTGCGATCTCCAGTGGAGGATACTATGCCCGAGGAAAAAGGAGTGTTTGTAAGCCTCTCCGACTTCTCGTTCAAGGAGGTGGTCACCCGGCAGATCATCGGGTGGCTCTACGGGATTACGTTACTGGCAGGCGGCATCTCCGTGGTCGTGCTGGTGTTCAACGGCTTGCAGCAATCGCCGGCGCAGGGCCTGCTGGCGCTAGTCTTCGGTCTGGTTTGTCTGTTCGTCTGGGTCCTCTACGCGCGCGTGGCGCTCGAGGTCGTGATCGTGCTGTTTCAAATTGCGGAGAATACCGCGCGCATGGCGGGCGGACGCAATCCGTAAGCACGCATTCCCGGAACGTCCGTCTTCGAGCGAGCAACCGCACGGCGGAGAGCGCCCGGCCGGAAGGCGCGATTACCTTCCGACGAAGCTTTCGGCAAGATCGCCCGCGATCGGCACCTTGAACCGCTCGCCCTGGTACGCCTTCACCATGAGCACGATCCAGAGGACCAGGGCCACCAGACCGATCAGCGAGAACAACAACCACCCAAAGGAAAAACTGGTCCACCCCATTCCTCCGCCGATCATCCAACTGATTCCGAACATCATGGCGAGAACGATGCGCAGGATGTGCAGCGCGCCAAAGACCACGATCGACTGCGCGGCGTGGAAGCGCACGTAGGGCCGCTTATCGACCAGGAAGAAGATCAGTCCTGTGAGCCAGCCCAGCACGTAGCACAGGAGTCCTGCGACGTTCTCGGACAGGCCAGACTGTGCCGCGCCAGTTGCCGGTGCGTCACCCTGCGCTCCCCGCTGCGGAGCACCGCACTGGGGACAATAGGCAGACTGCTCGCCGACTTGCGCACCGCATTTGCCGCAATAAGCCATCGGGTGCCTCCTCGGAGCGTACGGGAAATCGCGCGTCCGCCGAAGGCTAGCAAATGCTCTTGCAAGGCGCAAGAGCAAGAAGGCCTCCGCCGTTTTCTGCACGATTGACAGCGCAGTTTTCAGTAGAATGGGCCGATTCCATCCCCGGAGGGCGGTCCACCTCCTTGGCAACCGAACCTATCGCGGCCCCGCAGCCAACGCGCCGGCTGCTCGGCTTCGCCTGGCCGGAGCACGTGAGCTCCGCGGAGCGACGCGCGCTCCTGGCGGGCGGGCTCGGCTGGATGCTCGACGCGATGGACGTGATGCTCTACTCCATGGTGCTGGCCCACCTGATGCGCGCCCTCGGGATGAGCAAACAGGAGGCCGGGCTCCTCAACTCCCTGACCCTGATCTCCTCGGCGGCGGGCGGCCTGCTGTTCGGCTTGATCGCGGACCGCATCGGGCGCGCGCGCGCCCTGACGGTTTCCATCCTGGTCTATTCGCTGGCAAGTGGTGCCTGCGGCCTCTCCACCACAATCGTGCAACTCGCCATCTTCCGCTTCATCCTCGGCCTGGGCATGGGCGGGGAATGGAACACCGGAGCAACGCTGATCGCAGAAACCTGGTCGGATGAGCACCGCGGCAAGGCGCTCGGGCTGATGCAGTCCACCTGGGCCATCGGAGAAATGCTCGCCGCGGGCGTCGCCGGATTAGTGCTGCCGCGGTTTGGCTGGCGCGCGGTGTTTTTTGTGGGCGTCCTGCCCGCGCTGGTGGCGCTGTGGATCCGGCGCAGCGTTCCGGAGCCGGCGATCTGGCGCGAGCGCACCAGCCAGCCGCGCGGCGCGCTGCGTCTACTCTGGCGCAAGGACGTCCGCTGGCACGGGATCCTCGCCACGGCTATGAACGCCTGCACCATGTTCGGCTACTGGGGATTGTTCACCTGGATCCCCGCGTATCTTTCGCTGCCGGCGGAACAGGGCGGGCGCGGCCTCAGCATCATGAAAACCACCATGTGGCTGATCGTCATGGGCGTGGGCAAATGGTTCGGCTATGTGCTGTTCGGCTTCTTCGCCGACACTGCGGGTCGGCGCAAGAGCTACGTCACCTACCTGCTGGTGGCCGCGGCGCTGGTGCCGTTCTACGGGTTGACCAAGCGCCCGACGTGGCTGCTGGTCCTCGGCCCGCTGGTGGCTTTCTTCGGCACCGGGTATTTCTCCGGCTTTGGCGCCATTGCTTCGGAACTGTTCCCCACCGAGATCCGCGCTACGGCCATGGGCATCAGTTACAACATCGGCCGGGGTTTCTCTGCCCTGGCGCCTATCGCCGTCGGTGCCCTCGCCGCCCGCTATGGGCTCGGCCCGGCATTCTTCCTACAGGCTGGCGCGTTTTTCCTCGCCGCCCTGCTGGCGCTGGCGCTGCCAGAAACCAAAGGCAAACACCTGGAATAGGTGGGAGGCATCAGGTAAAACACCATCCATTGACAATTCTAAAATACTTGGTACAGTTAGAATGTACATCTGAAGACTGGCGTATGGTGATAAAGACAAAGCACATCCTGAAGGTCGCAGACGAAGTTTGGGTCGCCACGGCGCTTCTTCACAAGGAAAACCCCTCTCGAGCGGATTTCAGCGTCGCCGAGATCCTTGCACGAGCCAGAGAAGAAGCTGATAGCGGCGGGCTTCGGCCGGGCGTTTATGTCCACGTGGTGCAGCACTGCGTGGCAAACCGCGCGCCCAACCCTGGCCGATACCGCATGCTGGTTGAAACTGGAAAGAACCGGCGGCGGTTGTATCGCCCCGGCGACCCCTGTTCGCCAGACCGTCAAGGCGCCAAAATCGTTCCCCGGAAGGAAGAGATCCCGGCCGAATATCACGGACTCGTGGACTGGTATTTCAAGGAATATGCTCTTAGGCGGGCAAGCCCCGAAAAAGCAGATTTGCTTTTGGCCTTGCGTGGTTCAGGCAAAGAACTCTGGGCCGACGAGCATGCCGACGAGTACGTTCGCCGCCTCCGCGAAGGCTGGGAATGAGCAGAATCTTCTGGGACACAAACCTGTTTATCTATTTGTTCGAGGACTACGGGGTTTTCTCTGAGCGCGTGGCAGAGTTGCGCAAGAAGATGCTTGCTCGCAATGACCAACTCTATACCTCAACCCTTGCGCTTGGCGAGGTCCTGGTGAAACCCCTGGAACAAGAAAACGACCCGTTAAAACAAAAATACGAAGCTGCGATGACGACCTCTGCCGTACTCGTGCCGTTTGACCGGGAAACGGCCCTGATCTACGCCGTGATCCGTCGCGACCGGACGATCCGAGCCCCAGACGCGATTCAACTAGCCTGCGCGGCGCAGGCGCGCGTGGACTTGTTCATCACGAACGACGATCGGCTCAGCAATAAAATCATTCCTGGAATCCAGTTTATTTCCTCTCTCCAACGAGCGTTTCTATGACCTGACCTCAGTTGCCGTGGCAGTGTGTCTGAAAGCAGTTGAGGATAAAGAACTTCGCTGACCCGCTAGGAAGATGGGCGCTCAGGGATTCGAAAGGAAACCGTTTCGCCGCGCGGATGCTTCTCACCAGGTGATGCGGCGACAAGTGGGGCAGCACCATACAGCAGCTAGAATGGTTTGTCCAAAACGGTCTCTAACCTCGGCCAGTTGGGGCTCGATCACGCTTCCACAGCAAACTCGCGTCGCGCGCGGATCAACGCGAATTTCTTGCTGCAAGCCAACTCGCTCACCGGCTTCACGTCTCTCATGGTTCGCGGGTGCGTTCATCATGGTCGTTCCCCTTGAACCCTTCCGGCAATAGGCCGTTGCCCCGTCGCAAACTTCCAATAGACAGAAATCCGAGGGGTGGGCTCTTCCAGCCCACCCCCTTCTACAAACACCTGCTATTCGCAGGGATGGTGGATCTTGATGTTGCCGCCTCCCAACTTGCCACCGGCCGCATAGCCGTTGGATAGTTGGATCGAGAAGGAATCATTGGTGCCCGGCTCGCCGTTATCAATCACTACGACCTTGTACGTGAAACCGTCCTGACCATTGACCTGGGCTGTGCCGTCAATCTCGCGTGTATTGGTGCTTACGATCAGGTAGTTCGTCACGCCGGTGCCATGCACCTTTGGGCCATTGGGGCCATGATCGATGTACTCCAGATGACCCCAGAGGCTGCCGTCGTTCTTGAATCCGCCACCAACTCCAAAGTTGCCTTTGGCTCCTGAGGGGGTGCCGGTGATGAACCCGCCGCCAGTGACGAAATCCTTACCGGTGCACACGGGCGGCGCTTTACACGTGATATCCGCCTCGGCTGAGGACACCACCACATCCGCAACCCCGGGGATGATCACGTGCAGAGCGTTGACCGTGATGCTGCCTGTGTTCCCACTGACGGAGCTGGACTGCTCATTGATGATGATTTTACCTACCGGCAAAGTGACCGTCTGATTTGGCTGCCCCGAAACGGAAATCGCTTGTCCGTTGACCACCAGACCGACGATGTTTGCACTTCCGGTCACCGACGCAGCGCCGTTCGAACACTTCGCTTCGGCGCTGGCCATCAGCAGGTCAGCAGAGATGGTGTTCCCTGCGACAGTCAGGTTCACGTTGGCCACAGAGGCTTCGGAGTCGCTGTGGTTTCCTTGACCAATTGTGGTTGCATGTGCGACCTCAGCGGTGCCCAGTCCAGGGACGTTTACGGTGAGAAGGGAAGCCTGCAGAGCACCACCGGAGCTGGGGAGCGGGCCGGTATCAGAGACAGGAGAAACAGTAATCCCCAGAACCGTGGCGCGTAGGACGGTGGCTTGGCCGCTGAAGGTTGTTGGATCACCTGTTTGCGCCGGTGCTACTGTAGCCCCAGGCCCTAACAGCAAGCTGGGAAGCAGCAAACCGACGACAATTGAACGCCAAAGCTGTGAAAGAAAGGAACCCATTGGTCACCTCGTTGAACGTTCGGGCTGGAGATGTCTAAGGGAGTGCAAGCTGCAGTCCAAGTCGGAATTCAAATGGGTCCGCTGCGCATTTGCCTGTTTCCGGAGTCTTAGTCAACCGCTGGAGTCGAGTTGATGGCTGGTTCGGGAGCCTGGATGCTGGTAGTTTTTACGAGAGCGTGAACTGTTTTCGTAGTACAAAAGTAATAGAGTACAAAAGTAATGTAGTACGATCGTACCACTGCTTCTATTCGTCGCGTTCCTCTGATTGCAGAGCAGCGGCACTACCCCGGGCCGCAGGAACGCATTCACCTATCTATCGCCCGCTTTACTGAGATGAGTTCATGTTGTTCGCAGGCCGCCGCGTGCGTAAGGATGGGCAAATGGCTCAGCTATAAGATCACTCCTGGAATCCAGGTCATGCCGTCTCTCCAAAGAACATTTCTATGATCTGACGTCAGTTGCCGTGACATTCTGTGGCGAGCCCGATGCTATACTCCCTCCACAGGCGGAAGTGGCGGAACTGGCAGACGCGCAGGACTTAGGATCCTGTGGCCGCAAGGCCGTGGGGGTTCAACTCCCTCCTTCCGCACCATCTATCTTCGGCCTAGAGTGTCCCCGACATGGAATCGCCAGCAACGGAGCCGGTGATAGCAAGAGCCATTCTTTCCTAGACCATTGCCCCATTTCTTTCGAGGAGGGCTTATGCGCAAAATCGGGATGAGCGGGATGGTGCTGTTCCTGCTGGCGAGCCCAAAGGCTACGACGAGACCGGAAACGTCTCCAGCCAGATTCCCAGCGTGGGCGTGACGTCGAAATCCTCCAACTGGCCGAACCATACTTACGGCATGGAAGCCGACGCACTGACCGAGGTCGGCCATCAGGGCTTCCTGGTGGACGCCGAGACCATAGCGGCCATCCTGTGCGATTACACCACTCACGCCGAGCTGCGGGAGGCCGTCAGGACAGAGTTCACCCGCATCCAGGCGCTCTTCGGCGAATACCAGAATGCCCTCCAGAACGCTCACCCGAAGCCCGAGGTCCCCGAACCAAAGTAGGGGTCCTGCTGCTGCGCATCGTTCGGAAGTCCGTCAAAGCTTCAAAGGGCAAAGCCACTCGCACAGCATTCAAGACTGCGACCAAGTCAATGACCTCCTGCGCGATCGCACCGCCGATGGCCAGCCGCTCGTGCTCTTGATCTCGTTCAGAATGATGGGTGACACTCGACATCGGCCATTTTGGGCCTCTTGGGTAAGTCCCCGATATCTGGGGGCTTGGACTCTCTCCCTCATGGTTCTTAAACAGGGCCTTTTTC
>Ga0070707_100000482_pt1 | contig 39396 bp, 37 predicted proteins | sample KBSK5502metaG_FD_65468 | JGI IMG/M metagenome (GOLD analysis project Ga0070707, IMG submission 65468) | Corn, switchgrass and miscanthus rhizosphere microbial communities from Kellogg Biological Station, Michigan, USA - KBS K5-50-2 metaG | ecosystem: Host-associated > Plants > Roots >... | reverse complement strand
GGCAGCTTCGCCCCGTGGACGACGTTCACCAGCGGCGCGTACCTCGGCTTCATGGACCACGGGGGCTGGCTGCGGCCAGGCTGGAACCTTGCATACAACGGCCTGGGGCGCCCTGAACCGGTGGGGACGGCCGCGGGCACGACCATCAACCTGACCGTGAACGTGCCGCCGACGGCGAACCCCCGGGAAACGGCGCGGCAGATCGCTGGCATCCTGAACCAGGGCGCCACTGCCGGGATCAAGTTGCGGACATCGATCCTTGGGCCGGGCTGATGGCGAGCAACCGGGAGCCGGGCGGTTCCAAATTGATCTTGCTTACGATGGCTCTCACATAAGCCGCGGGACGTTTCCGCAGGTCACAGCGCCGACAGGTGCCAACTCCTAGTACACTTAAAACCGCAGGTCACAGCGTTGTGCCCGCTGGCCCTTACCCGGCATCAGGTCAGCGGTGATCTTGCTTACGATCGTCCTCACGCAACTTCGGGTCACGGTACGCCATCGCCAGCGCCACGGCCCAGCCGATCACCGTCCAGCCGAGGAACACGTTGACCACGGCCACGCTGGCGGTGTTCGGGGCGTGCCGCTGCCGGGCGACGATCGACGGGGCCAGGTAGATCACGGCGGCGATGAACACCACGATGGCGCTGCGGATGTCATCTGCCGTGCCGCCGAGCGCGGCGAAGGCGGCCAGGGCCGCGATCCCGGCGAGGGCGCACACGGCGGCGATGGCGATACGGTCCGCCAGTTTGCGGGCGTTCATGGCCGGTCCCGCCACCGGCCGAACCGTTCCCTGGTGCTCATGGCTTGTCCTTCCTTGTAACAGGTCTGAGCGTGACTGTTGCGATGTGGGCCTCTGGCCAGCGGTTGTAACAGGTAACGGGTTACCGTCCCGTCCCGCTGTAACAGCACCTGTTTCGCAGGAGCGGCGTCCTGGGACCGTCCCGGGGCGGTTGGGACACGGAGCTAGGACAATCGCGGTTCTGACCTTGTTCGCGGCTCTGGCCTGCGGCTGTCCCAGAGACCTGGGACAGCGCCGGGGCGTTACCGCGGTAACGCCAGCGTTACCGCTCTGGCCTGCGGCACCGCGGCCGGCCCGTTGCCGCGTTACCGGCCGCAGTGCCCTGGCCTGCGGCAACCGGCACCGGTAACGGGTAACGGGCCTAGGCCCTGGAAAGCCCCTAGACCCGCCGGGGCCTAGGCCTAGGGGCACCGCTAGGGCCGTTACCGGCCTCTGGCCAGGCATCTAGGCCCTAGGCCCCGGAACGGGCCTACCCTCTACCGTGCAGGTCAGCGCCCTGCGCCGGGTAGGCCGGTAGGGGCCTGCGCGTGTTGCCGCTGGCCAGAGGCGGGTAGGGCTGCCCCTACCCCGGTAGGGGCTCACTGCTTTGCCCGCCGGGGATGGGTGTCCCACGGCGGAACGATGTCACGCCAGCCGCTGCCGACCGAGTTGAGCCGCTTCCCGGTGAAGTCGCTGCCGCCGATCTCGGCCACGCTGGCGCGGATGGCCTTCGCCAGCCTGCGGCGCACCAGGACCGACCGGGGCCACCGGGCGGCCACGATCTCCTCCAGCGCGATCAGGCGGAACATGAGGTCATCGAGCATGATGCCGGTGGCCTCGTCGGTGTCGCGCAGCTCGCGGCGGATCGCGGTGAGTTCGTCGCTGGTGCTGTTCATGGTTCCCCCTCGGTTCACGGCTGGTTCTTCCCCACCACGTGCAAGCCCGGCCGGGGCGGCGGGAGGCCCCGGGCCACGGCGAGGATCCGGGCAAGCATTGCCTCGCTCTCGGCGCGGCGGCCCGCGTGCCGCTGCTCGATGACGGGCATCAGGTCGGTGAGGTAGTGGAAAAACAAGTCGGCGAACCTGGCCCGGCCGTAGTTCCGCTCCCGGCTGCTCGCCGCGCCGTACTCGGCCACCAGTTCCTTCAGCGCCTCCAGCGGGTCCGCGGGCGGCAGCGGCGGCCGCGGCAGGCGGGCCTCCAGCGAGATCACCCGGTGACCGTGGACGCTGATCTCGAAATCCGCCTTCACCGCGAACCGTCCCCGTGCGAGAAACCCTTTTTGGCACGTGCCGCCTTCACCACGGCTGTCACAAACAGGGCGGTTGTGACAGCCGCCACGAGGACGATGCCGAGACAGTTGATCCGGCACCCGGAGTCCGCGCGCGTCATGACCGCTCTCCCTGCCGCCCGGCGAGCATGGCGTCGGCGCGGGCGGCGGCGCCGTCGTCGGCCTGGCGGATCTCGGCCACCAGCTGCTGCCGCGCCTGGTGCAGCGCGGCGAGCATCCGGTCGATCGCGGCCATGGCCGTGCTGGCGGCCCGCCGAACCTCCGGCTGCGCCTTGCTGTCATCACGGGCAGCCCACTGCGGCAGGGACACGCCCAGCAGCCGGGCCTCGTCCTCCAGGGCCCCGGCCACGTCCTCCAGCGGGCCGCTCACCGCTGGCACCGCCGCTCGATCGCCTCACGCAGGGCCTGGACGGAGGGCGCCCTGACCACCTTGGGCGGGCTGGTCTTCGGGCGCCGGGCGTACAGCACGCCGCCGACACCCACCCAGGTCTCCCACCCGGGGTAGTCGGCCTCGACCGCGGCGAGGTCGCTGACGGTGCTGTAGAGCGCCCGCGCGGCGCGGACCGCGTCCGCGGCCTGGGCGGGGCTGAGGCCGCCGCTGGCGGCGTCCGCCTCGATCGCCGCGGTCGTGCGCTCGAGCTGTGCGCGGTGCGCGGCCAGGGCGCGCTGCAGGGCCTCCTCGCGGGTGCTGGTGCCGTTGCCCGGCGGGTGCTGTCTGTCAGAATCGGTCACGGGTCGCCTCCTGTTACGGCAGGTGGTGATCAAGGGCGCGGTTCGCGGTGACTCGCGGGCCGCGCCCGCTCACGTAGTGGACCTGTAACGTTACGCGCAAGGTCCACCTACGTCCATAGGTGGACGTAGGTGGACACCTAAAGCCGCAGGTGAGCGCAGGGGTTACCTAGAGTGACCTTGTGAGCATCGATCATGACGCCGAGGAGCCGCTGTACCTGCAGCTAGCGGCCATCCTGCGCGGCCAGATCGCCGCTGGGGAGATCACGGCGCGTGTTCCCTCGGTGAAGACGCTCACGCAGCAGTACGGGGTGGCGCAGGGGACCGCCGAACGTGCGCTCGCGGTACTACGCGAGGAGGGCCTGATCCGCAGCCGGATGGGCCGCGGTCACTTCGTCGTGCCTCAGGGCTAGCCTGTCTGCTTGCGCTTGCCCCCGGCGCTGCTGATCGGGGTGACGTTCCCGGCCGCGAGCCCGGACAGGGCCGCCGCGATCACCTTGTCCCGGTCGGCCGCCGCGTGCTGGTAGCGCATCGCGGCGCTGACGGTGGAGTGGCCGAGGCGGGCCATCAGCTCGGCCAGGGTCGCGCCCGTCGCGGCGGCGAGGACGGCCCCGGTGTGGCGCAGGTCGTGGAACCGGAGATCCGGCCGCCCGGCTGCCTCGCGGGCGGGGTGGTAGACGGCGTACAGGGCCGAGGGTGCCATGTGGCCGCCGCTGGCGGCCGGGAAGACCAGGGCGTCACGGCCGCGCTCGACGTGCGCGATCAGGTGGTCGGCCACGAGCGGCATCAGGTGCGGCGGTATCGCCACGTCCCGCTTGCCCGCCTCGGACTTGGGGCCCTTGACCAGGCGCTCGCCGCCATCGGCGCGGATCACCCCGCGGCGGACGCGGACGACCCCGGTGCGCACGTCGACGTCGGCGCGGCGCAGCTCGGCCAGCTCGCCGAACCGCATCGCACACCACGCGGCCAATAGCGCCATGAGCCGGTACCGCTCGGGGAGGGCTTTCACGAGGGCCTCCAGCTCGCCGAGGGACGCGGGGCGGATCGTGCGTGCCCGCTTGGCCTGCCCGGCGCCGCGGACCCGGCAGGGGTTCACCGGGATCACGTCGTCGGCTACGGCAGTCCCCAGGATGGTACGCAGCAGGGCGTAGGAGTGGGCGCGCATCGTCGGCCCGGTCTCGCCGCGCAGCCCGGCGTGCCACTCGCGCACCGCGGCCGGGGTGATCGCGGCCAGCGGCATGTCACCGAAGGCGGGGAGGACGTGGCGGAGGACGTTCGTGTAGAGCAGGCGCGTGCTAGGGGACAGGTCCCGGCCCGCCAGCCACGTCCGGGCGTAGGCGCCGAAGGTGACCGGCGCCGGCACCTTCGGCGCGTCGGGGGAGACCCAGCGCTCCTCCTGGATGGCGGCTGACACCCGCTCCAGGTACTTGTCCGCGTACTGCCTGGAGTCGAACGTGAGCGCTCGCCCCTCCGGGCTACGGGCGGTGTAGGTGCGCCCATCCGGGCCGGTGTAGCGGGCCTGCAGGCGGCCGGACGGCAGCCTGCGGACGGACCCGAACGTGCGTTTGCTCATGACGGATCATCGGCGCGCAACTGCGCCAGGATCTCGGTAGGCAGCGACCGGATGAACTCTTGCATCTCATCGACCGCCGCAGGGTCCATCGCCATCATCCGCTGCATAAGCTCATCGCGCCGCCGCCTCGCCGCTGCCAGATCCATGTGCCTGCCACCCTTCCGTGCCATCAGCGTGCCAGATCATCTGGCAATTTGAGTCTATCAGTGTCCACGTGTGTCTACGTCAATAGGTGGCCTGACCTGCACGTCAGAGGCGGTTTCCGCAGCGCCGTCCTATCACTGCGTTATAGGTTCGAGTCCTATCGCGGGAGCGCGGTGATCTCTCAAGAGACCGGAATAGCCCCGAACCCACAAGTAGGGTTCGGGGCTTGATCGTTTGCGGGGTGTTTCCGGGCGGCGTTCCGCTCCCGCGTCGGCGCCGGGCGCGTTCCTCGCCCCAGCTATGTAGCTGGCGGCCCTCGGCCTGTGGCCGGTGAAGGGAACGCTCGCACCGGGCTCCGACGCCGACATCGTCCTGATCGACCCGGGCAAGCGCTGCCGCATAAGCCTGAGCTCGATGGAATCACGCTCAGACTTCGAGCCCTACGACGGCCACGAGGTCACCGGATGGCCCACAACGGTGATCTCCCGCGGTGAAGTGATCGTCGACAACGGCAAGATCGTCAGCAGGGCCGGCCGCGGCAGGTTCATCCCCCGAACCCGCTTTCAAGACCTCTGAGCCGCCGCCGCGGGAGCCGCGCCGAACAGGGCACCCCGCGCACGTTCGCCGACCTGGCCCGGCAGGCACCATTGACACGCGGGTATCGGATGCGCTGTGGTTCGTATGGTGAACTCCCGTGCGCTGCCGGGATGCGGCGGCACGGGCGCAGCAAGCCCCGCTCCGGCCGACGGCCGCCGGGACGCTCATCCGAGAGAGGAACCACTATGAGCGCGTGGAACGCCATGACCTACGAGGGGAAGGACACCATCCTCCGGGTCGTCCGGGAAGAGGCGGGGCGCATGTTCGCGATGGCCGAGGCGCCCGGCGCCTGGGAAGCCCCCACCGCGTGCACCGAATGGCAGGTCCGCGACATCATCGGCCACATCGTGGACACCACCGAGGGTTACTTCAAGGCGTTCGAGACCGCCCGGGCGGGCGGCACCGCCGACTCGCACGGGCTGGCCGTCATGCACCAGCTGGCGGGCGACGGCGGCCGGGCGTTCCGCACCGTGCCGCAGGCCGAGATGATGAGCCGCATCCGCAACGACCTCGACAAGATGATGGGCATCCTGGAGCCGCTCTCCGAAGAGGAGTGGGGCGGCCTGATGGTGCCTCACGCCTACATGGGCCTGGTGCCCGCCTTCGTCTACGCGGGCGGCCAGCTCATGGACTACGGGGTGCACTCCTGGGACATCCGGGAGGGCATCGGCCTGTCGCACGCCCTGTCCGCGGACGCGGCCGACCTGCTGGTGCCGTTCATGTTCATCATCTGGCAGTCCACCATCCGGGCCAGCGCCGACCTCACCCCTTTCACCATCGGCATCACCGTGAGCGGCCGGAACGCGGGCAGCTACCGGGTCAGCATCTCCGACAAGGGGCTGGCCTACGAGCCCGGCGACGTCAGCGACCTGCCGGCGGTCATCGAATTCGACCCGGCCGGGCTGGTGCTCACCGCGTTCGGCAGGATCAACGGCGGCACCGCCAAGGGCGACCAGGCCCTGGCCGAGCGGTTCCTCAACCTCTTCTACCGGATCTGACCCCTCACGGCACCGGCCACGGCGGCTCGCCGGGCAGGGCGCCCGTTGCGCTGAGGGCCGCCCGGCGGGCGCCCGCGCCCACCGGCCGTCACCTCCGCTGACCCGCAAGACGCATACGGGCCCGCCATGCCCGGTCCGGCAAAGGATTTGATGCGATACGACGGTCCGGGGCCGGCCCCGTGCCCGGCCGGGACCTGGGTCCGCGGGGATGTCGGGTGCGATATACGGCCGGGGCTCGCCTCGTGCCGGTCCGGGCCTGGGTCCGCGGCGACGTCGGGTGCGATACGACGGCCGGGGCTCGCCTCGTGCCGGTCCGGGCCTGGGTCCGCGGCAATGTCGGGTGCGATACGACGGCCGGGGCTCGCCTCGTGCCGGTCCGGGCCTGGGCCCGCGGCGACGTCGGGTGCGATACACGGCCGGGGCTCGCCTCGTGCCGGTCCGGGCGTGAGTGCGCGGCAATGTCAGGCGCGACACGACGGCTGGGCCCGGTCCGAGGCGTGTGTGCGCGGCAATGTCAGGCGCCGTCCGCCTCGGCGTCCCACTCGCCCGGTGGGTGGTCTCGGGGGAGCCTGTGCTTGGCCACCCGGGAGGTCGGGGTGTGCGGCAGGTCCGGGACGGCCTGCCAGTAACGGGGCACCTTGTAGGGGGCGACCAGCGTGGCGGTGTGCGCCCGGAGCGCGGCGAAGTCGACTTCGTCACCGGTCGCGGGCACCACGAACGCCTTGACCTCCTCCTCCGACAGGTCCGACGGGACCCCCACCACCGCGGCCTCCAGCACCGACGGATGGCTCATGAGGGCCTCCTCCACCTCGGCGGGCGACAGGTTCTCGCCACGCCGTCGCAGCACCTCCTTGATGCGGGCCACGAACGTGTAGGTGCCGTCGGGGTTGCGCGTCACCAGGTCACCGGTGTGCAGCCAGCCGTCGGGGCTGATCGCCGCGGCCGTCTCCTCCGGCATGCCCCAGTACCCGGGGGTGATCACCGGGTTGCGCAGCAGCAGTTCCCCGGTCTCGCCCGCCGGCAGGTCCTCGCCGTCGGGCCCGATCGCCTTCGCCTCGTTGACGGCGCCGAGCACCGGATGCTGGCGGGGCGTGCCCAGCGTCCCGTAGGGCCTCGTGCCACGGGCCCAGATGAGCCCGTACGGGCTCTCCGACATCGCGTAACCCACCACGATGCGCAGCCCGAAACGCCGCTCCATCTCCTCCTGGCGCTCCCGGGCCGGGGCCGGCCCGGTGTAGCACAGGCGCAGCGGCGTGTCCGCGTCGCCGGGCCTCGGCTCCTGGCGCATCAGGATCTCCAGCATCGCCCCGATCGCGTTGAACTCGGTCGCGCCGTGCCGCCGCGCCGAGTCGAGGAAGGCGCTGGCGGAGAATCGGGGGAGCAGGATCAGCCCGGCGCCGCAGGCGAGCGAGCCCATCACCGAGTACGCCGGCGCGTTGATGTGGAACAGCGGCAGCGACGTCATCATCCGGTCGGCCGCGGTCAGCTCCATCCAGTACGGGAAACCCTCCCCGGCCATCGCATACGCGCGGTGGGTCTGCATGACCAGCTTGGACCGCCCGGTCGTGCCCGAGGTCGGGATCAGCGCGGCGATGTCGGCATCGCTGACCGCCGGCAGCGGCGGCGGCCCGGCGGCGGGCGCGCTCCGGGTGTCCCAGCCCACGGTGAGTTCGCCCGAGTCGAGCACGCCGAGCGGCGGCGGGCCGGTGAGGCCCGCCTGGCGGACCAGCGGCATGAGCCCGGCGTCGGTGATGATCGCCCGGGGCGCGGTCTGGCGGGCCAGCCCCGCCAGTTCGGCCGGCGCGCTCCTGGGGTTCGCGGACACCGTGACCGCGCCGGACCAGGCGAGCGCCAGCCAGCAGAGCAGGTACGGCGCGGTCGTCCTGGCCGTGACCAGAACGTGGTCGCCGCGCCCGACCCCCGCGTCGCGCAGGGCCGCGGCCGTGGCGGCGACCTGGGCGGCGGCGGCGCCGAACGTCATCGTGCCCTGGTCGGTCCGCAGCCAGGTGCCGTCCGGGTCCCGGCGCGCCGCGGCGGTGAGAACCTCGGGGATCGTCCGGTAAGCCGCGTCGTCCATCACCATGACGATACGGGTCCGGTGGGCGCGGCCAGCGGCGGAAGGCCGCGCCGCAGCACCTCGAGCACGTCGTCGACGACGTCGTCGGGCACCTGGCCGCCTGCCGTCCAGTCCGCCCACCGCATCCCGATGAAGTTCCCGATCCCGGTGTACATGTACGCGATCACCTCGGGGTCGTACCGGGCGTCCACCTCGCGGTTCAGCTGCGCCTGGCGGACCCCGCGGGCGTAGCCGCGGGTGAGGTGCTCGTAGTACTCACGGAACACCGTGGGCGCGACGAACTCCGCCTCACGCACGATCCGGTCGATCCACGGCCGCCTCGAGAGCAGGGTGAAGAACGCGCGGAAGCTCGCCCGCTCCCGTTCCCGCTGCCCCGGGCCCGCCGTCTTGATCGCGGCCCTGATGGCCGCGCGCAGGTCCTCGTTGATCTGCCGGACGACGGCGCTGAAGATCTCCGCCTTGGAGTCGAAGTGCGCGTAGAAACTCCCCGTGGCGATGCCGGCCCGGGCGCAGATGTCCGCCACGGTCGTGCGCCAGTAACTGCGCTCGCCGAACAACTCCTCGGCCGCCCGGAGCAGCCGCTGCGAGGGCGGCACCTCGGGGCCCGGGGTGCCCCGCCTGCCCGCTGCCAGAGTCACACCACCTACCCCCGTTCGGGCGTTTGCCCGCCCGTGCCGGAACCGGCACGGGCGGGCACAGGTTGAAAGGTTAGGGCATCCCGCTCGCCGGGGCCGCGGGCTGGGAGCCGGTGAACGTCGTAACGGCGCCGGTCGGCGTGGTGTCCGTGGTCCAGACCGGGCCCTGCTGGACGATCACACCGCTGCGGATCACGCCCATGTAGGCGCCCATGATCCCGCCGTGGTCGGTCGCCGAATAATCGTAGGGGGCCACCACCGGCCCCTGCGGCAGCCCGCCCGCGATCGCCTTGACCAGGCCGGCCCTGGTCGGGTTCTTGCCGGCCTTGAACATCGCCTGCACGAACGCGTACGCGACCGCTTCGCCGTACAGCACGTTGCCGTCCAGCGGCGCCTTGGCGTCGTAGGTGTCATGCACCTTCTTGAACAGGGCGATCCAGCTGTTGCTGGTGCTCCCCCAGGCCGGCAGGTAGCCGTCGGTGATGATGCCCTGGGTGAGCGCGTTGCCGGACACGGTCGCCCCGGCCTTCTTGGCGAACGCCACCAGCAGCCCGGCCAGCGTGGTCGGGTCGGAGCCGACGTCGCTGACCACGTAGCTCGGGTTCCAGCCGAGCTTGCCTGCGGTCAGCTTGAGCAGCGCGGTGAACGCCGGGATGGAGAACGACACCACGACCTGTGCACCGGACGCCTTCAGCGCGGCGACCGCCGGGCCTACGTTGACGTTGGTGGGCACGTAGCTCTGCCGGCTGACCACCTGCGCGTGCGGGATCTCCATGTCCAGGCCCTTAACGCCGTCCTGGCCGAACTCGTCGTTCTGGAAGAAGTAGCCGACCTTCTTGCCCGCGAAGTGCTGCTTGATGTAGGCGCCGAGGATCTTGCCCTCGCGCACGTAGTCCAGCTGCCAGCCGAAGCTGTACGGGTACGTGGTGGGGTTGTCCCAGCAGTCGCACCCGGACGCGATGAACACGTCCGGCACCTTGCTGGCGTTGAGGTACTTGACCACGGCGAGGTGGGTCGGGGTGCCCAGGCCGTTGAAGATCGCGAAGACGTTGTCCTGCAGCACCAGCTGGTGGACCACGCTCACGGTCTTGGACGGGTCGTACCCGTCGTCCAGGTAGGTGTACTTGATCTTGCGCCCGTAGATCCCGCCGTGCGCGTTGACGTACTGGAAGTACGCGTTGGCCGCGGGGGCGATCTCGCTGTAGCCCGGCGCGGCCGGCCCGGTGAGCGGCTGGTGGCTGCCGATCAGGATCTGCGTCTTGGTGATTCCGGGCACGGACTGGGCCGCCCCGCCACTTGAGCCACCCGAGCCCGAGCCGCAGCCGGCGGCGACCAGCGACGCGGTCACCGCGGCCGCGACGACCGGCAGGCGCAGCCGATGGGAACTGTTCATGAAGTGCCTTCTTCCTGGTGTTCGCCGACTGGCGGGCGCCGGTACGGCGAGTCGGGCCCCTTGTCGTCGTCGGCCGACGGCAGCCGGCCTGGTGTGCCGATGCGGGCAGGGGGGGTGGGCAGGAACCGCGTGGCGAGCCGCCGGAGCCCGCCCTGGATGCCGTACGGGAAGACGAGCATCACAACGATCAGAACGACCCCGTAGGCCGCGATCGGGACGTTGGCCGCGACCCCGCCGGACAGGCCGTGGCTGGTCGCGACGTCGGTGACGTAGGTAGGCACCAGGACGATCACCAGGCCGCCCCACAAGGCGCCCAGCAGCGTGCCGAGGCCGCCGAGCACCGCACCGGCCAGCAGCGCGATCGACAGGCTGAGGGTGAACGACCCGGGCGAGACCAGCGAGGTGGTGACCGCGAGCATGGCCCCGGCGAGCCCCGCGCAGGCCGCGCTCACGATGAACGCCAGCACCCGCAGCCAGGCGACGTTCAGCCCGGCCAGCGCGGCCGCCACCGGGTCGTCCCGGATCGCGCGCCAGTCCCGGCCGACCCTGCTGCGCGCCAGGTTCGCCAGGACGACCAGGGTGATCAGGGCGGCCAGCGCGCAGATCCAGGCCAGCCAGCGGGTCTGCGGGAACGCCGCGCCCAGGGAGGCGGGCGCGAGGACGGTGACGGACAGGCCCTGATCACCGCCGAACACGCCGGGGAACTGGTTCGCCAGCGACGGCAGGGCCACCGCCAGCAGGAGGGTGGCGCCGGCCAGGTACGGCCCGTGCAGCCGGGCCGCGGCCAGCCCCACCACCGCACCGCCCGCCGCCGCGACCGCCGCGCTCGCCGGGAACACGGCCCACCACGCCCAGTTCAGGTGCATCATCAGCAGCGCGGTGGTGTACGCGCCCACGGCCATGAACGCCCCGTGCCCCAGCGAGATCTGCCCGCTGAGCCCGATCAGCACGGACAGCCCGGCGATCGCGACCACGTAGACGGCGATCTCCGCCATCTGAAAGTCACGGAAGGCGTTCAGCTGAACGGAAGCTGCCCAGATGACCGCTCCCGCCACGACGGCGGCGGCCAGGTGACGCAGGAGGGTCATGTCACACCCGCCGCTCGTGGGTCACCGAGAACAGGCCGGACGGGCGGATCAGCAGCACCGCCATGAGCGCGACGAGCCCGAAGATCGGGACCAGGTTCGGGCCGAGGTAGCCGCCGACGTAGTTGAGCACCACCCCGAGGATGAGCCCCCCCACGATCGCGCCCACCGGGCTGTCCAGGCCGCCGATGACGGCGGCGGTGAAGCCGAGCACGAAGATCGAGTCCATGCTGGCGGGGTAGAGGAAGGTGTTGGGGGAGACCAGCAGCCCGGCCAGGGCGCCGATCAGGCCCGCCAGCGCCCAGCCGAGCGTCAGCACCCGGCCGACCCGGACCCCGAGCAGCCGCGCCGCGTAGGCGTTGAACGCCGCCGCGCGCAGGCGCAGCCCGGCCGAGGTGTAGCGGAACATTGCCGCGAGCGCCAGGGCCGCGAGGAGGACCGCACCGGCCACGAACAGATCGTTACGGGAAATTCCCAGGGGAACGGAACCGGCGTACAGCCCGGTGACGGAGAACGCCGCGGGGAACGAGCGGTACTGCCCGCCGTAGACGATCCCGGCGATGCCCTCGATCAGCACCAGCAGCCCGATCGTCACCACCACCGCGTTCAGCGGCGGCTTGCTCTCCACCGGGCGGATGACGGTCCGCTCGGCCACGGCGCCGAGCACGAGCCCGGCGGCCAGGGCCACCACGAACCCCTCCCAGTAGGAGCCAGTGTGGGTGATCACGGTCAGCGCGATGTAGGTGGTGAACATGGCCATGGCGCCCTGGGCGTAGTTCAGGATGCGGGTGCCGCGCCAGATCAGCACCAGCGACAGCGCGATCGCGGCGTACACCATGCCGAAGCTGACCCCGCCGAGCGTGAACTGCAAGAACTCCGTCATCTGACCTCCCTCGCGCGCGCTCGGCCTGGGGCCTCGCATGGTCGTGCCGGAGGCGCGCAAAGCAGGGGAGCGGGAGGCTGGTCCACGGCGCCGGGACACACGTCGTGCCGGAGGCGCGCCGGCAGATACCGCGGCGCCTGGGGCTGCGTCGTGCCGGAGGCGCGCCGGCCAGCACTATGCCGGAGGCGCGCAGGCCGGCGCTGCGGCGTCCGGCCCGGCGCCTGCGGCGCGCCCTGCGAGGTTCCGGCGCTCGGCACAGACAGTCTCAAGGCCCGCCCTCCTAGAAGCCCAGGTAGTGGATGCGGAGCGCCTCGTCGGCGGCGAGCACGCCGGCGTCCTCGGTGACCACCACCCGCCCGACGTTCAGCACCACGCCGACGTCGGCGATGGCCAGCGCGCTGTGGGCGTTCTGTTCGACCAGCACCACGGTCAGCCCGGTCTCATCCCGAAGCCGCTGGATCAGGTCCATCACCTGGGCGACGATCCGCGGGGCGAGGCCCAGCGACGGCTCGTCCAGCAACAGCACCCTGGGGCCGGCCATCAGCGCCCGGGCGATCACCAGGATCTGCCGCTCCCCGCCGGACAGGGTGCCCGCGCTGCGATGGCGGGCGTCGGCAAGGATGGGGAAGCGCTCGTAGGCCCGCGCTAGGGCGCCGGCCCGGCCCGCCTGGCCGTGCCGCCACAGGCCGCCGACGCGCAGGTTCTCCTCGACCGTCAGCTCGGTGATCACCGCCTGGCCCTCCGGGACGTGCGCGACCCCCGCCCGGACGATCTGCTCGGGCGGCCGCCGGGTGAGGTCGGTCCCGTCGAGCGCGACCCGGCCCTGCCGGGGGCGGACGAACCCGCTGATGGCCCTCAGCAGCGTGGTCTTGCCCGCGCCGTTCGCCCCGAGCACCGCGGTGATCGTGCCAGGCCTGGCGCTGACCGACACGCCGCGCAGCGCCATGACCCCTCCGTAGCCGGCCTCCAGGTTCTCGACCACCAGGGCCGCCGGGCTAGGCATCGGGCCCCTCGGTGCCCGGTGCGCCCGTCCCTGATGCGCCCGTGCCGGATCCGCCTGTACGGGATCGGCCCGTGCCGGATGCGCCCGTGCCGGATCCGCCCGTACGGGATCGGCCCGTGCCGGATGCGCCCGTGCCCGGCCCGTCTGCGCCGGACCCGGTTGCGCCTGTTCCCCCGCGGCCCGGCCCATCCGCGGTGACGCCGAGGTAGGCGGCGGTGACCGCCGGGTCGGCCTGCACCTGCCGCGGCGGGCCGAACGCGATGAGCTTGCCGAAGTCAAGGACGGCGATGGCGTCGCACACCGACATCATCAGGTCCATCCGGTGCTCGACCACGACGACGCATGCGTCGCCCGAGAGCTGGGAGAGCAGCGCCCCGAGTTCGGGAAGCTCCCCCTCGGTCAGCCCGCTGGCGGGCTCGTCGAGCAGGAGCAGCCGGGGCTCGGCGACCAGGGCGCGGGCCAGCGCGACCCGCTTGCGGTGCGCGTAGGAAAGCTGGCCGGGCAGGCGCTCGGCCGCCTCCCGCAGGCCGACCCGGTCCAGCGCCGCCAGCGCCCGGTCCCGCAGCGCCTGCTCGTCGCGGTCGGACCGGCCCGCCCCGGCGATCGCGGACCAAAAGCCCGCCCGGGCGTGGCACGTGGCCCCGGCCATCACGTTCTCCACCACGGTGAGCCCTGCGAACAGGCCGAGGCCCTGGAGCGTGCGCGCGATGCCCAGCGAGGCGAGGCGGTGCGGCCGCAGCCCGGTAAGCTCGGTGCCGCCGAAGCGCAGCCGCCCGGCGTCGGGCTGCACGAAGCCGCACAGCACGTTGAGGAGCGTGGTCTTGCCCGCCCCGTTCGGCCCGATGATCCCGGTGACCTGTTGCGGCGCGGCGGTGAGCGACACCGCATCGAGCGCGATCAGGCCGCCGAACCGCACCGTGACGTCGCTGACCTCCAGTACTCCCGCCTGGCCGCCAGGCGCCGTCACTGGCCCCTGATCTGAACTGCTATTCATCAAGCATGTCCTGCTCATATAGCAGATAAAGGGCAATGGTGAACCACAATTCAAGGCCAGGTCCTGGCATCAGGCAAGACCCAGCCGGATTCGTGGCCGAACCGAGACCAGCCCGGTTGCGTGGCCGGGTTCTGGGTCCGGATGTGACGGTCCGTGGGTTTGGGACTGGTGCACGGTGTCTCGGGGGTGGGGGGGAGAACGCGAGAGGGTGCGGGGCTAGTGGAATCCGCGCGGGGGGGGACCACGTTTCTTGGGGGGAGGGACGCGAGAGGGGTTTCGGGATTGGACGGGATTGGCGCGGGTGAGCCTGTGCCGGGGTGGGCGCGCGGGGTGCGGCGTGTTGCGGTGCTGACCGGGGCCGGGATTTCCACGGATTCGGGGATCCCGGACTTCCGCGGGCCGCGGGGGCTGTGGACGCGCAACCCCGGGGCCCAGCAGATGTCCACCTACCAGGCTTACGTGAGTGATCCCGAGGTGCGGCGCCGGTCGTGGCGGGCGCGGCGGGAGCATCCGGCCTGGAGCGCCGAGCCCAACGCGGCGCACAGGGCGCTCGCTCAGCTGGCCGGGTCCCCGATCGACACGTGGGTCATCACGCAGAACATCGACGGGCTGCACCAGAAGGCGGGCACGCCCGCCGAGCGGGTGATCGAGTTGCACGGGACCATGTTCAGCGTGGTGTGCGTGTCGTGCGGCGAGCGCTCGCCGATGGCGGGCGCGCTGGCCCGGGTCGAGGCGGGGGAGGAGGACCCGGGCTGCCCCCGGTGCGGTGGCATCCTGAAATCCGCGACGGTCATGTTCGGCCAGGCGCTCGATCCCGGGGTATTCGCGCGGGCGGAGCAGGCGGCGCAGCGGTGTGACATGTTCCTGGCCATCGGGTCCACGCTGACGGTCGAGCCGGCCGCGTCGCTGTGCGGGCTCGCCGTGGTGGCCGGCGCGGCGCTGGTGATCGTCAACGCCGACCCCACGCCCTACGACGGCCTGGCCGGCGAGGTCATCAGGGAGCCGATCGGCGCCGCCGTCCCCCGGATCGCGCGGCAACTGCTGGGCGACGCCGCGGCCTGAGCGTTCGTCCCGGGCGCACCGGGCGGCCGGCCGTGTGCCGGGCGCCGGCGCGGACGAGGCCGGCCTGGCCGTGTGCCGGGCGACGGTGCAGGCCGGAGGCGCCTGGCCGGGTGCCGGGTGGGGCGTCCGGGCCCCGCTGGCTGATCCGGCCGGGCACCGCGCCCGCCGCGCCAACTTGCCCCCGGCCCACACCGCGCGATCGCTCGCAATTTGCCCTGTCATCGCGCTAATGTCCCCAAATGCCGCGAAGCCGGCGGCCGGGCTGCGGGAGACGGGAGAACCATGATGAGACGGTGGTGGCTGGTGGGCGCGGCCTGTGCGCTGACCCTCGGCGGTGCGCCGGCGATCGCCGGGAGCCAGGCCCTCGCGGCCGCGGCACCAGCGCACGGTGCGCGTGATCATCTGGCCGGAGGGACCGTCGGCGGGCCGAACGTGCTGCTCGTCTGCAACGGAAGCACCAAGCCGTGCCCGCCGGGCGCGTCGGTGTTCTCGACCGTGCAGGGCGCGGTCGACGCCGCCAACCCGGGGGACTGGATCCTGATCTGGCCGGGCGTCTACCACGAGAAGAGCACCCAGTGGCCGACGGCCGGGGTCTGGATCCAAAAGCCCGGCCTGCACATCCGCGGCCTGGACCGCGACGGGGTCATCATCGACGGCAGCAACGGCACCGCCAGCCAGCCCTGCCCGTCCAGCCCCTCGCTCCAGGACACGAACGGCGGCGCCGGCCGCGACGGCATCGTCGTCTGGAAGGCCAGCGGCGTCACGATCCAGAACCTGACCGTCTGCGATTACCTGGCCGGGACCGGCGGGCACGGCAACGAGATCTGGTGGAACGGCGGCGACGGCAGCGGCGTGATCGGCATGGGCGCCTACCGCGGCTCCTACCTGAGCGCCACCTCGATGTACGGGCCGTCCGACCTGCACAGCCCGAACCTGGCCCAGTACGGGATCTTCGTCAGCAACGCGCGGGGCCCCGGCGTGATCGGGCACTCCTACGGGAGCAACATGGCCGACGCGGCCTACTACATCGGCGCGTGCCAGCGCGTGTGCAACGCCACGATGGTCAGCGACACCGGCACGAACTCCAACCTCGGCTACTCCGGCACCAACGCCGGCGGCCCGCTGGTCATCAAGCACTCGGTGTTCAGCAACAACCGCGCGGGGATCGTGCCGAACTCGCTGAACAACGACGACGCCCCGCCGCCGCAGAACGGCGCGTGCCCGGGCGGCACCACGTCCTGCTTCTTCCTCGAGCACAACGTGATCAAGAACAACAACAACCCGAACGCGCCGACCTCCGGGCTCGCCGGGGCCATCGGCACGGGCGTGGAGATCTCCGGCGGCGCGTACGACACGGTGCGCGACAACCTGATCATCCACAACGGCTCCTGGGGCGTGGTCACGCACGACTTCCCGGACACCGAGACGCCTCCGCCGGCGTCGCACTGCCAGGGCGGCATCCAGGTGACCCCGCAACTGTGCGACTTCCCCGCGCACGGCAACCGGGTACACGGCAACTTCTTCTCCGGCGACGGGTTCTTCGGCAACCCCACAAACGGCGACCTCGCGACCGTGGGGCTGCTGCCGAACTCCGCGACCCCACGGAACTGCTTCTACGGCAACGCCGACTCGGCCGGCCGGGTCACCTCGGAGCCGAAGCACATCCAGGCCGCCGCGGTGGACGGCAGGCCGTGCGGCAAGCCGGGCACCAGCCTCGACAGCGCCCTGGTGGGCCAGCTCACCTGCGCCGCCGAGTTCGGGCCGTGCCCGCCGGGGGCGCACTACCCGAAGCAGACCAAGATCACCATCGTGCCGCTGCCCGCCCTGCCGAGCATGCCCGACGCCTGTGCGGGCGTCCCGGCCAACCCCTTCTGCGCGTCCCGCTCGTAGCTACCGCGCATCGCGCCCACCCCGGCCGGGGTGTGCGCCGTTCGGACGCGCATCGGGCGGCTGGCTGAACGCCTGCCGCCCGATACCCGCCCGCCCGACGTCCGGCCCCGGTGGACGGCGTCATCCCCCGGGACGGGCCGTCAGGCGGAGGTAGTACCGGTTGAACAGGGCAAGCTCGTGCGGCCCGGTGATCGGGCGGATGGTCAGGTCGCTGTGCTGCGAGTTCGGCGGCATCGTGGCCGCGGCGCGCGACGCCAGCACGGACGACGAGCACGACCCCGAAGGCGCCACGCTCGCCTACGAGCGCCAGCACGTCGCCGCGCTGGCGGACGCGGCCAGGGCGGACCTGGCCGAAATCGAGGCGGCCCTCGCCAGGCTGTCGGACGGCGCCTACGGCATCTGCGAGGCCTGCGGCGCTCCGATCAGCCGGGAGCGGCTCGCCGCCCGGCCCGCGGCCCGGACCTGCGTCGGCTGCCCGCCGCGCCGGTAAACCGCCCCGCGCGCCGCGCCGGTAAGCCGGCCGCCGGCCGCATCGGTAAACCGCCCCGCGCGCCGCGCGGGTAGGCCGGCCGCCGGCCGCATCGGTAAGCCGGCCGCCGGCCGCATCGGTAAGCTGAGGGAATGGGCGGAGAATCGGTGTACGCGCGGCTGGAGCCGCTGCTTCCACTGGTCCGCAAGCCCATCCAGTACGTAGGCGGCGAGCTGAACTCGGTGGTCAAGGACTGGGACGCCGCCGACGTACGGTGGGCGCTGATGTACCCGGACGCCTACGAGATCGGCATCCCCAACCAGGGCGTCCAGATCCTCTACGAGGTGCTGAACGAGCGGCCCGGGGTGCTCGCCGAGCGCACCTACAGCGTGTGGCCGGACCTGGAACAGCTCATGCGCGAGCACGAGTTGCCGCAGTTCACCCTGGAGGCGCACCGCCCGGTTCGTGACTTCGACGTGTTCGGCGTGAGCTTCGCCACCGAACTGGGCTACACGAACCTGCTGGCCGCGCTGGACCTTGCGGGCATCCCGCTGTCGGCCGCGGACCGGGGCGGCCGCGACCCGGTCGTGCTGGCCGGCGGGCACGCGGCGTTCAACCCCGAGCCGATCGCCGACTTCATCGACGGTGCCGTGCTCGGCGACGGCGAGCAGGCCGTGCTCGCGATCACCGACCTGATCAGGGACTGGAAGCAAGCCGGGCGGCCCGGCGGCCGGGACGGGCTGCTGCTGCGGCTGGCGGCCGGGGCCGGGGTGTACGTGCCGCGCTTCTACGACGTCGACTACCTGCCCGATGGCCGGATCCGGCGGGTCGCGCCGAACCGGCCGGGCGTGCCGCACACCGTCGCCAAGCACACGGTCATGGACCTGGACAACTGGGCCTACCCACAGCGCCCGCTGGTGCCGGTGCACGAGTCCGTGCACGAGCGGTTCAGCGTCGAGATCTTCCGCGGCTGCACCCGCGGCTGCCGGTTCTGCCAGGCCGGCATGATCACCCGGCCGGTGCGCGAGCGGAGCGTCACCACGATCGGGGACATGGTCGCGCGGGGCGTCACGGCCAGCGGTTTCGGCGAGGTCGGCCTGCTGTCGCTGTCCAGCGCCGACCACAGCGAGATCAACGAGATCGCGAAGGGGCTGGCGGACCGCTACGAGGGCGCCAACCTGGGGCTGTCCTTGCCCTCCACCCGGGTGGACGCGTTCAACGTCACCCTCGCCAACGAGCTCAGCCGCGGCGGCCGCCGGTCCGGCCTGACCTTCGCCCCGGAGGGCGGAACCGAGCGGATGCGCAAGGTGATCAACAAGATGGTCACCGAGGACGACCTCCTCCGCACCGTCACCACCGCCTACGCCAGCGGCTGGCGCCAGGTCAAGCTCTACTTCATGTGCGGCCTGCCGACCGAGACCGACGAGGACGTGGTCGCGATCGCGAACCTGGCCAGAAAGGTTGTCCAGGCCGGGCGGGACGCGAGCGGCCGGCGGGACATCCGGTGCACAGTGTCCATCGGCGCCTTCGTGCCCAAGCCGCACACCCCGTTCCAATGGGCACCCCAGGCGCCGCACGAGACCGTGGACGCCCGGTTGCGCGGCCTCGCCGCTGCGCTCCGCGCAAGCCCCGGGTACGGGCGCGCCGTCGGGTACCGCTACCACGACGGCAAGCCCTCGATCATCGAGGGCCTGCTGTCCCGGGGCGACCGCCGGGTCGCCGCGGTGATCCGGGCGGCCTGGGCGGACGGCGCCAGGTTCGACGGGTGGAGCGAGCACTTCTCGTTCGAGCGCTGGGAACGCTGCGCCCGTGAGGCCCTGGCCGATGGGCCGGTGGACCTGGATTGGTACACCACCAGGGAGCGGGACTACGACGAGGTACTGCCGTGGGACCACCTCGACGCCGGCCTGGACCGCGACTGGCTCTGGCAGGACTGGGAGGACGCACGCGACGCCGCGGGCGCGCGGGAAGTGGATGACTGCCGCTGGACGCCGTGCTACGACTGCGGGGTCTGCCCGGCCATGGGCACAGAGATCCAGACCGGGCCCACCGGCGCGACGTTGCTCCCGGTGCCGGTCGTGCCGTCCCGGGCCGGGGCCTGAGCGTGCCGGGGCCGAGCGTGCCGGGGCCGAGCGTGCCGGGGCCGAGCGTGCCGGGGCCGAGCGTGCCGGGGCCGAGCGTGCCGGGGCCTGGCGTGCCCTCGGTGACCCGCCAGCTGATTGTCCGGTACGCTAAAAGAGGCAAGATGCGTTTCGCCAGCCACAGGGATATCGCGCGTGCCGTTGAACGGGGAGTTCGCCGGGCAGGGCTGCCCATCGCCTATTCCGCCGGATTCACGCCGCACCCGAAGATTTCCTACGCTGGCGCGGCCCCGACAGGGACGGCGAGCGAGGCCGAGTACCTGGAGCTTTCTCTCACGGGGGGCGGTGCCGTATCCGAGGTCCGGGAACGGCTTGACGCGGCCCTGCCAGACGGGATTGACGTGATCGAGGTGCTGCAGGCTCCGCCCGCGCTGAGCGCGCTTCCGCTGGAAGCGTCTCTCTGGCAGGTGGTCCTGCCTGGCGTGCCGCAGGCCGACGCCGCCAGGGCCGTTCATAAGTTTCTCGGCTGCAAGACCCTTGAGGTCGAGCGCCTCACCAGCAAGGGCCCCCGGCGCCTGGATGGCCGCGCCGCAGTGATCACGATGGGGGCCGACCGGTGTGCCGCCGACGGCGGCGATGCCGGGAATGCCATACTTCGAATGGTTGTTCGGCATGTCATACCTGCCGTCCGGCCTGACGACATCCTGGCCGCGCTCCGCCGCCTGGCCGCCCTCGCGCCGTCGTCACCACCGCTGGTGACCCGGCTGGCGCAGGGCGCGCTCAGCGCGGACGGCGTCGGCGCCGCCGCCACGGCGAGCGGGCTCACCGTGCCCGCGGAGCTGTGGCATCTGGATGCGGCACCGCAGCCGCCGCTGCGGAGCACGCCGGGAGGACAACAACTGGAGATAACGCGCACCGGTGGTACCGCCGAACCGGCAGGTGCCCACCGGGATGTCGCGTGTGACCAGCTCCCGCGCGGAGCGGGTGGCCCGCTGCGGCCGTCCGCGCCCGGGAGCTTGACGGGAGATAGCCCGGATGCTCGACAGCGAGCTACACGACACGGAGTCCAACAGTGACGGGCCTGGGAGCGATGGCTCGACCGGCCTGAGCGACGCGCCCGCCGCCGCGGCGGCGCCACGCGCACGCACCACGAGGCGGCGGACGGCCAAATCCGCCGCCGCGGAGCCACTGCCCGAAGCCCAGCAGGCCGCCCCGGCCGCCGCGGGCACCTCGGGCGCCGCCCAGGCATCGGCCGGTGCCGTACCGGATCCGGCCGGTGACCAGGCCGAAGGCGGCACCACCACCAGCCGCCCGGCCAAGCGCACCCGGCGTAGCGCGGCCCGGCCCGCCGCGTCGGCCGGCGAGAACGGTGCGGGCGCGGCCACCGCACCCGCACCGGAAGGCACCTCCAAGGCCCGCGCCGCGGCCGTCCCGGAAGGGGCGGTTACCGGCAAGGCCCGCGCTTCGGCCGCCGCCCCCGCCCCGCAAAGGGCCGGCACCGGCAGCGCCCGCGCTTCGGCCGCCGCACCGGCCGCGGAAGGGGCCGGCGCCGATAAGGCCCGCGCCGCGGCAGCGACGGCGACGCCGTTCGCGTCGCCGTTCACCAGCCCGGCCGCACCGGCCACCGGCCAGGCATCGGGCCCGGTGGCGCCAGCCGAGCCGGCCTCGGTGCCGGCGGCCACCTTCCAGCCACCTCAGGTGATCTTCCAGCCGCCCGCCGCGTCACCGGCCCCGGCTGCCGCGCCCCCGAAGCAGGCCGCCGCGCCCCCGAAGCAGGCTGCCGCGCCCCCGAAGCAGGCCGCCGCGGCCCCGAAGCAGGCCGCCGCGGCCACCAAGCAGGCTGCCGCGGCCCCCAAGCAGGCCGCGGCCGGCCCGGCCAAGGACGACGCCGCCGGCGAGAGTCAGGCGGGGACCGCCGAGGGCGAGACCGACAGCTCGGGCCGCCGTCGCCGTCGCCGGTCCAGGTCACGCGGCCGAGGCGCGGAGGGCGACACCGGCCAAGACGAGGCCGCCGCCAGCGGGGCCCAGGCGGGCGAGGAGCCCGGGGCCGGCGGCCCGGCGCCCGCCGCGGCGCACAAGTCCGCCACGGCCGGCGACCAGGACGCGGGCACGGCCGCCGGCGAGCCGGAGGAGGACGAATCCTCCGGTGGCACCCGCAAGCGACGGCGCAAGCGCCGCCGTGGTTCAGCCGCCGATGCAGACCAGGCGGGGCCGGACGACCCGCCGAACACCGTGGTGCACGTCCGCCCGGGCCGCTCCGGTGGCGACGATGGCGGCGACGAGGTCCAGGTCGTCCGCGGTTCTACCCGGCTTGAGGCCAAGCGCCAGCGGCGCCGGGAGGGGCGCGACTCGGGACGGCGCCGCCCGCCGGTCATCACCGAGTCGGAGTTCCTGGCCCGCCGCGAGGCGGTGGACCGGGTCATGGTGATCCGGCAGCGCGGCGATCGGACCCAGATCGCGGTCCTCGAGGACAAGGTCCTCGTCGAGCACTACGTGGACCGGAGCAGCCACCAGTCCCTGGTCGGCAACGTGTACCTCGGCAAGGTGCAGAACGTGCTGCCCTCGATGGAGGCCGCTTTCGTCGACATTGGCAAGGGCCGCAACGCCGTGCTGTACGCGGGCGAGGTGAACTTCGACGCCAGTGGCCTGGAGGGCGAGGCCAAGCGGATCGAACTGGCCCTCAAGTCCGGGCAGTCGGTGCTGGTCCAGGTGACCAAGGACCCGGTCGGCCACAAGGGCGCGCGGCTGACCAGCCAGGCCAGCCTGCCGGGGCGCTACCTGGTGTACGTGCCCGGTGGGTCGATGATGGGCATCAGCCGCAAGCTGCCCGACACCGAGCGCACCCGGCTCAAGCAGATCCTCAAGCAGGTCATGCCGGAGAACGCCGGGGTCATCGTGCGGACCGCCGCCGAGGGGGCGTCGGAGGAGGAACTCGCCCACGACGTCGCCCGGCTGTCCGCCCAGTGGGAGAGCATCGAGCGGAAGGCCAAGTCGGCAAGCCCTCCCGAGCTGCTCTACAGCGAGCCGGACCTGACCATCCGGGTGGTCAGGGACATCTTCAACGAGGACTTCACCAAGCTGGTCGTCTCCGGTGACGAGGGCTGGGACCTGGTGGACGAGTACGTCCGCTACGTGGCCCCGCACCTGGCGGACCGGCTCGAACACTGGCAGAGCGACGCCGACGTGTTCGCGCACTACCGCATCGACGAGCACCTGGCCAAGGCGCTGGAGCGCAAGGTGTGGCTGCCCAGCGGCGGTTCGCTGGTCATCGACAACACCGAGGCCATGACCGTCGTGGACGTGAACACCGGGAAGTTCACCGGCCAGGGCGGCAACCTCGAGGAGACCGTCACCCGCAACAACCTGGAGGCCGCCGAGGAGATCGTGCGGCAACTGCGGTTGCGTGACGTCGGCGGGATCATCGTCATCGACTTCATCGACATGGTGCTGGAGAGCAACCGCGAGCTGGTGCTGCGCCGGCTGCTCGAATGCCTGGCCAGGGACCGGACCAAGCACCAGGTGGCCGAGGTGACCTCGCTCGGCCTGGTGCAGATGACCCGCAAGCGGGTTGGCTCCGGCCTGCTTGAGGCGTTCTCAGAGACCTGCGAGTGCTGCAACGGGCGCGGCCTGCTGATCTTCCTGGACGGCGTGGACCACGGCCACCGGGGACGGCAGGACGGCGGGCCCGCCAAGGACGGCAAGCAGGCCCGGGACGCCGGGCGGGGCAAGGACAGCAGGCGGCAGCGCCAGGGCAAGGACGACAAGGACGGCCCGGCCGAGGACGAGCCCGCGGCCAGCGCGGCGCCTGCGGCCGAGGCTCCGCCCGCCGAGCCGGGCACCGACGGCCCCGCGGACGTGCCTGCGGCCACCGCGCCTGGGGACACCGCGCCCGCTGCCACGGTGCCACCCGGGGCCGACGAGGTGGCCGGCAACGGTTCCGGGACCGACGCCGGCGCGGCCCAGGGTTTCGGCGGGCGGCGCCCGCGTCGTGCCGCCACCCGGGAACCGGGCCCGCCGGACATGCCCGCGGGAACGGACGGGCAGGCGGCGCCTGAGGCCTCGGCGGCCGCGGGGGTCTGATAGCCTGAAGGGCCAGCGCACAGGACGGATCCGGGGCTGGGTTCCCAGGGTGCCCGGTGCAAGGCTGGCGAGCCCACTCCGTGCCTGGTCCGCAACTGCGGGAACAGCGCGGTGGGCCCGCACCAAGCAGAGAGAGAGTTCTTCGGTGTACGCGATCGTGCGCTGCGGTGGCAGGCAGGAGAAGGCGGCGGTGGACGACGTCCTGACCGTCGACACGCTGTCCGGTGAGGTCGGGTCCAGCGTGACGCTGCCGGCCGTGCTGGTCGTCGATGACGGCAAGGTCATCACCGACCCGGGTGAGCTCGGCTACTACCAGGTCACTGCGGAGATCATGGGCCAGGTAGCCGGGCCCAAGATCAACCTCATCCACTACAAGAACAAGACCGGCTACCGGCGACGGATGGGCCACCGCCAGCGTTACACCCAGGTGAAGATCACCGGGATCTCCGCTGAGCGGAAGGCCGCGGCGAGGAAGAAGAGCTGACGATGGCACACAAGAAGGGCGCGTCATCCAGCCGTAACGGCCGGGACTCCGCCGCGCAGCGGCTGGGCGTCAAGCGGTTCGGCGGTCAGCAGGTCAACGCGGGAGAGATCATCGTGCGCCAGCGCGGCACCCACTTCCACCCCGGTCCGGGCGTCGGCCGCGGCAAGGACGACACGCTGTTCGCCCTCGTCACCGGCATGGTCACGTTCGGCAAGGTACGTAACCGCAGGGCCGTGAGCGTGGTCGCGGACGCGGGCGCGCCGGCGGACTAGCCCGCCGTGAGCTAACTGAGCCAGACTCCAAGGGCGGACCGCCAGCCGGTCCGCCCTATAGTCATGTGGCCACCAGGAAGGATGGGGAAGTGGCCGAGTTCGCCGACCACGTCACGGTCGCCGTGAAGGCGGGTGACGGCGGGCACGGCTGCGCGTCGGTGCACCGGGAGAAGTTCAAGCCGCTCGGCGGGCCCGACGGCGGCAACGGCGGCCGGGGTGGCGACGTCATCTTCGAGGTGGACCCGGGCATGGCCACGCTGCTCGACCTGCACCGCCGGCCCGTGCGCCGGGCCGGCAACGGCAAACAGGGCTCCGGGTCGCACCGCAGCGGCGCCGCCGGGGCCGACCTGGTCGTGGCCGTTCCGGACGGCACCGTGGTCAAGACGGCCGACGGCGAGGTCCTCGCCGACCTGGTGGGGGCGGGCACCAGGTACGTGGCCGCGCAGGGCGGCCGGGGCGGGCTGGGGAACGCGGCGCTCGCCTCGCCGCGGCGCCGGGCCCCCGGCTTCGCGCTGCGTGGTGAGCCGGGCACCGAGCACACCCTGGTGCTGGAACTGAAGACGGTGGCCGACGCGGGCCTGGTGGGCTTCCCCAACGCGGGCAAGTCATCGCTGATCTCGGCCATGTCAGCGGCCAAGCCGAAGATCGCGAACTACCCGTTCACCACGCTCACCCCGCACCTGGGCGTGGTGGAAGCCGGCCAGACCCAGTACGTGGTGGCCGACGTGCCCGGGCTGATTCCCGGTGCCAGCACCGGGAAGGGCCTCGGCCTGCACTTCCTGCGGCACGTGGAGCGCTGCGTGGTGCTGGTGCACGTGCTCGACTGCGCCGCGGGCCTGGCCGGGGAGCCGGACCGGGACCCGGTGGCCGACCTGGACATGATCGAGGCGGAACTGGCGGCCTACGCCGGGGCCACCGGTGCCGACCTGGCCGCCCGTCCCCGGATCGTCGCGCTCAACAAGATCGACGTCCCGGCCGCCCGTGAGGTCGCCGGGCGGGCCCGCGAGGTGCTGGCGGCCCGGGGCCTGGAGGTCTGCGAGATCTCGGCGGCCACGCACGAAGGCGTGCGCGAGTTCGCGTTCGCGGTGGGCCATCTGGTCGCCGCCGCCCGCGCCGCGGCGCCCCCGCCGGAGCCCACCCGCCAGGTGATCAGGCCGCCCGCCGTGGGCGGCCCCGAGTTCGAGGTGGTCCGGACCGGCGAGAACAGTTTCCTGGTGCGCGGGCACAAGCCGGCCAGGTGGATCCGGCAGACCGACTTCAGCAACGGGGAGGCCGTTGGCTACCTGGCCGACCGGCTGGCCCGGCTCGGCGTCGAACAGGCGCTGGCCGAGGCCGGGGCCCAGGCGGGCGCCGAGGTCGCCATCGGGGACACAGACGACGCGGTCGTGTTCGACTGGGACCCGGATCTCCCCGCCGGTGCCCCGCACGGCCTTGGCCCGCGCGGCACCGACGAACGGCTCCCCTGGTGACCGGGACCACCCAGGCGGGGGAGGCCCAGGAGGACGGCCGGGCCGAGATCGCCGCCGCCCGGCGGGTCGTGGTCAAGGTCGGCTCGTCCTCGCTCACCACCGTCGGCGGGGGGATCGACGAGGGCCGGATCGCGGCGCTGGCCGGGGTGCTGGCGGCCCGGGTGCGCGCGGGCACCCAGGTCGTGCTGGTGTCCTCCGGCGCGATCGCGGCGGGCATGGCGCCGCTGGGACTGCCCCGCCGGCCCCGTGACCTGGCCACCCAGCAGGCCGCCGCGAGCGTCGGCCAGGGCCTGCTGGTCGCGGTGTACACCGCGGCGTTCGCCCGGCACGAGGTTCGCGCCGGGCAGATCCTGCTGTCCGCGGACGACCTGATGCGCCGCGCGCACTACCGCAACGCCCAGCGGACCATGAACCGGCTGCTGGAACTGGGGGTGCTGCCGGTGGTGAACGAGAACGACACGGTCGCCACCGACGAGATCAGGTTCGGCGACAACGACCGGCTGGCCGCCCTGGTAGCCCACGTGGTCCGGGCGGGCGCGCTGATCTTGCTGTCGGACGTGGACGGGCTGTACGACTTCGACCCCCGGCATCCGGGTGCCCGGCAGATCAGCCGGGTGGAGCACCGCGCGGAGCTGGACAGCGTCACCCTCGGGCCCCCGGGGCGAGGCGCCACGGGGCTCCCCGGGTCACCGGGGCAGACTGGTGCGCCGGGGCGGGTGGGCACCGGGGGAATGGTCACCAAGGTCGACGCGGCGCTCATCGCGACCGAGGCGGGCATTCCCACGGTGGTGGCCCGGGCCGACCAGGCGGCCAGCGCCCTGGCCGGTGAGCCGGTCGGCACGTACTTCGCCGCGCACGACCGGCGTCCCGCCACCCGGCAACTGTGGCTGGCGCACGCCGCCTCCGCCCGGGGCACGCTGGTGCTCGACGCGGGCGCGGTCCGTGCGGTCGTGGTCGCCCGGGCGTCGCTGCTGCCCGCGGGGATCACCGGGGTGGAGGGGAGTTTCGACGCGGGCGACCCCGTCGACCTGTCCGGCCCGGACGGCCAGGTCGTCGCGCGCGGCCTGGTCAACTACGACGCGGCCGAGATCCCGGCGCTCATGGGCCGGTCCACCCGCTGGCTCGCCGCCAGGAAAGGCCCCGGGTACGAACGCGAGGTCGTGCACCGCGACGACCTGGTGATCCTCAGCCGCGCCCGGGCCTGAACGCCGTGCCGGAACCGGCAGCCGCCGGATCCATTTGTAGTGGTTGGCGCAACACCCACGTTCTTTTGTGGGTGTTGCGCCAATGACCGCAAACCGCCGCAGGCTCAACGCCCAGGGGGCTGGGGGTTCCGCCGGAACCAGGCCCGCCACGGGTCCCGGCGGCCAGGCCGGCCCCGGAACCCGTCAAACCTGCGCCCGCGGTGTCAGGACGAACCAGAGCCGCCTGAGCCCGAGCCGCCCGAACCTGATCCGCCCGAACCTGATCCGCCCGGGCCCGAGCCAGAGCCGCCCGACCCCCCGCGCCCCCCGGATCCGCCGTTGCCGCCGCGGCCGCCGCCGAACAGGCCGCTGAACAGCCGCTCACCTGCTCCGGCAGCGGTCTCCGCGAAGCCCTTGACCAGCCCCACGAACGGGTCCGAGGTCCGGTTCCACGAGTCCTGGTAGGACTTGGCCGCCGCCTTGATCTCCTCGGTCACCGAAGCCTGCGAGTCGTCCTCGCGGCGGGGGTACTCGCCGGACAGGATCGCCTCGTAGTCCTCCTCGGCCACCCACCGGTCCAGCTCGGCGAAGCGCACCACCGCGAACGGGTGCGTGTTCCCCTGGAGCTGGAGCAGCTTGATGAGCCCCTCCCGGACGTCGGGGACGGCGTCGTACTCGCGGGCCTGCTGCTGGAAGGCGTCCTGGCTCAGCTCGGACATCTTTGCGCCGCCGGCCAGCTTCATCAGCGCCCGCCGCGCCGCCGCGGGGTCCTGCCCGGCCAGCACGCCGGCCCGGTCGCAGGACAGCTCGGACTTGCGGTACCACTCCTCCAGGCCGGCGATGATCACACGCAGCCCGATGTAGCCGATGGCGAACCAGGCCAGCCGGGTGGCGAGCCTGGTCAGGTGGTAGAGCATGGTCCGGTAGACCGAGTGGCCGGACAGCGCGTGCCCGATTTCGTGGCCGATCGTGAACCGCAGTTCCTCATCGTCGAGCAGGTCCACCAGGCCCGTGGTGATCACGATGAACGGCTTGTCCGAGCCGAGCGTCATCGCGTTGGGTATCGGGTCCTGGGCGATGAACAGTTCCGGCACCTCGGGCAGGTCCATGATCGAGGACCCGTCCAGCAGCAGCTCGTACAGCTGGGGGAACTGCTCGGTCGAGGCCCGGACCGAGCTGGCAAGGAACAGCAGCCGCAGGCTCCGGTCGGAGAACAGGCTGGCGAGCCGCTTGAGCAGCACGTCGAAGCCGGTCAGTTTCCGCATCGCCACCAGCGCCGAGCGGTCGGCGGGATGCTCGTATGCACGCGAAGAGATCCCGGGCAGGCGTACCCGGGCACGATCCGGCACGGAGGTCATACCCCGATGCTATGTGCCCCGCGCAACGCCCGAGCAGGGGATCCAGGCCCACCCGCGGCGGGGCCTAACCCCCGCCGCGCGGCCCCGGTCATGGCAGGATGGCCGGGAGCCGGGCCGGGAAGGTGAGGCATATGTTCGAGCCCAGCGCGGAGGCCATGCCCGCCGAGGAACTTGCCATCCTGCAGGAATCAAGGCTCCGGGCCCTGGTCACCCGGCTCCTCGGCACCGAAGGTGTCCAGGGGCAGCGGTTGCGCGAGGCGGGGGTGACCGGCCCCGGCGACGTCGGTCTGGCCGATCTGCCCCGGCTCCCCATGGTCGCGAAGGCGGACCTGTGGGCGGCATATCCGTATGGCATGGTCGAGGTGCCCGCGGCGGACCTGGTCGCCGTGCATGGTTCCAGCGGTACCGGCGGCCGGCCCACGCTGGTCGCGTACACCCGCGCGGACCTGGCGTTGTGGGCGCGGATGTGCGCGCGGGCGCTGGCGGCGGCGGGCGCGACGCGCGCCAGCACCATCCACAACGCGTACGGGTACGGCCTGTTCACCGGCGGGCTCGGCATCCATCAGGGCGCGATCGAGCTGGGCGCGACGGTCGTCCCGGTGTCCGGCGGGATGACCGCGCGGCAGGTCACGCTGATCCAGGATCTGCGCCCGGACATCCTCACCTGCACCCCGTCGTACGCGATCCGGCTGGGCGAGGCCCTGGCCGCGGCGGGCGCGGGGCCGGGGGAGGGGCTGACCCTGAAGGCGGGCTTGTTCGGCGCCGAGCCCTGGACCGGCCAGATGCGCGCCCGCATCGAGGAACTGCTCGGCCTGCGGGCCCTGGATATTTACGGATTGTCCGAGGTGATCGGCCCCGGCGTGGCCGCCGAGTGCCTGGAGGCGGCGGACGGCCTGCACGTCAACGAGGACCACTTCCTGGTCGAGGCGGTGGACCCGGAGACCGGCGCCGCGGTGCCCGACGGCACGCACGGCGAACTGGTGTTCAGCACGGCGACCAGGGAGGCCCTGCCGCTGCTGCGGTACCGGACCGGGGACATCTCCGCGCTGCGCCGTGGCACCTGCGTGTGCGGGCGGACCCTGGTCCGGATGAGCAAGGTCACCGGCCGGCGCGACGACATGCTGGTGCTGCGCGGCGTGAACGTCTACCCCAGCGAGGTCGAGCGGGTGCTGCTGGCCGCGCCCGCGCTCTCCCCCGACTACCTGCTGGTGGTCGACGAGCGCGGGGCCGCGGGCCGTCTCCTCGTCTGTTGCGAATACAAAACGGCTGCCGCGCCCCGGCCGCCGGCCACCGCTGGCGCAGCTGATCCCGGGGCTGAGCAGGTGCCTGATGCCGGGGAACTGGAAGCCAGGTTGCGCGCGGAACTCGGGGTGAGCGTCGCGGTCCGGGTGCTTCCCCCGGGCACCGTGCCGCGCAGCGAGGTGGGCAAGGCGGTCCGGGTCGTGCGCTGGCGTGACGGCCCCCCGCCGCTGCCCGGACTGGACTGACCGGGCGGGCCCGGTCCTGACGTGGTTGCGCGGCCGGGACTCACGTGGGCGTGCCCGGTGGACTGACGCGGGTGCGCCGCGGCCGGTCCGGTGCTCAGGGCGCGGGCGCCGCCTCGGTAAAGTCTGGGGATGGCAACTGGCGGCAAAGCCCGGATCGGCGTGATGGGCGGCACGTTCGACCCGATCCATCACGGCCACCTGGTCGCCGCCAGCGAGGTGGGGCACATCTTCTCCCTGGACGAAGTGGTGTTCATGCCCGCCGGTCAGCCCTGGCAGAAGCAGGACAAGAAGGTGTCGCCCGCCGAGGACCGGTACCTGATGACGGTGATCGCCACCGCGTCGAACCCGCGGTTCTCGGTCAGCAGGCTGGACATCGACCGCCCGGGGCCTACGTACACCATCGACACGCTGCGTGATCTGCACGCGGAGCGCGGGGAGGACGCGGAGTTCTTCTTCATCACCGGCGCCGATGCCCTGTCCCGGATGCTGTCCTGGCAGGACGTGGACGAGTTGTTCACGCTGGCACACTTCGTGGGCTGCACCCGCCCCGGGCACCGGCTGACCGACCGGGGCCTGCCGGAGGACAAGATCAGCCTGGTGGAGATCCCCGCGCTGGCGATCTCCTCGACCGGCTGCCGGCAGCGGGTCGCCGAGGGGCAGCCGATCTGGTACCTGGTCCCGGACGGGATCGTCCAGTACATCGCCAAGCGCGCCCTGTACCGGGCCGACAGCGCGTGACCGCGCGGCGGCCCGCCCCGGATTGCCTGATCCTGAACCCGTGCCCGTCGGCCACCCTGGTGCCCGCGCCCAAACCCGGTTGCCGGAACTCGGTCCCGCAGCACTTCGGCTCCTTGGGGGCCACCTGACGTGCGGATGCGGTGTGCCGGGCTGCGTCCCGAGCCGGGCCTGGCCCGCGCAGGGCCGGGCTGAGCGCGCGCGGGGCCGGGCTGAGCGCGCGCGGGGCCGGGCTGAGCGCCCGCGGGGCCGGGCGTGGCCCGCGCAGGGCCGGGCTGAGCGCGCGCGGGGCCGGGCGTGGCCCGCGCGGGGCCGGGCGTGGCCCGCGCGGTAACCGGGGTTCAGGGCGGGCGAAACGCGTGCTCAGCAGCGCCGAGACCCCGGAACTGACCGGCCGGGTTACCCTGAAAGGGCACCTGCACCCGCACCGGGCCGCAAGGTCGCGGTTGCGCCGCGTACCAACAGTCCCGGGAGACGCAGGAAGGACCGCCTGAGGAGGCCGAGCACAACAGGTGACAGCTACCGCCAGGGCCGTCGAGCTTGCCAGGATCGCGGCCGAGGCCGCAGCTGAGAAGCTCGCTGCGGACATCATCGCGTACGACGTCAGCGAGCAACTCGTCATCACAGACGTGTTCCTGCTCTGTTCGGCCGCGAACGACCGCCAGATACGCGCGGTCGTGGACGAGATCGAGGAGAAGATGCGCCAGGCCGGCGTCCGGCCGGTCCGCACGGAAGGCGAACGGGAGCGCCGCTGGGTGCTCCTGGACTACCTCGACGTCGTCATCCACGTTCAGCACGCCGAGGAGCGGGTCTACTACGCGCTAGAACGGCTCTGGAAGGATTGCCCACGATTGCCGCTGCCGGAGCCCGTCGGAGTGGCTCCCGGTGCGTCCGGCGGTTCCTCACGGTCTGACCGGGGAGAGCTCCAATAGCTGTCCTGCCCTGAGCGGGCGGTCCTGCAGGAATGCGGGCAGCCCCCCGCCCGGCCAGAAGTGTGGGCTGCCATCGTGCAAGGGCGGATCGATGGCGCGCTGCACCGAGGCGGGCCGGTGTCCGGCGGGAGGGGCGGATTGTCTTTGCGAGGAGGCGGGCTGGCGCCTGCTGAGGAAGGAAGGTGCCCATAGTGGGCAAGGACGCGGCGGGGCGCGCGTCTCCCGCTGCCGGTGCGCGTCAGTCTGATCACTCGGTCCGGCTGGTGCTCTGGCGGCACGGGCAGACCCTGTGGAACGTGGAAGGCCGGTTCCAGGGCCAGTCGGACATACCTCTCGACGAGGTGGGGGAGTGGCAGGCGGAACGTGCCGCCCGCCTGCTGGCGGCGCTGCAGCCGAGCGCGATCTACTCCTCCGACCTGGCACGGGCGGCTGCCACGGCGGCGCCGCTCGCCCGGCTCACCGGACTGGCCGTGACCCCGGAGAAGGACCTGCGTGAACGCTACGGCGGGCTCTGGGAAGGGCTCACCGACGCCGAGATCCGTGAGCGTTACCCCGTGGAGCACTCGCAGTGGCGGCCCCCCGAGGGGGAGACCTCCGCCGCTGTCGCCGAACGGGCCGGCGCCGCGATGGCGCGGATCGCCGAAACCCTCACACCCGGGGCCCTGGCGGTCGTGGTCAGCCACGGCGCGGCGTTGCGGCTGGGAGCCGCCTGGCTGCTCGGCCTCCCCGAGGATCTTTGGGGCGCGGTCGGCCCACTGGCCAACTGCGCCTGGTCGGTCCTTGGCCGTCGGCGCGGCAAGTGGCGGCTTATCGAGCACAACGCCGGCACGCTGCCCGAGCCGGTGCTCAGCGACGACCGTTGACCGCCTCGGATCTTGTACACTGGCGTGGCGCTGTCGGCGGACCCGGCGCAGCGGCCGAGGGGCTATAGCTCAGTTGGTAGAGCGCTTGCATGGCATGCAAGAGGCCAGGGGTTCGAGTCCCCTTAGCTCCACTTCCCGATGTTTCGGCAGGTCAGAGACCTGCCAAGTGGCGGGCCTCGTACCGCTGCCAGACGTGATCACCCTGGCGTCGCCGAAAGTCCTTGGCGATAGTCGCAGGTCAGCGCGACGCGCAAGGGAAGCGATGGTCTCTTGCGTGCCGCGCAAGCGCACTGGGTGTTCAACTGGCCTCGGAGTCTGAGGTTGCGACCGGCCGCACCCATGCCAGCCTGCATGTGAGCGCAGGCAAGTAGCTCTACCAAGTATCCGGGGCAGCACCCTGCCGAGGGTTTACAATTTGCTAAACTAGCTTGATCCGGGAGGACCTGGCCGTTGGAAGAGTGGGAGATCTATGTCACCGACGAGGTCCGGGGACTGGATCGTCGCGCTGGATGATCCGTCGCACCGGCTGGTTGTGCAGGCGATCGACATTCTGGCTGACCGGGGACCTACGCTGGGCCGCCCGCTGGTCGATCATGTCGAGCACTCCGCTGTGCAGAACCTCAAGGAGTTGCGGCCGGGGTCGGCGGGCCGGAGCGAGCTTCGGATCTTGTTCGCCTTCGACCCATGGCGTTCAGCAATTCTGCTGGTCGCGGGCGATAAGTCTGGCAACTGGCGGCAGTGGTATCGGCAGGCGATCCCGAGGGCGGAGCAGTTGCTGGAGATCTATCTGAAGGAACGGGCCCAGGAGGAGGGAGGTGGCCAGTGACATTCACGAAGTGGTCGCAGATCCGGGATGAGCAGATCGAGCGGATCGGCCGCGAGGAGTTCGAGGCGGGTAAGGAGCAGATGCTGGCGGAGGCGCGCGGCTGGCGTCTGGCTGAGATCCGCCGCCGCCGCGGCCTGACCCAGGCGCAGGTGGCCGAGCGGATGGGCGTGGGCAAGAGCCGGGTCAGCCAGATCGAGCGGGGCCGGGTATCTACGCGCGAGGTGCTGGACCGCTACGTTGAGGCACTCGGCGGGCGCCTCAGCCTGATGGCCGACTTCGGCGACGAACTCCTGCGCGTGGGTTGATAAGTGCCTGCTGTAAGGGTCTGGGAGGTGCTGCAGTGAGCTGCGGGACACTGCATCCGCAGGTGTGCTCAAGTTCCAGTGACTAACAAAGTGACTATGGGCGCGCTGACGCAGCTATGAACGTCAGTGCCGGATGCGATACCTCGTTGCCGAAGCTCGCTTGGTGTCAGGAGGCTATAGGGTTCATGGTTCTTGGGCGCCCCGCAATTCCGGTGGCTGAGCCCAAACGCTAACTACACGGGCTTGAAGCTTGCCCCGCCCCAAGCCTGAGCCCAATCCAGGCTCCGAGGCCCACGACGAGCCCGAACGCCTGATCGTTCCGCGATGAAGAGAGTGGACTAAGAGGTCCTAACAGAATGACCGGTGGGAATACCGGTGATGACGTGATGGTTGGGCTGGCCCGTGAGGAAGGGTCAGCAGTTACCGTGGATCGTCCCTGACGAGTTATGGGCCCGGATCGAGCCGCTGCTGCCGGTAGTCCCGCGCCGGCTTGACCATCCCGGCCGCAAGCGGCTCGATGACCGCAAGGTCCTGTCGGGCATCTTGTTCGTCCTGTACACCGGGATTCCGTGGGAGTTCTTGCCGCAAGAGCTGGGGTTTGGGTCCGGGATGACCGCCTGGCGGCGGCTGCGGGACTGGCAAGAAGCCGGAGTATGGCAGCGGTTGCACGAGCAGTTGCTGGCGGAACTGAACGCCGCTGGCGCTTTGGACTGGTCGCGGGCGGTGATTGACAGCTCCCACGTGCGGGCGCTGAAAGGCGGCCCAAAACCGGCCCGAGCCCGGTTGACCGTGCCCGGCCCGGCTCCAAGCACCACCTGCTCACCGACGCGCACGGCATCCCGCTGGCAGTCACGTTGACCGGCGGCAACCGCAACGACATCACCCAGCTCATCCCCCTGATCGAGGCCGTCCCGCCAGTGCGTGGCCGCCGCGGAAGGCCCCGCCAGCGCCCGGCGAAGATCTACGCCGACCGCGGCTATGACCACGACAAATACCGCGCCCAGGTCCACGCCACGGGCATCACCCCGGTCATCGCCCGCCGCAACACCGAACACGGCTCAGGGCTGGGCACCTACCGCTGGGTCGTGGAACAGACGATCGCGCTGCTGCACTGGTTCCGCCGCCTGCGCACCCGCTGGGAAATCCGCGACGACATCCACCAAGCCTTCCTCAGCCTCGCCTGCGCCATCATCTGCTGGCGCCGCCTCACCAGCCTCACACTTTGTTAGGACCTCTAAGCCCGGGAAGATCTGTCCATGCTCCCATTGGCAAGCGGGGGAGAACCACCCGGCCGACAGTAGGGCCGAGCCGCCAAGGCGCTGGACCTGGCTCCTGGCCTGGTATGACCTGCCGTCCGGGCAGCGCGAGGCCGGGCTAACGAGCGAACCAACGTCCGCTAGCGAACGAGTGCGACGCAAGCACTTGATCAGCGACTCTATCGAACATATATTCGATAGAGTCGCTGTCGTTCCTGACCAAGGAACTCCAAACGGATGGGAGCTGGTGGCCGGATGTCTGAGCTTCCTGCGGCTTACTGGTGAGCTGCCAAGAGTCACGGGAAGGTTATCCGTCCTCTTTCCTGGCGAGTTGTCTCCACGCGCGAACCCAGGCCGGCCGGGTGCGCCTAGTACTTCCGGGAGCACGGAAGGGTTGGTGAGGTCAGTGGTTTCTGCCTGCTCTCCGCATAGTTCGTGGCCGATCGATGTAGCTGCGGCGAGAGTGGCCGAACAGGAGATTCGTCTTTCCGATCAGATGGCGACGGTTGCCGTCCGCGGCGTGAGCGCGGTGCTTGCATACCGTGTTGACCAGGGTGAGCATCTCCGGCGTCGCCATGTCGGGATGGTCGCTGTGACGCGCCTTGACTGGCTCCACGCCATGTTGGGTCTGCCTGTCGGCATGCCGGTCAGTCTTGACGCACTCCCTTCGTGCTACCAGCAGATTATCGAGGAGTTTCCGCCCGGGTGCGTCCAGATATCTGGGGGAGCGGTCGTGCGACACCTTGTCCGGCCGGTCCGTGTGGAGCTTGCCGTTGTAATGGCAGAAGGCAATGACTGGCAACCTGGGCTCCGCCAAGCAGGCGTTTTCAGCGGATACTGCACGCGTATGCTGGCGATCGCAGGAGTGCCCGACGATATTGCTAGCGCCCGGGCCGCAGCTATTCGTCATGGCATTGGACTTGTCGTAGACGCCATGGGCACTCCGGTGACGGTCGTTCCCGCGATGCGTTTTACTCCTGCCGCGCATACAGCCGCCGGCTGGAGATTCGCTGAGCAAGTGTACCAGGAGATTGCCGGCTCCGACCGTCTCATCTAGCCGGTTCGGGCATGCAGTCCGGATGTGTCGCCTGCCCAGAAAGTGAGGGGAAGTCCGGGCGTGAAACGGTCAACCGGGTCGCCAGTCATGCGATTGTAGGCATCGTGCCCATCGATACCTCGTAAACACAGCCTGGTCCACGCCGCCATACGGTGCGCGCGAGATGTCCCGGCTGTAAGGCCGGGAAGCCACTCCATCAATATGGCGACCCCATGAAGTCTGGCGTCTCGCCAGTCGCCTCGGCTGAGGAAACTGGTTAGCCATCGTTGGCCGCAGTGCAGACATCGGCACAACGGGCCACGGGTGTCTCCGAACCGGTCGGCCAACACGCTGCCTGGAAGGTAGGTGACGAGATCGCGGACGAGCAGATTGGGTGCCGGACCAGGCTCTTCTGCCGGGGTCTCCCTCGTGGCGGGGTTTTGGCTAGGCGGGATTACCTGTCGCAGCGCGCTGCTGGTGCCGATCGCAGCGGCGAGGCCGCCATGAGCGATCAGGTCAAGGCCGGCTAGATCCGTCCGGAACAGGGCGACCTGCGGAATGTCGTCCGCGAGTCTGCGGAGGTTTGCAAGCATTATGGCCATGCCCTCCGGTGTCGCAGGTCGGCCGCCCAGCATGAATGCCTTCGGAGCGGGTGAACTGCCGAGAAGGTCGATCAGTGCAGTGATCCATTCGTCCGACAGCCATGCGATGTCTATCGGCAGACTAAGGACGGTCTGCGGGTGCAGCGAAGATGCAGCGCCGACGATGGCTTCCAGTGAGTCCACATCTGCCGCTCCGATGTATCGAGTCGGAGTGAGCACGGCATCAGCGCCCATCTCGCGCAGGTCTCTGGTGTAGCTGTGGAGCGCACCAGATTTCACAGTGCCCTTGGGTAGCCGGAATGGTTCTTCTGGGGTCGCTCTCTCCAGCTCATACGCGGCCGGATCGAGCAGTATTGGGCATTCGGATCCGAGGGCTCGGCGTACCCTGAAGGCGGCCCTAGCACCCTCGGTGCGAGCCAAGACCAGGCCGCTGAAATCGCCGTTAACGAGATGCAACAGCGGCTCGATATCAGTTGCGCGGGCGTGCACAAACACTTTCCCGGCGAGCAGACGGGCGGCATCCGGTGTGTAGCCCGTCCTGGTCGGCTGCATGTATGGCATTATTGGGGTCGGCATATTGGGGATTGCCCCATCCAGGAGCTGCCGGATCGTGATGACCTGAGCTAGAGGGTAGGTTTGGTTATTTCTCAGCCACGAATAGGTACCGCCGTGCATGACAGCGTCTGTGACTCCCGGTGACGGCTCAGCCCTGGTGATTAGGATGCCCATCTGAGCCTTCTGAGAGTGAACCGTGCCTATGAGCTCGCGGGCATGCTCGGGCTTTACGTTCTCGCCACCTTTGACAGAGACGATCACCCTACCCATGTTCTTCCGGTCGATGTAGAAACGAGCGATCCCGTCGACCCCTCTATCTCCTGAATGTCTCTCATTGGGCTCTGCGTTAACCAGCGACACCGCCCAGCGCTGGAAATCGATGACGGATCGTCGGAACAGCTCGTCTGCCGCTCCCAGGTCACTCGGAATGCCGTGCACCCCGTACGAGATCGAGTCGCCGTAATAGTGGCTTAGCCGTTTCCGGATGACGTCGATGGCGATGAACGCTATGTCGATCCCGATCCAGCGGCGCCCTAGGTGCTGTGCGGCGTGAACGGTGGTCCCGCAGCCGCAGAACGGGTCAAGGACGACGTCGCCGACGTCACTGCTGGCATTGATGATACGTTCAAGCAGTGCGAGCGGCTTCTGCGTCTGGTACCCAATACGCTCATCAGCGCCAGGATTGACGGAGTCGATATCTGTCCAGACATCTCCAGCGGTGACGCGGCGCTCGGCAGGGACATACGGCTCAGAGTCACGTTCACGCGGCATGCCGCTCCGCTGCCAATGCAGCAGGCCCTGCTGGTCGAGTTCGTCAAGCCTGGCGTGGGATACCCGCCAGTGGCGGCCTTGGGCGGTCGGGTTGAAATCACGCCATGGCTGCCCTGTTTCCCCGTTCCTAGTGCCCTGGCCTGTCAGATCTCTAGAACGATAACGCTGCCCGTCAGGACCCCTGACTAGATCATGGGGATCCGAGCGCGCCGAGGACTGCAACTGGACAGGGTGGAACGTGACCCGAGGTCCCTTTCCGTAGTAGAGGATCACGTCATGCAGGCGTGGCCAGACCATCTGCCTGACGCTGCGCGCGTTGTGCCGCCGCCACACCACTTCGTCACGGAACCGCTTAGCGCCGAACACGGCATCCAGCAGCAGTTTCAGGTAGTGGCTCATCGTGGGATCGCAGTGCAGGTAAATGGACCCAGTCGGCTTCAGGACCCGATGGAGTTCCACTAGTCGCGGGGCCATATTCACCAGATAAGCCATGACATCGTTCTCGTCGAGCAGCGTGCGGAAGGCCGTCAGCGCGTTAGCTGCATGGTCGGGGAGGCCACCGCCTTTGGTGTACAGCTGATATTGCCGCTCGGTAGAGTTGGTCCAATGCCATGAGTCGGTAAACGCCCTGTTCTGTGCTGCGACTGCGGCAGAATCATGCGGGTGCCGGGCGAAGATAAGATTGTAAGCACGATTGGAGTTGAACGGTGGATCAAGGTATATGAGGTCGACTGATTCAGTCTCGACATGCTTGCGCAGGACCTCGATATTGTCGCCGTAATACAGCATGTTCGTGCCTGCATGTCCGGCCATGACCAGATCGTCGGGGAATCGACTGGACCTGACTACTTACCTCGGGGCTAGAGCAATGTTGCCCAGGTGTCAAGATGTCCGTAATCCGTCGCCGTGGCATGCAGCCACAGCCCGGAGCCTGATCGTGCGGCGAACCATTGCTGCGGGGGTGACGATTGTGCCGCTAGATGCCATAGTGACATTGACTTGAGATGCCGGGTTTTCTTCCTCATCGTGGCGGTGCCCGCGCACATGAGCGGTGAACTAAAACTTGTGCTGACTTTGAAGGGCCATATCGACTGACACCCGAAGCCGACACCAGCGCATTCGGCCACAATGCGGCGTGGCGCGCTGAGGTCAACGGGGTGATCCATAGTGAGATCTGCGCGGTGCCTGCCGAGCGGCACTCCTGTCTGCACGGGTGCTGCATCGATGGTTGGCGATCAAGCACCCCGAGCTACTCCTGCCCGAGGCCAGTGACTAACCAAGTGACTACGAGGTCAGCCCATGCCAGCCGGTGCGGGATCTGGGCGGATGGCAAGCACGTTCTGATCTGCGTGGTTCTGACTAACGCGGACCATGCCAGACGAATTCGTCAGGCATGGCATGCAAGAGGCCAGGGGTTCGAGTCCCCTTAGCTCCACCAGGTAAAGGATCTAATTCGAACAGCCAGCGCAATCTTCGGGAGCAACACGGGGAGCAAGACGTGT
>Ga0070707_100000481_pt1 | contig 39419 bp, 25 predicted proteins | sample KBSK5502metaG_FD_65468 | JGI IMG/M metagenome (GOLD analysis project Ga0070707, IMG submission 65468) | Corn, switchgrass and miscanthus rhizosphere microbial communities from Kellogg Biological Station, Michigan, USA - KBS K5-50-2 metaG | ecosystem: Host-associated > Plants > Roots >... | reverse complement strand
ACGCCGGCCATTAGATCTTTGAAATCGTCGCCCGGATAATGATACTGAATCACGTTGCCGAATTCCTGACCGTAAGTTGTCGATCCACGCGGATTCGGAAAAAGGACGATGTAACCTTTCGCCGCCATCCATTGGAATTCATGAAAGAAAGTGTAGCCGTAAGCCACATGTGGGCCGCCGTGAATGTTTAGGATGAGCGGATATTTTTTCGACCCGTTGAAGTCGGCCGGTTTCTGAATCCACGCCTGAATCGTCTTTCCATCAAAACTCTTGTAAGAGATTTCCTCCGGCTCGGTCAGATTCAATTTGGACAAGAGAGCGTCGTTAAAATGGGTGAGCTGCTTCGCCTGACCGCCATTTCGGTCGATCAGGAACAAATCACTCAACCGCGTCGCCGCTGAAGCGGTGTAAATCAATTTCGACTGGTCCGTGAGGGCGCGGAATCGGATTACCTCTTGATTGCCGGACGTCAGGTCGGTCAACTGACCGGATTGGACATCGAACGATGCGAGGTTCGTCTTTCCTTGTTTGGAATAAATTTGAAGGAGTGATCGTCCGTCGGTAGTCCAGATTGGGACGTTCCTTCCGCCGGCGCGCGGCGTTTCAGAATCGCCAATCAAAGAATCGCCAACATCGAAATCGAATTTCTCGGTGAGATTTCGCGGTTTGGCGTTCGGTGTGAGATCGACAACCCAGAGGTCGGGTTGGGTGTAGGAATTTACCGGTTGCGTGACGGAAGCGACGAAGGCGAGCTGTTTTCCGTCGGGACTCAGCGAAAGACCGCCCATGTCCATGTCGATGGTGTTGAGCTTTGCCGACGTGCCGTCACTCACGCTGACTGAATAGAGCTCGCTCTTCGGCCGGTCGTAATACGGTTCGTCAACGTGCAGTGAAACAAAATAAATATGCGTTCCGTCTTTCGACCAGACCACGTTTTCTTCCTCGAAACGACCGGAGGTGAGCTGTTTCGGCTGAACTTTTTCATCCGCGTTGTGCGGCGCGGGCACCGTCCAAATGTGCGAGGGATGCTTTGGATCGGCGTAGCCTTCGTTGTCGAACCGATAAACCGCGCGTGTAATTACGCGCACATCGCTTTCGTGTTCCGATTCTGCTTCAGCCTTTTTCGCCGCCGAGTTTTTCTCCGCCGTTTTCGAGGGTTCGGGTGATGCAGTTGGCGACGTGGCGCTCCCCCCTTTCTTCGCTTCTTCTTCCTTCTTCTTTTTCTTTTCCTGTTTTGCCAAGTCTTCGGGGTTCGTCTCGCTCGTGAACGCGATCATCTTTCCGTCGGGCGACCAAACAGGACCTCCCGCGCCTTTTGGCAAATCGGTGAACGAAAACGAATCGCCGCCCGCCATTGGTAAGATCGACAACTGCGGCGGCTCGGGCTTGCCATCCTTTTCTGTCGCACGAACAAAGATCAAAAATTTTCCGTCTGGCGACCAGCGTGGCGAAGAATCATGATCACCCTTGGTTAGCTGGTGCGGTTCTTCGCCGCCGGAAGTCGGGACCGACCAAATCGAGGTGTTGTAGCCTTCTCGCTTGTCGTTGACCGTTACCCGCACGAACGCGACCCGGGAACCATCGGGCGAAACCTGCGGATCGCCAACCCACACAAAATCCCAAAGATCTTTTTCGGTAACGTTTCGCTTTTGTGCGAACAGGGCGCCGATCGCGGCGAGAAGAATTATAAACGAGGCAATAAATGGACGCATAGATTTACGAATTAATGTCGCTGCTACTGAGTTTTGTTTCCGTGAGCGGGTTGTCGATCTTACGTGCGCGACTGGTGACCGCGAGTAGATTTTGCCGCTGTTTTCGTCTGCTACGATTTACACTGCGGCGCGCAAAGTTGTCCCTGATTATATAATGTGAGCGTGTTGTAAGTCGCAGTGATCTGCTTCCACGCGGGGCTGCTCGCTTTGACTCCGCTTCCGACCGGATGTTGGCAGAGCCATGAATCCGCAGCCTGAATTGCGGAGGTGACGCAGCTCGAATTCGCGCCTGCGCAATTGACGTTGAGCTTTGCGGCGATCAACTGCGCAGCCAGGGCGTAAGTCTCATCACCGCTGGTGGACTGCTGCATGATCGCAATCGCCTCAGCCTTCGTGTAAGGCACGCAACCCACAGTAATCGTTTGCATGCACCAGGCGTTCGGATGGCTCGCCCAGTAACCCTGAGTTGAAGCACAACGAGTCTGCACCGGTGTCGGTGTCGGGGTTGCAGTTGGAGTTGCTGTCGGAGTTGCGGTAGGCGTGGCAGTTGGCGTAGCTGTCGGTGTCGCCGTCGGGGTTGGAGTAGGAGTGGGCGTTGGTGTTGGTGTAGGTGTTGGTGTGGGTGTCGGAGTAGGAGTAGGCGTAGGCGTAGGTGTCGGAGTCGGTGTTGGAGTCGGTGTCGGAGTCGGAGTTGGAGTCGGTGTTGGAGTCGGGGTCGGAGTAGGAGTAGGAGTAGGAGTAGGAGTAGGAGTAGGAGTAGGAGTAGGAGTGGGTGTGGGTGTCAGCGCCGTACCCGGTCCAATCTTGACCACGTAAGCATCCACTGAGCCGCCAGAAGTAGATTGGGCCGCGTTTACTAATTGCAATCCGCCACTGGTTCGGCCTGTGACATAAGCATCTCCAGTCACATCAATCGCAACTCCTTCGGCGGTATCGCTGCCGGGGACTTGGGTGGTGTAAATTATCATTGGGGTCGAATCGATCTTCATCGCGAACGCGGAGCCGAAAGGCATGGATAAAGGATCCACTTGTGGCGGTACGCCATTGCCCGCGATATAGGCGTTATTCAATGCATCCACCGCAACGCCATTGCCTCCAGGTCCAAACGAACTGCCGCTCACGTTCAAATAACTCGAGTAAACAAGGTCGTTCGCTCCGGTTCCATTGAGTTGGAGCTTGGTGATAAAACCGTCGCCGGCCGGAGCACCTCCACCACCGTAAGTGGCATGGAAAGGATTCTTGGTTGGAAAATCCGCCGCAGCGGTTGTTCCTGTTATGTAAACATTTCCAGTGCTATCGAGCGCGATAGCGTGTCCCTCATCAAAGGCGTCGGTGCCTGTAACGGCCGCCATTCCGCCGCCGAGATAAGTTGAGTAAACAAGATCAGCTGCGCCCGCGCCCGTCGGATTTATTTTCGAGACAAACGCATCTTGAATGTTTGGCATGAAACAGCATAGGCCGATGCAGCTAGGATTGACTGGGCTCGGTGCGATGGATGTCTGAAACGCGCCGGGCGTTGTCGGAAAGGCGGGCGGATTGCTGACCGTGCCGCAAGAGTTGATCGAGCCTGATGAAGTCAGGCCGGTGACGTAAATGTTTGGGATCGGGACGGCCGCATCGACAGCAATCCCGCGGGCCGCATCGAGATCACCGCCACCGAGATAGGTCGAGTAAGTCACCATAGGATTACCAGGCGTTGTCTCGACGATCTTCGTCACGAATGCGTCTTCGCCGCCTTCGTTTACAGTTTGATACGCGCCGACTGGCGCGGTTGGAAAATTAGTCGAGGTGGTTTCGCCCGTCACGTAAGCATTACCCGCCGCGTCCACCGCAATCGCGCGGCCGAAGTCAGAACTGCTGCCGCCGAGAAAGCTTGAATAAACAATTGCGTTCCCCATTGAATTCAGCTTTGTCACGAATGCGTCGCTGTTACCGCCGTAAGTCTGAAATGCATTGACCTGCGGAAACTCCTTAAATGTGCCGGCTATTGGTCCGCATCCTGGCATCGCGGTCGGTGTTGGAGTAGGTGAGGGACAAGGCGGCAATGGCGGGGCGCCACACAGTGGCGGAGGACCAATAGGCGTCGGCGTAGGAGTAGATGGCGGCGGTGGCTGCAAGCCAGAACCCGTAGTTCCCGTCACGTAAGCTTCGCCCGCGGCGTTGACGGCGATTCCGAAACCTATATCAGTGCAACTGCCGCCCAGATAGGTCGAGTAAACTAGAACGCCGTTGGTGTCGTACTTAGTGACAAAAGCGTCGCCATTTCCTATCAAGTTCGGGTCATCGCCCAAAGACCCCTGGTAGGGATTCATCGTTGGGAAATTTGTGGAACTAGTTTGGCCGGTGACATAAGCGTTGCCCAGCAGGTCCACCGCGATCGCGTTTCCTTGGTCGTTGCCACTGCCGCCGAGATAAGTGGAATAGAGTAGGACCGGATCGATCACTAACGGCTTGCTGGCATCGTACTGCGCAACTTCAAATCCAACGCGCGATTTTCCCTTGAGCACGTACTGGCCTTTCACACTTCGACGCGCACCATTGATTTCCTGATAAAGCAGCGGCTTGCGCAATCGGACTTCGCCACCATGAATTTTGAGGAGAAGATCGCCCGAGCCGTCGATGTCGATCTTATCCGCGCCTTGAAATTTTAGTTTGATCGTGTTCGGATCTGCTCCCGGCGCAACGACAAAGTCGTATTCCAATTGTCGCTGGTTGCCATGATAGATGACATTGATTCCAGGATAAACATTTTCGTAGCACACCTTCGCAAACAGCGGAACGTCGGTTCGCCATTTTTTGGGATCGTTCCCGATAAAATGATTGCTCTTGCCGGCAAGCTCATCCAGGGCCGCGATTTGAGAATTCGGATTCGCGCCACCAAGCTTTAATCGGACAACGGCATTTCCGCTTTGTCGATCCTGCAACGAAAGAGACGCGTCCTTCGCGGTCAGGAAAACGGTGTAGCCACATCCACGCGCCAGATATTTCACCTGCGGATCGGTTTGCCCGCCATTGGCCTCGAAGCTCAGTGGAAGCTGCGCGTAGGCAGCATTCACGGCAGAAATTTTTGACGTGGAATCAGGTGCAGCCAACAAAGCGGTGCTGCCAGAAACAAGGGCTGTTACTAAAAGGACAAGCTGATGCGGCAAACGGATCTGATTTTTCATAGGAATCCTTGCTGAGCGGACTGCGCGGTCGCAGGAAGAATCCCTGACCCCTAAACCCCTGAGACGGGAACGATCCTAGAACAATCTCAATTTATTTGTCGAGCGTAAAATGCCCACGCTGTCGCCTCCCCGAACTCCTCCAATCTGCAATCTCCCAGCTCCATGCTCCCAGCTCCGGGCTTCGAGCCTCGCTATTTGGAATCCGGCATTCCGCGCCGCGGCGCGGCGCGGTCACATGTGCTCGATCACGTTGTCGCCGAACTGCGAACATTTGATCTCGGTCGCGCCCTCCATCAATCGCGCGAAATCGTAGGTCACGCGCTTGCTCGCGATCGCGCCTTTCAATCCTTTTAGGATCAAATCGGCCGCTTCGGTCCAGCCCATGTAACGGAACATCATTTCGCCGGAGAGAATCACTGAGCCAGGATTAACCTTGTCCTGGTTCGCGTACTTCGGCGCCGTTCCGTGCGTCGCTTCGAAAACAGCGTGGCCGGTGATGTAATTAATATTACCACCGGGCGCGATGCCGATTCCGCCCACTTGCGCCGCCAGCGCGTCGCTCAAGTAATCGCCGTTCAAATTCAAAGTGGCGATCACGTCGAAATCTTCCGGCCGCGTTAGCACTTGCTGCAATGTGATGTCGGCAATCGCGTCTTTGATCACAATGCCGCCGCCCGGTTTGCCCATCGGAATTTTACACCACGGCCCGCCGTCGATCTCTTCCGCGCCGAAATAACTTTTCGCAATCTCGTAACCCCAGTCGCGAAACGCGCCTTCGGTGAACTTCATGATGTTGCCCTTGTGCACGAGCGTTACGCTTTTGCGCTGGTTCAGGATCGCGTAACTGATCGCGCTGTGAATCAAGCGCACGCTGCCCGATCGGCTGACTGGTTTTAAGCCAACGCCAACGAGCACGTTGTCTTTTTCCGGTGCGCCAACGCGTTTCCAAAACTCAGAAATTTTTTCCTTCGTCCCGAATCGGATCTTTTCGAACTCCTTTGGAAATTCCTTTTGGAAAAAATCGAGGATCTTCTGCGCCTCCGGCGTGCCCGCGGCGTACTCGATGCCGGCATAAATGTCTTCCGTGTTTTCGCGGAAGATCACCATATCGACCTTCTCGGGATGTTTGACGGGCGAGGGGACGCCTTTAAAGTATTGCACCGGACGCAGACAAACGAAAAGATCGAGAAGTTGTCGCAGCGCGACGTTGAGTGAACGAATTCCGCCGCCGACCGGCGTGGTCAGCGGACCTTTGATGCCGACCAAATATTCCCGAAACGCGTCGACCGTGTCGTCCGGCAGCCAACTGTCGAATTTGTCCTTGGCCGCCTGACCTGCGAAAACTTCGAACCACGCGATTTTCTTTTTCCCGCCAAACGCTTTTTCAACAGCCGCATCGAACACGCGTACGCTGGCCGCCCAAATGTCCGGGCCGGTCCCATCACCGCGAATGAATGGAATGATTGGCTGGTCCGGAACGTTTAGACGTTGATCTCGGGTAATCTTTTCGCCATTCGGCGGAGCGACATCTTTGTACGGCATAAGGAAATCACTGTAGAGGCCGATGTTTAGGCAGCAAATGGTTTCAATAGGGTTTCACCGTTTTCAGTTTTCGGACTTTCAGCTTTTGTAGCGGCATTCGTTTGGCGAGTCGATGGAATCCGCGGTTCACGTAAAATGCGCAGAATTTCGGCGAACTTCTCTATGTAGACTATGAGTGGCACACAAGCGGCTAGGTAAAATGGATGCTTCTCCTGAGCGGTGGGAGACGGCTTCGCTTTTCCCTCGAAGCGCGCCCGTCTCGCTCTACGATTTTAGGCCGACTTCTGCGCCTTATTGCGCTTTTGCTGGTGCTCCAGCAATCCGTTGACGCTGCAAACAGAACTTGGGGCAACACCGGCACCGATTTCAATACAGGCGCCAATTGGGGCGGAACCGCCCCCGGCATTAACGACATTGCGGTTTTCGGTTCCGCCGCGATCACGCAACCTAATTTAAGTGCGTCCCTCACCATTCAGGAGTTGAACTTCTCGACGACATCGTCTTCGGGATATGATCTCACCAGTTCGAGCACGAGCATCAAGTTGACCCTGACCAACACGGGCACGGGAACGACGAGCGCGATTAACGCGGCAAATACGAGCGGCACTAATACGATCGATGCTCCACTAATTCTGGGTGCGGCCGGCGGTTCAACTCAGACATTCACCCAAGCCAGTGGCGGCACACTCGTCATCAATGGAATAATTTCCAGCACCAATAGCGTCACCCTGAGTCTTAGTGGCGGCATTATTCAGCTTGCTGGAGCCAACACTTACAGCGGCGGCACGACATTGGCCAGCGGCACAACGTTGCGAATCAATAACGCCACCGCGCTCGGCACCGGAACGTTCACCATTAACGGTGGCACCATCGACAACACAACCGCCGGTTCGATAACTCTCACCAATAACAACGCTCAAACCTGGAACGGCGATTTCACACTTACCGGGACACAAAGCCTGAACATGGGTACGGGCGCGATCTCGTTAGGCACCGCCGCCGGCACGACGCGAACGATTACTGTTAGCGCAAATACTCTCACCGAAGGCGGCATCATCTCGAATGGCACCACCGCAAACAGCCTGACCAAAGCTGGTACCGGGACGCTAGTACTCACGGGCGCCAATGCTTACACGGGCACGACCACTGTCAGCGCCGGAATATTGAACGTCCAGAACGCAACCGCGCTCGGAACGACCGCCAGCGGCACGACCGTTTCCAGCGGCGCGACCTTGCAATTGCAAGGCGGAATCACAGTGGGTGCTGAAGCGCTAACGATCAGCGGGACCGGAGCGAGCGGTCAAACAGGCGCATTGGTAAATGTGAGTGGAGCCAATAATTACGGCGGACTACTCACGCTTGGAGCTGCGACCACCATCTCTTCAGACAGCGGCACACTTAATCTTACCAATACCGGCACAATTACTGGAGCTACTTTCGGGCTTACCCTAACTGGCGCCGGAAGCGGTACCCTTTCAAGTATTATCGGCACGACCAGCGGCACACTTACTAAGAGTGGCACTGGGACGTGGACACTCATCGGTGCAAACACCTACACCGGCGGGACAAACATTAATGGTGGGACGCTTGCGCTGGGTAGCTCGGGCGCACTTGGCTCCGCCGGCACGATCAGCTTCGCTGGCGGCACGCTCCAGTATAGCGCCAGCAATACCACGGATTATTCCAGCCGATTCAGCACAGCGGCCAATCAGTCATACAACATCGACACTAACGGCCAAAGCGTGACCTTCGCGAGTGCGCTCACCAGCTCCGGCGGTTCGCTTACCAAGAGCGGCACAGGAACATTGACTCTGACCGGAAATAACACTTATAGCAGCTACACCTATCTGACGGCAGGCACGCTAAACATTGACAGCACGACCGCGCTCGGCACCGGCATCTTCTACATCGCCGGCGGCACAATCGACAATACCACTGGCAGCCCAATCACTCTGTCCAATAACAATGCGATCAACTTGGGCTTGAGCACTAGCTTCACTTTCGGTGGGACAAACAATCTGAACCTTGGCACAGGAACCGTGAGTATTTCCGCTGACCAAACCATCACACTCAACGGCACAGATAGCACGCTGACCATGGGCAGTCTTGTTAATACGACGAACGGTAGTGGAAGAACCGTGACCGTCGACGGCGCCGGCAATACACTGGTCTTTGGCGGCTATACAATCTCCGCAAATAACACGAACCGTACTGGCACATTCAACGGCAACGGAAATGTGACAATTACCGGAGCGGTTGTGAACGGCGGCACGTCCACTAGCAGTCTTACCTACAGTGGCACGGGCACGCTCACCCTCTCTGGCACGAACACATACGGCGGCGCGACGAGCGTAACTTCCGGTATCCTGAACATTCAAAACGCCTCAGCCTTGGGCGGTACAACAAGTGGCACGACGGTGTCCAGCGGTGCGACATTGCAATTACAAGGCGGCATCACGGTCGGCGCTGAAGCGCTAACAATCAGTGGAACAGGAGCAATCGGTCAAACCGGTGCGCTGGTAAACGTGAGTGGCACCAACAACTTCGGCGGACTACTCACACTGGCTGCTGCGACAACGCTCTCTTCGGACAGCGGCACGCTCAATCTCACGAACACGGGAACAATCACTGGGGCTACATTCGGGCTGACATTGACTGGCTCCGATACCGGCAGCATCTCGAGTATTATCGGAACGACCACGGGCACACTGACAAAATCTGGAATCGGCACGTGGACTCTCAGTGCCGCTAACACCTATACCGGCCTAACGACCGTTACGGCGGGCACTCTGTTGGAAGGGATAAGCAACGCGATTTCTACGGGAGCTCTGACGGTCAACGGCGCGACGGCGATCTTCGATCTCGGCGCAAATCACACCGACAGTGTGGGCACGGTGACGTTGGATGGCGGCGGTGCGATCAATGGCACTGGCACATCGGCGCTTACCAGCACAGGCACTTTTGAAATGAAGAGCGGCACGGTGAGCGCGATTCTGGCAGGCACCGGCATAGCCCTGAACAAAACTACAAGCGGTACGGTGACGCTTTCTGGCGCGGACAATTACACGGGACTGACGACAGTTAGCGCCGGCGTTTTGAATATTCAAAACGCAACTGCGCTCGGAACGACGGCGTCGGGCACAACAGTGAGCAGCGGCGCAACTCTACAACTACAAGGCGATATCACCGTCGGTGCTGAAGCGCTCACCATTAACGGGAGCGGGGCAAGCGGGCAAAACGGCTCTCTCGTCAATGTCAGCGGAACTAACAATTATGCTGGACTAATTACACTCGGAGCGGCTTCCACAATTTCTTCCGATAGCGGCACGCTTAACATCACCAACACCGGAACAATTACCGGATCTACCTTTGGACTTACTCTGACCGGTTCGGGTAGCGGAACTCTTTCCAGCATCATCGGCACTGGCACCGGCACACTCACCAAGAGCGGCTCAGGGACATGGACACTTTCCGGCGCTAACACTTACACGGGCTCCACCACGATCAACGCCGGCACGCTCACCGCCGCCGATACCACTGGCAGCGCGCTTGGATCGACATCGTCCATCACCGTGAATTCCGGCGGCACGCTTCTGCTCGGCGCGAGCAATCAAATTAACAACAGTGCCGGCATCACGCTTGCCGGCGGTACGTTTTCAAAAGGAAACTTCAGCGAAGGCACCGCCAGCTCGGTTGGAATCGGAGCGCTTACCTTGACCGCCACCGGATCGCACATCGATTTCGGGGCCGGTACAGTCGGCATTCTCACCTTCGCCAGTTTCACGGCCAACTCCAACACGCTCATCATCGATAACTGGACCGGCACCGCGAACACCGTCGGCAGCGCCAGCACCGACCGCTTGATCTTCAATTCCGATCAGTCCTCGAACCTGAACAATTTTTGGTTCACCGGTTACGCGCCCGGCGCGTCGGAGTTTTCGCTTGGCGGCGGTTATTATGAAGTCGTTCCGACGGTTGTCCCCGAACCTTCGACTTACGTTGCGGGAATACTTGGATTCCTCGTCATCGCGTCCACCCAAATCAAACGCCGTCGGCGTCGCCGCCGCGTCCAACTCTCGCTCCACTTTTAAGTTAGAATTTTACCAATCGGCTGCCGCAGACTGCTCGACCGCAGGTAAAGGTTGAGCCGCAGCGGTTTTCCGTTTTCACTGGTCTTCGTCAATGGAAGATCGACATCATTCCTGGCTCTGGGGCATTTTTCTTGCCGCGATTGTGCTCGTTGCTTACGCGTGCACGCTCAATGCCGGTTTCATTTGGGACGATGATGCGCACCTGACGAACAACCCGTGCGTCATCGGCCCGCTCGGTTTCCACGAAATTTGGACGACGAGCCACGCTTATTATTATCCACTCGTCCTGACCACCTTTTGGTTTCTCCACAAATTCGTCGGCCTTAATCCGCTTCCGTATCATCTCCTCAATGTTCTCGTGCACGCCGGTTCTGCGATTTTGCTTTGGCGAGTGTTGCGCGAGCTCGGTGTCCGCGGTGCGTGGTTCGGTGCCGCGCTTTGGGCGCTTCATCCGGTGATGGTCGAATCGGTCGCCTGGATCACCGAACTCAAAAACACGCAGTCTGCCTTCTTTTATCTGTTGTCGATCTTGTTCTTCTTGAAATCCGATGCTGAAGAATCGGATCCGCGCATGCGCCGATGGCGCTACGCGATCTCACTTTTGTTTTTCGGGATGGCCATCGCCAGCAAGTCTTCCACTGTGATGTTGCCGATCGTGCTCCTGCTTTGTCTCTGGTGGAAAAGAGAACGAATTGGTCTCCGCGACGCCGTTCGATTGACCCCGTTTGTTTTAGTTTCGCTGGCCTCGAGTGTCTGGACGATTTGGGAACAAAAATTTCATTCGGGCGCTCTCGGAAGTGAATTCAATCTCGCCTGGCCGGAGCGTTTCGCGCTCGCTGGCCGGGACCTTTGTTTCTATCTAGGAAAACTTTTTTGGCCGCATCCGCTCATTTATTTGTATCCGCGTTGGCAGCCGGCGACGGGCACGCTGTTCTGGATTGCCGTTTTCGCGTTCTTCATCGTAGCGGTCGTTTTTCTATTAATCGTCCGTGCGACTCGCACTCGTCCCATTGCTTTTGCTGGCGCTTATTTCGTCGTTTCGCTTTTTCCCGTTCTCGGCTTTTTCAACGTTTACTTTTTTCGATACTCTTTCGTCAGCGATCACTTCCAATATCTGGCCGCGATCGGCCCGCTCGCGTTGCTCGGTAGCGCAATCGCGGTTGGTCTTTCCGCATTTGATCTTCCATCAATCACCCGGCGCTTTGGTTACGCGGCGGTCTTGATCACGCTGGCGGCGATTACTTTTCGCCAAACTCTCATTTATCATAATCCCGAAACGCTTTGGCGTAACACCATCGAGAAAAATCCAGCCGCCTGGCTCGCGCATCTGAACCTCGGCGTCCTATTGAAAGAAAAAGGCGACCCCGACGCGGCCAAGGCGGAGTACGATCAAGCCTTGCAGCTCAATCCAAATTCTTATGAAGCGTTGAACGTTCTCGGCGTTTGGGAATTGCAGCGCGGGCGCGTGGAGGAAGGGATCTCGAACCTCAGGACTTCACTGAAACTTTACCCGAGCTACGCGTTTGCTTCCTTCAATCTTGGCAACGCACTTCTTCAACAAGGAAAACTTGACGAGGCGATCACATCCTTGCAGGACGCGGTTCGCTCCGATCCCGATTACGCCGACGCGCACGGCAATCTGGCGGTAGCTCTAAGTCGCGCGAACCGCCTCGAGGAAGCGGTCCCTCATTATAAAGAAGCGTTACAATGGAAACCGAACGATTCCGGCGTTCACTATAATTTTGGAATTGTGCTCGCTCAGTTGGGGCGCAACCAGGAAGCGGCTGCTCAATTCAAGGAAGCCTTGCGCCTGAAACCGGATTACGAAGACGCGAAAGCAAGATTGCGCGGGCTCGGCTACTCTGACTAACGATCAGTAGAATCATCGCGAGCGCTGATGAAATCCAGGTTTGTGCTTCGGGAATCGCCACGACCGTGAGTGAAACGTCGTTCGCGATCAGATCGCCGTTCGCAATGTCGAGGTAATTCACATCGAATGTGTAACTGCCCGAGGTGATCGTCGCCGGCGCGTTAGAGAATGTGCCGAGATTCAGATTGGAACTCGTGTTTTCGAGAATAAAGAATTTGTCGCCGATCGAAAGTGAACCGCCGATGTTCAAACTGAGCGAGCCGCTGATATTGATCATGCCCGATGTGACGACCTGATCGTATCCGCTGCCGGCCGTGGTGCCGTTGATGTTCACGTTGAAAAATGAGCCGGAACTGAGCGTCAACGCGCCGGTGTGCAAGATTGCTGTCGTGCTTGTGCCGTCGCCACTGGTTCCCGGCGAGAGGTGCGAACCGGAACCAACGCTGACCGATCCGAGAATCGTTCCGGTAGTGCCGCCGGTCGAACCGCCAACCAAATAAGTTCCGCTCCCGCTCACCGTGACATTTCCGGTGCCTGTGGCGGACTCGTTCGCGATTGATGTCGATCCTCCGGTGACGAGTAGAGTGCCTGCATTCAATGTTGTGCCGCCGGAATAAGTGTTGTTACCGGAAAGTTGGACCGCGCCCGGCGATAACGTTCCGCTTGGATTAATGTTCAATCCGCCTGAGCCCGCTCCGCCGTTCGAAGTATCGCCTCCGTCCGAGATGACGCCGGAAAAAGTCAGTGGATTGGAACTCACCGAACTGCTCTCGATGTTCAGTGTACTATTAAGTACAATGTTGCCGGTGTAGGCATTCGTGCCGGAGGCCGAGATCGCGAATGAACCAAGCGTCGCTGTCCGGCCCGATACGCCGCCAAGATCGACAGTGATATTATTCGGCAGCGAGACCGTCGTCGTGGACATCAACGACATGCTGTCGAGACTGTTCGGTCCCAATTTTATCGTTCCGGTGCCGAGTGCGTTTACGTTATTGAATCGGAGCTCGCCGCCAAAGAGAAATGTTCCGCCGTCGTAAGTGTTCGTGCCGGTGAGAGTCGCGCCGCCGCTCGTGAATTTTACAAGATCGACATTCGTGCCCGCGAGATTCGCGCTTACCGTGCCGCTCAAGATTTGAAAACTCCCGCCGTTCGATACGGTGAGCGTTCCCGATCCAGTAATGTTACCGCCGGCTTCCAATGTTACTCCGGCCACGGTGTCGCTGTTACTTCCGAGACTAAGCGTTCCACCAGCGACATCGATCAGGCTCGTGTCGGCGAGTGTGTCAGTCGCGTTTCCGAGTACGAGTGTTGTGCTCGTGTTGATCGTCGTTGTGCCGTTATAAGTGTTAGTAGCAGTCAGCTCTACTGTTCCGCCGCCGGCTATCGCCAACGACTTACCGCTTCCTGAGATCAATCCATTAATCACGAGCGTTCCGCCACTCGCCTGGACAATGGTGGAGGCATTCGTGCTCGATCCAAGGATTATCGCCGCTTCGATTGTGTTCGTGCCCGAAGTGTTATCAGCGCGAATTGCGTTCGCAGTCGTATCGCCGGTCTCCGTGAGCGATCCCGTGCTGTTGCTCGTCGCGGTCAATGTGAATGCTGCGCCGCCGGAACTGGTGATATCGTATCCGCTCGCATCCGTGCCATTAAAGTAAAGTCCGGAGATCGAGACCGAGCTACTGAGATTTACGGACTTAAGCGAAGGACTCGCTGTGAACCAGGCAACATCACCCGTGCCTGGTGGCTGCGCGCCCGAGACATGCGTCCAGTTCGCGGCGTCATTAAAATTAGTACTTACACTGCCGTTCCAAAGTGTTTCTCCGTCAGCGATTGGCGTCGGACTCGGTTTCGGTTTGCCGCCTTTGCCCCAACCGTGACCGTTGCCGTGGCCGTTGATCGAAACCTGCTGGCCACTCAACATCGGCGGCGCGAGAGCGAAGATCATCGCTGCCAAAAATAAGAATCGCGCCTTTGTTCGCATCGCATCTGCCCTGCTCACTGTCGGGCGACGCATCGCAGCAATTCAGGCGACCAAAGTCAATCTAATTTCCAGAACAACTGGAAAGGTTAGATCGAGAAAACGTCAGCTTCTAACCACGAATGGCACGAAGAAACACGAAGGTATGCGATTCGAAATTCTTACTTTTTACCGGTGGCGACTTATGCTCGCTTCAGCAACCTCGAAAGCTGTCTTCGTCGAGTAATCAATAATGCCGCCATCGCGAGCGCCGCCGCGAAATATGTTCGAGGCTCGGGTATCGCTGTAAGTTGTAACGAAACCGAGAGCAGCCCTCCGCCGACTGTCGCATCGTTGTAAAGGACCGCGAACGTGTCGGAGCCTTGAGTGTAAGTTAGGCCGCTGTTGCTCGTGTTGGCAAAAATTCCCGACTCACCGCTGCCGATCGTATATGTCATTATGTAAAATTTATCGCCGATACTCAGCGCGGTAGATCCAAGCGACAGAGACAAGTTACCGCCAAGAGTGATTTTCCCGAGCGCGTTTACTTGGTCGTAAAGCGAACCTGCCCCGGTGCCAGCCGCTGTTGTTCCGCCGTTGATGTCGACCGAAAATGTTGATCCGGAGTTAAGAGTCAAGGCACCTACTTGCAGGGTTGTATAGCTTCCCGAACTCCCCGTACTTCCGGGCATTAGCGTGCCACCGCTGTTCACCGTGATCGGGGCATCCAATCCATTGTTAGCGATTTTTCCGCTGCCGGCCAAAGTTCCGCTGTCGTTCACAGTAATCGCGCCGGTACCGAGCGCACCGCCATTCGAGCTATTCGAAATTAACACGCCATTATTAATGTCTGTGCCGCCGGTATAATTACTCGTCGTGCTCGACATTGTTTGTGTCCCCGTGCCGACTTTGACCAATTTCACGAAACCACTGCCACTACCGTCGTGGTCAGTAATTGTACCGCTAAACGACCCGGATGTATCGCCGTTACCGATGGTCAATGTCTTGGGACCGTTGAGGCCGCTTGGAAGTTCGTTCAAAATTGTCCCGCCGCTTCCATTGAGCGCACCTACACTTTGATTGGTTCCATTCAGGTCCAATATCCCGCCGTTCATCGTCAACGTGCCCGATGTCGACCCAAGTGTTCCCGAACCAGACATCTTTACGGTACCGGCATTGATCGTGGTCCCGCCGCTGTAATCATTCGCGCCACTTAAAGTGAGAATACCGTCACCAGTCTTACTCAAAGTAATACCCGAGCCCGAAATCGCACCGCTAATAATTAGCTCGCCACCGTTAGCCTGATAAATTGTAGAAACTGAGCCCGAAGCTGGTGCGAGAGTTAGCGGCGCAGAGATTGTATTTGAGCTGGTTGTATTGTTGGCCCCAATTGCTACCGCCGTATCATTACCAAGCTCGGTTCCAACGGTTGTGCCGTATGCAGTCAAAGTAAGCGCCGCACTGTTCGAGTTCGACAATGTATAGCCCGACGAACCCGTCTCACTGAAATACAGACCGGAAATGTTGTCGCTGCTGCTCAAATTAACGCTCTTTGTGGTAGGACTGGCTGGGAACCACGCGACGTCCCCTGCAATCGGCGGAGCATGACCGCCGCTCACGCCAGTCCAATTTCCAGTGGTATTGAAGTCGGAAGTAAGAGCTCCTGTCCAAAGACTCTCACCATCAGCGCTAGGCGTCGGACTCGGCTTTGGTTTGCCCCCTTTGCCGTAGCCGTGCCCGGTCGAAGAAGTTGAGAGACGAGAGTGATGAGTTACCCGATGTTGTCCATTCAGGGAAACCTCTTGCGAATAGAGAGTTGGTGTGCCGAGCACGACCAACAACCCGATAATGAGTAACTGTGAGCGGGACCGGTTTTTCATTTGCGATCCGTCTGCAGTGCGCTGCTCTCGCCATTTCCTCTTGCGCTCGCGGTCGTCCGCGAATGCGCGGAATAGCGAAACGCGAACACGAGCAAGATGAGCGTGATCACGACCAGGATGATGTCGATCCGGCGGTGCGTTTTATTTGAGTAGGGGTCGATTCTGGAAGGCATGGCTAAGAAAGGTGAAAGTAGAAATTTGAAAGTAGAAAGGCGGACAAAAGAATCGGGATAATAAAATGGAACCGCTGGTTCATTTGGCACTTTGGTGTGGTGCCCTGGGAGCTGAGATCGCAACAAAATCGCCTGACAAAGTCAATCTAATTTCCAGAGCGAGTGGAACTGCTAGATCGACAACCTCTTAGCATTTCAACCGCGAATGGAGCGAATGGGATGAGCGACATAGAAAGCAAAGCCGCGAGGGCACGCGGCGAGGAAGCGGGGAAGCGACCGAGTTTCAATTACACGGATTAAACTGATCGATCTCACCACCGAGCTCACGAAGGTCACGGAGAGAGAGAATCGACAGGATTAACAGGATTCATTGGAGCCCGACCAGCAATTCGGTTCGCGATCGAATTGGACGAATCGTGTCTAGAAAATTCCGGGTTCGCCCGCGAACGCGGGACGAACATTTTCTACTTTAGACTTTAGAATTTCTACTTGCGACCGAACTTATGCCTTCGCGCGTCGGTCCACGAAACGCTTTCGCAGTGTGTAGCCGACAATTAAAGACGCCACCCCGGCCGCAAAGTATGTGCTCGGCTCCGGAACAGGAACTACTTCGCCATCGGAAAGAATAATTGCCGATCCTCCACCGAAGAGGGTTGTTCCAGTGTCACTATAGAATTGAATATTGCTCAGCTGGGTTGAAGTAAGGCCACTTGAAGTGCTACCAAAGTAAAGCTGATCAGTGCCACCGCCTGTATTTGGTGTGCCGCTCCAATTGTAGATCTTCAGGGTTCCGGTCCAAGTGATCGCGCTACTGTTGGCAAACGTCAGGATGCTTGTGCCGCTGCCCATGTCGATGATTGATGTGCTAGAAAGCGTCAAAGCGCCCAGCGTTTGGGACGTGCCATTGGTTTTGAATGTCCCACCAGCGAGCGTCATGGTGGCTGAGTGGCTAACTTGATCAGCGGTTGTCGTTAGAAGTGACCCGCTGCTGTTGATGACGACGCTTTCACTGGCACCAAGTGCTTTGTTGCTGCCGGTTGCGTCTGCTTCCAAAGTGCCGCCACTGATCGTGGTCGTGCCGCTATAAGTGTTCGCGCCGGACAATTGAACTGTTCCAGCGTTATCTTTGTTAATTCCACCGGACCCCGAAATCACCCCTGTGAACTTTACTACGTTTCCGCCGCTGGCACCGACCAAGCGAATATTGTCGTTAAGCGTGATTGTTCCAGAGTACGTAGCGCCATTGCTCGTCGCCGTGCTGTCCGATCCGATCGTTAGCGTTCCGCCGGAACCCGAAGCAACGATGATATTATTGGCAAGATTCGTCGTGCTGCTTGTCGCGATCAATGTGGCTGATCCACCGCCGCTGCTTCCAAGAGTTATTGTATTCGATGAATTGCCGAATGCTGTGCTGGAGCTGTAATTTACCAGCCCCTTATTGATGAAGACTGACCCAGTAAATGTATTATTCCCGGCCAGCAAAATACCAGTCCCGCTATTCTTGTTATTACTAAACGTGATATTCCCGCTCCCGTCGATGTTCGCGTTGAGCACGATGGCGTTTGCGCTTGTGCTGCTGCCACTGTTTGTAACCGCCAAGTCATCGGCAAGCGTCAACGTTCCTGTGCCAGCCGAAGCCCCGATCGTCAGGCGAGTGGCGTTGGCCGCCGAATCACTATTGATGATTGTGGCTGTTCCTGTTCCAGCACCATCTTGATCCAACGTTATCTTGTTCGTGAGGCTGAGGGTCCAACTCTGATTTGTAGAGCCACCGAGCGTAATCGTTCCGACAGTGACTCCACCCGACACGTCTTGAGTAGTTGTGATCGTGCCACTGTTGGCATTGTCGAAAAGTCGTACCGTTGTGCCTTGTCCTGTCGGAACGGTTCCTGAAGACCATTTTGTCGCGTCGCTCCAGTTTCCGCTCGTACCAGTCCAATCAGGATCAAGAGGATTCGGCGTCGGACTCGATTTTGGTTTGCCGCCCTTGCCCCAGCCGTGGCCGTTCTGCGCCTGCGCTGACACCGCGGCGCAAAGTAGAAAGGCGACGAAGCAAACTACAAAGTAGAAATTAGAAAGGAGAAAGAAATTTTTAACCGCGGATGACACGGATTTAGACGGATCGGAATTTTTCTGGGACGGACTTCTCCAAACCTTCATCTGCGGCATCCGCGTAATCCGTGGTTCAAAGGAAAGGGGGTGCGCTGTCATTTTCCGGAAACCCATTGCGCGGTGTGTGTTGGATCGGCGGAAGTCGTCCGCGAATGCGCGGAATACCGGAACGCGAACACGATCAGCACGAGCGTGATCGCGACCAGGATGATGTCGATCCGCCGGTGCGTTTTGTTTGCGTAGGGGTCAATTCTGGGAGGCATTTTTAAGAAAGGTGAAATTAGAAACTAGAGAGGAGAAATTCAGAGGTCAGTTTGAAGAAAGTGAAAATTAGAAATTAGAAAACAGAGAGAAGAAGGCAGGGGGGAGGGCGTTAGAAAAACAGGGTTTGGCTGGTTAAAAATTGAGGCGGTTCCCGAGGGTCCTCGCCGGGCGGCGATTACAGCAATTTTCCCTCTAAGAGTCAATCCAAAAGATAGGGTGCGGTCTCGCATGGAGCGAAGCCTTCACCTGACAAATGTCCGATCTCTGACACCAGACCGCTGACGTCTGACTTGAAGAGATGAGCCGAACAGCCACCCCCAGGCGCAGGGAATAACAAATCAGCTGACCGGCGGTACCGAGCATTGCCGAGCTTGAAGCGCCCGATTTGCCTGGGGAAAAGCGCGAAAATTAAGGAAAGGCCCGAGGCCGTGCTCCTAACGGCGGATTATGTCACAAGTTGTGAATAAGTTGGGGATTCCTCTCCATCCGGGTTTTCTAATTTACACTTTCTACTTTCTTCTCAGTCGTAGGGAAGTCCGTCGAGCAGCGTTTTTTCTTCCGGCAGCAAATTGTCGATGTTGACCTGGCGCGCTTCGGCCTGCGCTTCATCGGCGCGGCCGTTGGCGGCGAGGACCGCAGCGTGGATCGCGAGCGCGGACGGCGTGAGCGCGTTGCGCGCAACAGTCACGTCTTTGTAAACCACGAGCGCGTCCGCGGGACGATTCGCTTTCAGATACGCTAACGCCAAAAAGGTTCGATGCGGCAGCGAGCGCGGATTCTTCACTACCAATTTGGCCGCGAGCTCGACGAGCTCGTCGACTTCGCCGAGTTCTGTGTTCTGATTTGGACGTTGGGCGTTGGATGTTGAACGTTCGTTTTCTACTTTAGCCTTTCCACTTTCTACTTCGCGATTGCTGCTCAAGAGCAGCAATCGCGTATACCCTTCATCGTTCTGCACCGCGGCGTCGTTCGGCCAGATCTTCAACATGTCCGCGAGCACGCCGTGAATTCTTTTCGTGTCGCCGCTGCGCTGCGCGATCCGCAGTCGTCCTTGCTGCGCGAGCCGCAGCTTGGGCGATTGCTTGGCCGCGTTGTCGAACGCCGACTGGGCAACATCGACAATCCCGTTTTTCTCCGCGTATTCGCCGAGATTAAGAAGTTTTCCCGGATCGCCGGCGGCGGCTTCGAGCGCGCGCTGCCAATTATTTTCGGCGGCGGTCTTTTCGCCGAGCTGCGCGTTGCAGCGCGCGAGATACATGTGTTGAATCACGGTATCGAGCGGGAAACGATCGCTTTCGAGAAGTTGTTTCACTTCGCTCCAGCGGTCGAGTCCGCCGAGCGCGTCGAGGTATTGCAAAAAAAGTTCGCGGCTGCTGAGCGCTTTCTCGGGCGGAATGGTCTCGACGGTTTTTTCGAATTCGCTTTTGCCGTTCAACCAGGTCGCGAGCGCGAGCAGATCGGACGCATCGCCGTTTTTGAATTGGTCGATGCCGCGCGCGATCAACTCGTCGCGGCGAGACGCGTCCGCGTGCTCGAGCAAATCGAGCGCGAGAAGTTTTTGCGGCGCTTTCGAGAGTGGATGATTTTCCAGCGCGGTCCGGATTTCCTCCGTCGTCATCGCGATTGGGCGAGTCCCGTCAGGCGAGGGCGTGATCGAGCGTTGCGCGAGCAACACCAACGCGTCCCGCGCGGTCGCGCTGTTTCCCTTGGAAATTTTTTCGATCCGCGACCAGCCGTCGGTGATACGCTCATCGGCCGGACTCGATCCGCTCGCGAGTGAGAGTTCGAGAAGCGCGGCTTGCAATTGCTGCTGCTCGGTCGCGCGCGGGTCGTTGAAAATTTTATTGAGCGACGACATCACATCGTCGGCCGCGCCTTTTTGGATCGCGAGCTGAGCCGCGAGTAACCAGGTTATCGCGTCGGCTTCCTTTGAATCGCGCAACGCCTGCACTGCAGCCTCTGCGCGCTGCGTTTCGCCAAGAGCAATCGCGATCGTCGCTTCATCTTGTCGATCTTCGCGGGTGAGCGGCGTGAAGTCTTCGAGCTGTCGCCAAAACTCAAGCGCGTCCGGTTGTCGCGTGCGCGTAAGAAAACGCGCGACGGCGCGGATCGATTGTGGCTCCGTCGGTCGCAACTGGTAAGCCGACGTCGCTTCCTTGCGCGCTTCGGTCCAGTTTCCTTTCTCGATGTAATCGAACGCTTTCGCCGCGTGACGGCGCGCCTGCCAGGACTTGATCGCGTCCATTGTTGGTCGTCCGCCGAAAATTCCGAAGACAACCATGAAAACGAGAAAGCCGGACGCTATGAGAATCCGGCGGCGTTTGAGTTGTCGGACGCGGATTTCCTCCGTCGTCATCATGAGATCGCTGTCTGCCATCTGCGCTTTCTACTTTCTAATTTCGATGACGCTCGGCACGAGCGTAGCGAATTCTTTTTCTGCAGCCGCATCCTCGAGTGGGTCGTGCGAAAGCAAAACCACTTCGATGATTTGTTGACCACGATTGCGGACGCCGTTGAAGACAACACGAGAGCGTCCAACTAATCCCCAGTCCGGTTGGGCGCCGCCGGCAATTTGCAGATCGGGACGCGGCTCGGTTGGGCGAGCTGCGTCTTCCTGCAAACAAAAAAACGTATGCGCTTTTGTGCCCGTGCGCGCGTCCTCGAAGACGAGATGATGAAACGGGAGTGAAAGATTCGCTCCAGCTTCATAATTCGTTAGGCCACGATCTGAAATTTGTCGCCAGCCAGCCGCCGGCAAACAAATATCGGGGCGATGGGCGCGTGCGCGCACCACGCTCGAGCCGCCCGGTTTCCAGCGAAAGAAAAACGCCGTGCAACGCGTCATGTTCGGTTTGTTTGCCGAGGTGAACGTTTCAACGCTTACATTCCACGCCGCTTCCCCGCCTTCGTCGTAACGCAATGTGCTCCGCACGCCTTCGTCGATTTTGATTTCGCGAAAGCCAGGGACCTCGTTAGGCCAACGCACCGACCAGCGCGGCGGCGCGATTTCGTTCCGCTCATGCGCTCGATACCAACTCGCCGCAGCAATTTCAGTTAGGAAAAGCCAAAGAATTGCTGCAGCGAAAATTCGAAATTCGAAATTCGAAATTCGAAATTGTCCGGATTCTGACCTGTGTCTTGTGATTTGTGACTTCTGTCCTCGTCCGAGCCACGCCGCGAGAATCAGCGAGCCAACGAAAACGAGGACGACAATTGCGTATCCGGCAGTGTCGTGCCATTTATCGATCGCCGGAATTCCTTCGCTCGCGCCGAGCCAAACCAAAAAGACCGCGCGCAAAAAATTCGCGATCAGCGCGATCGCAATCGCGCCGGCGAGCAGCGCAATGCGGCGCAGGATCGACAATCGTTTTAATTCGCCGAAAAGCAGGCCAATCATGAGCGAGGTTTGGAGCGAACGCACGCCGCTGCACGCTTCATTCACGCCGATCACTCCGGTTTGGAGTTGAATAAGATTGCCCTGCACTTGCGCCGGAATGCCTAACAAGTTGGCCGTCTCGGCCGCGACCGCCGCGATGACGCGCATCAATTCTTGAGTTACCGGCGCTTCGATCGGACTGATCCACGGCACCGCCACGAGCGTGAACGCGACTGGAAAAGCAAAATGTTTCAGCCAAATCGCGCCGCCGATTGACCAAAGAAAAATGAGCGTGATCGCAACAACGCAGAGCGCGTGCAACCAATTCAACGGCCGCCAGTCGGGGTTTCCAATTTCAAACAGCCGAATCGGAAACAAAAGCACGAGCGCGACCATTGCGATCCCAATCGCAATCGCTCGTGCTTTTGCGTTATTCGTTATTTGTTCTCCGTTATCAGTTCGCTGATCGCTGACTTCTGACGTCTGATCTCTGACCTCTCGCGCCCTTGGCGCACCTTCGAACCGCAGCCAAAAGAGCACGATCGCGAAAAAGGGAACGAACCAGCCGTAGCTGTACTGGTCGTTAACCGACCATTCGCTGCTCAATTGCCACCAAAGAATTAACCAAAGCGCCGCGAAAAAAACGAATGCGGCCATTCCGCGAATCGAAAATCGTTTAACGAGCGGCAATCCTTTCGGCACATTTTCTGCAGCGAGAGAGTTCTCCACAAGATCGACATCTTACATTTTCTACCTTCTACTTCCTACTTTGTAATTTGTGAAAACAGAAACGATCCTCGGCATCCAGTTCTTCAACGGCACTGTCGATGAAGCCGTCGACACGATGTCGCGCAGTGGGGGACTGCTCGTCGTCCCGGCCGCGCCGGCGCTCGTGAAAATTTGCGACGACGCCGAATACCGGCGCGCGCTGCTCTCCTCGGACGTCGCGATTGCCGACAGCGGCGCGATGGTGCTGTTTTGGAAGATTTTCACCGGACGAAAAGTCGAGCGGGTTTCGGGTCTGAAATATCTCAAACAACTCGTCGAGCATCTGCGCTCCCATCAGAACGAGCGTGTGCTTTGGATCGTGCCGAGTGAGACCGCCCACAAAAAGACACTCGCGTGGCTTGAATCAATGGAGCTCGCGGCAACGAGCGATTTTTACATCGCGCCGCGCTATGCCGAACTAGTGCGCGACGATTTGCTTCTCGCAAAGATCGACAACTCCGGTTCGCGGGGCCCGAACTTTACGGCGGGAGGCCGTGAGGCTTTTGCGAATCGACCCAGGGAAGCCGATGACTCGGTTTTGGTGAAAACCGAGGCGCCTACGCATGTGATTATCGGAATCGGCGGCGGCGTTCAGGAAAAACTTGGACTTTTCTTGAAGGAAAATCTGCGCGCGCGTCCGGCGATTCATTGCATCGGCGCCGCGCTCGCGTTTCTGACCGGAGATCAACCGCCGATTCCGATGTGGGCCGATCGATTTTATCTTGGCTGGCTCTTGCGTCTGCTTCGGCAACCGCTCGTTTTCGGTCCGCGTTATCTCAGCGCGTTCAGGTTACCCTTTCTCATTGCGCGCTATCGCGAAAATCTTCCACCGCTGCGCGGTTGAATCGAAGTGAAGCGCCGTTAAGATGTCTGGAAGAATGAACGCGGCAGAATTTACTCAAGAATTGTTGGAAGACATTATTGATCTAATCACGATTGCCGAGCGCCGTAATGAATCGACACGACGCATCGATGACGTGTTCAAAGATCTAAAGATCAATGCATGAAGCGCGCGTTGGATCAGCGCGCTCCTTCCGGAATAAAGGCGGCTTCATTTTTGCTGATCTGTGACTTGTGATCGCTGACCTCTTCCCATGAAAATCCTCGGCCTAAACGCTTACCACGGCGACTCCGCCGCGTGTCTGTTCGTTGATGGCAAACTGATCGCCGCGGCGGAGGAGGAACGCTTTCGCCGGATCAAGCACTGGGCCGGTCTGCCGACGAGCGCGATCAATTACGTTTTGCAGGAGGGAAAAGTTTCATTGGGCGAAATCGATCACATCGCGATCAATCGCAAACCGGGCGTGAACAATTTGCGCCGGCTCAGATTTGTTCTCACCCATTGGCCGCATCCGAAATTAGTCGCGCAAAAAATCCAGAACATCCGCAGCGCCGCGTCGGTCAAGGAAAGGCTCGACGCGCACTACGGCGGCGAACTCCAGGCCCGTTTCGGGAAGGGGATCAAAGCCGAAATGCATCACGTCGAGCATCACCTGGCGCATCTCGCTTCGGCGTATCTGGTTTCCGGATTCACCGAAGCGGCCTGCATGTCGATCGACGGTTTCGGCGATTTCGCGAGCACCGCGTTCGGATTCGGCGAAGGGAGCGACGTCCGGATCGACAATCGCGTTTATTTTCCGCACTCGTTAGGCATTTTTTATTCGGCGCTGACCCAATACCTCGGCTTCCCGCATTACGGCGACGAATACAAAGTGATGGGACTTGCGCCCTACGGCGAACCGAATTATCTCGAGCCGCTTCGCGAAGTCGTCCGCATCCGTCCGGATGGCAGCTTTCGACTGAACCTGAAATATTTCCGGCATCACGTCGGCAACGTTTCTTATTCGTGGAACGATTGCGCCCCGGACGTAGGCACGCTTTACCGCCGCGCGCTTGTCGATCTTCTCGGTCCGGCGCGAAAACCGGACGAACCGCTCGAACAAAAACACAAAGACATCGCGCGCTCGGTCCAGGCGACCTACGAGAAAGCGTTCTTCGCGCTTCTCCAATTGCTCCATAAGCAACATCCGAGCGAAAATCTCGCCATCGCCGGCGGTTGTGCGATGAATTCAGTCGCGAACGGAAAAGTTTATCGGCGCTCGCCGTTCAAGAAAATGTATTGCCCGGCTGCGGCCGGCGATGCCGGCGGCGCGATCGGCGCGGCCGCTTTCGTCCAGTCTCAGCTGGACGAAAGCGGAGAAGTTGGAAGTTGGAAGTTTGAAGATAGCGAGTCCAATCCCCCAACTCCCAGCTCCGAGCTCCATGCTCCGAGCTTTTATGATCTTCGATCAAAGCATTCGTTGATTGACGCTTATCTCGGCCCGGAATCGAACGAGGAAGAGATTCACGCGCTGATCGATTGGAAGAAAAAAGAAATCGCCGACGCCGGTTGCACTATTGCTTACGTCGGCGACGAGAAAGAACTTTGTAAACGAACCGCCCAAGCGATCGCCGATGGAAAAATAGTTGGCTGGTTTCAGGGACGAATGGAGTGGGGCCCGCGCGCGTTGGGAAATCGCTCGATCCTGGCCGATCCGCGCAAGGCCGAGATCAAAGATGTGCTGAACGCGAAAATTAAACGGCGCGAATCTTTTCGGCCGTTCGCGCCGTCGATCCTGCGCGAATCAGTCGCGGAGTGGTTCGAGACCGACGACGACGTGCCGTTTATGATGAAGGTGTTCCAGATTCGCGCGAAATACCGGGACATGATCCCGGCCGTGATCCACGTCGATGGCACGGGGCGTTTGCAAACCGTCCATAAAGAAACGAACCCGCGCTATTATCGGCTGATCGAACATTTCCGCGATCTGACCGGTGTCCCGCTCGTTTTGAATACCTCGTTCAATGAAAACGAGCCGGTGGTTTGTTATCCCGAGGAAGCGCTGGATTGCTTCCTCCGCACTCAAATGGACGCGCTCGTCCTGGGAAATTTTTTCATCGAGCGAAAAAGTTAGTTATCAGTTAATTGTTATTGGTTCGTCGCCGCGGTGGGCGCTCTGCCGATTGACTCAGCCCCGATTTTCATTAACTAATAACGCGTAACCAGCCCTCCATGCTCCTCGCTCCTCGCTCCATGCTCTTACCATTGCTCCTCGCTCTTTGCTCTTTGTTCCTCGCCCCCGTGGCGCGGGGCCAAGCCGCACTCAACGGCACCGAATACGGCAAAAGTCAGAACACCGCCCAGGATCTTGTTAATTCGTTGACCCCCGGCAAGGAACGCTTCGGCAAAGGAGAGAAAAAATCCGAAGTCGATCCGAAAACTTTGCGGAGCAAGACCATCAAAGACAAAACGTTCGAGGGCGGGCTGAACGATATCGACGTCGATTGGAACGGCGACAAGATTGGTAAACCGCCCAGTTCGCAGGGCGCGAACTCTACGGCGGGAGGTCGTGAGGCTTCAGCGAATCGGTCTAGGGAAGCCGGAAATGCCAGTCCGGCTCGGACCTCGGTTTCGGGGGAACCGAGCACGAACGCCGATTCCAAGACTTCGAAACCGGCCGACGCGGCTGCCGAAAAAGATTCGAAAGCTTCTAGCCAAACCAGCGCCGCTGGCCAGAGCGAAAAAGCGAAGTCGGATCAAAACAAAGAGCAAAAGGCAACCGCCGCCGCAGCGGAACAGAAGCCGTCCGAGAAAGAAAAAACCTCCGCCAGCAAGACGGATGGTGACCACTGAATTCTCGGAAATCTCACGAATTTCCGAGAACGAAGTTAGGAGATAGAAGTTAGGAGTTCGGTATTTCGTCTTCTGCATCTTGCGTTGGGAGATCGAAGATCGAAGATCGAAGTTTGAAGATTGGGGAGTTGATTTTTCGAGCTTCCATCCTCCAGCTGCAAACTTCTAATCTTGCCATATGAACCCCATGACCTTTGAAGATTTAGATAGCTGGCAATTCGCACGAAAGCTTGTCTCGAATGTTTACGAACTGACACGAGAACAGGCCCTGTGCCGTGATTTCGCACTTTGCGGTCAACTGCAACGCGCCGCAGTCTCGATTATGTCGAACATCGCCGAAGGCTTTGAGCGTGCGCATCTTTCAGAGAAAACTCAATTTTACAATGTAGCTCGGAGTTCGGCGGCGGAGGTGCGCTCGCTGCTCTATGTTATTGAGGACAATTTTCCAAAAAGCGCCAAAAATGTTGTGGCTTTGCGTAATCAGGTGATCTCCGTCGGTAAGCTGATTAGCGGGTTAATTCGCTCAACCCAGAGTCGGAAATGTTCTGCAATTTCCTAACTATTAACTTCCATCTTCCAACTCCCAATTCGTGAATGACGAATTGCTAATCGAAGCCGGTCACACCGAGCGCAATTATTGGCGCGATCTGTTCCGCTATCGCGAACTGTTTTATTTTCTCGCCTGGCGCGACGTGCTCGTCCGCTACAAACAAACCGTCATCGGCGTTCTTTGGGCGGTGTTGCGGCCATTTCTGACGATGGTCATTTTCGTTTTCGTGTTCAGCCGCATCGCGAAACTGCCGAGTGAAGGCGTACCGTATCCGGTGATGGTTTTTGCGGCGATGCTGCCGTGGCAACTTTTTGCAACGTCGCTTTCCGAAGGCAGCAATTCGCTCATCTCAAATGCGAATCTGATTTCGAAAGTCTATTTTCCGCGCCTGATCGTTCCCGCCAGCGCGGTCATTGTTTCATTTGTCGATTTCTTAATTTCGTTCGTGCTGCTTCTGTTGTTGATGGTTTGGTACCATGTCTCGCCGAGCTGGACTTTTCTCGCGCTCCCAATCTTCACGCTGCTCGCGCTCCTCGCGTCTGCTGGCGCTGGTCTTTGGCTCGCCGCGCTCAACGTGAAATATCGCGATTTCCGTTACGTGGTTCCGTTTCTCGTTCAATTTGGACTCTACGCTTCGCCGGTTGGATTCAGCAGCTCAGTCGTTTTGGAAAAGTTCGGCTCAAAAGCTTTCACACTTTATTCGCTCAATCCGATGGTCGGCGTCATCGACGGTTTCCGTTGGGCCGTGAGCGGCGGAAAATCGACAATCTATTTGCCCGGCCTCTACGCCAGTCTCGGCGTGATGTTCGTCCTGCTTATCACCGGCGTCTGGTACTTTCGCCGCGTCGAACGCACATTTGCGGACATAATATGAGCGAAGAGCAAAGAGCGAAGCGCGAAGTGAAGACGGCGAAGAGCGAAGCGGAAAGAGCAAAGCGCCCACACTGGCGGTTCGAAGATCTCGAAATCTGGCAGGGCGCAGTAGACCTCGCGGTCAAGTTTCATCAGGCTGCCGATCAACTTGAGAAGCGGCGGTTTTATCGTTACGCGGAGCAACTTCGCGCGGCAGGCCTTTCGTTGTCCAATAACATTGCTGAAGGCTCCGGAAGTACGCACACGCAGGAATTCATTCAGTTTTTGAACATCGCGCGACGCTCAGTTTTTGAAGATGCGTCGATGCTGTTTGTATTTGAACGACTCGGTTTGTTGCAAACCGCCCAAGTCGACCAATTGCTAAGCGACTGCGATTTGCTTAGTCGCAAGATCACGAATTTTTCTCGAACCCTATGAACTCTTTGCCCTTAGCCCTTACCGCTTAGCACTTAGCCTTTCTTCCCATGTGCGGCATCGCTGCCATTTTTAATTACGGCACCAACGCCGACTACGTTTCGCGTGACGAGCTCCTCGCGATGCGCGATCACATGGCGGCGCGCGGACCCGATGGAGTAGGGGAATGGATTTCGGCCGATCGCCGCGTTGGGCTCGGGCATCGGCGATTGTCGATCATCGATCTCTCGCCCACCGGGGCGCAGCCGATGTTCAACGAAGACAAATCCCTCGTCATCATTTTCAACGGCGAGATTTACAATTACAAGGAACTTCGTTCTCAGTTATCGGTTAACGGTTATCAGTTTAAGTCCCAGAGCGATACCGAAGTAATCCTCAAACTTTACGCGGAGCGCGGCGCGGATGTCGTCCACGCATTGCGCGGAATGTATGCGTTCATCATTTGGGACGCGTGCAAACGAGAACTCTTTCTCGCGCGCGATCCGTTTGGCATTAAACCGCTCTACTACGCCGACGACGGCAAAACGATTCGTGTCGCGTCGCAGGTCAAAGCATTACTCGCCGGCGGACACATCGACACGTCGATCGATCCCGCAGGTCACGTCGGATTCTTTCTTTGGGGCGCAGTTCCGGATCCGTTCACATTATATCGCGGCGTCTCCGCGCTTCCGGCCGGGCACACGCTCACCATTTCCGAAAACGGCAAGCGACAATTGCGCGAGTTCTGCTCGATTCCTGAAATCTTGCGCGACGCCGAATCCCATCTCCAATCTCCCCGCTCCAATCTCCCCGCTCCCAGCTCCAAGCTCCCAGCTCCCAGCTCCGAGCTCCTTCACGAGGCACTTCACGACAGCGCCGAGCATCATTTGGTCGCGGATGTTCCCGTCGGTGTGTTTTTGTCGGCCGGTCTCGATTCATCCACTATCACCGCGCTCGTCAGCGAATCGCATCCCGACGTCCGCACGGTCACGCTCGGCTTCGACGAATATCGCGGCAGCAAAAACGACGAGACCCATTACGCCGATGTCACCGCGCGTAATTACAAAACCAATCACGAGATTGTCTGGGTCACCCGCGACGATTTCGCCGAGGAGCGCGAAAATTTATTCCGCGCAATGGATCGTCCATCGATCGACGGCGTCAATACTTACTTCGTCAGTCTCGCCGCGAAAAAAACCGGATTGAAAGTCGCGCTCTCCGGTTTGGGCGGCGACGAATTGTTCGGCGGTTACCCAAGTTTTCGCGATGTGCCGCGACTCGTGCGTTTGACGAAGCATTTTCCAACGCTGCGACGATTGGGCGGTCCGATCCGCGCAGTCTCGAGCAAATTGATTCGAAAGTTCACTTCGCCGAAATACGCCGGCATTTTCGAATATGGCAGCAGTTATCCGGCGGCCTATCTGCTTCGGCGCAGTTTGTTCATGCCGTGGGAGCTGCCGGCATTTCTCGATCCCGATCTCGTCCGCGAAGGTTGGGAACGGCTCAACACTTTCGATCAGTTGGCCGGTCTCTGCGATTCACTCGACTCGGCGCGCCTCAAAGTTTCCGCGATGGAGCTTTGCTGGTACATGCGCCACCAACTGCTCCGCGATTCCGATTGGGCGGGCATGGGTCATTCGGTCGAAATCCGCGTCCCCTTTGTCGATGTCGATCTTCTGAAAAAACTTGCGCCGTTTCTGGCGCAACCGAATCCGCCGACCAAACACGACGTGGTCGGTTCTCTTAGCTCCAAGCTCCCAGCTGCGATCTTGCGTCGTCCGAAAACTGGATTCCAGGTGCCCGTTCGGCAGTGGTTGATGCACGAAGTGGCGCAAGTCGCGTTGCCTGATTTGAAAAGTGGCGATCGCGGCCTTCGCGGGTGGGCGAAGCATGTTTATTCTCAGTTTCCCGGAAACCAGCTCAGTTTGCGCTCGCAACGATTTTTGCCGCGTCCCGCCGGCTTCCGTCCGAGTGGCGCCGCGTCAGGCAATCGACGAATTCTCGTTTATCGGATCGGCCAATTGGGTGACACCATCGTCGCGCTCCCTGCAATGCGGGCCGTGAGAAACCATTTTCCCGACGCACATATTGAACTGCTGTGCGACCGGCACGAATACAGCCAGTACATTCTGGCCGCGGATTTACTCGCGCCGATGGGCTTGTTCGACGGGTTCATTACTTATGAAGTGAACAAGAGCCGGCGCGGACGACGCTCGCAGTTCGCGAACCTGACCCCGCTTCTTCGATCGAAGAAATTCGATACGATTGTGTATCTCGCGCCGTCACAGCGCACCACACATCAAATTCTTCGGGACCGGTTGTATTTTCGCTTCGTTGGCATCCGAAACTTTTTCGGTTTCCGTAACTTTCGCGCGCTGCCAAAAAAAATTAGGGGACAGCTCCTGCCAACGGTTCCGTCCGAAGGCGATTTGCTTCTCGAACGTTTAGCGACCGATGGAATTGCCGTTCCCGCGCATCATGCGCGATCGATCGATCTTGATCTAACGGACGCGGACGAACACCGGCTCGAACAATGGCTATCGACTTGTTCGTCGGATGGCGGTCGTCGTTGGCTGGCGGTAGGGCCCGGTTGCAAACAGCCGGTCAACGAATGGCCGCTCGAAAACTATGCCAAGACAATCGCGGAACTGGTCAAACGATTCGATGCTTGGCCGGTGATTTTCGGTGGAGCGCAAGACAAAGAAGCCGGTGACTTCTTAATAGAGAGTGCCGGACGTGGCTTTAACGCGGCCGGAAAGTTGGATGTGCGCGCGGCGGCTGCCGCGATGCGACGCTGTGCGGTTTTTGTGGGCAACGACACGGGAACGATACATCTGGCAGCGGCCGCGGGAATCCCGTGCGTCGGAATTTATTCCGCTCGTCAATGGCGTGGACTGTGGGACCCCTACACATCAACGAAACGGGTTTTGCGATCCGATATCGAATGCGAAGGATGTATGCTTACCGATTGCGTCGAGCTGAATCGCGAGTGTCTGCGACGCATCTCGCCAGAGATGGCGGTGGACGCGTGCGCGGAATTCTTAGAGAAAGTTGAAAGTCAAAAGGCTAAAGTAGAAAAAACTCCAGAAGCGGCTCTCAAAAGCTGACAAAACGCCTTTAATGCGGTGAACCTCTTGCGCGGTTACCCATCTATTCGTATCGTCAATCCGTTGGAACTGATCTATGGAGACCAAGACCAAAGAGTTTGACGCCGTGGAAGAATCCAGGCAGTGGAGGGAATCGACCAGTCGCAAACTGGACGCCATGTCCCTTGAACAACGTCTGGCACATTTAAAAGCTGTAAGCGAGCATCTTGTAAAAGAGATTCGCCTCCGTCGCCAAACGACCGGCTCGGTGTCGTCTCCCTAACGCCTCCCAGCACCATCTAATCTGACTTCTGACCTGATTGCTGACCTCTAAAATGAGTGATGATGTAGTCATTCGAGTTGAGGGGCTCGGGAAAAAGTACTCGATCCGCCACGAAGCGGGTGGTCGCGCGGGCTATCAGACCTTTCGCGAAATGTTGACCGGCGGCGCGAAAAACCTGTTTCGCCGCAACGGCAATCCGCGATCCGATTCTTCGCGCTTTGCCCTTCGCCCTTCGCAATCCTCTGACCTCGGACCTCTGACCTCTAAAACTTCGCCTCCGCGAACCGAGGATTTTTGGGCGCTCAAAGACGTGAGCTTCTCGGTTCGCCGCGGCGAAGTTTTGGGCATCATCGGCCGCAACGGCGCGGGCAAAACAACGCTGCTCAAGATTCTAAGCCGGATCACAGAACCAACCGAAGGCCGGGTCCGGATCAAGGGAAGAGTGGCTTCTCTTCTCGAAGTGGGTACGGGTTTCCATCCCGAGCTGACCGGGCGGGAAAACATTTATTTGAATGGCGCGATCCTTGGGATGAGCAAAGCCGAGATTAAAAAGAAGTTCGACGAGATCGTGGCCTTCGCTGAGACCGAGAAATTTTTGGACACACCCGTCAAACGTTACTCGAGCGGAATGTATGTCAGGCTAGCCTTCGCCGTCGCCGCGCACTTAGAGCCCGAGATCCTGGTGGTCGACGAAGTCCTAGCCGTCGGCGACGCCGAATTCCAAAAGAAGTGTTTGGGCAAGATGAAGGACGTGTCTACGAAAGAGGGCCGCACGGTGTTGTTCGTTAGTCATAACATGGCAGCAATTACGAAGTTGTGTCACGACGTGATGCTAATCGACCGCGGTAATTTGGTTCGCAAAGGTACAGCTAAGGATGTTGTCGGTCAGTATCTTGGTGCGGGACCGGAGACCGCATCCTCAATCGACCTCTCTCGACGCATCGTTCGAAATGAGAAAGTGACGATTGAGTCGGGGTTTTTAACCCGCGACGGCACAAGCCCGATCGATGAATTCTTGTTCGGTGAGAACATTAAGGTAAAACTTGGGATTCGCGCAAACGAAGCCACCTCTTTCAGTGTTGAGCTGTTACTTCGCGATGACCAAGGTCTGCCGATCGCCTTTAGCCCCGGTGGATTAGGATTCGATTCGGAGTTTACAATACAGGCTGGTAACGCGCGGTCCATTGCGTGCGAGCTCCTAGACCTCAAGCTAGCAGAGGGGTCGTACTCGCTGGATGTGATGTTGGCGAATACAGGCATTGGCTTTTATGATTACATAGAATCCGGGCTTCGATTCAAGATTGCTCCTACCGCAATCGCAGATCGAAACTGGACATTTCGACAAAGCCGCGGGCAAGGCTGTCTTCTGTTATCGACGAAACAAGAGTTACTCTAAGAGCTGATTTGAGTAGTTACGATGCTGTTATTGTCGGTAGTGGGCTGACTGGAGCCGTCATAGGTCGAAAGCTCGCTGACGCTGGCTGGAGCGTGGTTGTATTAGACCGACGCCCTCACCTTGGGGGGAATGTCTATGATACCTACCACTCGAGCGGAATTCGTGTCCATCCGCATGGGCCGCATTATTTCCGGACGAACGATCCTGAGCTTTGGAAGTTTGTGAACCGATTTGCCGAGTTCTACAAGTATGAGGCCATCCTGAAATCTTTTGTCGATGAACGATATGAGAACTGGCCAATTGCTGCTAGTTACATCCGAAGAACCGTAGGCGAAAACTGGAAGCCGGAATTTACCGGCCAACCCACGAACTTTGAAGAAGCATCGCTCGCGATGATGCCGCGTGTTGTTTACGAAAAATTCGTCAAAGGATACACTGAGAAGCAATGGGGAGTTCCAGCCAAGACATTGTCTGTCTCACTGGCGAAGCGCTTTGACGTACGGGAAGATGACGAGCCCCGTTTGATGCGCCATCAATTCCAGGGTCTGCCTGTCAAAGGCTACGCAAACATGATGGAGCGAATGCTTGCCGGTATTCGTGTGGTTCTTGATTGCGATTATCTGAAGCATCGCGATGACTTTCATGCCAAAAAGCTGACAGTTTTTACAGGACCGGTAGACGAGTACTTTGGTTTCGATTTAGGGCGACTGAAATACCGTGGGCAACAGCGAACCGAGGAATATCTGTCCGATGTCGATTTTGCGCAGCCATGTGGACAGGTAAACAACCCTGATCCATCGAATGGCCCGCATATTCGGACGCTCGAATGGAAGCACATGATGCACCCGGAGAAACTTGGTAACATCCGCGGCACTGTGCTTACCCGTGAAACGACCGTCACTCCCAGCGATCCAAACAATTATGAGTACCCTTTTCCTGACGAGGCAAATTCACTCCTTTATAATGCCTATCGCGAACGAGCCAAAGCTATCCCGAATCTTTTAGTCTGCGGAAGACTCGGCGAGTACCGTTATTACGATATGGATCAGGCGATCGCACGCGCCATGCTATTGGCGAAACGCATTCTTAATGGAGCGGCGGCGGTCTCTCGGTCTTGATTATGGAATCCGATCCGAACATCGCTCGAATCGATCCCGTGCCCGTTGGCGTGGCGCGCCCGCTCTGGTCTGTGATGATTCCAACTTACAACTGCGCGAAGTATCTTCGCCAAACTCTTCGGAGCGTCTTGACACAAGATCCTGGACCAGAACAAATGCAGATCGAGGTTGTAGATGATTGTTCAACCGAGGATGAACCGGAAGCGGTCGTTTACGAGCTGGGAAAAGGTCGGGTGAATTTCTATCGCAAACCACAGAACGAAGGGATAACGGCGAACTTCAATACATGCCTCGAACGCAGCCGAGGCCATCTCATCCACATTCTGCATGGAGACGACTATATTGCGAGCGGGTTTTATCGTCGGGTAGCTGACGCTGCACAGAAACTCCCAAATACTACGTTAATCGCCACGCGGTGCTTTGTTGTGAACGAGTCCAATGAGATCGATCGCTTAAGCGATCGAGTAAAAACGCTCGAGACACCCTCGAGTGACTGTTTGACCATACTTTATCGTTTCGGTTTGTATGCTCCAGGTATAGTTGTTCGGCGAAGCTTTTATGAGCAATTCGGCGGCTTCAACCGACGGCTGAGACATACCGCAGACTGGGAAATGTGTGCACGTGCGGTTGCATTCGGGGCTGGATTTTTCATCAATGAGCCACTTGCGTTTTACCGTTATTTCGCAGGGAATGACACTGGGAAATTAGCCCGGTCCGCAGACGACGTGAAGGACATCCTCCAGCTGGTTGATATTTTCCCTCAATACAATCAGGGGTTTCGGGCAAACCTCTTTAAGAAAGGAGTGGCAGCGAGAGCATATTCGCAATACCTAGCTTTTCGAGAGATTGGAGATCCAGCCGGAGCGAGGCAGAATTATGCTTTTTGGAAAAGCACCGCCCCTTTGGAAGTAAAGATCAAGCACATGATTAGGAGAGTCGCATCACTCGCAATTAGAAGCCACAACCAGTAGAAATGGCCAATGAATTTCGATACTCGCCCGTTACATTGCCAAGAGCGTAGCTCCTTGTCGGTACTGAGCTGACACTTAGCGAATGCGAATTGGTGAATTTCCGCTGGTGTTGGTCGTTTCCGATTCGTGTATTTCGACCGCGCACGGCACGGGCACGATCGTTCTCAGACATTTCTCCAATTATCCGAAGGACAAGCTGAGCAATGCGTATTGTTTGGAGACGGGTGATCCTGCATGGCCGCGATCGTGTCGATTCAAGACGGTACCTGCTCGACACAGTCCGATGGGAATCAAGGCCACTGGCATTATTGCGCGAGTCTACAATCCCATCGTTACCGGACTTGGATTAAATAACCTCAAGTATCATCGGCCGGTTGTCTTCGAACCTGAGCTGACTGCAATTTTCAACAACAGTTCTCCAGAGCTGGTTTATTCGGTGAGCTACAGCGAAACCGGACTTGGGCTAACCGATTACCTTTGTTCGGGATTACCAGCGCACGTTCCGGTGATTCAATACTTCCTCGACTATCACATTCCACCGGGAATATCGATGGATCGATATTTGCGTCGCGTTCTCAATCGGGCAACGGAGATTTGGGCGATGACCGAAGAAATCGCGGAAGCTATTCGTCCGTTGGCGCAGAGGCTGGGCAAGAAGATCAAGCTCCAACCGGGTTTTCATTTGGAGATGCCGATCACATTTAAGAGGGAGCATCGACGAATCGGTCCGCACTTCCGGTGCATCGTTTTGGGAAACTTCTGGATGCCGCCAATGGCGCACGTTTTGAAAAACATCTGGGGCCGCGTCCAAGCTCGGGTTCCGGGGCTTGAACCAATTCGATGGCTGTGTCATCCACGCGGGGTGGAGGAGGTGAAGAAAGTCGTGGGAAATCTAGGGCCCGAGATCCAGTATGCGGGTCATTTTTCTGGAGAAGAGCTGGAACAAAAGATCGCCGATGCAGATCTAGCGATCGTCCCGTTTAATGCTTCCAGTACGTCGAAGAGCAATTATTCCCGCTACTCGCTTCCATCGCGACTGACCGAGTTATTGGCCATCGGCGTTCCGGTATTTTGCATAGCTGATGCAACGACGCCTTTGGCACATTACATAAAGCAAAATGACTTGGGCATAGTGTTTGATGGGGAAGATGAGGAAGCACTCTCCAAGCGTTTGCTAGAGTTTATGTCTGATGCGGAGGCGCGGCGAAGCGCGTCGGCACGAGCGCGTCAATTCGCCAAGCGCGAGTTCCAACTTAAACCGTTTCAAGATTGGCTCTATGCACATCTAGCCACCTTAGCTGCGCAACGTGTCGATACGGACTCGATATAGGAATGATTCTCCTGATTACTTGTTTTCCGTCGGATAGCGCGCAGGGCGGCGCGTTTATCATGCGCAATAACGTGCAATCGTTGAGCAAAGAACAAATCTATTGGTTCGCATTGTCGCGCCCGAGCGGCAAAGTGCCTTTCAGCGCGCCTAACGTTGAATACGACTTTCGTTCTCCGCCTGCACGAGGCAATGTTCGATTACGCTTGGGTAGGTTCTGGCGCTGGTATCAACGCAAGGTCTGGTCGCCGCAAGTTGCGCGATTACTTGAACGCAGAATCCAGAAGCTAAATCCGCGACTGGTTTGGTTGATGGCGGATTATGGATTAGTTCCTGTCGCACTACGCTTGCTTCCGAATTTAAGGAGCCGTCGTTTGCATATTTCCTTCCACGATTCGCCGAGACCGACAGCTGAACGAGAATGTTGTTCGTCAGCTTTCTTAAACGAAGTGGATGCTTTTCTAGACGCTCTGAATGAGCCGGATTTTACCGCTGACGCGGTGACCGAAGAACTGTTGGCAGAGTGCGCGCCGAACGCGCGTTCTTCCGCTCTCGTAACACTGCCGGTCAATCGCTCAAGATGCTCATCGGAATTCATCAAACCTCGTAGCAATGGAACGTTGGAGATCGGATTCAGCGGAAACTTCCTGGGCGAAGACGAATTCGCGTGTTTCATCGATGGCCTACGACTGTGGGAAAAAAAATCTGGTCGCGATTGGAAAGTGACCGTGATCGGACGGCCTGACCTCGCTCGCTTCGACAAGAAAATACAGGTCTACGGTCCTATGTCTTTTGACCAGACACGGCTCGCTTTAGGGTCGTGCGATCTTCTCTTGTTGCCGTCGCCGGTTGATCGGCCAGAAATGCGCACGAACATGCCGACAAAGTTGGTTACCTATCTCGAACTGGGACGAATGATATTTGCTTTTGCGCCTGCAGGTTCTTCAGCTGCTCGCGTCTTGACGGAAGCACAACTTGGCCCAGTACTTTCGGTGCGAGACGCCGAGTCTGTTGCTGACGCGCTCCAGCGAATTCAAGAATGGGATTTTGATGCTGCCGCGAAAGGCTGGCATCAACTGGTGACAAATCGCTTCGATGAGACTCGCATCGCCCGTGACTTGATGTCCTGTTTGTTTATGGATCCCAAACATGAAGCGGTTGCTGCGACAAAGCGTTAACCTGATCCCATCACGCGCGCGTTACTGGATCAAGTCGATGCCTGGAATTGCATTGTTGCAGCGATGGTTGGTAAATTCAGTTTTGTCGGGTGAACCATTCGTGCATGTGATCAATTCCGGTCCGGCACGAGGGCTTCGGTTTGAGGTCATGCTACCAAATGACAAGATGATATGGTCCGGAACATTTGAGCCGGAATTCGCTGAAGCTCTCGCACGGGGGGTGACGGCAGGAGATGTTTGTTATGACATCGGCGGGTATCGCGGTTACATGAGCGGGATTCTCGCTTTGGCCGGAGCGAGCCGAGTGATTGTGTTTGAACCGTTGGCGGAGAATGTGCGGGCACTGAAAAAGCTCCGTGAATTGAATCCAGAGCTTCCTTTGCAAATCCAGCAGTGCGCCGTCGGTAAAGATGATGGTGAAATTGGTTTCAAAGTTATGCCGGATCGAAGTATGGGAAAAATTGCAAGCAGCGGTTTTCAACGAGGAAAAGAAGCAGTTGAAGAGATTCGTGTTCCAATTACGAAACTCGATACACTTCTTTCTGAAGGAGGGTTACCGGTACCTAACCTAGTAAAAATTGATGTCGAGGGCGCGGAGATCGATGTCCTAGATGGCGCGACTAAAACGTTGAAGGAACTTACACCAAAGGTTTTTCTCGAAGCGCATTCTCGTGCGCTTGCAAACGAATGCACTTCGCGGCTGCGTGTCTACGGTTACGTCGTCCAACAACTAGAATCCGGCGAAGTTGCGGCTGAAAGCGCGCGTCACCTTGTAGCGAGGCGAAAGTGACATCTATTCCCGCTCTTTTTATATCGCCTCTCAATGCGCTGAAAGAAGGCGGTGGTGGCGTTCAGGTTTGCACTCGCGAATATCGGAATGTCCTTACGGAAGCCGGCTTTGATATTAAAATAGTATCATTGGATTTGTCGCTGTCGCCGATACAGCGTGTGCAGAGACGCTTATTTCCACGTATTGGTGAACGAGAAGCGCGCCTACAGGTTTCCAAGACAATTTTGCGTGCTATCGAGGAGCACAAACCAGCTTTTATCTTCTACAACTTTAATGTTTTCGTAAATGTGTTGATGGGAGTTCGTGATGCGTTTCCTCTGATTCCCCAAGTGCTCCTATCTCTTGGTCTGGAGAGCACGGACTTCCGCATCAGCCAACAGATCAATCGACAGAGTAGCAGCGAAAATCGGATTCGAGGCCGTGCGGAGCGGATGCTTAATCGCCACTTGACTGAAGAGCGGGAGCAACGCGCGTTGCTTGACGCCGTAATTACATTGTCACCTCTGGAAGTGGAGCTAGAAAAATCATTGGGTGCACGAAGGGTAACATGGCTTCCGGGCACAGTTACAGGCTTGCCCCTTGATCATAAACCTGTCGAGGGTCGCGTGGGCTGCGTTTCCACACTCGATCATCCGCCAAATCTCGACGGACTCGTTCGCCTGTTTGAAGCATTGAGCCGTCGGGTACGGGACGATTTTCGATTTCGAGTTGTGGGTGGCCCAAGCAAAGATGGTCAGGCGTTGGCGATGCAGTTTCGTTTTGTCGAGTATCTGGGTATTCTTGAAGATGAGGCATTGCGCGACGAAGCATCTACTTGGTGTTGTTTTGCTCATCCACTCTTTGTCGACGCAAAGGGTCGCAGTACT
>Ga0070707_100000480_pt1 | contig 39510 bp, 28 predicted proteins | sample KBSK5502metaG_FD_65468 | JGI IMG/M metagenome (GOLD analysis project Ga0070707, IMG submission 65468) | Corn, switchgrass and miscanthus rhizosphere microbial communities from Kellogg Biological Station, Michigan, USA - KBS K5-50-2 metaG | ecosystem: Host-associated > Plants > Roots >... | reverse complement strand
TATGGCGTCGGTCTCGATGCGCTCACCACGGATACTCACACTTATTATCTAATCAGTGGCACACGGAATGGCCTGCGCATCCCGACCAATGCGGACAAAGGGAGCGGCAAGACAAAGAACGATGTCCTGTCGCCCGACTTTCTCTACACAGTCGAAAGCAAAGAGCGGAATGACTATTCCCCGGGACTGCTCAATGGTGACAAGGGCAACATCTTTGGTCAGTTCGTGGAAAGCATTCCGGTAGATCAGACTGTGACGCTACAGAATATCAACAGCAACTCGAACGCCGCCGCGCAACTTGAAGTTGTCCTTCAGGGCTACACCGAAGTGGCCCATCAGGTTCAGGTGCAGTTCAACGGCTCGTATGTTGGCACGATTTACTTCAGCGGCACGACGAATAAGTCCAGCACGCTGCCAGTCAGCACGGCCCTGCTCAGAGAGGGCGCCAACACCGTAACACTGGTCGCAACCGGCGGCGATATTGACTTCAGCGGGATCGACGCCTTGAGGATTACCTACTCGCATACTTACCGGGCCGATAACGACCGGTTGTTTTTCAGTGTGGGCAACCGCTCGGCGCAGGTGAATGGCTTCAGTTCAGCCGCGATCCGGGTGATCGACATTACTAACCCGAATGCCGTGCAGGAACTCGCTCCGAAGATTACCAACGTCGGAGGCAGCTACGGTTTTACTGTCCAGAGCTCGAGCACGACTCAGAACCTGCTTGCGTTCTTAGACAACCTCTCGGCGCAACCTGCGGCAATCGTGCGGAACCAGCCGTCAACCTGGAATGCGAATACGAACGCTGCGGACATGGTAATCGTGACGCACGGCGACTTCCGCACCGGCGCGGACACTCTGGCGGCAGCGCGTCGAGCTCAGGGGATGAAGGTTTCAGTCGTAGACGTGGAAGACGTCTATGACGAATTCAGTTATGGCGCGCACACGCCGCAAGCAGTGAAAGATTTTCTGAGTTTCTCGAACAGCCAGTGGGCCACGAAACCTAAGTATGCTCTGTTGTTCGGAGACAGTAGTTGGGATCCGCGCAACTATCTAGGCCAGGGCTACAACGATTACGTGCCCACCAAACTAATCGATACGTCTGAGCTGGAAACGGCGAGCGATGACTGGGTGGCCGACTTTAATAACGATGGCATTCCCGAGATTGCGGTCGGCAGATTGCCGGCTCGCACAGCCTCGGATGCCGTTACGATGGTTTCGAAAATTCTGAACTACGATCAGGAGCGCGCCAGCGGGGCGCCTTTGCGGGGAGCGTTACTGGTCTCTGATGGCGGTTTCGAGAATCAGACAGCTGAAGTAGCGTCATACCTGGCGGCGCTGACTACGGTCCAAAGCCTTAACCGCTCAGCTATCGGGAATGACAACGCAATGCAAACGCAAATCGTCAATGCTATCGATCAGGGCCCGACTATAGTGAACTACTTCGGTCATGGGTCAGTCACGGTTTGGACCGGGGCAGGCTTATTGAACGAAAACAATGGCGGCACGCTCACAAACGGCAACCGCCAATCATTGTTCGTGATGATGACCTGTCTGAATGGCTACGCGGACGACGCCTTCATCGATTCTCTGGCTGAGGTTGTGCTCAAGAACCCGCAGGGCGGCGCCTTCGCAGTGTGGGCGTCTTCGGGCATTACAGTGCCCGTCGGACAAGCACAGATGAACACGCAGCTCTATCAGTCGCTGCTTGGCAATCAGCCCATGACGTTGGGAGATGCGGTACGCCAGGCCAAGATGGCCACCACGGACCTTGACGTGCGGCGGACGTGGATCTTGTTTGGCGACCCGGCGATGCGTTTGAAGTAGATGCTGCGGTACTCAGGAGTTGAAGGACTTGGTTAATTCGGTGCATTTTCTGAAGGCCTGAGGACTGTGGAACTTGATCGGTTTGATCGATAGATTCATCGGACAAAGGGTGGGTGGAATCTGGTGTTGACCAGACTTCAAAAGTTGCGACGCTTGCCAGCAGAGGAACGGTGGCTGCTCGTGCAGTCGGCAGTGTTGCTGCCCATCGTTCACCTGGCACTCAAGTTTATTTCTGTGGCACGGCTGCAGGGTCTGGTGACGCGGGCCATGCGGGCACCACGACCTCGGCAAATCTCACCGCAGGCCACCGCGCGGATGGTTCGAATCGCCGCGCATCGCGGCCTTTACCACTTCAAATGTCTCGACCAATCGTTGGTGCTGGGCTGGCTGTTACGGCGGCACGGAACCGACGCGCGGATCGTCTTTGGAGCGCGTAAGGAAGATAACCAAATGGAAGCCCACGCCTGGGTAGAAGTCGATGGCCTGGCGCTCAACGATGACATACATCAGCATTTTTCACCGTTCGAGGAACTCACCGCCACGAGCGTGAACTTAACAACGCCATGATTCGAGTTACCAGGCAGGGAACGGTTTTCTCGGGTTCAAACGAACACTTGAATGAACTCAGGAGCCAATTCAATCAGCGACACTATCTGAGATTCCCTGAGTTGCTCGAGCCGGAACTCCTCGAGTTCCTCCAGGGGCGCATCGACCGCGGCGAGTTTTATGAAAGAGTGCATCAGGACATCGGCCCAAATAAAGAGCTTTGTTTGACCGGCAGCGCGGCCTCGGGCGCCCTGTCTTGCTTGATGAACGACGAACGATTGTTCCAAATCATTCAAAGCATAACCGAGTGTGAGCTTCCGCGATGCTTTGAAGGGCGGATATACCGGGCGATTCCGAATCACGGTCACCACGACGCCTGGCACAATGATGTCATCGAAAATCGTCTTGTCGGCTTGAGCATCAACCTGAGCCGAGAGGTCTACACCGGTGGGGTGCTGCAAATCCGGAATCGCGAGTCGCGAGAGATGGTCGCCGAAGTGTCAAATGTTGGCGCAGGTGACGCGATAGTCTTTCGGCTTGCGCGTTATCTGGAACATCGAATAACTGAGGTCGATGGTCACGCCGCCAAAACGGCCTTTGCGGGTTGGTTCCGAAGTCAGCCGGATTGGATTTCTTTTGTTCGAACGCAAATTCACACTGGTAGCAAAATACGAAAACTTGCAGACTCAGCAGGCTGCGCCGGAGTTAGCCGATAAACAAAGGGCTTGCCCTATTGACAGCCGTTATGATCCACTGCTAGTTTGCTCGCAGACTTCAAATATGCAGACCAAAGCAAAAATCCCCCAGTCAATCGGCGATGTAAAGCCCAACCCTAACGTGATCTCTCGAAGACTTGGCGACGAAATCGTGCTGTTTCACCTCGAAACCGATCGCTTCTACGAGTTAAACGGGAGCGCCGCCAGATTTTGGGAATTACTTAGCACCGAGGCAAGCCCGAATCAAGTTTGTGAACAGATGCTCGAAGAGTTTGCGGTTGATCCGCGACAACTGGCCGGCGAAACCAAAACCTTGATTGACTCGTTACACCGAGAGGACCTGATTACGATCGATGAGTAATACCGTGGTCGAGGAACACACTGATACAGCAGTGCCGCAGGAAGCCGGCTCGTATTGGGTTGGAATACTTGCGTCTGAGGCACCGGATGATCCGGCTGGCTTTCGTTCCGTGGCGGTGGCAGGCGAAGGCCGGTCAAAAAAACTGTATCTGCGCAACAAAGTGAATGTGGCTCCGCCGCATTGGGCTGAACGCGCCGGTTGTGGAGTAATCTTCGGTGGCGTGCTTTTCAACCACGCGGAACTACACCGTCAGCTCGGAGATACGGACGTGCCGGTTGCGGCCAATCACAGTGAAATTATCCTGGCTGCTTATCAGCGGTGGGGTGAAGATCTGCTACCACGCTTACGTGGTGTCTTTGGGTTGATCATCTGGGACAGTCAAAGAGAAATTTTCCTGAGCCTCCGCGATCCACTCGGAACATATCCGCTGTTCTACACGAACAACCGCGATGGTCTATGTATCTCTCCTTCAATTCACGCCCTGCTCGCCCAGTCAACGTCGGGAGCATTAAACCGGGCAGCATTGGCAGATTTGTTCCTGAACCGCTTCCCTCGAAAGGATGAGACTTTCTTTGACGCGATCAATCGTCTTCCACCGGGCCATGTAATGCGCGTTGCGCGCGGCGGATCTTCAACGTACCGGTATTGGGATCCGGCGCCGGGAGACAAAGTAAGCTGGTTAACGCCAGAGGATTTGGAACGATTTGACGAATTGTTGGATCAAGCAGTCGCGCGGTGCGTGAGTCTCGGTTCGGTTGGAATCTTGCTGAGTGGTGGTCTCGATTCAGTTTCAGTGGCTGCTTTTGCGGCACATCGGGCGGCCGCGGATGGGGTAAAGAAGCCGTGGGCGTTGTCTCTGGTGTTTCCTGACTCGGATGTTAACGAGGAGGTCATTCAGCGTGGGGTCGCCGCGCAACTTGGATTGCCGCAAGTTATGAAGAAATTCTATGACGCCGCGGGAGAGGACGGAATATTGCCGGGCGCGCTTGGAATGAATAGGTTCCTTGCAGCGCCAATCTTGAACACATGGCTGCCTGCGTACCGCGGTCTGGTACGGGAAGGGACGAAGCGTGGCTGCCGAACGATCCTGACAGGTCAGGGCGGGGACGAATGGCTAACAGTCACTCCTTTCCTCGCGGCAGACCTGTTGAGAGATTTGAATTTCAAGGGCGTTTACGACCTGTGGCGATCCTCGCGGCTTTCTTTTCGCCGATCTGATCTTGCGCTTCTGCGCGTCATCGCTTGGACATTTGGTTTGGGACCCTTGGTAATTCCTCCAGTACACAGATTCGCCAAGCAGGTAGCGCCTTCATTGGTGAGGATGAGGCGTCGTGTGATGGCGCCGCTGCCAAAGTGGCTCGCCCCCGATCCGTCGCTTCGTCGAGAGCTGCAATCGCGTTGGGAGAGTAGAAGTCTCCCTGACAAGTCTGGTTCAGACAGTTTCTATCTTCAAACGGCAAGAGCCAGCCTTGATCATCCAGTCGTGTCCTGGGAAAAAGAGGAGTTATTCAATTTCGGTCAAGTGGCGGGTGTCCGGGTGGTTCATCCTCTTTGGGATGCTGATCTGGTTGACTTGTTGTATCGAACACCGCCTTTCTTATTGATCCGCAACGGCCGGACAAAAGGCTTAGTACGGGAATCGCTGGCGCGCAGGTTTCCGGACCTGGGTTTCGAATACCAACGAAAAATGGACGCGACTCGCTTTTACCGCTCTTTAATATACGGTGAAGCAAGAAATGTCTGGCAACACCTCGGCGGTGGTCCGACGCTTGAGAGTTTGGGAGTAGTTGATAAACAATCTGTAGGTCCTGCATTTGAACGGCTTCTGACGAGACGCAAACCAGATGACGCTCATCTTGCCTGGAGCATGCTGAATTTGGAAGCATGGGCTAGAGCCCATGCTTCATGAAAGGGAAACAACAATGGAATTCAACGAGAATAACAGTGCGAACAACGAGAGTGATTCGCAGGCGGCCGACGAAAAAGCCCCGAAAAAGGGATGGGAGCCGATGAAAGTCACTTATGTTGGTGAAGCCAAAGATATTGTCCGCTCTGGCGGCGGGAAAGTAGGGATCACGCAGCAGGATCCCGGGGATACTCAGAAGCCCCCGGGTCTAACATAACGGTGAGCGTGGGGTAACCTGCGCCTCTATCCTGCCTGAGGCTGCTTCAAATGATAAAACTCAGCATCCAGGAAGCCGAGGCTCCGGCTTGGCCATCCGGAGTTACGGCGCCTTCGACTTCGCCCTTCGAGATTTGGACGGACCACGCCGGCGGGGTCTACGCCTACGGCGAGGTCTTCGGAGAGGAATGCTGGATGCACGTGCCGGGGCTGGCTAGCTTTCGATTTACTCCGCACGGAAACGAAGTCGCGGCCACAGTCGCAGAGGGCGTCTCAACTGCCCAGGTGGTGGACGCCTACCGCCGTAGGATCTTGCCAATGGCGCTCCATGTTTCTGGCCGCGAGATTCTTCACGCAAGCGCGATCACCTCCAGCGCCGGTGTGACCGCATTCTGTGGGCCGGCGTTCGTAGGAAAATCAACCATAGCGTTCGGTTTAAGACGCAGAGGCTACACGCTCTGGGGTGATGATGCTCTGGCCGTTGAAGTCTCTAATGGTGGTGCCCATTCGCTTTCTCTTCCATTTGAAATTCGCTTGCGGCGATCTGCCGCAGAGTTCTTCGGCCTCGATACCACGCCCGCATCTGCGCCAGGGGATGATGAGCTACCCGGTATCCTCACTGCGCCGTTAGCTTCGATTTGTGTGCTGCAACGAACAGATAGTGGCGCCGCGCCAGTCAGCGTGCGCCGCCTGCCATTTGCCGAAGCTTTCGCCGCGATTTTAGCCCACGCGTGCTGGTTCACGCTTAGGGTTTCCGAAGGAAAGCGTCGGCTAATCGATAATTACCTGGACCTGGCTGCCCGAACTCCTATCTTCCAAATTACCTTCAAGCCGGGCCTCGACAACCTGCCTGCGGTTCTCGACGTTATTGAGCAGGTATTACAGAGCCATCAAGCCTCGGGCGAAGGAACAGAGCGAGCTAATGGGTCAGAATAACCAAGTCGATCCTCGCTCATCAAGTCAATTCATGTTTCGGAATCTCCTGCCAAGCTGAACTCCGGTAGACCAAAGCTATTTTAACGTGAAGGCGAACCTCGTAAGCTCCTTCCTATCACCGTCAATTCACGAGAGCGCAGAACCACGCGCGTTCGGAAGGGTGGTAGGGTTTATCCGAAACTTTGCGCCGTATCGCGGTTTATTTCTGGTGCTTGTCGAGCTGTTAGCAAGTACGATCTTCATATACTGCTTTTGTCGCGCCTTCAGATTAAGTCAGTTTCTAATACTGATTCATTTGCCTCTTGTCACAGGAGTGCTTGCAGCGGCCCTATTTGTCCCGGGTCTTTTACTCTATTGCCGATGGATACGAGAGTGGGAAGCGACGAAATACTGGCTTGCTACGATTCTCGGGGCTGCGTTTTCGGTGGTGGCGATTCTGTATGCAGCAGATTTCGCGAGCTATTCATGGACGGGAGCTAACCTGAATTATAAGCTGGTCTACTTGTATTTTTGGGATCTGCGACAGGGCGGCGACATAATTTCATTGTCGCCTTCCATTTACATTTCGGTAGTTGCCTTTGTCCTGGCAGTCCTCGCAATTCACGTCGCGTGTGCTGGAGCGATTTTTCGAGGGTTGCAAACCCTTTTACTACCGGGGCTGCCAAACAGTTTGTCTAAGAAACGTCGCCACGCGGCGAGAGCCTCTATGCTCGTCGTCATCTTGTTATTCGCCTATTGCGTAGGCTTCTACGTATTGTTACAGCGAGCGCCTTACAGCGAACTGTTAAGTGCTGATCCGCTCTTAAGCCTCGTCAGGAGCAGCACCGAACTGCGTGACCCTGAGTATCCTGCAATCGCTGAGAGAGTCCGTCGAGAGGACGAGCAATGCCGCAATAGTTATCCGCGAAACCTAAAGTTTGAAAAGAAGAATGTCATTATCATCATGGCTGACGCCCTCCGAGCCGATCACACACAGTTATATGGCTACGATCGAGCGACAACGCCGTTCCTGAAAAAGTTATTCGATTCCGGTCACTTGCGCAGAGTGAAGTTTGCCACCTCAACGTGCTCGGGTACATTTTGCGGTGTTATGAGCACCCTCGCTTCCAGGCACGCCAGACGGTTGATTTCCGGAAACTACAAAATCTACGATTTGTTGCACGACGAAGGCTACGAGACTTATTTGATCTTGTCCGGTGGTCACGACTACCAGGGCCTCAGAGAAGCTTATGGGCCGGAAATGACGATGTATTTTGACGGCCTAAGTTCGTCAAAGTACACAAGTACTGACGACCGGCTGATTTTTGAAGGATTGGAGCGCGTTCCCCAATACTCCGGCACACCAGCTTTCTTTTACTTCCACTTGATGGCAACTCATCTCACCGGCATCAAGCAGGAGTCGTTTAGAGTCTACCAACCTGCCGCTGAACGAAATTATTTTCGGCTGAAGTTCCGCGCCGACAATAAAGAATGGCCGAAGGTAATCAACGCTTATGACAACGGTGTTGTTCAGGTGGATGCAACGATCGAGCAAATATTTGACACCTTGAAGGCTAAAGGCTACCTGCAGAACAGTCTGGTTGTGATTATGGCAGATCACGGCGAAGGTCTGGGCGAGCGAAACGGGCATAGTTGGGGCCACAGCTTGGCGCTTTACCAGGAACATATTCGGATACCGTTGCTGATATACGACGTTTCGTCAGTGAAATACGAGAACCTCGAGTTTGCAACTCAAGTTGACATTGCGCCGACGATTGTCGATCGCCTGGGTCTACCTATTCCAGGTTGCTGGCAGGGCAAATCACTACTTGGTGCCGACGTAGAGAGAGTAACGAGCTACAGAAGTGATTCTCCGAAGCCGTGCTACGCAATCATCCATAGAACCAATGAATCTTTATTCAAATACATTTATTGTGTGGCTGGAAAAACAGAAGAGTTGTATGACCTGGTCAAAGATCCCGGTGAGGAAATGAATTTGATAGGAACGGCCGATGGCGGGCTGGTGCAGCGAATGCGCGAAGAGTTGCAGCGAAGCCGCAGCGATTAGCGATGGTTCGTCAGGTGGATGACGAGCCGATCGTTGGGTTAGATTGCGCTGAAGTGTAGCGATGGGTTCGGAGACATAAGATGCAAGCATTCGCAGAACTCGGCGCCCTCATCGAGCGTTGCTGGGGTTCGCAGGACTATCAGGAGAAATCTTTTCCGGGAATCGCGTCGCAGGCGCTTGCCGAATTCAACTTACCTGAACGCACTGATCCATGGGAAATCATCCGTTGGGTGCACACCACACCGAATTTGCCCGAGCAGATGGATCTTAATGCGGTCTTTGGCGATCCCCCGATTACTCTTTACGTAGGTTCCAGATTTTACATCGATGCTTATTACTGGCTCGACGGCACCACCAGCATTCACCAGCACTGTTTTTATGGCGCGTTTCAGCTCTTGCTGGGCAACAGCGTCCATTCCACATACCGTTTCGAAAACCAGCAGGAGATCAATGCGCGTTTTCTGGTTGGTGACCTTCTGTTCGATCGCGTGTCTTTGTTGAGCGAAGGTGACATTCGAGAGATTGTTGCCGGCCAGGAGCTAATTCATTCGCTCTTTCATCTCGATCGCCCCTCGGTGACGATTACGGTACGAACTTATAAGACGCTCAACGCGCCAATACAATACAGATACAGAAAGCCGTTTATCGCTTATGATCCATTCTTCAAGGATCAGTTACTCGCAAAGCAAACGCAAACGGTAGGCTTGCTCCTCAGCATGAAGCATCCCGATGCTGACGCGTTGATCGACGCCCTGCTTGAATCTGCAGACTTTCAAACTACCTACTTCATTCTCGAGAAAGCGTTCGAGTTTCTTTGCCATCGCCCGTTAGAAAGCCTACTCGGCGTGAGCAAGAGTACTGACCGATTTCAGGCTCTCCTTGATCGCGCGCGAGCACGGCAGGGCGAGCTGGCTGATCGACTGTTACCCGTATTTGAGGAAACCTGGCGCCAGAACGACATCGTACGGCGCCGCGATCAGATACAGGACGCAAATCATCGCTTTTTTCTCGCGTTACTATTAAATGTTCCCGATCGGTCAAACGTGCTGAGGCTGGTTAAGGAGCGGTTCCCCGAGCAGGATCCTGTCGAGCTTATTGTGGGTTGGCTGAAGGAACTATGCGCGACTAAGACTTTCGGGTCTCGCGAGCCGAATGTCCTGGGCATCGGCAACTTCGAAGAGAGTCATTTCTTTGTTTTCAAGGAACTGCTTCTGGGTCGGCGGGCGGAAAACATTGGCGCAGACCTCGCCACAGCAGACTTCACAGCCCCGTTTCAGGATGTGGCAAACCAAATCAAGAGTCTCTCATTGTTCAAGTCGATCTTTGCTTTTTGAGTGGAAACTGGGGGGCTTTGCGATGCTACTCATCTGAGGCCGTTTGACAGGGCGAACGGAAGTTCCTTTCGCTTATCGTATTTCCACTCGGCGTATGGACCGTTCTGATCGACGTAGTGCAGAAAGACCTGGGCTGCTCTCTCGCCGTTCATTGGCTCGCGCCAATGTGTTAATTCGGTGCCACGGTAAAACAACGCATCACCGGGCGCGAGTTCGATGGCCGAAACCCCCGCGGGAGTCTCTAATAGGAGTGGCCACGGTGCTTCTGCCTCGTACCCCAAAGATAACGTTGCACTGATCTCGCAGGCAGGCCGATCAGTGTGGCTTACGAGAATATCTCCTCGTTTGTAAACGCGAAAATAGGAATAGGTGGGAAACAGATTCAGTCGCGTCACATCTTCAGCTAGCGGCAACAGATCCATAAGCAGGCCATCTGTAAAAAGGTCTCCCGGCGCCGCCCATGCCCCAGGGGACCGTGGGTCATGTCCCATGCTGCCGCTGTCAGCTCGCTTACACGCGTACCTGTAAAGTAACCGCAACTGAGGGTCCTTAATGCATGAGCGAATCACGACATATTTTTCTCGTGCGAAAGCCTCTGCCAGGTCGGTCATCAAAAGTTAAGCTATCATCATCGCCCGTCATGATTCAACGATTGATCATGGTCGTTCCGCCTCATAGCCTAAACACAGCGTCAGACTGATCTCACAAGCCGGGCGGTCTTTTTGCCTTTCCAAAATGTCACCGCGATGGTAGACGCGGGCCCGAGTCCCCGGTGTTTTTTTAGAATTCCTCTGGTTTGAGCTAATGACGGTAGGACGTCCTGAAGAGCAAATCTTGATTTGCGTGGCTCGCCGCTCACTCGACGCGTCGAGGACCGAACAGTTGCGCCGGTTGCTTCAAGAGCAACTCGACTGGGATTACCTGTTGACGATAGCCAACCATCATTGCCTCATACCACTGCTCTATCAACACCTCAGTTCCGTCGATCCGTCGGCAATTCCGGAGCCCGACATGCTTCGGCTTCAGCGCGATAATGAGGGAAACACTAAGACCAGCCTTTTTCTGACCGGAGAATTAATCAAAATCCTGGCGTGCCTGGAAGAGGAAGGCGTTCGGGCGATTCCTTTCAAGGGACCGACGCTTGCCATCCGGGCATATGGCGATGTGGGGCTGAGACAGTTTGGTGATCTTGATATCCTGGTGCACAAGAGAGATGTCTCGAGGGTCAAAGAATTGCTAATCGGCAGGGGCTTTGAGCCAAGGCCGGAACTAACAAACGCGCAGCAGGCCGCCCAACTGCGGTTTGATTGTGCGTGCAACTTCGATAACCGCCAGGGTGTGGTGCTGGACGTCCACTGGGACATAGTCGAGCGGTACTTGTCCTTTGACATCAAGGCCGGTCGTTTGTGGGATCGACTTGAGCCGGTGAAGATCAACGGCAAACAATTGCTTACTCTTTCCACTGAAGACCTGCTCCTGGTTCTCTGTCTTCATGGCTTCACCCACCGCTGGGAAAGGTTGGGATGGATTTGCGATGTGGCGAGCCTGATTGATCACCGGAAAGATATCAACTGGCACCTCGTCTTGCGGAACGCAACCACGCTTGGTGCCCGAGGAATTCTTTCGCTGGGACTCTTCCTGGCTGAGGACTTGCTCGACGCGTCAATCCCGCCGGAGGTTTCGAAATCACTGTTGGATCCTAAGGTAAAGAAACTTTCAGAACAGGTCCGAGAGCAACTTTTCACAGAGCGAAGTACGCCCGCTGGTGTGTTTGCTGAGGCGGTCACTCTCGTGACCTTGCGAGAGAGAAGGCGGGACCGGCTCAAAGCTGGTCTGCGTTTGGCAGCGAGCCCCAGAAGCTATGATTGGATGTTTCTCTCGGTGCCCGATTCGCTTTTTTTCCTTTACTATCTTGTGCGCCCACTCCGACTCGCTGGAAAATATGGCGCAAAACTCCTGAGGAGCTTTGGTAAACAAGGACGACTCGGAGCAAAAGGCAAGACAGTATCGTTTTCCTGAACAAACCTTCCCAGTCCTAGTCATTCCTCCCTCACCGATGTCTCCATCCGGTATCAACAATTTTTTCGTTGACACGTTTTGACCGCTCGCGTAGAGTGTGCTCGATTCGGTAATGCCGAGTTAAACACCGCTGGCTGGGTGCGAACACCAGACGGTAGAGTGTAGATGGTAGAGTTGGAGAAGGTCCTGCCCCTGGATTAGTCTCAGCGCTGCTCACTACTCCTGATCAACACCGAACTCGCTAATTTTCGTTTTCCCGCTGGCGTTTGAAATGTTCTTCGCCAGCAAAGTGGTCGTTTTCAGCGAAGCGATCGCCAACTAAGTTCTGAAAAGGAGAGCAACGTCTTATGGCAAAGCAAAAACTCACGGTTGCTTTAGCGACAGTAGTATTGATGCTGGCGGCGAGTGCATTGGCCAGCGCAGCGTGCACCTTCACAATTGTGAAGAAAACGATGACCCTGGATGGTGATTGCACCACCACCACGAACATAATTGTTCCAAATGGATTTACGCTGAATGGCGCGGGTCATACGATTACCGCGATGGATCCGATTCTGGATCATTTCAAGGGAAGCGTGATTCAAAACGGTGGAGCGGTCGCCAATGTTACCGATGTTACGATAACCGCGAGTCTCTTGGCCGACACTTGTGATACTGGTGCGGATCGCCTGCGCGGAATCCTTTTTGACGGCGCCTCAGGTTCGATCACGGACACACACGTTGTTAATCTCAATCAGGGAGCCTTCGCCACGTGCGGCGATGAGGGCAATGGAATCGAAGTTCGCAATTTCGGCGCTTCGCCGACAACCTGCAGAGTGCGACTCGATGGAAACACTGTGACTGGTTATCAGAAGGTCGGGATCGTGGCTAACGGTGACGTTGATGCCACGATTACCGACAACGTCGTCGATGGGCTCGGCCCTTCGAGTCTGATTGCACGCAACGGCATTCAACTCGGTTTCGGCGCTACCGGCATGGTCAAGCGTAATCAGGTTTCTAACAATGAATATACTGGCCCCGAATTTTACACCAGCGCCGGAGTCTTGTTGGTTGCCGGTCCGGGTTTCAACAGTCCTTACAGTGTCGGAAGTCAAATCGACCAAAACACTCTCAGCGAGAATGACGTCGGTGTCTGGGCTCTGCAACTCGATGCTTTTTTCAACGCGCCTGCGACTATGACGAACGTCAAGATCGTGAATAATACGATTACCAAAGCGGGCGTTACGAATCCTTACCAGGCAGCAGTGTCGGACGTGGGAAACAACGACAAGATCATAGCCAATCGGATTTCCGGTCCTGGCTACGATCCGAACACCGTGCCGGGAGGGACGTTCGCGGTTGACGCTGATCCCTCGTTTACAAATCGCGCAAAAGTACACGCCAATAAATAGCGTTAGTCGGCGAAATCCAAGAGCTTGCTAAGTTTGATTGGACGAGCTGGACACCTTAGCGGTTTTTTGAAGCCGCTAGCCGCCCGGTAGTGGATCACCTGGACCTGCCGGCTGGTCGGCATTGACATGAATCTCTCCGCCACTATTGTCCATGTAAAAGTGGTTCCTGCCGGTGGCCCCGAGCCCTTCGGACTGTTGCGGATCCGCGTTAAGCGTGTAGGTCGTTTGCTGACTGGTAGTCTTTGGCGTCACCTTTAAGGTGAAGATGTAACCGTCAACGGCCGGCGGATTCCCCGCGAAGCGCGAGTCAAATCCGTCCTTGGTGAGTTGCTCAAAAGTTCCGAAGGTCCGATTGTGCGAATTGTAATATTGGATTTCCACAGTGGCGATCGTTTTCATCGCCTGCAAAGCGGCCGCTTCGTTACCTGAACGGACAGCGGCACGCCAGCCGAGGGTCGCCGCACCAATCAAAATGCCAATGATCGCGATTACGATCATTAATTCGATCAGGGTGAATCCCCGTTGATGCCGCAGGTTTTGATAGGTCTTGTTCATAAACTTCCTTTGCTCTAAAACGACGCGCTACGAAATCAGTTCCGAAAAGAATTGCCCGAAGGCCCCGCCGGAGTTCAAATCTTACTACAGCCAAAATCCTCGCGCCAGACCGCAACCACAGGCGGCGTGCCAGGAAATTGTAGGCAGGTACTCCCTCTCTCTACTTGGGAGAGGGCCGCGGGTGAGGGGCAAAGCTACCGCAAATAGCAATGGAGACTAGTGTCCTGCTACCTTCGGCCCTCACCCTAACCCTCTCCCAAAGGCAATAATGTACTTGACTCATCGAGCGGACATAGTGCGCTGGTCATCAACGCAACCACACTAATGACTCTGCCACGCCGATGCGCGGCAAAGTCTTGGACTTGCCGTAAGGTGCCTTAATCTAACGGTCTATGACCGCCGCGGGTCCAAGACCCTTGGGAAAAAAGGTTCGTAGCCGGCAAGTCGGAGACTTGCCGCGCATCGGCGTGGCAGAGCCACAGTCGACATAGCTCGGTGACTAGTGCGGTTTTATGAGTCAAGTATGTTATTGCTCTCCCACAGGGAGAGCGGATGAAAGCCCTAGCTACCTACGAATGATTGGGCTCAGACCGACATGGCGAGCGCGGCCCTTAGCATGTAGAATGCTTTCGGGCAGAGTAACTTATGAGTCAGTTGCGAACGGCAGATACCCGTACAGACACATTAGCCGGCGCCGCTTCGGAGCGAATCGAGCTGTTGCAGGGCGCCATCGAGCGCGTGATTCGCGGCAAGCCAGAGGCCGTGCGCCTGGCGATCGTAACCCTCCTCGCCGGGGGCCATTTGCTGGTCGAAGACGTTCCGGGTGTCGGCAAAACCACTCTGGCTCATGCGCTGGCGCGGGCGCTGGATTGCTCGTTTCAGCGAATTCAGTTCACCTCAGATCTGCTGCCTTCCGATGTCATCGGGCTTTCGATTTACAATCAGAACGCCTCACTCTTCGAATGGAAGCCAGGGCCCATCTTCGCGAATGTCGTTCTGGCTGATGAAATCAATCGAACCACGCCCAAAACCCAATCGGCCCTGCTGGAGGCTATGGCCGAGGGCCAGGTGACGGTTGAAGGCATCACGCACGCACTGCCCGGACCGTTCATTGTGCTCGCGACTCAGAACCCCATCGAACACCACGGCACCTATCCACTGCCGGAATCACAACTCGATCGTTTCATGTTGCGCTTGCGAATCGGTTATCCGGGTCCAGCGGACGAGAAACAAATTCTGCGCGATCGCGAGCACGCCGAACCGCTCGATGATGTGCAGGCGGTGATGAGCGCGGCGGAAGTCCTGGAATTACAGCAGGCAGTCAGCGAGGTTTCGGTGGACGATGCGATCGTCGATTACCTGATGCGAATCGTAACGGCCACGCGTTCTTCTGAGATGCTCGATCTGGGGGTCAGCCCGCGCGGAACACTTTCGCTGTTTCGCGCCGCGCAGGCACTGGCGCTCACCGAAGATCGAACCTACTGCATTCCTGACGATATCAAGCGGCTGGTAATTCCCGTTTTTGCCCACCGGCTCACAGTCAGTTCCCGCTATTCCTCTTCCATGCGTCGCAGTGAAGAAGCGGAAGCCGTGCTGCAGGAAATAATGAAGACAATCAGCGTCCCGCTTTGAAATTGCGAATTTCGGATTGCGAATTGCGAAATGAGGGATTGGAAGTTCCAGGAAACCGTCCCGGGATTGTGAGGCGAGGTAACAGTGAGTAAGGGAGTCCCGCGCAAATCGAAAGGTCCGAAACCAGAAAGTCGAAATTCGCAATCCGAAATTCGCAATCCGAAATTCTCTAAATGGCGTAACGCGATCCTGGGCACGCTTCTGGTGCTGGCGGGATTGGTCACGGCAATGTTTACTTTGCTGGCCCGACGCCTCGGAGAGCCGAGCCTTGCCGGCGCCGGCGCAGTCGCCTCGCTGGTCTTCGTCCTGCTAATCACTATCCTGGTCGTACCGCCCCTGGCCCGTTCGGCGTTCGCTGAGTTGTCGCGCGGATTCCCGATCGAAGTGACAGCGGGAGGCGTCGTCTTTGTCGTGATCCTGGTTATCGTCGCGCTGGCAGCATGGAACACCGGGAACAACCTTTTGTTTCTGGTCTTTTCGATCATGCTGTCAACGTTGTTTGTTTCCTGGGCCGCGGCTCGCGCCACTTTGCGCGACCTCACCGTATCCGCGCGCTTTCCGGATCACATTTTTGCCGGAGAGCCGGCCGAAGTCCTGGTGACTCTGCGTAATACCAAGCGTGTGCTGCCTTCGTTTTCGATTCTGGTTGAGACCCAAATGCCGGACCAACCCACCAGGTCTGGAAGAAAGAAGAAGCGAACCCGTTTCAAGCGGCGCACGCTGGGTTACTTTATTTATGTGCCGCACCGGGCCGCAGCCGAACAAAGCGTCGAACAGCAGTTTTCGAAGCGCGGCCACGTAGTGGTGAATGGTTTTGAGCTTTCAACTCGTTTTCCATTCGGCTTTTTTCGTCATCGCCGCCGGCTGGGCGCGCGCGACGTAGACATTGTTGTTTATCCAAAGCCTGAGCCGGTTACCGATGAACTGAACCTGCTCCCGCTGCACACCGGACAGACTGCTTCGTTACGTCGCGGGGCCGGTCACGATCTGCTGCGGTTACGCGATTATCAAACGCGTGACGAGCTGAGGCACATCGACTGGAAAGCCACGGCCCGGGCGCGGCGATTGACGGTCCGTGAGTTCACGGCCGAAGACGAGCGACGGATCACGATCGTCCTCGACACCCGTCTAACCGAAGATATCGACGAAGAAAATTTTCGCATTCGTTTTGAGAGCGGCGTGGTTCAAGCAGCATCCCTGGTCAAGCACTTTATTGGCGAGCGAGCTGAAGTTCGCTTGATGCTGGGCGAAGCGGGCGGGCGGTTCGGCACGGGTCAGGAACATCTTTACGCGTGTTTGCGCCGGTTAGCACTGGTAGGACCGACGCGTGAGCCGGACATTGACTCCTGGCCCAGCGATTTGCTTGAGGCCGTCGCGCTGCCGCAGCACTCAGCAGACGGAAATTACCTGATGGTGTTGACGACCGCCGCGCGTGGAACGATCCCACCAAATATTTGGCGGCGCGCCTACGTGGTATATTTGTGAATCGCCTTGATCGTGGCACGCTCATCTTGCGCGTGATTTTTGGGCGGGACCCCCGTGCCACTCCGCAACCCTATTCACTACCGTCTGGCCGCTGGACGAGGAGAGAACCGAATCCGCATGGCCGCGAATGCCGGCAAACTAATCCTGAATCCAACCAAAACTTATTCACCCGCAACTCTCAGACTGGTGGCAGTCTGTTTCGTGTTGTCGGGCGCCACGGGACTGATTTACGAAGTGCTGTGGGCCCGGATGTTGGGACTCGTTTTCGGCGTCACTACGCTCGCGATTAGCGCCGTCCTGGCAGCTTTCATGGGCGGGCTGGCGCTGGGCAGCTTACTGGCTGCCAGATTCGCTGCGCGCCTCGGGCGTGCCGTGCGTGCTTATGCGCTAATAGAGATCGGCATCGGCGTCTATGCTCTGGCGGTGCCGCTGCTGTTTCGCTGGATGGATCGAATCCATGCCGGCGCCTGGCAGAATTTTCATCCAGGTTTTTACGGATCAGCCCTCTCAAAGTTCACGCTCGCCGCAATCGTCCTCGTTATTCCGACAACTCTGATGGGCGCCACTTTGCCAATCCTGGCGAGGGCGGTCGCACATCGAATTGATCGAAAGGCAATTTCAGTCACCTCGCTTTACACCTGCAATCTGGTTGGAGCAATCGCGGGTACAATCGCCGCCGGCTTCTTCTTACTCCCGCGTCTCGGAGTCAGCATGACGATCTGGATTGCCGCCGCGACAAACGTGACGATCGGCGTGGTAGCTCTGCTAATAGATTCTAAAGATCGCTCCGCGCCAGACGTTCCACAGGCAGATATTGCCCGGCAATCGGCTGAAGAGGATCGAAAGAGGGGCCAATCATTTTGGTTGCTCTGTGCTGTCGTTTCCGGCTTTGTCACGATTGGCATGCAGCTGGTGTGGTCACGCATGCTGTCGATGATCATCGGCTCGAGTACTTATGCCTTCAGCATAGTTCTGGCGCTGTTTCTCACTGGGCTGGCATTGGGAGCTTACATTGTCAGCCGCCGGAAGAATTCAGATCCGCGATCACTGCGCCGATTTGCTTTGGTGGTGGAGATTCTGACCGCGGCGAGTCTATTCCTCAGCATCAAGATCGCAAACGCAGCTCCATCTCTCCTGGTCAGCACCGGATTTAGATTGGGAATCCGTTCGTGGGCTGGTCTGCTCTCTTTGCAAATCGCCATCGCGACGTTGCTGATTCTGGCGCCGTCGGTGCTGATGGGTATGGTCATGCCCTTGGTGTTGAAGTGGGCAGAGAGCCCGTCACCTGAATCTGCAAGCAACGCTAATTCGGCAACAACAAGATCCAGCAGTCGTCTTGTCGGAGTTAGTTATGCGATGAATACCCTCGGCGCAATTGCCGGTTCGGTTGCCACGGCGTTTCTGTTGATTCCGGCAACGAACACGCGCTTCACGATTTTTTGCCTGACGTCATTGTGTATCGTTGTCGGCGGAATTGCATACGAGCCAAAGCATTCCGGCGGCGATCGAGCCCTGGGGCGCAGTATCGCGATCGGCGCATCCGTGGCGTTGATCGTCGTCGTTCTGATCGTATGGCCGCGTCTTAATCTAAACGCCTTGTCGGCGGGTGCGTACGATGGTTATGTGCGAGTATTGGCAAAGTCGCGCGGCGGCGTCCCGGAAGATACTGCCGACGACAAGCCTGAGAATCATCAGCTGCTGATGTTTCAGGAAGGCCGCACCGCAACCGTATCGGTGCGGCGCGATTGGGGCACCACGTCGGTTGCTATTAACGGCCGAACCAACGCTTCCGACGGCGAAGATATGCCGACTCAGGTGATGGCCGGCCAACTCGGTGTGCTGGTCGCGCCCCGCCTGAACAACGTGCTGAACATAGGATTTGCGACTGGCGTTACCGTAGGATCAGTCCTGCAATCGCCAATCGAGGTCATTGACAGTGTCGAAATTGAACCGGCAGCGATCATCTCCTCGCATTATTTCGAGCATGTTAACAACAAACCACTAGCCGATCCGCGCCTACGCCTAATAGTCGATGACGCGCGAACTTATCTGCGCACAAATCCGACGCGCTATGACCTCATCATTAGCGAGCCGAGTCACCCATGGGTGCCGGGGGTTGCAAACCTGTTCACGCGCGAATTCTTTGCGCTGGGTAAGGAACGCCTGCGCGAGGAAGGCGTTTTTGTGCAATGGCTCCAGATGTACCAACTGTCGACCGAGAGCCTGCGTTCAGTGCTGGCGACTTTTCACGAAACTTATCCTCATGTGCTGGTATTTCGCGTGCGCGGTGAAACGAAAGGCAAAGATTTGATCCTGCTCGGCAGCCGTCAGCCGCTTAATCTTGAACTTGTCGCAGAGCGGATCAGCAATCCACGCGTGGCGGCGGATTTGGCCCGCGTCGGAATCAAGAGCGCAGCAGACGTTAAGTCGTGGTTTGTTTGCGATGAAACTCAATTCGGACCGGCCGTTGCAGGGGCAGTCATCAATACCGATGACAACATGCACGTCGAAACCGTCGCGCCACGCGAAGCTTTTCGAGCAACGATGGAAGAGAACGCCGCGTGGATTGAGAGTCTTAGGAAAGCAGCGTTTCCTTAGCTTTGCTGCGTCAAGCTACTTGTTGCCCGTCTATCAGAATTCGTTGACAAAGGGTGTTTCGATAGTTACTGTTCTCTCGCACAGAAGTAATTGGTTATGATTCTCATCTTCCGTTTGTAGTCTTCCTTCAGGACGATTCTCAGCAACGTTCTGACAAATCCTAAATCGTCAAACCGGTATTCCAATAACCGGCCAACCCATTAGGAGGGCTCCATGTCGTATAAAGCGTTCATCTCATATAGCCATGCCACTGACGGGCAATTGGCGCCGGCGATTCAATCTGCCTTACATGGATTTGCCAAGCCGTTTTACCGCCTCCGCAGCGTGCGAGTCTTCCGTGATGAAACCAGTTTGCATTTGACGCCCGAGCTCTGGCCCCGAATCCAACAGGGTTTGAACGACTCTGAGTATTTCATTCTCATGGCCTCGCCTCAGGCCGCGGCATCAAAGTGGGTACAAAATGAGGTTGATGCCTGGCTCGCGTCAAGAGATTCGCTCGACAAATTCTTGGTGGTCCTGACCGCGGGCGAGATCAAATGGAATGAGGAGGCGGCGGATTTTGACTGGCAAGCAACCACCGCTCTGCCAACAAATCTTAAGTCAAAGTTTAAGGGCGAACCGCTTTATTCGGATTTTCGCTGGGCGCGTGATATTCCACCCGCACAATTATCACTAAGGAATCCAAAGTTCCTGCGAGAGATCGGCCGCCTGGCTTCTACCCTACATCAGAGGTCGCTTAACGACATGATCGGCGAAGATGTACGCCAACATCGGGTCTTTAAGTTTGTGGCCAGTGTAGTTGGAATATTGTTGATGGCGTTGTCGATCGGAGCAAGTGGTGCTGCTTATTACGCAAACCAAAGGAGAGCGGAAGCAATAAGCGAGCGAAATCGGGCCGAGGAATCCACCAGGAGAGAGCGAGAAGCAAGAAAGGCCGAAGAGGAACAACGCGCCAACGCCATTTTCGAACAGGAAGGGGCGGAGCTGGCTGCAGTTAGAGAGAGAACGGCTCGTCTCGTCGCCGTTCAGCAAAGGCAACGGGCCGAAGAACAAACGCGGCTGGCGACAAACATGAAGACCGTCGGCGAACTGTATCGCGAGGCGAGCAATATCGAAGCCCGGGGTTTTCCCAACTCTTACTTCGAAGAGTATCAAGGCGGACGCATTCCAGGTTTACTTGAAAGAATACTCGCCAAGTACCGCGAAACCAAAGATGTCACAGGTCAAATCTCAACCCTGATTGCCTTAGGTGATAAGCCCGGTTCCACATCTGGTGACCGCACTAATACTGCAGTGAAGCGTTATGAAGAGGCTGTGTCCTTGTCGCACCACAGAGACCCGGCTAGTGAGGTTGCAGCCTTAATAAGACTCGGGGAGACGCTCGGAGCAGGGGATGCTGAAGACTATTATCGCAGAGCGGTAGGTGTCTACGGCAAAGAACCATCCAAAGAGGCAGAGGTCCTTGTAGAGATCGCGAGAAGACTGGCAAAGAAGACGAATTCAACCACCGATTTGAATCAAAAGGTAAGGAACCAGGAGAGGGTGCACTACTACTTCACGAAAGCCGCAGAAGCTTATCATCAAATTGGGGACTCATGGGGCGAAGGCCTTTCGTACTCCGATCTCGGTCACCATTACTTTTATCAGTTCAATTCCGAGCGAGGCGCTTATTACTTCAATCTCTCGATACCGTTATTGGAAAAAGCACTCCCCGGCTTGCAGGGAAAAGAAAACAGAGCAAAGCTGGCAAGGACCTTTGAGATCATTGCCACAATGTCCAGTATTGTCCAAAGCCGAGAGAAAGCAATTCAGGCGTACAGATCCGCACTCGAGATATATCGGGCGCTGGGAAATAACAACAAGATTAAGGAAGTCCGAGACGCCATCGACAGACTTGAGAAACGGAACTAAGTCGCGCCGACAGACTGAGAACACTTCGTGGGTTGAGAAGCTTAATCAACTTCCCGCGAATTAAGTTAAATTAACGGTCTCACGATGTGCAAATAACTATTGTGCGATACACACGCAACCAGCTGGGCAAGGCACGCCAACTTGCGCCGTCCCGGTGCATTGCGGTGCATTCTTGTTCCGCCCTGCCAGAACCGCAATCGTGATCCCAATCGCCGCAGCTATTGCCACTCCGATGCCGATTTTTGTTCCGGTCGAAAGATTGTGACCCTTAATCCCTTTCACTTCGGAATATGAAATCGGAGCGGTGGCGCCGGTCTTCGCGTCAGCCACTACGAAATGGTCTCCGGCAATTTCAGTGACATAACCGTTGTACTTGGACTTGTCGTCCAGCACTACGCTTATGCGAGAGGACTCGCCCGTTCCCAACTCAGCAATGGCGGCCTTGACCTGCGCAGCGAGTAGCGCCTTCCTGGCTTTTTCTTTGGGCGTTTCAGAGGCGAGCGGCGCGTAACTGAAAACGTGAAGTATCAGCACGCTTAGCAAGAGTGAAAAATATTTTTTCATTCCGGTACTCCTCTATTCAGATAAGGTTCTTCGTTACACCGAAGGGAGACCGCGCAGGTCGCAACGAATTAGATCCAGGTTAGTCGGGAAGATCTGAAACGCCGAAGCGACTGCGAAGGCATTATACAAAAACACTGCGTGATTATGAAGAACCAGGTAACGCTCTCGGCGAACGATCAGGGTTAAGCATCCCAGGCTGCGAATCATGAACTTCTGTTATCGCTACCGACGACCTCACCGAGCTCGATGTGGGTCCCGTTGAGAAAATCGCGCGCACTCATACGGCGACTCCCTTCCATCTGCAGCTCTAAAACCCGCAACGCCGTCCCATCGCCGCAGCTTATCAGCAGCCGATCGCCGCGGGCTTCGATGATCTGGCCCGGGGGGAACCGTAGTTGTTCAATCCATTCAGGAGTTGCTTCCCAAATAATCAGCCGGTGTGACTTGAAGCTGGTGTGGGCATTCGGCCACGGTTGAAAACCGCGCACGCGGCGCTCGATCTCATAGGCATTCATCGACCAGTCGATCAAACCGTCTTCGCGTTTAAGCATGGGCGCATGAGTCGCCGCACTCTCCGTCTGTGGTTGTGGGGCGAGGACATCGACGCGCTGTAGCGTCGCACTGAGAAGTTCGGCGCCCAGGTCAGCCAGCCGAGACATCAGATTGGGAGCGCTCTCGCGCTCTTCGATCGCAGTTGATCGTTGCAGCAGGATGGGACCGGCATCCAGCTCTTCGACTATCCGCATAGTCGTCACGCCAGTTTCCTTTTCGCCGTTGACGATTGCCCAGTTAACCGGCGCGGCGCCACGGTACTTTGGCAGGAGAGAGAAATGAACGTTTATGCAGCCAGAGCGCGGAGTGTCCAGAAGGCTTGCCGGCAAGATCCTTCCGTATGCAACCACGATTGCAAGGTCCGCTCCGTGTGAAGCAAACAGATTTTGCGCTTCCTCAGTTTTGATTTTCAAAGGTTGGTGGACAGGAAGGTTGTGCGCGACAGCAAATTCCTTCACCGGTGAGTGATGTAGCTTATTCCCACGGCCGGCGGGTCTATCAGGCTGCGTCCAGACCGCCACTACCTCGTGGCCATCTTCAAGCAAACGGCGTAGAGAGGGAACCGCGGATTCAGGTGTGCCCATGAAAACCAGTCGCATAAATCGTGGCGGCTTTGCCGCAGCACAGTGCGGTAAGGCTCCGTCTTACCGGTAACTTTCCAAAAATAAAAGGAGGCTGCGCCTCCGACGTCGAGGCGTAGCCTCTATCAATATCTTACGGGTGACGGAAAGGCAAAGCCTTTCCGCACTGTGGGGCGGCAAAGCCGCAATGCCTTCCTCTAGAAACCTAAACCGCGGTTCCCGCTTCGGCCCGCTTGCTGGTGGTTGCGCCCATCTTCTCTGACGAAAGCTTGGCTTGCATGAACAGCAAAAGATAATCGCGGCCGCCGGCCTTTGAATCTGTTCCCGACATGTTAAAGCCGCCGAATGGATGCACGCCCACCAGCGCGCCGGTGCACTTCCGATTCAGATAGAGATTGCCGACATGGAACTCGCGCCGCGCGCGCTCCAGCTTGGCTTCGTCGGTCGAATAAACCGCGCCAGTCAAACCGAACTGAGTGTCATTGGCGATTCGCAGCGCATCGTCATAGTCGTTCGCCTTAATGACGGCGAGCACGGGACCAAAGATTTCTTCCTGCTCGATCGTCGCGCCGGGCTTCACATCGGCAATAACGGTGGGTTCGATGAAGAAACCCTGTTCACCGTCTGAGCCGCCTCCGGCCACCACCCGCCCGCCTTCAGCTTTTCCTTTTTCCACATAGCCGTTTATGGATTTGAAGGCCTTCTCGTTAATGACGGCGCTCATGGTGGTAGAAGTCTCAGCAGGATTGCCAACCTTGATCTTCGCCGTGCGCTCGGCAATCTTCTCAATCATCGGATCGTAAACACGCGCATCGATAATCGCGCGGGAACACGCGGAGCATTTCTGACCCTGAAAGCCGAACGCCGCCTGCACCACTCCGGTTGCGGCTTCGTCCAGGTCTGCGTCGCCGGCAACAATGATGGCGTCTTTGCCGCCCATCTCAGCAACGACGCGTTTGATCCAGAGTTGGCCCGGCTGGGTTTTTGCCGCGCGCTCGTTGATCCGCAGGCCGACTTCTTTTGAACCGGTGAAGGCAATGAAGCGCGTCTTCGGATGATCGACGACCAGGTCGCCGACTTCTGCGCCTGAACCGGTCATAAAGTTAACCACCCCCGCGGGCACTCCGGCCTCTTCGAGTAATTCGAAAAACTTGTAGGCAATCGTCGGCGCGTCAGATGAAGGTTTCAGCACGACTGTGTTACCGGTGACGATGGCCGCCGCCGTCATGCCGGCCATGATCGCCAGCGGAAAATTCCACGGCGGGATCACTGCGCCGACGCCGAGCGGAATGTATTCGAGTTGGTTGTCCTCGCCGGCGAGTTGAGTCAGCGGTTGCTTGTTCGCATATCGCAGCATCTCTCGGGCATAGAACTCGAGAAAGTCGATCGCTTCCGCGGTGTCGCCGTCGGCTTCGGGCCAGGTCTTGGCGACTTCATGAATCATCCAGGCTGAGAACTCATGCTTGCGCGAGCGCATCAGTTCCGCAACGCGAAACAGCAACTGCGCGCGATCTTCGGCCGGCACATTTCGCCAGGTCTGAAAAGTTTCATGAGCAGTTTCGACCGCGCGATTTGCGAGTTCCTGGGTGGCCTTATGAAACTTTCCAACCACCTGAGTGCGCTGGGCGGGATTAATGCTCTCAAGAGTGCTGCCGGTCTTGATACGTTCGCCGCCAATCACCAGCGGGTACTCGTCACCCAATTGAGTTTTTACTTTCTCAATAGCCGCGCGCATCGCCTGCGCGTTTTCTTCTTTGCTGAAATCTGTCAGCGGTTCGTTACGAAATTCGTTTGGCATTGTCACTCCATGGTTGGTTGTGGATCGGCGTGTCAGAAGCCCGCGCGTCAGCAAGGGCCTCCACCGTCGCTGGCCCTCCCTCACGGTCGGGCTTCTGACACAATACGCATTGAGATTAAGAAGGCCACTCACCGGCCTTCTGTAGCTTTTTGATCTTGCGTTTGACGATCTCGCGTTTGAGGGGCGTCATCTTGTCGAGAAAGACTATGCCGTCGCAGTGATCGGTTTCGTGCAGCATGCAACGTGCAGTCAGTTCCGTGCCGTCCAGCTCGAACTCTTTGCCGTTGGCGTCGTGGGCGCGGACGATTGCGCGCAGGTTCCGCTGCACGCCGTAAAATATCCCGGGAAACGAAAGGCAACCTTCGTCGCCATCCTGCTTGCCCTCCGTGCTCACGACTTCCGGATTGACCATCACGACCCGCTGCGAAGGATCTTTTCCGCCTGAGCAATCCATTACAAACAAGCGTTTCGGCACGCCCACCTGCACCGCTGCCAGTCCGACGCCGGGCGCGGCATACATCGTCTCGAACATATTGTTGACGAGCTTTTTCAGGTCCTCGTCAAATTTGGTGACCGGATCCGCCGGCGCTTCCAGGATCGGATTCGGCCAGGTAACTATTTTCAGTAGAGACATTCTAAGATCCCAAGTTCTAACTCAAGCTTCGATTGATTTTACGATCTAGAGTTTGGTTTCGCTAGTCGCGGTGTGCGCGGTTGAAGTGCATTCAAGAGTTCACCCACCCGCTACCGCAGGCGGTGCTGACCTCATGCTTGCGATCCGTCATTAGTAGCCCCTTAACTGTTCGCGATAGCCTTCAAAGTTTCTTTTCATCTCGCCCAGGCTGTCGCCGCCGAACTTTTCTCGCATCGCCCCGGCCAGCACCAGCGCGACCATGGCTTCGCCAATAACTCCGCCGGCGGGCACGACGGTAATGTCCGATCTTTCAAACGCCGCGCGCTCTTCCTGCTTCGTATCGATGTCCACCGAGCGCAACGCCCGCCGCAAAGTTGAAATCGGTTTCAAGTGACCACGCACTCTCAGCTCTTCGCCGTTCGTGACGCCGCCTTCCAGACCTCCGGCGCGATTCGTAGCGCGAATGAATTCTTTGGTCTCGTCGTTGTAGCTGATTTCGTCGTGCACTTCTGAGCCGGGAAGGGAACTGGCTTCAGCGCCGGCTCCAATCGCCACCGCTTTCACCGCCGGGATAGACATGACAGCCTGAGCCAGGCGGCCGTCAAGTTTCAGATCCCAGGCAGTATGCGAGCCGAGGCCCGGTACGACGCCACGCGCCACAACTTCAAACACGCCACCCAGCGTGTCGCCTGCGCTTTTCGTTTGATCGATCAACTCGACCATGCGCTGCTGGGCCGCTTCATCTGCGCAGCGCAACGGCGCATCTTCCGGAATCGCAGCGATCTGATCAAACGTAAGCTCCAGAGGTCTTTCAGGAATCCCGCCAAGTTGAATCACGTGGCTGCGAATCTCAACACCAAAGTTCGAAAGTAATTGCTTCGCCAGGGCGCCGCAAGCGACGCGTGCGGCTGTCTCGCGCGCTGACGCGCGCTCGAGCACGTTGCGCAGGTCGCGCGCATCGTATTTCAGTCCCCCGGCCAAATCGGCATGACCGGGTCGCGGGCGTTTGACGCGCCGGGACTTCTCTGGCGGAAGGTCTTGCGGCTCGACCGCCATCACCTCATCCCAGTTGGCCCAATCCTTGTTTTCAATCATCAGGGCCAGCGGCGACCCGAGGGTTAAGCCATGACGCACGCCGCTGAGAATTTCGACGCGGTCCTGCTCGATCTTCATTCGCGCTCCACGGCCATAACCCTGCTGCCGCTGCATTAACTCATGGTTGATCTGCTCGACGTCGACGGGCATGCCCGCGGGCAGACCTTCGACTATCGCGATCAGCGCGCGCCCGTGTGATTCGCCGGCAGTAGTGAATCTGAACATCTCTCAGTAGTCAGTAGTCAATAGTCAGTAGTCAGTAGTTAGTCGCCATTCAAACCTCACTCGAAACCGTACTACGGACAACTGACTACTGACAACTGACTAGCTCTTCAGAAAACATATTCCCGCGCCCCAGAATCCCCGCCGGATCGAATGCCCGTTTCAACTCTGCCATCTCTTTCAAATGCTTTTCGCCGTAAAGCTCGCGCAGGTATTCGCGCTTTAGCTTTCCAATCCCGTGTTCTGCGGAAATCGTCCCGCCCACGTCCACCGCTCGACGAATGAATGTCCGGTAAATTTCCCAGGCCTTTGCGGCCTCGTCATCATTGCGCGGCAGGATGTTGACGTGCACATGATTGTCGCCGATATGGCCAAAGATTGTGTAACGCAATTCACGACCACGCAGGCTGTCCTGAAAAAAACGAAGCATCCTCGGAAACTCTTCATCGGGCACGGCCATGTCGGTCGAAACTTTCTTTTGGTTGTGTTTCGCGAACCATTCGTTCATCAGCACGGGCAGCGCATGACGAAACTCGCGCAGCTTCGCCTGGTCGGGTTCGTTGGTAGCGAACCATGATTCATTCTCTAGCGCCTTGTGAGTTTGTAACAAAGAGAGCCATCCCGCGACAAAATCACCTTCTGCCCTCTCCGTTGTTTCCTGTTCGAAGAAGACGGCTCCGACTGCCTCCTCTGGAATTGTTTCGTATCGCTGACGAAGGAATTTGAGTGATTCGTTATCGAAGTACTCCAGAGCGCGGGCGTCAAGCCCAATACCGCTCGGCCAGTCTGCTTCAAGTTCGTCGCCTCTCCGATGGGGAAAGACAATCACGTTGCCGGTGCGTGCCTGTTCCGCCCGAGTCCGCAAGGAACTTGTGCGAACGTCTTCGACAAAATCCAATAGCCTTCGCTCATCTGCAAAAAAAACCACGCCGCTCAAGAGCCCTTCGGGTTTTGGCAGCAGCTTCACTTCAATTTCAACAATTACGCCCAGCGTTCCTTCGCTGCCAATGAAAAGATCGATTACGTCCATGTCCGGCGCCACGTAGTAACCCGAGGCGTGCTTGCGGACCTGCGGCATTTGGTAAGTAGGCAAGTGCGCCTCGATCACCTTTCCGGAAGGCAGAGGAATTACGATTCGTCCATCAGCACCAGCATGCGACTGACCGCGCCGAAGTTCAATCACTTCGCCGGTCGCCAAGGCAATCTTCAAGCGCTCGACGTAATTTCGCGTCGGGCCGTATTTGAACGTGCGCGCGCCTGAGGCATTGGTGGCGACATTGCCGCCGAGAAAACATCCGCGTTCGGTTGGATCGGGCGCGTAAAGCAGCCCCCGGGCATCGACGGCTTGTTGAAAGTCACGCAGGATTACACCGGCTTCGGCGACGCCACGACCGCCGGCTTCCTCTACTGTAATGCTGTTAATCTGATTTAGTTTGTCGGTCGCCAGAACGATGCCGCCGAACGGCACTCGTCCTGCGACGGTTCCGGTTCCGGCTCCAGAAACAGTGACCGGAATTTGATCACGGGTCGCTTTGGCGAGAATCTCAGCGACGTCCTGAGGGGTCTCGGGAAATACGACGCCGGAAGCGTGGCCGCCCGTAAGGTAACTCGCGTCCGTAAGGAAATCCTGTATCTCGTCCGGTTCGGTTTTGGTCAACATTTCTTTTGGAGTGCGGTGGCAAACGCAGCGCGACACCGCTTTGGTTCAACTGGAACCTGTCTTCTACAAGTGAGCATCCAAAAGCGCCGTCGCCGCTCCGCTCTGCCGGCGCACTCCAAATTAAGCCACTTGCAGCTCACGTTCACGAAGATACTTGATCCGGTCGCGTAACTCTGCTGCTTTTTCAAACTCAAAGCGCTTGGCGTGCTCTCGCATCTCGAAATCAAGTCGCGTAACTGTCTCTTCAATCTGCGCGGCGCTGTAGCCCTCGATGTCTTCCAGTTCCAGCGGAATCTTGAAGTAATCGGCTTCAGCCGCGGTTACCAGCGTCGCTTCGATTGGCTTAATGATTGTTGTTGGCGTGATGCCGTGTTCGCGGTTATAGACTTCCTGCAACGCCCGGCGTCGCTTCGTCTCGTCGATCGCGTACTTCATTGAATCCGTCACGCGATCCGCGTAAAGAATGGCCTTGCCGTTGGCGTTGCGCGCCGCGCGGCCGATAGTCTGAATCAATGACGACTGTGAGCGGAGAAACCCTTCCTTGTCAGCATCGAGAATGGCGACCAGAGAAACCTCAGGCAGGTCCAGTCCTTCGCGCAGCAGATTGATCCCAACCAGCACGTCGAATTCGCCGCGACGCAGATCGCGAAGAATCTTGATGCGCTCGAGTGTTTCGATATCGGAATGCAGATAGCGCACCCTCACGTCAACTTCAGTGAAGTATTCCGTCAGGTCCTCGGACATCTTTTTTGTCAGCGTGGTAACCAGGACCCGCTCTTTCCGCTCCGCTCGCGCGCGGCATTCGCCCAGCAGATGGTCAATTTGTCCTTTGACGGGGCGAATCTCAACTTCAGGATCCATCAATCCGGTCGGGCGGATGATTTGTTCGATCACTTCGCCGCTCGCCTTGGTTAATTCATAAGGGCCGGGAGTGGCGGAGACATAAATCCTTTGCGTAACTCGCTCTTCGAATTCTTCGAAATTCAACGGCCGGTTGTCGAGCGCCGACGGCAAACGAAATCCGTATTCAACCAGCGTGCGCTTGCGCGATTGATCGCCAAAGAACATGCCGCGTACCTGGGGAATCGTCTGGTGCGATTCGTCTATGACCACCAGCGTGTCGCGCGGGAGATAATCGAGCAGGGTCGGCGGCGGCTCGCCCGGCTTTTTGCCGGTGAGGTGTCGCGAGTAGTTTTCAATCCCGCGGCAAAAGCCCATCTCTTTCATCATCTCCATGTCGAACATCGTGCGCTGATGCAGCCGCTGCGCTTCGACCAGCTTGCCTTCTTCGATCAGCTTCGGTTCCCACCACTCCAACTCCTGTCGAATTGATTTGATTGCGCGCTTGAGGGTGCTGCGCGGCATCACATAGTGCGACTTGGGATAAATAGGAAGCCGGGTGGCGTGCTTGTGGATAACTTCGCCCAGCAGCGGATCGATGGTCGAGATGGAATCAATCTCGTCACCCCACAACTCGATGCGATAAGCCTCGTCCTGATAACTCGGATAGACCTCGACGACATCACCACGCACGCGAAAGCTGCCGCGTTTGAAATCCACGTCGTTACGCTCGTACTGCAATTCGACCAGGCGTTGGAGCAAGGTGTCGCGCGCGATGCGCATGCCGGGTTCCAAAAACACCAGCATGCCATAGTAGGCGTCGGGATCACCGAGGCCGTAGATGCAAGACACGCTAGCGACCACGATCACGTCGCGCCGCTCAAACAGCGCGCGGGTTGCCGACATGCGGAGCCTGTCGATCTCTTCGTTTACGATGGCGTCTTTTTCAATATAAGTGTCTGAAGCGGGCACGTACGCTTCCGGCTGGTAATAGTCGTAATACGAGACGAAATACTCGACTGAGTTTTCCGGAAAGAGTGTCTTGAATTCCTGATAAAGCTGCGCGGCCAGGGTCTTGTTATGAGCGATAACCAGGGTGGGCCGCTGGGTCCGGTCGATGACGCTGGCGATGGTGAAGGTCTTGCCGCTGCCCGTGATTCCCAGCAACACCTGGTCCCTCGATCCATCACCAAGACCACGCACCAGCGCGTCAATTGCCTGTGGCTGGTCGCCACAGGGCTGATACTCCGATTTCAGGGTGAAAGACATAACCGTCAATAGTAAATCGTAAATGGTAAATGGTAAATCAGCGAGAACGCCCTCTTGGAAACACCAAGGGCGCAGAGTCAACAACCCTGCGCCCCTGGCTACTGTGAAATGAATCTGACAGCCTAAGCCATCGAAGTACTCTCAGCCGGCGTCTGACTGCTGATTTGGTAAATGGCTTCCATCACCGCGGAACGAACTTCCGGCGGCAAACTTCCGCGAACTGCCATGCGCCGGAAGGCCGGCAGGATGTCCGGTTGGCCGCTGAGGGCCAGCAGCTTCACGACCGCAAGTCGCACTTCAAGATTTGGATGCTCTTCGATCGCGCGCATCAGGCTTTGGACCTCGCCGGCTTTGGACATCAGAAACAGCAGCGAGAAAGCATCGTAGGTCTTGTCACGGCTTTCTCCCGTCAGGTTTCTGATCGCCTCGCCGGCCAGTCCTGACGTAGCGATTGCCGCTCCGATCTTGCGACGCCGCTCAGGTGTGGCTTCGCGCAGCGCCCGGGTGAAAGCAGCGGCGCGATCCTCCTGAAATTCAAACATCGCGCGCGCGGCTGCGCTGCGAACCTCGACCGATTGGTCATCAAAGGCTGCACTGATCTGACGAAAAGCATCTTCGCCACCCATCCGGGGCAGGGCGCTAACCGCAGCGGCGCGCTCGACCGAGTGTTCGCTCTTGAGCTGACCCAGCAGCTCAGCCGACACCCCGGGCGAGTCAAACGGCGCGTCCGGCACGCTAACAGGCTGGAACTCGCCGCCCGCGTCGTCGTGTAGGGCGCCGAAATGATCTTCGGGGAGAGTCAGCGGCGTGGCCAGCTCTACCGCCCGAACTTGATCGCGCTTTTCAACGCCGACGTCAAACCACTCCGCAATCTCGGTGACGTTATGATTGTCCGGCTCCGGTCTTACCTGGTCTTCAATTTCAGAGCGTTCAATCTCGAACGGAAAGTCAGGCCTTGATTCCGCCTTAGCTGCTTCCTCTGCCAGAATTCGCTCGTGTTCGGCGTGACGCCGGGCCTCTTCGGCTTGTCTTCGCTCGACCTCTTCGCCGCGAATCTTAGCCTCGATCTCAGCGCGAATGCGGGCCTCCAGTTCAGCTCGCTGGCTGACCTCGGCTTCGGCCTTCATCCGCAATTCTTCTTCGACCTTCAGCCGCGCTTCCTCTTCGGCCTGTCGACGCGCGTTTTCCTCAGCATTGCGACGGGCTTCTTCGTCAGCCTGGCGGCGAGCTTCTTCCTCGGCCTGGCGGCGCGCCTCTTCTTCAGCGCGACGGCGTGCTGCTTCTTCTGCGAGCCGCTGAGCCTCTTCCTCGGCGCGGCGGCGTGCCTCTTCTTCGGCTCGTCGCATGGCCTCTTCTTCTGCCTTGCGCCGCTCTTCGGACTCGGCGCGCATTTCAGCTTCGATCCGGGCCCGGAGACGCGATTCTTCTTCGGCGCGCTGCCTGGCCTCTACTTCGGCGTGGCGTCGAACTTCTTCTTCAGCGCGCCGGCGCGCAGCTTCTGCGGCCAGCCGTTGAGCTTCTTCAGCAGCTTTGATTCGCGCCCCTTCCCGAGCCTGGACTCGTTCAATTTCTTCTTCGACGGCCCGGAATCTCATTTCCGATCGCCGGCGCAGTTCGTCTTCCTGTGCTCGTTTGCGCGCTTCACTTTCGAGATAACGGCGCTCTTCTTCAGCCCGGAGGCGAGCCGGTTCTTCTTCCTCCCGGCGCAGGGCTTCGAGCTCGGCTTCGTGAGCCTGGGCCGCGGCCTGCATCTGGGCTTCGACATCCGCCCGGCGGGCTGCTTCCATCGCGTGCATGCGTCTTAATTCATCTTCCGCGTGCGCCAGTTCCTGTTCGGCAATCTGGCGGCGGCTTTCTTCTTCAGCCCGTTGGCGGGCTTCCGCTTCGATTCGATTTCTCTCCTGCTCAGCACGCCGGCGCGCGCCTTCCTCCTCAGCCTGGCGCCAACGCTGCTGCTCCGATCGGAGGGCATGTTCGGCGGCGAGCTTGGCAGCCTCTACCTCAGCCCGGCGTGCCTCTTCTTCGGTTCGCAAGCGCATCAGTTCGTTCTGTAGCTGAGTAATTTCTTCGGCGGTGCTGGCAGCGGCGGCGTCATCTTCACCTCTTGGCGCGGCCAAGACAGGTGATTGGATCGCAAGTGGTTGCTGCGCAACGGCGCGGGCACTGGCCGGTGCTTGAACACCTTCGCTGGCCGCGACAGCCGGAGTACGTTCGGCGCGCTTATTTTCGGCCTGCTCAGCTTTGAGTAGCTGCAAGAGTTCGGCCTTGTTTGCCGCCAGGGCGCCGCGCAGTTCTTCATTAATAGCGCCTCTTGGGGCGTCAATAACCAGGCGATCGTCGCCGGAGGTTTTTACCTCGACGCCTTTTTTGCGTAGCAGGGAAAGCAGGTCGTGGGCTGTCATAATTCGATTACCTCTCGTTCAGAGTCTACTGGCAGGGAAGCAGCTTCGGGAATGGCTGCGGCGGGAATGCTGGCTGCCGAAGGCGGCAGGTCTTCGACGGGCCCGGTGGCGCAAGCTTCAATCGCATGTTTAATTAGCGTGCGCGGAACCTTTCGATCGTTCTCGGTTTGCATCAGATTATTCAACGGACCGATCGCTGCCGGGTCTCGCAAATCCATCAAGGCTTCAACCGCGGCGCGGCGCACGTCCGGCGCAGGATCGTCCAGCGCCCCGATCAAATGCGGCGTGGCCTCGCGTTCGTGCACAAAACTGAGCCGGCGCGCGGCTGCGGCACGTTCGTTAGACGATTCCGCGATCCGCAGGTCGTGCGTAGCATCGTCAAAGTAACCGTGTTTCATGAAAGCTTCGCGGGCCCGTTCCCGGCGTGGCACGCTTCGACCGACGAGGGCAGCCAGTAATTCTGCTCCAACTAACTGTCGAGTCTCGCGATCATTGGAACCAATTATGCTTTCGTCATACTCGCCACCCGCCATCACGTTCTTGACCTCTTCGCTAACATGCGCAACTCGCTCGCGGCGGGCGTCGTCAACGGGCATCGAGGTGGCCGGTGCTACCGGCTTTGCCACGTCCGGCTTTGCCACGTCGGCTTTCGGACTTTCTTTTTTTGAGCTGGCCGCGAGCACCGCTGCACCTGCAGCAGCCGCGGCGACGGGGACTGCCGCACTCGGAACTGAGTCTGATTTTGATTCGCTTGCCGCCGCAACACTTGCAGCTGCTTCCGCAGCGCGCTTGGTTTTCCGTGATTCAACTCGGCTGGGTCGTGACCGGCGTGGGCCCCTGGCGCGACGCCGTTGAGAAACAAAGAGTCCGATCAGCAATAAGAGCACGCCGGCTCCGATCGCGACGGGAATCGGGTTTAATTGCGCGAACAGGATCCAATAGTTCATCCGTTCCTTCATCTGCGACAGAAAACTTCCGCGCGCGTTCGTCTGTGCGGCAGGCGTCGATTGGTTTGCGGGCAACGGCGTTCCTACCGATGATGCTTTCTGGACTGGAGAGGCCGATGCTTTCGCTGCCGGAGTCGCTTTTGGTGTAGGACTCGGCGTCGGAGCCGACTTTGATCCCGGGTCGGTAGATAACTTTGTGGTCGTGCCAGCTTTACTTCCCAGATTGGTATTTGATGAAGTTGTCCCTCGCGAGGCCAACAGATTTGCGTTTCGGTTTGCTGGCGGGCTCTTCAGCGCGCTCGTCGAATTTGAATTCTTGTTGGCATTTGGCTTCCGGCTTGCGGATTCAGAGTTAGAACGCGGGCGGGTCGCCTCACGGCCGGCATTCGATCCAGCATTCGCTCCAGCCTGACCGCCTCCCGGTACACTGAACACGACTTCGAGCCGATTCGACCGCTGTTCCACATGGGCGGTCGCGCCAGGTTGAAGGCGGAAAGAAACAACGGTGCTGTCACCGCTACGCTGGGTCTTGACGTCGGCAAACCCACGGCCGCGAGTTGCCTCGGCGCGCGGCATGTCAGCAGCGGGGATCCTTACATAGAAGCGATCACCACGGCGATAGGCCTCATAATTGTTCAGCGATTGATCCGAAGTAACCGCGACTCTGGATCCTTCCGGTGAATCATTGGCTCGCAGAGTCGCAACGTGAGGACGTCTGGTTTGATTGTTGGAGTTTGGTTGCGCTGGCGGACGGATAATCCGGCTTTGCGCGGCGATAAGCGCGGCGGCAAGCAAGAGGACTGTGCCAATCTTCGGAACCAGCCACGAAACTCTTGCACAGCGGGGCGATTTGTTAATCGAGTTCATCATTGGGGCAACATCAACGAGAAACCGAAAACGCTAAAGAGAATTATGCAACGTCACTGCGTCATTGTCACTTGCGGTCAGGTCAAAAACGTTCTGTTTCTGGTCAAGCCGGTAAAGGACTTCGAGCATTGCGGTTCGGACGCTCTCAGGCATTCCTTCAACCGCGACTAATTCACGTAGCTTCGGAGCCACATCCGGTCCGGCAGCTACGTTCAAGACGCGAATTGCGGACAGCCGCACTTCGGTGTCTTTGTGGTTTCGGATAGTTTCCAGGATTGGCTCCGTTTCATTCGCTTTGGCCAACAGCGAGAAGAGTGAGAATGCTTCATAGGCCTGGCGCCGATCTTCACTAGCCAGCCGGTCGGCGGTTTGCGAGACGATGCCGATCTTGATGCAGGCACGAGCCACGTCACGCAACGTCTCCGGTTCGGCTTTTTCCATCACCCGGACGTATGCCTCCGCACGATCAAAATGCAGACTCGTCAAGGTTCGGGCTGCGGCTGCGCGCACTTCCCGCGTGTCATCCGACAAGGCTATCAACACGGGAGCGAACACAGATTCATGATCTATTGAACCCAGACTAACAACCGCCGCTGCGCGTACGGCCGAATCGGGATCGGTCAAGGCCAGAGACGAAAGCGCCGAAACTGAACGCTGAACCGGATGCACTCCGAGTTCTCGCGCGACATCCGCACGCACCTGTTCGTCGTCACTGCCTAACTGCGCCAGCAAGTTCGCCAACGGCTGGTCTTCGCCGCCAACCGGCAAATCCTCAAAGTTCACAAACGATTCCCCGGGAAAGTCAGCGACCGGGGCGCCGTCGCTCAACATCATCGGTTCAACCGAAGGTGAATCGAGATATCCAAGACTCTCCACTGAGCACGAACTGAGAGTTTCACTCAAAAGTGAGGCGGGAATATCGGGATGTCTCCGGGCAATGTCTAACAGGGCGCCGATCGCGGCCGGCATTTTCAACTCTCCCAGACTGGAGATGGCCTGATTGCGCACCACTGAATCCGCGTCATGCAAAGCTTCGATTAAAAAGGACAGCGACGACTGCGCTCCGATTTGACCCAGCGTGCGCGCGGCGGAAGATCGCTCCCAGGCATCGCGTCCCATCAACATCATTGCGCTTTGGCGCGCCACAAATCCATATTCTTCCAAAGCCTGGCGGGCTCGACGCCGGCCCTCTTCACTCATGTCCGTTGTATCCAACACCTTAACCAGAGATGCTTCGATGGCCCGCCTATCATCTACGGCCCTCGAGGCCATAACGTCCATGCGATGCGGCTTGCCTAAAACTAGTTTGCCAACTTCCTGATCGATGCGGTAGGCGCCGAATACTGAAGTCTCGACTTCGCCCGGCTTCTCCCACTGTTGTGCAGCTTGAAGCGCGTCGGTGCGACGTTCTTCCATCGGCGATGGTTCACGCGGAGTCTCGGCAATTGCGTTGGACTTATTATTCTCTACCCGCGAGCTTCGGGCCGGCTGTTTAACCGGCTGTAGCGCGCGCGCTTCCCTGGCGGCATGAACCTTCTTGTACACAATCAACCCCACCAGCAGCACTAGCAAGAAGATCGGTATGCCGTAGGCTGAGAATACAGTGGAGAGGATCCCGTCGGACGGAGCGTCCTCGGCAGCGCGAGCAGTGCCGGCGCTGGTCACTAGTAAGAAGGCCGACCCGAGACCGAGCAGGCACGCTCGCGTTACGAAGCGGTGGTGGAAACTGGCGTTCTGAATTGGCATGACTTTCACCATTTTCTGGAAAGTGTTTTCTAGCATGGGCGTGGTTGCCTTGAGAATCTTTCCGAAGATGTCAACGGAATTCCGGTTCAAAGAGGCCCGGTGAGAAGGCGAGGGCAGTTTGCTATTCGGCGTCGGTGAATTTATACCCGATGCCCCAGACCGTGAGAACGAGCTGAGGATTGTCAGGATTCTCTTCAATCTTGGCCCGCAGGCGGTTGATGTGCGAATCGATCGTCCGGTCGTAACCTTCGTAAGAGTAATCCCAGATTTTCTCGAGTAGATACTTGCGCGGGAAAACGCGGCCCGGATTCCCGGAAAACAAGCGCAGCAGATCGAATTCTTTGGGAGTTAGTTCTACGTTGCGCCCGGCGATGGTTACCTCTCGCCTGACTGGATCGATACGCAATGTTCCGCGCACGATCGGTGCTTCATCTTTGCCGTCCCCACTGGCGGCCGCGGCCCGCGTTCGTCGCAGCACCGATTTGATCCGTGCTTCGAGTTCCCGCAAGCTGAACGGCTTGGTGATGTAATCGTCGGCGCCCATTTCCAAACCGAGCACCCTATCAACTACATCGTCTTTCGCAGTGAGCATAAGAATTGGCATCTGGGGATGCTTCTGCCGCAGTTCTTTGCAGACGGCCAGGCCGTCCATTTTCGGTAGCATCAAATCCAACACGACAACGTCCGGCCGATTCTTGACTGCTGCCTCGATGCCCGCAATTCCGTCCGGGGCGGCATTCACGGCAAACCCTGCTCTCGAGAAATATTCCTCGATCGCAGTCGAGATGTTGTCGTCATCTTCAATGATCAGAAGCGAGGTTACTGGTGTTGGTGCCGTAGCGGCGCCGGCAGCCTCGGGTGAACGAGCTTGGCCTTTCTCCCCAATTTCTCTATCGGGCATTAGCGGTTTTCCTCTAGGCGAGAAGGCATTCAGGGGGTGCGCGCACCACGCTTTCCGGTGCGCTTTCAAGTAGGACTATAACAGGACGAAGCGGATTAACTCAAGCCCTAAGTTATCAGAATGACAGAAATTGGCACTGTTAAGTGTAGGGTTGCCGCACGCAGCCAGGCCGTGGCTCGGTTCCGAGCCGGCCTCAGCCCAGAATTTTGAATCTCAGCGGTTCGCTATTCTTCGCTTACCTACTAAGTTTTTTAGGCGCGAGTTTTGCCCGGAGGCGACCTTCAAAAGCCGATAGTCCGGTGACTATTTGAGGCGAGCCCGCGGCCTTCTTGCTCAGCTCCTGGAATACAGCCAGGCCGCGCTCATCACCCAACGACACCAATCCATCGGCGGCGCCGAACATGAGCGTAAAGTTTCGCCGCTCAAAGCCTTCGTTCATCGCGGCGGTGATGAGCGAGAACGCGCGCGGGTCGTCCTTTCCAGTTGAGCCGAGCACCCCGAGCGCGGAAGCGCGCACTGCGGTTGGGTTTCCCGCGGCCGAGTACTTGAGGGCCAGATCCAGGGAGCGCTTGTCTGCCAAAGCCTCCAGACCGCTCAAAGCCGAGGCTCTAATTGTGTCGCGCCAAGAGGGGATGTCGACCAGTCTAGTCAGCGCCTCATAAGCCGATCTGTTCTTGGTTTGACCAAACGCTACGGAGGCAGCGCGAATCACAGCGTAACTTGTATCATTCATCAGTTGCAGATAGACGTCTGCGAGCCCGGGGTCTTTCGTCGACGCGAGAGAACTCACCGCGCGAGCGCGCACTCGTGCGTTTTTGTCCCTGGTTGCGGCCAGCAGGGTGTCTTTTGCTTCTTTGGAGCCGTTCAAGCTGGTGACTGCCTCCAGCCGCGTGCCCCAGAACTGATCCGTCGTCGCTGCCTCCGCGATAGCTTTGATAATCGACACGCGATCAGCGCCCGGGGTTTTGGTGTCATTCATGCGGGCGGCCAGCTGTTGCAGCGCCCAGATGCGGCCAAGCACATCCTGATCGTGAGCGGCTTGATAAAGCAGTTGCCCCGTCGTCTTGTTAAAGATAAGCTCCTTGATAAGCACGTCGCCATAGTCAAAGTTAACCAGCAAAGGTTCTGAATCGACAGCGAGCTTGAAGGTCTGATCTTCTTTGGCTTCGATCCGCACCCGTTCGATTCGAGTCCCTGAGGCCGTGCCGATTTCGATGTCGACAGGGGTTTGAAAATAAGTGACCTGTGGGTATTGTGATTCGGGATCAGGCCGTTGTTCCTGGGTTACTTTCAATGTCAGCGCTTTGTTTGCAGGGTCATAGTCCTGGGTTACGCGGAATATCGGATGGCCCATCTTGTAAACCCATTGCTCAAAGAACCAATCCAGCGGCTGACCGGTAGTCTCCTCGATGGCAATCCTGAATTGCGCGGTCTCAACCGGCTGGTGCGCGTACTTTGTCAGGTAATGATTAATTGAGCGCCACCAGTTGTCCTCTCCCAAAATTGTGCGCAGCATGTGAAGCACGGCCCCGCCACGCGGGTAAGCATAAGTGTCGAATACTGCATCCGGATCAGAGTAGTTCCTGGTTACAATCGGCCGCCGCTGGCCCCTGGCCCAGGTCTGATAATAGGCGTCCTTGTTTGCCTTAACATCGAGGTATAGAAAATCGTCGTGTCCCAGGTGATGTTCGTCCCACATTGCCTGGAAGTAAGTAGCAAAACTTTCGTTCAGCCAGATGTCCGACCAGTGGCGGCAAGTTACTAAGTCCCCGAACCATTGATGCGCTAGTTCATGAGATTGCAAGCCATCGCTGGTCGCATCCAACTCGGTGCGCGCATCATGAATCATGTTATCGGTTTGCGTGGTGGCGGAGATATTTTCCATCCCTCCACCGAAATCACGCACCGTCGTTTGTGCGTACTTGGCGTACGGATATTTGACGCCGGTCTTT
>Ga0070707_100000478_pt1 | contig 39602 bp, 35 predicted proteins | sample KBSK5502metaG_FD_65468 | JGI IMG/M metagenome (GOLD analysis project Ga0070707, IMG submission 65468) | Corn, switchgrass and miscanthus rhizosphere microbial communities from Kellogg Biological Station, Michigan, USA - KBS K5-50-2 metaG | ecosystem: Host-associated > Plants > Roots >... | reverse complement strand
TAGGCGAGGTCAAAGCGCAGATTATTGAGCGGGATGGCGAGATCTGGATGATCAAAGATTGCCCGGTTCATGGTCACATCGAAGACATGATGGCAATGGACTCGAAGTTCATGACCCACATTGAGGCGATGTTCCCGGGTCGCGACATTCCGGCGCACAACGATGAGAAGCTTCACAATCACGGTTCGAGCACCATCAAATATGGCCGCGGCGCCGTGCTTACAGTCGACTTGACGAATCGCTGCAACATGATGTGCGACCCGTGCTTCATGGACGCCAACCAGGTGGGATTTGTGCACGAGCTGAGCATGGAGGACATCAAGGAGATTCTGGACAACGCTATCTCAATTAAGCCCCGCCGGCAGATGTCGGTTCAGTTCTCAGGCGGTGAGCCGACTATCTCGCCTCACTTCCTGGAGGCGATTCGCTACTCGCGGAAAGTGGGTTACAACTCAGTGCAGGCGGCCACCAATGGAATTGAGTTCGCGAAGAGCAAGGAATTTTGTCGCGAGGCCGCAGAAGCCGGCCTCAGGTACGTCTATTTTCAGTTTGATGGAATCGGTAACGATGCCAACAGCCACCGCCAGGTGGGGAATCTGTTCGATGTGAAACTCAGGGCGATCAACAACCTACATGAAGCAGGGGTGGAGATAGTGTTGGTGACGACCCTGGTCAACGGGATTAACAACGATCAAGTTGGATCGATCATTCGGTTTGCGCTCGAGAACCCGAAGAAAATAGCTTTTCTGTCCTTCCAGCCCGTTTCATTTACGGGCCGTGACGAGGCAATCACGCCGGAACGGCGTCTGCAACAGCGATACACGCTTTCGCATTTGGCGCACGACGTGAAAAACCAAGTAGGCATTACTGAGCCGACGCGTGATTGGTTCCCCCTATCGCTGATGGGGGCATTTGCAGATTTCGCCGACCTGGTTCACGGGCCAAACTCTGAGTGGGGACAGGTTTCTTGTGGTTGTCACCCGAATTGCGGCGTAGGCACCGCGGTAATGGTTGATAAGGAAACCAAGGAGATGAGCCCGGTCCCGGCTTTCCTGAACATTCCAGGTCTGGTTAAGGACATGCGGAAGATTACCGACTCTGCGCGTGGGAAGTGGGCTTCGAACATCATGATGGGCCTGGCGCTCCTGAAGAACTATCGGCCCTATAATGCGCCTTCGCAGTTCAATCTGTATGAGTTGTTTAAGAAGTTCGATAAATCGTTTGGGCTGACTGGGAAAGACTATGGAAAGGTCGACGGCGAACGCACTCAGGAGGACATCGAGAAACGGCGTGCTGATCGCTGGAACTTCCTCTTCATCGCCGGAATGTGGTTCCAGGATCTATTCAATTATGATTTCCGCCGCACAGAGATGTGCATCATTCCCTACGGCACGCAGGAAGGCGAGATCAGTTTCTGCGCTTACAACACAGGGATTGGTTGGCGGAACATCATTGAGCACATGCACCAGAACGCGACCGTCGCCAAGTGGTACGAAGAGCACGGGCGGCATGAAATATTTGCCGGAGGCAAAGAAGTGCCGATGGCGGATCAAACGCACAATCTTAGGCTGAATGAAATCGATCTGGCGCGACCGAATAAGCCGCAGATGGACGGACCAAAGACTGCGCACGAGGAGAAAGTAATGATGCGCAAGCTTTATCAGGAGATGGTGCTCAAACAGTCACAAATCAAAACGGATAACGGTGACAAGCCGGTCCAGATTAAGGGCTTGAGTCGAAAGAAGGAGCTCGAGGCGGTCACGGCTTAATGGCTTAGGCACTTTGAACGCGAGCCCCGCGAATGGCCAAACTGTTCGCGGGGTTTTCCATGCCCGCTTGACCACGATACGCGACCGCATGTTAAATATGAGTGCGAGAAGCCGGCAAGAGGATACTGAAAGCGAAAACGGAGAAATAGATGGCAGTAGTGACAATTAACCCTGGTGAATCGATTGAGAGCGCTTTGCGGCGGTTCAAACGCAAGGTGATGACCGAAGAGATAATCAAAGATGCCAAGAAGCACGCCTTCTTCATGCCCCCAGGACAAAAGGCAAAACTTAAGTCCGCCCTGGCTCGGAAGCGGAACAAGAAGAAAGGCCGCCCTCGGCCGCGGCCGACCAGCTAGGTCTCCAACCGGGCAGGTCTACGATCAACGAACTCGCCGCTTGTCCACAACCAAAAGTGAGATTCGGTCAAACGTCTTTCAAGTTGTGAGCGCACGTGTGCGAGAACCCTGAGAATCTCTCAACCGGTTGGAATAGCAATGACTCGGATTCTACTAACCAACGACGACGGCATTCATTCCGATGGGCTGATCACGCTCGAGCGGTCGTTGCGTGATATCGGAGATGTCTTTGTGGTCGCGCCGGCCGCTGAAATGAGTGGCGCGTCGCATAGCTTGACCCTGGGGCGGCCGCTGCGCATTCGGCAGATTGATGATCGGCACTGGACGGTTGACGGAACGCCCACGGATTGTGTGACCCTGGCTCTGCACAAGATCCTCGACGAGAAACAACTACCCGATGTTTGCGTCTCAGGAATTAACCACGGCGGTAATTTGGGGGACGACGCCACCTATTCCGGAACTGTCGCGGGAGCCCTCGAGGCCACTATCCTGGGAGTACCCGGAATTGCAGTAAGCCTGGTGGCGCGCGAGCATTTCGTATTCACTGAGGCCGCGCGATTTGCCGTACTCGCGGTTAAGAAGATCTTAAGTGAAGGCTTGCCTGAGGGAACCCTTTTGAATATCAACGTTCCGCTGGGCGAAATTAAAGGTGTTAAGGTGACCCGCCAGGGAATCAAGAATGCTCGCCCCGTGATCACCGAGCACATCGATCCCCGCGGCAAACCTTACTTTTGGATTGGCGAGCAATATTTTCGTTCCAACGCGGAAGATGGAACTGACTATCGCGCTATCGAGGATGGCTATGTCTCGATCACACCCTTAAAAAGCGATATGACCGATCATGCGGCGTTAACCGAGATCGGATCGTGGAATTACCTGGCATCTCAGGAAGAGCTGCAGATGAGATAGCGGACCGATTCTCAAGGAATTGAGCTCCACACCTTCACGAATAAGCGCGCTGCAAGCTGAGTATCGCATTCCGCGCGAACGCATGGCCGACCGTTTGCGCCAGCATTACAACATTCGTGATGCATATGTTCTGGAGGCGATGCGTCAGGTTCCGCGCCATTTTTTTGTGACGGAGGCCCTGCGCGGACGTGCGTACGGCGACCATGCCCTGCCAATCAATTTCAATCAGACAATTTCACAGCCATTCATCGTTGCCAGAATGACTGAGCTCCTGGAGCTAAATAAGCAAAGCAGAATTCTGGAAATAGGCGCGGGCTCAGGTTATCAGACGGCGGTCCTCGCCCGGCTCGCAAGCCAGGTTTACGCGATCGAGCGGATCGGTGAACTGGCGCGCGAAGCACAGGGCCGGATACGGGAACTCGGTATCTACAATGCTACCGTAAAGGCTTTTGACGGTACGCTTGGTTGGAGTGGACACGGTCCCTACGACGGGATCCTGGTAGCAGCCGGTGGGCCGCGGATTCCCGAGCCTCTGATCGCTCAATTGAAAATCGGCGGCCGGCTCGTGATTCCAATCGGCGAGACGCGTGAATCGCAGAAACTGATTCGGGTAATCAAAACGGAAAGTGGGCACAAGATAGAAGAGCACGGGCCCTGTCAGTTCGTACCCCTGATTGGCCAGCACGGATGGGCGCAGGAGGGCAGACAGTAAGCAGTGGGCGGATGCCTGGGTGCTCGTCGCGCACGAAACGAATATGGTCGGCCGAATCATCGAAATTCTTTCAGTCTTTATCGTAGCCACGATCTCCAGATTGGGCTACGCGGGAATCGTTTTGCTCATGGCGATCGAGTCGGCATGCATTCCGTTGCCGTCAGAGATCATCATGCCTTTCTCTGGCTACCTCGTGTATACGGGCAGATTCAACTTGTGGCTGGTAGGTATCGCCGGCGCGTTTGGCTGCGTGGTTGGCTCGCTGGTGGCGTACTGGGTGGGCATGTACGGCGGACGTCCGCTAATTGAAAAGTATGGCCGCTTCATTTTGATTTCACGGCATGATCTGGACCTGGCCGATCGTTGGTTCGCGCGTTTTGGCGAAATCATAGTTTTTGCCAGCCGGCTGTTGCCGGTGATACGCACGTTCATTGCGTTTCCCGCCGGCGTAGCCCGCATGAACCTTAAGAGGTTCGTCATCTACACCTTTCTCGGCTCGCTACCGTGGTGTATCGGCCTGGCGTTCGTAGGCCAAAAGCTAGGTGAACAGTGGGACAAAAACCCAACCCTGAAAGCTCTCTTTCACAGATTCGATTTTGTAATCGGAATCGTTATCGTTTTGGCTGCTGTTTGGTGGGTATGGCGGCACATCAAACATGTGCGTAGTGACAAGCAGAAAGCGGCTTAGCCTGACGATAAAGCCTGACCGACTGCCATATCTAATTCCGGCGAGGGATGAGTGACGACAGCAGAGATTATCCGTCACCGGCCCTCCGTCAGAGGTCGCCACTCTTTGACAGTCCTGCACCTGTCACTTAGAATCCAGTTCTGTTAGTTCGGGGCGTGGCTCAGCCTGGTAGAGCGCTCGGTTCGGGACCGAGAGGTCGGAGGTTCGAATCCTCTCGCCCCGACCATTTCATTTTTCAGCTTGATTCGTGAGCCCGCTTAAGAGAGATCATGTCTGGACACGATCGTATGTCTTGACCCCTCACTTCTCAGCTCACTTCTGATCAAGGCAATTGCCGAAACACTTACCGGCTGTGGCTCAAACCCAGTCTCCTGGTGCATCGCCGCAAGTTGGCGCGAGCCGTGTGGCTGGCGCAGACGGGCAATTGTCAGGTGTGGATGAAGCGTGCGCGGTTCGCGCGTGAAGCCGGCCAGGGCGCATTCATCTTCCAGCGCCTTGTGAGCCCTGCCCAGTTCTCCAGAAGGATCCTCAATGCCGATCCAGAGGACACGAGGTTGGCCTCGCGGTGGGAAGGCGCCACAACCTGCAATGATTACCTCAAAAGGATGGGCAGCGCTCGCCGCTCGCCCTACTGCTTGCGAAAGCATTTCCGCTTTGGTTACCTGAGTGTCACCAAGAAACTTCAGGGTGAGATGAAGATTATTCTCACGGCTCCAACTTGCGCGCACCTCCGGAAGAGCTTTGCGCAGGAGTTCGATGTGATCTGTAAGTCGCTTGCGCGCGCTCGCCGGTAACTCTATGGCGATGAAGAGGCGCCATGATTCATCGTGAGTTCTCATGGATTGAAATGAGAATAGTCGCGGTACCTCGTTGTGACCCCGGCATCATTTCACCGGTTCCAGGATTAGTATCTCCTGTGTCGCTCTTCCAACGGCAGCCTTGCTGAAGGGAAAGGCCCTGGGCGTAACGTTGCGCCAATCCTCAAGCTGATCTTTCCAATGTGGGCTGGAAGGAAGGCCGGACTCGCCGAGCGGGATTCCGTGTTGTGTCTTGTCCCAATCACTCGCATCTGCGATCAGACGCATTGAGACGGCGCTGCCCACATTCACCGTGGGGCCGAGACCCGAAGATCCATGCTGAGGAAGGGGTGCAATCGTGAATTGCAAACCAATCAGAGGCGCGGCGGCCAGCGCATGCGTAAACCGCACCTTGGCCACCTCTCCCCACTTCCAATTTGCCTCATCGGCACCGAGCGTCTTCGTCAACGCCTGACGAGCATCGTCGTAGCACGCCTTAAAGAGATCGGAATAGCTATTGAACTCTTTTGGCAGCCATTCCCTGGGCTGTTCACTCGTGAGGCGATCCAGGAGCGTCTCCGAGTTGTGCCACACGTAGACCTTTACCAGATCAGGACCAAGGGCCGCCGTCAAAATTCGCGAACGAAACGCACTGCGCATTTGGGAAACAAGCGGTGCCACGTGGGAGTCAGCGGTAACTTCGCCATTCCATTTCTCCAGAGCTTCGACTGTCTCGCGTAGCTTCTGATCGTCACCAGCCCGGGCTTTGAGTGCTTTTGCGCTGTCACGAGCAAACGAAGACAAGCCAATGGAATAGACGTCGCCCTGAATCCTTCGGAAGTCGTCAGTTGACAGCTTTGGGGTCTGGCTGAGCAGATCAAAAATGCGTCGTGCGCGGTAGGGCTGCGCCCAGGAGTGCGACAGAAAATACGGATAGTCACTACCAATTACGCGCTGGTTGGCGGTCACGATCATGCCCAACGGCGGATCAAAAACATGCGGCAGCTTTTCAAACGGGATGCGGCCTGTCCACTCTCCGGCGTCAATTGACCCGTCATAAGGGACGCTGCCATCGCCACTCTTGCGAATGGGAATGGCGCCCGCGCCGTAATAGCCGATGTGCCCATCAATGTCCGCGTAGACAAAATTCTGCGTGGGCCCACCGTAGTTACTCAGCGCCGCCGTGAACTCTTTCCAATTGCGCGCGCGATTGGCGCGAAAGAATCCGCCCACGTCTTGCAGCGTCGAATCAAGCGCCATCCAACGCAGCGCGTAACGCTGCGAGTCCTTCCCAAGTACGATCGGCCCATGCCGAGTGACGGTCACATCCAACGGCACTGTATTCGTTTCTGTGCTGTTGAAGCCTTTTCGCACTTTGATTTCTTCATGACGCACTTCTGCGTCTCGCCAACCCTGCGGCGTCAGGTAACGACCAGGGTTCGCCGGATCAAACTTTTCGATAAACACGTCCTGAACGTCCGGTCCGAGGTTGGTGACGCCCCAGGCGATACGATCATTGTGTCCGACGATGATGCCCGGTGCGCCGACGAAAGTTACTCCGGCTACGTGCACACCCGGGGCGGAGAGTTCAGTCATGTACCAGATGTTGGGCGCCGAAGCGGGAATGTGCGGATCGTTAGCTAGCAGAGGCTTGCCTGAAACTGTTCGTTTGCCGGCGACGACCCAGTTGTTGCTGGCGAGGACGTTCTCAGAGTCCTGATGAAAGAGGCCCAATCGCTCCAGCGCACGCCGGTCAGTCTCGAACATCTCGCTGAGTTGAGCCAGAACTCCGGTAGTTGGCCGGAGTGATTCAGGAAGAGAAGGATTCCCTACGCTCGCCGTCTTTCTGGTCTTAACGTCCTTTCCCACTACCAATACATCGAGCTGAGACGTCTCGGGCAGCAACGCATCGCGCTTTTCCTTTGGCAGCGAAGCCATTGCGGCGCGCATGATATCGAGTTGCCAGGAGTTGGAAAGATATTCAGCCAGAAGCTTTCCTACCGCCAGCGAATCGGACGGCGTCCATGGCCGCGGCTTGTACTGAAGGATCAAAAACTCAGGCGGCATTGTCTTGTCGGTGCGCGATTCAATGAAGGCATTGACGCCTTTGGCATACGCATTTAATGCCAGATTCAGATCTGCCGGCAGGTGAGCTGCGCTCTCGTCCAGAACGCGCGCAAAGCCCAGGGTCCGATGTCGTTTGTCTTCACCCAGCGTCGCCTGACCGAAGATTTCTGAGAGTTCGCCGCGCGCGGTCCGCCGCTGCAGATCCATCTGCCAGAGGCGATCACTGGCCGTAACATAGCCTTGTGCGAAGTAAAGATCTTCGTCGTTGTCAGCTTCGATGTAAGGAATGCCGCGCTCATCGCGCCGGATCGTGACGCGATTATGCAGACCTTGAAGCGAAACCGTTTTACTCGGTCGCTGCGCCATCGCTGAACCATTCGTACCGGCCGGCAGATATATGCCCAGGGCCAGCATCAACAAAGTGATTCGATAAACGAAGAGCACTGGTTTCATCGATTCGTCCTCGATTGGTTTACTTGTCTTTCAAAAAGGTCAGCATGTTAGCACACTCGGCAACGCTCTTCGGACATGATCGAAATGAGTCGAGCACCTATGTGACGAAGCTTGCAAGACCGGGTTTGACCGTCTCACAGTCAGCCTTTAGAATCACTTCGCGCACGCATGACATCGCTGAATTCGCTCTATTTCAGGAGTTACATGTTTTCTAATTCGATTCGCAGGCCGGGAACAATGCGCCGAGTGGCGGGGATACTTCTCATTCTGGTTGCTCCGTTGTTGGCGCTGGGATTTCAGCATTCGGGTGGTTGGATCAAGTACGATTCGAAAGAAGGGCGCTACAGCATACTGCTTCCATCACAACCAAAAGTTGGCTCGCAAGAAGCAACAACAGGTGACGGTGTGGCATTCACGCAATACAAGGCTGCGGTCTTCGGCGCGGACGCCGCCTACATGATAGGGTATTTTGACTATACCGATGCGATGTCGTTTACCATCGATAAGGCTCGCGACGAAATGGTCGCCGCGGTCAAGGGAACTCTGATCGGTGAGAAAACAGTCCGGCTGGGGAGTTCTCTGGGACGGGAGATTCGGCTGTTGGTGAAAGACGCAAACGGAAGTGAATACGACATGCGGGCCAGGTTCTTTGATATCGATCGGCGGGTTTACGTGCTGCAATTCCTCGCCCTCAAATCGGCCGACGTGGCCATCGCTGATGTAAAGGCAGCCCGGTATTTTGACTCGTTTCAAGTTGCGAAGCCGGCTCAGAATTGACTGGTTTAAGGATTCGCGTTGACGCTGTGTGCCGTGTCGCACTACAATCCGCGTGACAACGGTTTGTCGCAGTCAATCAGTAAGAAACCTTCGTTATGCTTAGCCGCACCAAATCCGTAATCGCCGCGATCGTGTTGGCCCTCGGACTTTCAGTGGCGGTGCATGCACAGCAGCGGCCGCTGATTACCGAGGACGTGGATATCATTCCGCCAGGTTCATTACGGATTGAAGCCGGAATTGATTTCGTCCAGAACGCAAAGTTTCCAGCGTCAGGTCTAACGGGAGATTTGACCCGCGCCGGCGTGATAGGCATCACCATCGGTCTGGCGCCCAATGTGGAAGTGCAGATCGAAGGTGTGGCCCAAAACTTTTTGAGTATTAACTCTCGCGGGACGAGTGCTATTCCGCTGGACTTGGCGCCGGGCGCCAATTCAACCAGCGACTTTGGCGATTTTATCCTCTGGACCAAGATTAAGCTGCGCAACGAGACGGCAAATCTACCTTCGGTCGGATTTCGTTTTGGCGTACAGCTTCCCAATTCGAACCAGGCGCGGGGAATCGGATTGAATCAGACTAATGCCTATGGCCAGATACTCTTTGGCAAGAAGTTCGGTCATAATGCGCGCGTCAATACCTTCGGGAATCTGGGAATTGGAATTCTCACCGCGCCCACCGGACTGTTTTCTCAGAACGACGTCGTGACCTACGGCCTTGCCGGCATCGTGCGACTGAACAAACAATTCAGCCTGGCCGGCGAAGTGAATGGACGCGCAAACACGAGGCCGGGCAGCGGTCCTTTGGGTACTGAGTCGCAGGGCGAAGCGCGACTGGGAATGCAGATCAGGGCCAACGGACTGCGGTTTGATTTTGCCGGCATCAAGGGGATTACCAAGCTCAGTCCGCGCTCAGGAATCACCGTGGGCGTGACCTACGATACGCCGTCTATCTTTACTCCAGCCAAATGAAATCACACCATTGACCTGGTTGAGTTCAGAGTTCAACCTTTAGGTTGCCGCTCACCCAGAGCAAGCTAAAGCTTGAACTCTAAACCCCGTCACTTGAATCATGTTTGACTGGTTACAGTTCCTCGCCAGGCGATTGGGTTATTTCATCGTTCACGTTCCGATCTACGTGGCCGGGCCGGCGATGATTCTGATTGGCGCGCTGGATTCGTCGTTACTGTCATTGCCCGAAGTTAACGACTACCTGGTGGTGGCGCGCTGCTACACTCATCCGCGGACAGTCTTCTTCTTTCCGTTGTTCGCGGCCATCGGATCGGTGTTGGGTTGCCTGCTTCTCTACACCATTCTGAGTCGTGGCGGACGTGCGGTGCTGCACCGGCGCTTTCGCGCGGATCGCGTCGAGCGGGTTGAACGGGCCTACGCGCGTTTTGGCATTCTGGCGTTGGCGGTGCCGGCGGTGCTGCCGCCGCCGCTGCCATTCAAGATCTTTGTCGCTACTGCAGGGGCGATGCAATTTCCGCGGCGGCGGTTTCTGCTGACGATTCTCGTCGCGCGTTCGGTAAGGTATTACACAGAAGGAATCCTGGCCGTTTTTTATGGCGAGCGCGTGCTGCGGTTCATGAAGGATAACGGATTGCTCATAGTCAGCTTTGTGGCGGGCATTTGCCTCGTCGCACTCGCGATTTATTTGTTATCGGGCAGGGGCAGAGCGGCAGCTGAATCAGGAAAGATTGATAACCCAAAAGTTTGAAAGGTCTCATAAAACTCATTGAAAACACTTCTTCATAAGATTACCGGTGGATTGACGAAGTTCTCGCACTATCTGGTTTCTTTTGGACCCCTCGGTCTGTTGGCAATTGCCTTTCTCGACTCAGTATTGATTCCGATGCCGGGTGGAGTGGATGCAGTGTTGCTGCTGTTGGCGGCTTCGCGGCCATCCTGGATGTTGATCTACGTCGCCGCAGCGACGGTCGGATCGACGGCGGGTTGTGTCGGTCTCTACAAAATTTCCCAGCGGGCCGGTCATCGAGCGCTGCGGCGCTTCTCTGAGAAAAAACAAAAACGGGTCAAGGACCTGATTGACCGCTACGACGTGCTCTCAGTCCTGGTCGCTTCGCTCTTACCACCGCCCTTTCCGTTTAAGCTTTTCGTGGTGTCGGCGGGAGTGTTCCGGCTAAACCTCCTGCGGTTTACAATCGCAGTTGCCGCGGGACGTACGTTTCGCTATTTGCTCGAGGGTTACCTGGCCGCGCGCTACGGCGAGCACGCAAAGGAAATTCTGTCGCGGTATTATCCCTCAATCGGGATTGGTCTGGCGGTGTTGATTATCGTGATCTTTGTCGCGAGGAATCTTTTGCGGCGCAACACGGCACCGGAACCGGTATCAGACGTCGAGGGCTAGTTGCAACTCGGTTTCGTCCTGGGGTTTCGGCCCTTCGACGCGAAAGCTGCGGGACTCAGCCAGAGTGCGGACACCCTGTTCTGAAAGGTGATCCAAAAGGTGCAGCAACACGCGCGCGGTCGCGTGCGCATCGCCGGCGGCCCGGTGGCGTTGAGTAATTTCAAAACCGAAATGCTCAGCCAGGGAATCGAGATTATGACCGCCCGATTGCCGCAGTAGCCGCCGCGCAAGATTTACGGTGCAGAGTTCAGGATTGCGCATTCGATGTCCCGGAAAGACTCGTTCGATTTCGCGATTCAGCAGCGGCAAATCAAAGTCGGAATTGTGAGCCACCAGTACCGCGTCGCCGGCAAACTCGAGCCAACCCTCGACTATGCCGGAAAATTTCGGGGCCTGCTGTAGCATCTCGTCAGTGATGCCGGTTAGAGCAGCAATGAATCGTGGCAACGGCGTCTCTGGATTGATCAGAGTTTGAAACTCATCAGTGATGTGACCGGCAGAGACGCGGTAGGCGCCCAATTCGATAATCCTGGCGGGCCGGGATCGGGCGACGATCGCTTCGACATCAAGCACGACAAAGTCGATCTCATTCAGGGGGCGATGCTCCGGACCGTCATCACTAATCGCCAGGTGGGCCTGCTCGATCCGAAAACGGGGATCATTGTGGATCAGGTCGTTTACGAGCGAAGCGGCCAGCTCGTCGCCGGCATGAGTCAGACGGAATACAACATCGGCAATCTCGGCAAAGGTGGCGCGCCCGCCATTGTCTCTCAGTAGATCAAAAGTCTCCTGAACCAGCGGCGAGTCGGAAACTAAATTATCGGGAACCTCCATCGAGATTGCATTGTAATCGAGGAACGAATGTTTTCGAAACGACGGTTAGCTTAATAGCACATAATCTCCCTTCTCCCTTTTGGGAGAAGGGTTGGGGATGAGGGGCTAAGCTAGGGCGGACAATAAAGTTTCAGATTCTTTCTTCAAGCCACTCTCCAGATTTTGGAGAGTGGCTTGAAGAAGACTTGTCAAAGGAGACTCTTGGTGCGCAGTAAGGCCCTCACCCTGGCCCTCTCCCAGAGGGAGAGGGTATTAACAGTATTCGACCGCAGTTCTTTTCGATAACGACGATGCAACCTGAAGAAGTAATAGAAAAATTCAAAACGTCCGGCGCGTTGCTGGAAGGCCACTTCATCTTATCCAGCGGCTTGCACAGCTCGGCTTACCTGCAGTGCGCCATCGCTTTGCAATCACCGGCGGTGGCTTCGGAGTTCGGGGCGGCCATTGCCGATCAATTTCGCGAGCAGGGAATCGAGACGGTCGCATCGCCCGCGATTGGCGGCTTGATCATCGGTTACGAAGTCGCGCGGCAGCTTGGCGCGCGATTTATTTGGACAGAGCGCGAGCAGGGAACGATGACTCTGCGCCGCGGCTTTACTGTGAAAGCCGGCGAGCGTGTGCTGGTCGTGGAAGATGTGATTACGACGGGCGGCTCGACGCGCGATACGATCGACGCGTTACAGGCTTCGGGCGCGAAAGTGTCTGAGGCGGCTTCGATTATCGATCGCTCCGGCGGTGACGCGGACGTTGGCGTGCCGCGAATTTCGTTGGCGACGTTGAGCATTCCGGCGGTGGCGCCTGGCGAATGTGAAGCGTGCCGGCGTGGAGAAATCGCAGTTAAACCAGGAAGCCGAACCAAGAGCGGTTAATAACAGGAGGACAATTTATTTTGGTCGTGAGAATTGTTCTGTCGATCGTGCTCGCAGCGGTCGCGTTCGCATTAGGCGGCCCAGCCCTTTACTACTTCTGGGTGGGTCCTCAGAGCGCGGCAGCATTGGCCCTTGCCAAAGAATCCGCAGATGAGCTCAAGCGTCTCAGTGATACGAAAACGTTTTCGCGCGAAGATTACCGCGCAGCGGCCGACCGGATACAAGAGCGCGAAACGCGGTACCAGCGGATTTTGGCTGAGAAACGGCGAATCCGAAGACGCACCTGGCAGATTGCGATTGTATCCGCACTCGTTGTAGGTGGCTCAACATTCATGGCGCTTTCTTTGCGATCTAGGCGGCGTCGAATCGCTCAGGCTGCAACTGTATCACCTGCCGCGCCGCAATGAACTTCAAACTGCTCCTCCAATACGACGGCACCGACTTTCACGGGTGGCAAATCCAGGATGATTTGCGCACCGTGCAGGGCGAACTGACGCGCGTGCTGTCTTTGTTGGACGGATGCGAAGTCACTGTTAATGGATCGGGGCGCACAGACGCGGGCGTGCACGCCGAAGGACAAGTCGCCAATGCCTGTCTCGAGCGCGACATAAGTCCGCAAAAGTTGCGGAACGCAATTAACGGAAATCTCGCGCCTGATCTACGTGTGTTGGCAGCTGAGGCTGCTCCTGACGATTTTCACGCGCGGTATTCAGCTCGAAGCAAGACGTATGTTTATCGTGTGGTCCACGGCCCCTTGCTCTCCCCGTTTTGGGTGAGGTATGCACATCAGGAAGCAAGGCCGCTCGATCTTGAACTTATGAGTGCAAGTGCCCAACTCTTTGTTGGCGAACACGATTGGTCCGCTTTTTCGTCCGCTCAATCGGACGCTGAATCGCGCGTGCGAACTGTCACTCAGGTGGACATTTCCGCGGGTTGGGATGACCGCGGACATTGTCAGCTAATTGAATTCACCTTAACGGCGAATGGCTTTCTGCGATACATGGTGCGCTCCATCGCCGGCACGTTGTTGGCCGCCGGCCGCGGCGAAATTGCCACTGAGACTATTGCCCGGGCAATCCGTGAGGGCGGACGCGATCTGGCCGGAGCCACTGCGCCGGCGCACGGGCTGACGCTGAAGAGCGTAAGGTATGATTGAGAAACGGGAATCTTGTGAATTGACACGGGCGTCCCGCGCCTGAATCACGCGCAAGATGCGCTCGGCCCACCAAACCATGATTGACACTGCTTCGGGTTGCAGTAAGAATGACAGTCGATTTGTTTGCCGATTTTGTCCGATTTGGTTTCAACAAAAGTGCTGACTGATTTCGCTGAAGTAGTAGAGAAGGGTTCTCGCGACGCCGCCCTGCTGGCGTCGATTGACTGGGAACGCCTGCCGCGGCATGTAGCGATTATTATGGACGGCAACGGCCGCTGGGCGGCCCAGCGCGGTCAACCGCGGATCGCCGGACATCGCGCCGGCGTCGAGGCGGTGCGCGCCGCCGTCGATACCGGAGCCCGTCTGGGACTGGGAGCGCTCACTCTCTACGCTTTCTCGACTGAAAACTGGAAGCGGCCGCGCTACGAAGTCGATGCCTTGATGCGGATGCTGCGAAAGTATCTGCGCATCGAACTGGATGAGATCGACCGGCAGAACATTCGTTTCCAAACAATTGGCAGGACAGAGGCGCTGGCGCCAAACGTGCGCGCAGAGATTGCCCGTGCGGCCGATCGGACTGCGAAGAACTCCGGAATGATTTTGAGCGTGGCGTTGAATTATGGCGGCCGCGCTGAGATCGTCGACGCCTGCCGAGAGGCAATGGAGAAGATAGCTTCGGAAGGGAAGTCGCCGAAGGACTTAAGTGAAGCGGACATCGCCGGCTCGTTGTACACGCGGAACCTGCCGGAACTCGACTTGCTTGTTCGCACCAGTGGGGAACTCCGCATCTCCAACTTTCTGCTGTGGCAGAGCGCGTATGCGGAGATTCATGTAACCGAAACGCTGTGGCCGGACTTTCGCCGCCCCCATTTACTCGAGGCAGTTGTCGACTATCAACAACGCAGCCGGCGTTTCGGCGGACTGAAACTGGTCGTCAACGCAAAGTGAAGTCAGAACCGCCTGCGGTAGCGGGCGGTTGAACTCGCCCCGTCATTAGCTGGGCATACTCGGCGTCGTTATTTTTTCGGCTGGATTGTGATTACTTAGAAAGTTCAACCGCCCGCTACCGCAGGCGGTTCTGACATTCTTCGATTGCGTTGAAAACCCAACCACCAAAGCCAAAATCTAAATCGCTCCTGGGGAATCTGCCGCCGGCGGTCGCGCGGATTGTGACCGCGGCGGTTCTGCTCCCGGTTCTGATCGCTTCAATCCTGATTCCCAAGCTGGCGCTCTTATTTGTCGTGATCGCAGCCGTCGCCATGTCACTGGCGCTGATCGAGTTCTGGTTGCTGGCGCGAAAACAGCAGATTCGTGCAGACATGGTGGCGGGCTTTCTCGGCGCGGCTGCTCTCTTTACCGTCTTTTATTTTACTCAGCCGCGCGAGCTGCCTGAACTCTTTGCCATTGTACTGATTCTTATGCTGCTGACTATGGGCACGCTAACTGCTGCCATGTTACGCGGCGCGCCCTTTGACAGAATGATCAGTTCGACCGGTGCGACGGTGTTGGGCGTGATGTACATCGTGCTTTTGGGCGGACACCTGATCGCGGTGCGCACGGGATTCAAGCCGGAACTCTCAAAAGACCTGCTCTCGTTTTTCTTTCTTGTGATCATGGGAGCTGATAGCGCGGCCTACTATGGTGGCAAGACCTTTGGCCGGCACAAACTCGCGCCCAATGTCAGTCCAGGTAAAACCTGGGAAGGCTGCGCAGCGGGGATGCTGGCCAGCCTGCTGCTGGCCGCGCTGGCGCATTACTGGTTCTTCCCGGAGTTGCCTTTGAAGCTTGCCCTGCCCCTGGCCGCGGTAATGAATGTCTTGAGCGTGATTGGCGATTTGACTGAAAGTGCGCTCAAACGCAGCGCGGGCGCGAAAGACACTGCAAAGTTGCTGCCCGGTCATGGCGGCGTGCTCGATCGTTTGGACAGCTTGCTGTTCAGTGCGCCACTCATCTACTATTTTGCTCGCGCCTATTTTAATTCCTAAATGAGCACCAAAAAGATAATCCTGATCATCGCCGGAATCCTTGGCGTGCTGCTGTTGGTGGTGGCGATATTCGTGGGCGCGATCACCTGGTTTGTATTCCGCACCATCGGGAACAGCGAGGCGGCTGAAGCAGCGCGCACTTATCTGCGGGACAACCAGACTCTGAAACAAGACATAGGTGAAGTAAAAGAGTTTGGCTGGTTGGTCACCGGTAGCATTAACGTTCAAGGTAGCGATGGCGAGGCAACGTTACATCTCAAGGTCGTCGGTGAAAGACGAACCGTGAATGCGACTGTCGATTTGTCCTACCGCAGCAATCGTAATTGGCGAGTGACCGGCGCGTCGTACGTGCGCGACGGCGAAACGATCGATTTGATCAAGCCTTACGAAACACCCCCCGCGTCGCCTTAGAGAAGTGACATCGGCATCTTGCCGATGATTAATCACGGGCGGGACGTCCGTGCCACCTTTTAGTCCAGGGATATTCATGTCCGTCCGAGGAATTTCCATCTTAGGTTCAACCGGCTCGATTGGCTGCAACACTCTGCGGGTCATTGAATCGTTGGGAGCCGAACAGTTTCGCGTCGTCGCTCTGGCGGCAGGCCGAAGCATTGGTAAACTCGCCGATCAAATCTCAACTTTCCGGCCCGAACTGGTCTCAGTCCAGCAGGAAGAATCCGCCGCCGACCTTGAGGCTGAGTTACGCGCGCGCGGTCTGACCGCCCCGCGCATCGTTTCGGGAGATGCAGGTTTGGTGGAGGTCGCTACCCACCCCGATGCCGATTGTGTAGTTTCCGCGACAGTCGGCGCAGTTGGATTCGTGCCAACGCTGCGAGCCCTGGAAGCGGGGAAGCGGGTAGCGCTGGCGAACAAAGAAACGCTGGTAATGGCCGGCGAACTGATGACTCGCGCGGCTGAGAAGTCGGGCGCCGAGTTGTTGCCGGTCGATTCCGAACATAACGCTTTGCATCAATGCCTGCGCGGCGAGAAGCGTTCCGAAGTGCGGCAAATTATTCTGACTGCCTCCGGCGGTCCTTTTCGCACTCGTGACAAAGCGGCAATTCAATCCGCCACGGTCGACGAGGCCATGCAACATCCCACCTGGAGCATGGGCGCGAAGATTACGATCGATTCTGCGACCCTGATGAATAAGGGCCTGGAAGTAATCGAAGCTCACTGGCTGTTTGGTTACAGTGCGGATGAAATCAAGATTGTCGTCCATCCTGAATCAATAGTTCATTCGATGGTCGAGATGATTGACGGCTCGGTCATTGCGCAAATGGGCGTGACCGACATGCGCCACGCGATTCAGTACGCGCTTACCTATCCGGACCGCTATCAATCGAGTTTGCCGCCGCTCGATATCGCCGGGCTTTCATCTCTGCATTTTGAGGCCCCGGATCTGGAACGTTTTCCCTGTATTTCACTCGCTTATCGCGCGTTGCGTGCCGGCGGCACGCTGCCGGCGGCCATGAACGCGGCCAACGAGGAAGCGGTGCAGGCGTTCATTGACGAGCGAATCTCTCTCTCAGACATTCCAGCGGTAATTGAAAGCGTGATGGACCAGCATCAGACCCTGGCCGTCAAGGATCTGGAAACGGTACTGAATGCTGATCGGGCCGGCCGGGCCGCGGCCCAAGTCGCTATTGAGGGTCTGGCCCGCGAATCACGAGTGATTAGCGTTGCGTGATTCGATCTTTCCCCATTTCTGAGACCTCCAGTGAAATCCTGCGTGTTTGACCCGCCTGCCGTCACCCACGTAAACTCAGTTTCTGAGCACAATACCGGCTAACGGCAGATTTGGCTCAGCTGGAAAAGAATAATCATGATTCACTTTGTTATTACCTGGTTACTTCCTCTGATCCTTGTGCTTGGCGCTGCCGTCATCCTTCACGAGTTTGGCCATTTCGTCGTCGCGAAGCTCTTCAAAATCAGAGTTGAGACGTTTTCAGTTGGATTTGGACCTCGCCTTTTCGGAAAAAAGTGGGGCCACACCGACTATCGAGTTTCTGCGATTCCCCTGGGTGGTTATGTGAAGCTTGGTGGTGATGAATCCAATGCACCGATCGAAGGGCAAGGTGAGTCTGACATCCCCGCGCGCGAAAGATTCGATTTGCGGCCGCGATGGCAGCGCATATTAGTGGCGCTGGCGGGGCCGGTCATGAATATTCTTACAGCCCTGGCAATTCCATTTGCCGGTGGCTTGATGTACGGCGTTCCGGCGACCCCGGCGCCCATCGTCAGCTCAGTGGCTTCCGGCGGCGCGGCCCAGGTGGCCGGATTGCAATCAGGTGACCGCATTGTTTCATTCAATGGAACGGCGAACCCTGACTGGGACACGATCAGCGGCGACGCACTGTTGGCGCCGAACGAGGCGCTGCCGATGGTGATTGAACGCAATGGGCAGCGATTGCAGTTGACGATCAAGCCCACGGCGTTGACCCGCGACGGCGAAACTGCCGGACAATTGGACTTTATACCGGATTACGGTGACGTAATCGTTGTGATTAGCGATGTCACGGCGGACAGTCCAGCCGCGAAAGCAGGCTTGCAAGGTGGCGATCGCATTCTGGCAGCCGGCGGGCAAGCCGTGAAGAGTTCAGAACAGGTCGTGCAGTATATCCGCTCTCATAAAGCAGAGCCGATCGTCCTGGACGTCGATCGTAACGGCACCAAGATGCAACTCACTGCGACAATCCCGCCCGGCCAGGAGATTATCGGTGTTCATGTCGGTCAAAGGCTTCCGCTGGGCCCGGGCGGACCGGTAGCGTCCGCGCGTTATGCGGTTGATTCAAATGTTCGGGTTCTGAAATTGACTGGTAAGGCCCTGGGACAGGTGTTTAGAGGAAAGCGATCGGTTCGCAACACGCTGTCCGGACCAATCGGCATTGCCAGAGAGTCGTCACGCGTTGTTTCCGAACTGGGTTGGGTCGGCCTCTTTACCATGTTGAGCTTCCTCAGTCTGAACCTCGGCATTTTCAATCTCTTGCCAATTCCGGTTTTGGACGGCGGCGCGATCTTCCTGCTGTTGATAGAAGGAATGTTGGCTACAGTGGGCTGGACAATCTCGACACGCGTGCGCGATCGAATTCAGCAAGTGGGCTTCGTAGTTGTTATCCTGCTTATGGTCTTTGTGATTACCAACGATTTATTGAAGACGGCAACGATTTGGCGCGGTGGGGACAGTCCGCCGACAACGACGAGTCCGACGCCGGCGAAATAAGGTTCTTGAGCAGAGTGTCAGAAGCCCGACCGTAAGGGAGGGCAACTTCCGACACGAGCCCTTGCTGACGCGCGGGCTTCTGACAAAAACGAAACAGGCAGTTATGCGTAAGTCGAAAGCAGTACAAGTTAAGAACGTTCAGATTGGCGGCGGCGCGCCGGTGGTCATTCAATCGATGACCAAGACAGATACCGCCGACGTCGGCGCGACCGTTGAGCAGATCGAACAGATGGTCAGCGCCGGCTGCGAGATTGTTCGTCTCGCCGTGCCCGACAATGACGCCGCCATTGCCCTGAAGGAAATTCGTAAGCGCGTCCCCGAGGTGCCTATCGTTGCGGACATTCATTTTCATTACAAACTGGCTCTGCTGGCCCTGGAAGCCGGTATAGACAAGCTGCGTTTGAATCCCGGCAACATCGGTAAACACGAGCGCATCGTTGAGGTCGTGCGCGCGGCGCAGGCGCAAAAAGTTCCGATTCGCATCGGCGTCAACGGTGGCTCGCTGGAAAAGGACCTGCTGAAGAAGTACGGCACGGCAACGCCGGAGGCAATGGTTGAATCGGCGATGCGGCATATTCAGATTCTCGAAGACCTGGATTTCACAGAGATCATCATCTCGCTGAAGGCTTCGGACGTGCAGCGAACAGTTGCAGCTTACCGTCTGCTGGCTGAGAAGGTTGACTATCCTTTTCATCTGGGCGTGACAGAGGCGGGCACGGCATTTACCGGGACGGTGAAGTCTTCAATCGGTCTGGGGATTCTGCTCCATGAAGGAATTGGCGACACGATTCGCGTATCGTTGGCGGCCGAGCCCCAGGAAGAAGTGCGCGTAGCCTGGGAGATTGTAAAGTCCCTCGGCCTGCGCACTCGCGGCGTTACGGTGGTCGCCTGTCCGACGTGTGGCCGCCTGGATGTAGATAACTTCGTCGAGATCGTCACTGAAATCGAACGCCGCCTGGCTCATGTCGAAGAACCGTTGCATCTTTCAATCATGGGTTGCGCCGTCAATGGTCCGGGCGAAGCTCACGATTCACAACTCGGAATTACGTTCGGACGTGGCGTTGGGATGATTTTCAAAGACGGCGTGCCGATGCGGAAGGTCGCGGGCGAAGACATCGTCGAAGCTTTCGTTAAAGAAACTGAAAAGCTACTTGCCGAGGGCGTGGCCGCCAAGCCTAAACTTGAACCCGTCAGTTTTGAGTCCGAGTTAGTCTCAATCAAATAGAGTCGGAATTAATAGAGACAAACCGCAGCCGCCTTCAGTGAAAGGCGGCTTCTATTTTTGGTCGTGCTCGCCCTTGCGTTTCAACCGGTTCGGTGTAATATTTCGCCCACGCTTAAACTTCTTTTTATTTCCTTCGGGGCCGCCATTATTCCTTAAACCAGCAGGGTTCCAGTTGCCACACGATTTTTGAATTCACCGTTTTTCCGGAGAGGCAAACCTTATGAGAACCACCCGAACTGCCCGCATTCTGTTTACTCGCCTGCTACTTCTCGCGATTCCCGTTGTTATCGTTGCAGTAGTCGGCGCTCAAAAATCCGGCACCGAGAGCACATACCGCTATGATGAATCGGGCAGTCTGGTGAGAACGGATACTACATACAAAGACGGCCATGTAATCGAGAAGAAAGAATTTGACAAGGCTGGTAAGTTGCGTAAGCGAACGACGTATACCTACCTCAAAGGCTTCAAGGATCCGAATACTTCCACAACCGAATACGCACCGGATGGAGAAACGCCTACAAGCACCACTAATGTCGATCATGACAAGAATGGCAACGTCACCAGTACGGTGACCACGAACTACGATGGAGCCGGCAAAGAGACGGGTGGCAGCAAGCGCGAACGCGACGCGGCGGGAAAGCTGCATTGTTATACCTGGAACGCCGCGAAACAAGTGTATGAAGAAATCGAGTGTCCTAAAGTCTATGTCAGCGGAGTAGGCGATGATTCAGTACCGACCGAAGACAAGAACGCCCGGGTTGAAACGAGTGCAGGATTGCAAACCGTCATCTTCAATACGCCGGCAGCAATAGTTCGGGTCAACCTGCCTGACGACATCCGGGCCGGCGATACGATCTCAGGAACGGTTATCGCCGAGCCGAAGGGAAACACGAAAGCAGAGCGCGACTCAAATCAGGCAGAGCTCAAGAAGCTTGGCATCCGCCTCATTAGCACTCTTGAAAACAAACCTGAAGATGTTGCTTTGGGAGACACGTCAGTAATCTTTAAATACTCCCTGATTAGCGATCGGAACTCAGGAACCGTTTTGAGCGTGGGCCTCCTGGTGAATTTCAAGACAATTATCGGGCAAGCCACGATTCCTGTCCTGCCTTCCGGGGCCGTTGTTACGCCTGATCCGAAGATCACTGTACCAACCACGCCCTCGGGAGCGGTGATCACTCCAAACCCAAAGATAACCGTGCCCACAACCAAGTCAGGCGCGGTAATAACGCCCGACCCAAAGGTAACCGAGCCCAGGCAACCGAACACGATCCCGGACACTGTCGATCTTGATCCCAAGGCGGCGGGCTCGCCGATACTTACAGAGTCTCCCGCTCTCGACGAGCGAAAGATCACAACGTCGGATCCCAAAAGTACTCCGACGTTCATTTTTCCTCAGTTGGGGCAGAACGGGAGACCCATGGTTATCACCGGGCCGTTCGATGGTAACGCTTCGAACACGACGCTCGACTGGACTCGCGTTAGAAGTTTGGTAACAGACTTTGAAAAGAATACTGAGAATGTTTCCGGCGGCTTTGGCTTGATCGCCGAATCTCCACGCAAGGCAGTTTTCACGGCGCCAACCAACGTGACCGGCCCGCTCGAGCTAACTTTGACGGAAGCCGGTAAAGAAACGAAAGGAACCTACCGCAACGTCGGTGTTAACCTGAGCGCTCCGAAAACTGATTTGAGGAAGGGGGAACAAACAACTTTGAGAGTTGAGGTGAATGGTCTTCAGGGACTCAAAGCGCCGGTGCCGTTAACTCTTACCTACGCTGGCGTAATTACCATGGAAGGGGGCCCGTACCAACCGCTGGTGATTCAACCCTCGCAGGTGACCGCCGATGGCCGCTATACGACGACGCGTGGGATTACGGGCATACAAGCCGGGGGCTGGTCGGCGACAGCCACTGTGGTGACAAGCCCGTTCGATTTTTGCTTGCAGGACGACTCGGCTCCCAGCCGGGTGGTTCTATGGAACACATTCACGGGCGATTACATGTTTTCGTGTCCGGGCTGTTTGCCCTCCCCGCGAGCGACGGAATCCGGAGGAGCAACAGCAACTGCTGGGAACGCAGGCTCGCAGACCAGTCTCTCCGGCACCGGCACAATGGCCCGCAAGGGCTGCATCATTACGCTCACGCACAACGCGCCTGACCGCAGAGTCTTTGCGCGTCTTGATCCTTGCTCCAATTCGGGGACCACTACGGTCGAGGCTCCAAAAACCAACGTGAAGTTCACGATCACCGACCGGAACACCGCGGACAATACGTGCGCCTGCGGACCCGGATGTAAGTGACAAACCGGGGTCAATGTTTCACTGTCTCACGGTGAATTCCGAGTAGTCTTAAGAGCGGTGAAACTGTCAGACCCTGAACCAGCAAACTGAAAGTCACTGCGCCGAACGTCATAGCCACAAGTTCAGCCCGGCCAACCAGTGTTAGCGGCAAGCTGAGAACCAGGGCGATTGAAAGAGAGCCGCGCAAGCCTCCCCAGAAAATGACGTGTTGCCACTTGCCCGATACTGGAGTTGAAAACTGATTGAGTACCGGAAAGAGACCATAGATGACGATCGCTCTGGCGACTGTCATCGCAAGGATCGACCAGATGATCGCACTTGCGTACGGAGTCAACGGCGCCAGCGGGACTTCCATCCCGATTAAGAGAAACACGAGCGAGTTGACTACGAACGCTGCGTATTCCCAAAAGGAATCCACTGCGATTTGAGTCTGCTCTGACAACCCACGTGATCGTCCGTAGTTTCCAATCACGATACCAACCATTACGACGGCAATTACCGGCGATACATGGATGGCGTCGGCGAGCATGAAAGATCCGTACGCCGAAATTGTGGTCAGGGTAATCTCCAGCAAGTGATCGTCGAAAAAAGAAGTTATCTTTGACGCGGCAAAACCAACCGTGACGCCGACGACTACACCTCCCAGGCACGCCCACAGAAACTGCGCCAACGAGGACTTGGCGAGAGAACCCGTCGAGCTGGCAGTGGTGCTGCCGATCACAATTCCTGCCAGGATTCGAAACAATACTGCAGCCGTGCCGTCATTGAAGAGACTCTCACCTTCGATGATTACCGAGAGCCGTTTGGGAGCACCCAGCTTTCTGAAGAGCGCGAGCACGGAAACCGGATCAGTGGCTGAAACGATCGCTCCAAAAAGCAACGAAGTTGACCAGGTCAAACCGGCCGCGAAGTGCAAAATCGTGGCAATGATTGCCAACGAAAGAACTACGCCGATGACTGAGAGCCACAGGATTGGGGCGAGATTCCGGCGCAGACTGCGAAGGTCCAGGTTCCAGGACGCTTCGAACAGCAACGCCGGCAGGAAGATCAGCAGGATCAAATCGGGTGAAATTCGTACCGAAGGCAGAAAGTGCAGTTGGCTCGTGATCAGTCCCACAATCACCAACGCCAGCGTGTACGGGACCGGCACCCATTTTGTGATCATCGCCACTCCTGACGCGATCAGGAGCAGGACAATAAAAATCGTAATTGTGAAGTGAGTGTCGCGCATGTTCCGTCAGAACGAGCTCGCGAGGGCGAGGGCGATCTCTAAGCCGTGGCCATCGAAACCAACAGCGCGTCGCTGGCGATTCGTCGATTGATATTCACCTCGAGCTCACCACGCAGTTCCTCAATTCGGGATAGCCACTGTGCTGCTCGGGAAGTCTGCAATCCTTTGCCGATCTTTTCGAGTTGACCAAGCAAGTCGCTATTTACAATCGTCTCCTTTGGCCGTCCTAAACGAAGGGCCAGAGCGTCGCGGATCAAAACCTCAAGCACCTCGAGCATCTGCTCGTACTGATCGCGATCCTTCGCCGCCGCTAACCCTTCTGCCGAGCGAATTAGTTGGGCGCGATCGCCCGAGAGCACCAGGGCCGTCAGCACTGAGAGCATCTCAGCTCGGCGTTCACGATAGGTTTCGACGTCTGCAGACAATGCGCGGCCGATACTGCCGCCCGAAGTGCGCGCCAACAACTCGGCATCAGCGGGCGGCAGCTTCTCTCGTTCGACGAGAAACTTCTCGACTTGGACGGTGGGAATGGGGCCGAAACGCACCGCCTGGCAACGCGACCGAATTGTCGCCGGCAGGGCGGTTGGATTTGAAGTGGTCAGGATCAGGTGAGACGTAGGCTCGGGCTCTTCCAATGTCTTCAGCAAAGCGTTAGCCGCCTGATCATTCATCGTGTCAGCGTCTTCAACGATAAAGATGCGCGCGACGCCTTCGAAGGGTCGGAAGTTCGCTTCGCGCTCCAACTCGCGCATTACTTTCACTCTGATGATGTTTTTGAAGGGGCGGGCCATGGCGACATCGGCGTGCTCGCTCCAGATCATTCTCTCCCGGTTATCGTCGTCGTTGCTGAAAGGTGGAAACGTCGAACGCGAAATGCGCTTGCACGACGAGCATTCGTCGCAGGCCTCAAGTCCGACTCGGTTGCGACAGTTGAGAGCCTTGGCCATCTCCAGAGCGAACAGCTTCTTACCAATTCCTTGTTCACCGGTGAAAAGCAATGAGCCGGGCACACGCCCGCTGGCGAGAAGACGCCGCAGCGTCTCCCTGGCTTCGTCATTGCCGATAAGAGTTGAAAACATGATTTCGAATAAGAGAGCCAATCGCAAAGAGCAAAGAGCAAAGAGCTAAGAGCTAAGAGCTAAGAGGAGGTATCCTTAGCGCTTCGCTCTTTGCCCTTAGCCGCTTAGCCCTTCACCGACCATTCCGCGTTCTCTCAAAAACCGCATTACGATATCCATGACCGTTCGGTGTGTTTCCTGCACTGAGCCTCGGGCATCAATGACCCGCACGCGGTCCGGTTCCCCATTCGCGATTTCAAGATAGGCGTCGCGGACCCGCGTGTGAAATTCAGCGTCCTCAATGTCCAGCCGGTCCGTGTTCTTCGCGGCTACACGGCGTCGGGTCCGCACCGCCGACTCAGCGACTGACAAATCGAAGAGTAGCGTCAGGTCGGGCCTTAACCCGCCGGTCGCCAGTTGCACAATCTCCTGAATCAGGCCGGGCTCGAATCCGCGGCCCGCGCCCTGATAAGCCACGGTCGCGTCCGCGTACCGATCGGATAAAACAATCTGGTTGGCCGCCAACGCCGGCCGCAGTTGTTTGCGGACATGCTGCGCCCGATCGGCGGCGAAAACCAAAAGCTCCGTAAGTGGATCCACCTCCTCCTGGACATCCAACAAAGCCGCGCGCAGTCTCTTGCCTAAAGGCGTGCCTCCCGGTTCCCGTGTGGACACGACCTCTAGCCCGCGGACGCGTAATTCGCTGGCCAGCAGTCGCAGTTGCGTCGATTTCCCGCAACCGTCAATTCCTTCAAAAGTGATGAAAGCACCAGCCATTTCTAGGGTGGATGGGATTGCCTCGGCTGGTTTCAAGAGGAAGTAGTCTCTTCAGTTTGTTCAGGAACGTTTTGAATGGACGCGTGTGGGGCCCGAAGTTCGCCGGTGGCGCGCCGGGCCTGGGAGATCGTCGAGATGGCGTGCTTGAAAATCAATTGTTCCGACGCGCCGGTTTCCATGATTAACGAAAACTTGTCGAAGCTTTTGATCCGGCCCAATAGCTTCGCGCCGTTTACCAGGTAGATTGTCACCGTGGTCTTCTCGCGCCGCGCGAGATTGAGGAATCCATCCTGGATGTTCTGTGGCGCCGGCTTTGAGTCCACCAAACGATCGTCCTCGGAAGCTACCATCTTGTAACGGAGGCCAAAGAGTATACCACGCGCTCAAGTGTGACAAGCTTTTTGTGTTGAAGGTGGCACGCGCATCTTGTGCGTGATTCACGGGCGAGACGCCCGGGCCACGCCTTGAGCCCAATCCATGGCTAAGTCCTGATGTTCAAATCTTCAAGAGGGCAAGCGCCTGTTCCTGCACCGCCGAGTCGTCGCCAAACCCGTCGAGCCATTCAACTCCGGATTCATGACGAAACCAGGTCAGCTGACGCTTTGCATAATGGCGCACGTCCAGCTTGGTTTGCTCGATTGCGCTTTCCAGATCACGCCGGCCATTCAGATACTCGACTACGCGGCGATATCCGTGCGCGCCCAGGGCATTCGAGCTCGGCGGCACGCCTTGCGCCAACAGCCGGGTAACTTCATCAATCAGACCGTTGGCGAAATGCTTCTCAGTACGTTTGTTGATCCGCGCATAGAGTTCAGTCCGTGGGGGACCCAACGCAAGGATGCGAATGCGAGAGGCGAACGCGGGCGGGTCGGGCCGCAAAGGCCGCTCCCCGGAGATGGGCTCGCCCGTCTGAAGACAAAATTCGATGGCGCGCTGCACCCGCGGCCAATCACGTGGGGCGAGCTTGCCTGCTTCAATTGGATCGAACTTTCGCAGCACGCGGTGGAGATGTTCGGAGCCGCGGGTTTCGCGTATTCGCGTCAGGCGCTCACGCAGCTTCTCGTCAGTAGGCGGACTGGGAAAGAATGGCTCGCGCAAAGCTCTCAGGTAAAAGCCGGTACCACCGACCAGGAACACGACGTGGCCGCGCGCTTCGATCTCTTCAATCTTTTCGCCAGCCGCTCGGGCCCAATCAGCAGCAGTGAAATTAATTTGTGGAGAAACGAAGTCCAGCAGGTGATGTGGAACTCCGCGCCGTTCGGCGACAGGCACTTTTGCAGTCGCGATCTGAATGTCCTGATAGACCTGAACAGAATCGCAGTTGATGATCTCGCCACCCAGGCGCAGGGCGAGTTCAATGCCCAACTCGCTTTTTCCTGAAGCGGTGGGACCAACTATCGCTAAAATTGGTTGTGTGGATTCGCTCACCCGCGAGAGATGATAAGCCGGATCGCTATCACGAGCCAGATGACCGCTAGCAAGAGCACGGCGCCGGTGATTTGATTGCGAGAGAAACGCATAGCACAAGAGATAGTAAGACCAAGCCAGTAACGTTTTCAGCTACCTGTCATTGCATACGGCGTCGCTGCTTTACTTTTGGTGACAAGGGCTCGTAGACGAAATTAAATGTAATGACACTGGGAATGCTTATGGGTTTCCCCTTGAACTTTGTGGGCTCGAACTTCCACTTCAGCGCCGCGGTTACCGACACGTACCGCAGTTCCTCTGGGCCCTGGACTGCATTTGCCGCAACCACGTTGCCCTCCTCATCGATCGTAACCTTAACGACGACCGATCCTGAGATGTGGTTAAGACTTGCAAGGGTCGGATACGGCGGCTGCTCCTTGTAGATTGCCTTTCCCGCAGTCACAACGGCGACAATATGTTTTTTAGGTGTGGGTACCGGGGGGGAAGAGTTGTGGTTGCTCGGCTCTGTTGCGGACGGCTGAGGCGTTGGCTGACCAGGCGTTGTTCCGACAGGCGCCGGTGTCTGGACGGTCGGGTGATTTGTAACCTGCGGATCAGGTTTGGGTTTGTGCAAGATGGCATAGAGAACTACCGAAGCCAGGATGAGCACAACTACCGCGGGAATCGCCACTCGCCAAATGAGAGAATTCCTGGCCGTTGTAGAACGATACGGATTAAGTGGCGAACGCGACGGGACGGTTTTTCCGGAAGTAGCTTGTGGCGATGGCTGGGATGGCGTCAACAATTCCGAAGGTTCAAGAGTAGAAACGAGGACTGTGGGTTGATTTCCCGCAGACTCTGTTTTTGGTTCCTTGGGCTCAAGCGCGTCCGTCTCCCTGGCAACGGGCGAAACCTCCGTTTCAGGCTGCCCCTCCACTGCGCGCTCAGTCTGCGTGCGTTCCGCTTCCTTTTGTTTTGGCTCGTTGGATTCTCTGTCCGTCGGGAGAAAAGTTCGAACGTACTCGACCAGCCGCTTCAGGTTGCCTTCCAACGGCGGCGTGGAAGCATCGAGCCACTGAACGGATTCAAGGTAGTATTCCAGCTCCTTGGTCGGCGCAATATCCTCAATGCGAAAGGGGATTACCGTCATTCCTTTCCGGAACGCATGTTGGACTTCCCTCGTGACATGAGGTGAGACGTTGGAGGCTGCAGACCAAACCAGAATCATTAGGTGGCTGTTGGCAAGTCCATCCATAATCGAACCGGTCCAACTAGCTCCGACTCGGATGTCCCTGGGCGCGTACCAACATCGAATGTGGTTTTCTTCAAGCGTGTGGCAGATAGCGTCCGCCGTCATTCTGTCCCTTGAAGAATAAGTGATGAAAACGTCGTGGGTCATAGGAGGACCGACATAGCTGATCTTCGCCCGTTCTAGTTCCGGCACTTTCGGGCTGAAGTGAAGCCAAATGACTGTCGTACCTGGCGTATTCTGATGGTGAGTTATCTGACTTTAGTAGAGTTTTGTCAATTCAATCCCGGTGTAGTAGGACTTCAAAATCTGCTCAACGGTAAAACCCTGGCGCGCCAAACCATAAGCGCCTACCTGGCACATGCCGACGCCGTGGCCCCATCCGCGTCCGGTCAGGACGAAACCACTCACCCGACCGTTCTCGCCATAAGTCCGATCAATCACAAAGAGCTGTTCGCGTAGGCCCAATGCTGAGCGAATGCGGCCGCCGCGAACATGACCAATACCCTGCGATCCGATCACTTCCAAATCAATAACGCGTCGCGAAGATCCACGCCGGGCTACGCGAAGATCGGAAATAGCACCGATCCCGCGAACAGATCGCGCCAGGCGCGCCTGGACGACGCCCAGAGACAGTTCCGCGGTCCAGTTTGTGAACGGCGAGAAACGTTCCGCAGCGGCCCCGTTGGGTGCGGGCCGCACTTCCAAATAATCAACCTCGCCTTTCGCGTTCACATGGAAAGTAACGGGTTCGCCGCCGACCAGAGCCAGCGACTTCATCTGATAAAGATTCACTCCGAATTGACGGAACAGAAAGGCATCGCGACTGACGACTATCGGTTGATCCTTTCCTTTGTTTGAACGCAGAATCATGACGCCCGCCGCAGCCGGCCGGGCCGTCCCTTTCTGAGTTCCCAGAAGACCGCGCGCTTCGAGCAATCCGGCAATCGCGTGCAGGACACGCGCCCGCGACATCGTTTCTTTCGGACGCAGCGTCGCATCGGCGAAGAGCGAGAGGTGACCGTCGCGCAGCAGCATGGCGACGTCGGCGCGGTTCGGCGCCGGAACTTGTTCGCCGTCACGAAAACCAAGCAGGTAATCGGCATCCGCGTCATTCAAGAGTGTATCGGCGCGCGGGTCGCCAAAGACTGCGTTGACCAGGGCCGTACTGAAAGTGGGCGGCTTTGTGACTTCATCCGGCGCTTTGAATGACGCGTTTCGCGCCAGGCGCGCCGCGGCGTTAAGCCACTCGCTACTTTCGGATCCCGAGACCTGCGCCGACAACCATGAGCTTGAGACTCTATCTTCCGGCACCTGTACACCGTTCATAGCCAGTAACGCGACGTCTCGAGCGAACGTCAGATCCTTTTCGTCTTTGATTTCAAAAAGATCGCGCGAACTCTTAATCAAAAACGGCGCGAATGCCAACTTACCTTCGGCCGCACATTCGCGACCGCGCAGGTAAGGCACCGCATCATTGAAAATATTTTCTGAGTCTTCGGTGCGGCCGCCGCAGGTCGAGGTGTAAAGCGCATTAATCGGCTCGCCATTGTAAGTTGCCACCATGCCGCGCGTTTCCTCAACCGCGCGCGACGATAACGGGTGCTCGCTCGACAGTCCGCGATAGACCTGTGAGCGAATGGTCGGCAGCAAATCAAAACCCTCGGATGCGAATTGGCCGCGGTTCCTCAGCGCATAGGTGCGCGCCGCAATCGCCTGCGCCTTCAACGCCTCGAGCGCAGGATACCCACCGGGAGACAACTCGTTGGGAACAACGCCGCGCACATAGTCTTCCAGACCGATGACGTTGACTACGGTCAGAGCGCCGCGTGGATTAGCGAACACTTCAATTTTGCCGCGATATGGTTTGTCATTGAAACGAACCGGCGCGCTGGCGCCTTCGCTGGAGGCGAAGATCAAAGGCGCGCTTGAACGCAGCACCGGCAACGCGCCGCGAGCAAAAGCCAGCAGTTCGCGTGACGGTGCGCTGGGGCGCGAAGTCAGTTTCAGCTTGTTGGTGCTGGCGGACTTCGGCGCGGCTTCTGATGCGGGCGTTGATTTGCTCGGGCTATTTTGACCAAGGCTATCCGGCAGGGGCGTCTTAAACGAAGTCACCACGTCAAAACCCGCGTCTTCCAGTTTGTCAGACAGCGCCTCGGCTTCTTCGGCGGACTGCTTAATGAAGATCACTCGAAATGTGTTCGATCCATTGGGCATCGACTGCGGGGATTCTCCGATCACCTTGCGAACGGATTCGATTAATTCCTCTGCGTCTTCGCGCGTTAAGTTCCGCGAGATCTCAACTTCGTACGGCCTCTCGTCAGTCAGCCGCGCCGGAGACAGCAGGCGCGACTCCAAACGCACGCGAGATGCTTCCAGAGGTTGCGGTCCGGGACCCAGTTCGGTTCCGGCCAGTAACTGCCCGGTGGTCGAGATTGACGCCGATCGAGTGTCGGTCGCGAGGGCGATGCGCATGGTTGGCTCGGGAATGGGTTCGTCAGAGAGGCTTGGTTCTCCGGCTCTCGCGACGATTGAACTCGGCTCAGCCAACCAGGTGCGTTTGTTTCTTTCTATCTCACCAGGCAATGTCAGCGCGCGCAGGTCCTGCGCAACAACCGTCGGCGCGCACAGCGACTGTAAAATGATGACGCTGGCGACGAGCATCACGATCGCGGTTTGGCAAAGAGATTTCTGCATGTGAACTGGTTCTCTCCGTGTAGCACGGGAGCAAGCTGGGCGGGCCGTAAGCATATTACTACAAAAGAGCCGCGAATGACGTCAAAGGTTGCGAGATGCTGTCCTATATTCTGCGCGATCCGGTTTTCTTAAACATTGAGATCACCCTTGTTATTCTGCAAATCGTTCGCGAACCGTCGTGATGAAAATGAAGGTTCCCGCGACGCCGAATGCGCCGGCCAATACAAAGGGCGTTTGCGGAGTGATATTCCATAGGAGTCCGCCGACCGCGGCCGCGGGAGTAATGGCCAGGCTTCTCATCAAATAGTAGAGTCCCACGCTGCGCGCTCGCAGTTGCGGTTTAGCAAAGTCCAGAATCATCGCCTTTCTTGCCGGTTCGCCAATTTCTCTCAAGCCGCCGATGATAAAAGCGATCACGAGGCCCGTGAAATCATGCGCCGAGATTATCGCCAGGGGATAGAGCGCAAAGGCGCAAAAGGTCAACACGATAAAAGGCCGCCGTCCGATGCGCTCGACCGCTTTGGCCGCCGGTACATAAATCAATAAGGTGGTAACTGTTTGAATCGCGATCAGAGTCCCAAAGCGAGCGATGCTGAGGTGCAGAACATTTGTGGATAGAGAATAATCAAGACATCGGCCATTCCCTCGCAGGTGCGAATGAAAATGTCGGACATAAGCAGACGCTTCAATTCTCGTTGAAATGAATTCCAGACCCCGAAGATATTCGTCGCGTGATGATCTTGCCGAGAAATGTTGATAAGACGGATTAGCAGGGTTGTTAATACGGCGAGCGCGAGCGTGATAATCAGACCCGTATGAATTCCCCCGACTATCCCGCGGGAGGCGATGATCAAGCCGCCAATCACCGGCGCAATAACGATCGGTACTCGCTTTAAGATCGACTGAATCGTAAAACCCATGGCCCGCTTCTCAGCGGGCAGCGCGTCTCCGATCACGGCAAAGATGGCGGGCGAGGCCATGCTTTGCCAGGCCATTGCGAAGGCGAGACCGGCGAAAACGAACGGCCAGGAAAGGCCGAACAGGTAGAACAGATAACCGATGCAGGCCAGACCGATGAAAAGGAAAAACGCGCGCCGTCTGCCAAAGCGATCGGCAATCCACCCGCCAGGATATTGATAGAGGGCGTCGAAAAAATCTTCGGCGGTGCCGAACAGTCCAATCACGGGCGTGCTGGCGCCGAGGGCTTCCAGATATTTCGGCAGGAACTTCTTCCAAAGTTCTTCACCAAAGCCGAGCAGAAACACCGCACCTGATGCAACCGTCACGTTGCGTTCGAGGCTAAAGAAGTTCTTGAGTTGGCTGGCGGCGTTAGGCAAGGAAACGGAGTGCTTTGAATGCTGGTCAGCCATCGCCTGATTTCGTCAGCGACCCTCGAGGGCAGAAGCGGCCAGACTGTGGAAGTCGCGTCTTACCTGATTGATGTTGGCGAAAGGTAACTGGCGCGCGTGCGTGCGGTTTGTTAGCAGAATGAATACGCGTTCCTTATGCGCATCGATCCAGCAACTGGTGCCGGTGAATCCTGTATGACCAAAAGCGTCCGGCGGCAATTTCGTCCCTGCGGTCGAGTCTTTTGTGGCCGCCAGTTGCCAGGCGAATGATCGGGCTTCGTTCAGTCCCTCGGTCATGTTCTGTCGAAACAGTTCGCAAGTTTCTTTCGCCAGCAGTTCCGAAGGCCCGCCGATAAACTGGGTAGCCAGACGCAAAACCCCATCAGCATTTGAGAAGAGCCCTGCGTGACCGGCAGCGCCGTCCAAAAAGTGAGCATTACCGTCGTGGACTTCGCCCCAAATGAGTCCCTCGCGCCAGCCATCGTACGGATTGTTGGCAGAATTGCGTTCACACATATCGCGCTCGTAAGCATTTCCGCTTTCACATGCGGCGACTCCCGTCTGCGACGCGTGCTTTGGATCAAACCAGGTGTGTTGCAAATGCAGCCGATCGAGGATGTCTCGTTTCGCGAGTTCAACGAGATGTTTCCCAGTCAGTCGCTCGAGCAGAAAACCCAGCACGATGAAACCAAGATCGCTGTAGATGACCTGCTTACCGGGTTCACCTTCAAGCGGTTGTTCAGCAATCGCCGCCAGGGTCGCTTCCTTCTCGCCGTTCGTCAGAATATAGAGCGGACGCCAAGCAGGCAGGCCCGAGGTATGAGTCAATAGCTCGCGGACTGTGATGTGGTTCTTGTCAGGACGATCGAATTCCAGCAAGTATTGAGCGATCGAACTATCGAGGGTGAGCTCACCGAGTTCGACGAGTTGCGCGCATAACAGACCCGTCACCAGGGGCTTTGTCAGCGACGCGAGATCGTAGATTGTGCCGATGGTTGCCGGTTGTGTTTCGGGCTGGCGTACCGCGTCACCAATTGCGTCCGTGTATATTGCCCGGCCGTGTTCGGCGATGAGATAGACGGCAGAAGGGAAGTCACCGTCGCGGATACGGTCCGCAAGCATTGTGGAGATATTGGGTTGTGGGTTGGTTGTAGGACTGTCAGCCACGGCTAGCAGTTTATAAGAAGATAACCTGATTCACGATTCGCGTTGGGCTCGGTCATTTCGAATGTAATCGATCAGATCCTTGAGTTTTTGGTCAGAAGCAGCACGGAAGGCTGAGATTTCGGCCCAGCGCTTTCTCGATTGCTCCGCAAAGTCTTGCCAGTGCTCTTCAAATTGTTGCCAGCGCTTGCCCTCTTCGTGCTTTCGTTCGCGCTCTCGATCATTGGGTTCGGCGATTCGTTTGAGCACTCGCTCCAGCCGATTCATGTCCCGATCGAGTTTGCGACGGGCGATGGCTTTCTCGGACGACTGCCCCGCAGCGACGGAATCACGATTCAGCAACTTCTCGATCTCGACCGAGTTCTTCGCCTGCTGCTGGACAATGAAATCCGTCAAGCGTTCTCGCTCTTCGTCAGTCATTTGGTTATGACGATCTGCCGTTTTGGTTCTCTCGGACAATGTCCGCTAACGCATCGAGTTTGGCATCGGTGCGCGTTTGAGCTTGTGCCAGCGTTGTTAGGGCATCCGTCAGCTTTGCGAAGCGTTGCTCGAACCGCTCGTCCAGCTTTGCGAAGCGTTGCTCGAACCGCTCGTCCAGCTCACGCAAGCGCCTTCGCGCTCGCCTGCCTGCCCTAATCATCAGTTTGAGTATTTTTTCGTCTCTATCAAAGCGACTTTCGGAATTACGATATGACTCATTAAGCTTATCAATGTCGATAAAAAACTTCGCCTGCTGTTCGACAATGAAATCCATTGCGCGTTGTCGCTCTTCATCAGTCATGGATGCGGGTCTTATCTCTCTATATACATATATAGCCAGGGCTTAATCAGGCGCGATGATAGCAGCGATTCCACCTCGTTGGAAGCACTCATTTAGCAAGAAGTTTGCCGTTTGACTCAAGCGTTTTGTAGAAAAGCGCTTACGCCGGATCGCAAGGTGTGATCGTGAATCTGTTCCAGAGTGCGCAGCGCCAGCGCCAAAGCGCGGCGCCCGTCTTCACCTGAAACGATGGGTTTTGACCTGTTTGCTGAAGAGAGCAGAAACGACTCGATCTCGGCGCGCAGCGGTTCTACGTCTTTAACTTCCAGGATGCGCGTCTGTACGCCCGGCCAGGCACCAATAGTGGGTGGGGCGAGGTTGCTGATCGAAGCGTGATTGGTGGTGTAATCGACCGCGACATAGTCGCGTGGCTGAAAGAAACGCATCTTGCGAATTCTCTCAGTGCCGACACGGGACGCTGTAATGTTCGCTACGGCCCCGGTCGCGAATTCCAGGCGCGCGTTCGCGGCGTCGACGCGATCGGTGAGAATCGGAATCCCGACGGCGTGAAGGGAAATGACTTCCACATCTTCGCCAACCAGCCACTGGACGATATCGAGGTCGTGAATCATCAAATCGAGGACAACATCGATGTCCAGAGAGCGGGCGGTGAATTGTCCCACTCGATGAATTTCGAAGTAGACAGGATTGCGCACGTGCGGGCGCAAGGCGACCATGGCCGGATTGAAACGCTCCGCGTGGCCCACTTGCAGGATCGCGTCGCCTTTTGTGGCGGCGGCAATCATCCGGTCGGCTTCTTCCAGAGTGCGTGAAATTGGTTTCTCGACCAGTACGTGAATGCCTGCTTCGAGCAAGCTGCAGGCAATCTCGCAATGCGATTCGGTCGGCACCGCCAGGCTCGCCGCGTCAACGCTGCCGACGAGTGCCCGCCAGTCGGCGCAAAGGTTAACCCCGAACTCTTCGGCGACCTTGCGACCGCGTGCTTCATCAACGTCGCAGACAGTCGTGAATTCTGAGAGTCCTTCGGCGGACAGCACCGCGTGAATGCGAGCATGCTGAGCACCAAGGTGACCGACGCCGATGACTGCGGTTCGGAGCATAGTTAGTAGTCAGTAGTTAGTAGACAGTAGTTAATTGCCAATGTTACTGGGGCGCAACTCAGTGTTTGAATCAAAGTCGTCTTTCGACGATACTTCAGAATTCAGTTTTGACGATATTAAGTGGCAGGAAAGAAAGAAAGCAAGCAACTAACAACTGACAATTAACCACTGACTGGTTTCTGCGTGACTAACTTGCCACCATCTGACCTTGCCAAGCGCGTCTGGCTGCTTCTCTTCATCGGCATCGGCGGTTTCTACCTTTGGGGCTTAGGGTCGCTGCCGCTGGTGGGCCCGGACGAACCACTCTACTCAGAAGTAGCGCGCGGGATGTTCGTCCGTCGTGACTTTGTCTCGACTCTGCTCGGCGGACATACCTGGTTTGAAAAACCTTCGCTGCTTTATTGGATGATGATGGCGGGTTATCGCGTGTTCGGCGTGGGTGAGCACGGCGCGCGCATCGGTCCGGCGCTCAGCGGGCTTTTGACCGGAGTCTTTGTCTATTGGATCGGACGAAACGTTGAAAGATGTAGAGCCGTTGAAGGCCGTGCGCAGAAAGGCGCGGACTATGTCGAGACACAACCTGGCGAATTGGCCCGCTGGAGCACATTGATTTGGTTGTCGAGCCTGGGCGCGATGGTCTTCTCTCGCGGCGCGAGCTTTGACATTGTGGTGACGATGGCCCTGACCGGCACCCTGGCGTGCTTTGTTGTCTGGCTTGTCAGAACCCGGAGCGGTAGCGACGGGGTTAGCGATGGCTCGCCGAACATTCGAAACAATCTGCCTCTTTTTGGCTTCTATGTCTTCGTCGGTATTTCCTTACTTGCCAAAGGCCTAATCGGAATCGTGATTCCGTTTGGAGTCATTGCGGCGTATTTCCTGTTGCGACATGAATCACCGCCGCGAACTTTCATCAAGAGCCTGCTTTGGGGGATTCCACTCACGCTGGCGGTGGCTGGTGTGTGGTACGGGCCGATGACGTACCGGCACGGCTGGAAGTTCATCGATGAATTCTTTGTGCAGCATCACTTCGCGCGCTTTCTCTCGAACAAGTATCACCATCCCGAGCCCTTCTATTTTTACGGGCCGGTGCTGGTCGCGTTCTCGATACCCTGGACAATCTTTATGGCAGCCGCGTTTGTTTCCGCCCGGCGTTGGAAGTGGAGTGGCCAGACCGCGCTCGATCGATTACGTGTGTTTGCGCTGGTCTGGATTGTCGTCCCGGTCGCTTTCTTCTCGTTATCGGGCTCGAAACTTACTGCCTATATTCTTCCCGTTATGCCCGCGGTGGCTTTGCTGATCGGCGATCGCATCGCGCGGTTTCTGCGTGAGTCGCGCGGCGCCATTTTGATTCGGCTAACGGGCGCGTTTCTGATTGCGTTGGCGGTGTTTGGCGGAAAGTATTTGCTGCGCGGTTTTCCCGTCAGCACTCAGATTGTGATCGTCGCGGCCTTGCCATTAGTGATAGTCGGAGTCGTCGCATTAGTGCGTCCACAAATCCGCAGGACGCTTTTAGTGCTCGCCGCGCTCGCGATGTTCGCGAGTTCGGCGGTGGCGCTGAAGTGGGCGGGGCCGATTCTCTCGCGGCCAGAGTCTGTGCGTGATTTGCTGGTGGCAGCAACGGCGCGCGGATACGGTTCGACTCCGGTGGTGCAACTGCACACGCTTGAGCGCACAGCGGAATTCTATGCCTCGGGCCGCATGCCTTATGGCTCCCGAGGTGAACCGATCAAGCTGGAAGAAGTTGCCGCGGTAGTTGACGCCGCGCAGCGCAACGGCGGCGTAGTGCTGTGCTTCGTGCCAAAGCAATACGTCTCTCAGTTGACGAATGACCCCAACATTCAAACGGAAGTGATTGGTGACAACACGCGCGCAGCGCTGGTGGTGGTGCGGGTGAGATAGCGCATGCTCAAAGGGTCCATGCGACGGCGGGCGACTAAAAACAGACGACGGTCGTCGGTCATCGGTCGGCTTTGTTTGGTCGTCCGTCATCGGTCTTCGGTCAGCTTCGTTTGAAATCTCAAATCGCATCAGGCCTGACCCCGATTTGGTCGTTTCCAGTTTGGTTTGATCATGCCAGATGCCGCGTCATCGCGCTTTTCTCCTCCATCAGAGGCGAAAGACAACATCTCCAGGGTAAGCCTCAACCTTCTTGTCACCGATCCGTTTTTCGGTCACGTCGCCAAGGGGAAACAAATCCGTGTGAACACCGAAGCCGGCATGCACACCCTGTCTAAGAATATTCCAAACCGGATGCAGCACTCGTCTCAAAATACTCGCCCTAATGGTTCGACGAGGAAAGGTGACACGACCTCCGTCATCAGTTCTCAGATCTTGTTCGTGGCCGCGCGATTCAAGCGAATAGTGCTGCCAGATCTGTCTCACTGCCGCATCCTGAATTGGTCTCCAATCCTCGGTTACGACCAGGACGTTCTGAGTAGGCACTGTCGTGCTTTCTAACGGATAGAGAAACGCAACGCACAAGATGATTACTATCCAGAATCTCTTCCTTCGAAGAATTGAAACTCTCATTGTATTCACTTGTCTAATTGGCTATTGGCCTTTCACTTTGTCGGCGACTACGCCGACCGCCTTGACGTCCCCAGTCAAAATTCAGACCTTCTTGAAGCCCGAGCCTATACTCGTAAAGTGCTTCCGATTCGGCGCGGGGATCTGAACCCGGCATAGAAAACTCCCTGCGAATGGCCATTACACTCGGGTCATTAATTGAGCCTGGCGCATAATTCACAGCACGCTTCGAAGCTTCTTGTCCGTACGTGTACCGGTACAAAGCTATAGTTGCACCGACAGCAAGGCCCATCCGGAAGCTGCTTATTGCCTTCTCTGTATCCGCATGAAGAAACGCCCCGCGCTTTTGCCAAACCTGGTAGCCTTCGTGAGCAGGTGACGTCATGTCGCTAACTGTGTGAAATGCTTTTCCGAAAAAACAAAGCGACATCATGAAATCACCGCGCTCGTTTAGTTCTTTCGCGTTATCAACGTTAGTGTTAATAAACTGGTCTGCTTGCTGAGCGGCATCGTCTTGCGATTGGCCAGGAATTGTCTGTCCATGTTCGTTGGCCCGAGATGTATTTTGGCCACCCTTCAAGGGATCATCGACTGACCAGCTACCGTCCTTAATTTTCTGGCGCTGGGCGTCAGACAAACCTTGAAGTGCCCGATCTATGATGAGATTATGAATCGGTGTCGGCCACTTGCCGTTTCTGTCAACGTAAGCTAGTGGATTGTTAAGCGCATACATGTAACGATTCCAACTTTGTGGGTTAGCGCCGATGATACTCTTGCGCGAAGGATCAACGCTTGTGAATCTGCCCTGCGTGCTGGCGTAGTATCTTGCCCCGAAGTAATCGAGTCCCGTTTCACTGTCCCGTTCTTTTTGGGTAAACTTCTGCCGCGCGCCATCATTGTTCGTGTAACCTTGTGATGACGACCGAAGACCTCCGACCGACGACAGCTCTTCACCAAACGGCAAATAATCATGCCGGCTGATGTTAGCGAGCGAGCCAATCTGATCGAAGATCATTCGCGGCGTGCCGAGTTGATCTGCAACCAGCCAACGAACATCCGTTGAGCCTGAGCTAACCCATGCGGCCAGCACTCGGTCACGTAACTCCTGAATGTGAACTGCCTTGACCGGTTGGTTCTGAGCCAGACCAGCGGCGTAGCCACCCGACGGTGCCCCCAACGCTTGATCCAACGCTGTGCGCATCTCAATAATCGGATTGGCGCCGATGTAGTCACTGGTCGTCGCCGAATACTGCCATGAATAGGCGGACATGTTCAGGTGTGAACGCAGAGCATTGATCGCGTCGCGCAGCTCGGTGATGTGCCGAGCCTGGACAGTCGTTTCGCTCACCACCAACGGATTGTCGTGAAGCGTCGGAGCACTGCCCCATCCGGTTGTGACTGTCGCGGTAATGAGCAGCTGGCCGTTCCGGTATCCGTACTCTTTCTGTGGATTCGAAGACGCAGTGTTCGCCGCATATTCGGCCACCAGTTCGCCGCCCAACCCATAAACCTGCCACGTTTCCACTCCGCCGACGTTGCGCTTCACGCGACGACCGTCGCCATCGTAGCCGTAGATCCCAGCATCGTAGCTGCCCGCCTGCGTTTCTTTGGTCATCCGATTCTCGGCATCATAAACCCGCGTCACGGCCGCAGCGCTGTAGGTGTCTGTAGTCAGATTGCCGGCGTTGTCGTAACTCATCGTGCCTGTCTGTCCACTCGGAACTCCCAGCCGATTGTTAGCCGTGTCCACAGTGAACTGTTTGTTGTTAATTCCTGTGCC